>Ga0326728_10000740_pt1 | contig 123694 bp, 121 predicted proteins | sample MB3enrmetagenome_FD_207602 | JGI IMG/M metagenome (GOLD analysis project Ga0326728, IMG submission 207602) | Lab enriched peat soil microbial communities from McLean, Ithaca, NY, United States - MB31MN | ecosystem: Environmental > Terrestrial > Soil > Wetlands > Peat | place: USA: New York... | reverse complement strand
TGCCGTTCCCGAACGTCGTGGAGAGGGTCGGGTAGTATCCCGAGGAGGTGGTCTGGTAGTTCGCCTCGACATCGAGCGGGAACAGATACTTCGGACCCGTGTGCCAGCTGGAACCGATCAGCGCCTGAGCGCTGAGCACATACCAACCCTGGGTGGTGTAGACGTGGTTCGAGGTCGGGCTGCCACCCGTGTAGTTCGAACCATCGCCCCAGTAAATCGCGTACTGCGAAACCGACTCACCGCCCCACAGCGACACCGTCGCGGGGATGCTCGTTCCCTGAGTCGTCGTCGCCACGGCCTGTCCGAAGCCCGCCGCGAAGGGTACGTTCAGCATCACATCCCTCATTGGGATCGTGGTCACGCAGACGAGGCTAGTGGGCGGAGTGCACGAGGTCTGCTCGCTCGTGCCGCTCCCCGAAACCACAGTGAACACGGCATACCCGACGCCGCCAACGACGACGATCACTGCGACCATCACCACGACGGCCGCCGCCATGGACATCCCTCGGCTCGTTGGTTGACGGGGCGACACTCCGGAGCTCCCCCTCTGATACACCTTGAATCACCCGTTCCTTAGCGCGAATCGCGCGAAGATGCGCGCGCTCGTATTTTCCGCTTTCCGCGTCGGACCGACCGGGCCGGCCCGCCGGCGGAGGAAGAAGGTACGGCCCGGAACGAAGGAGGTCGTCGCGCACCAGCTACGGCCGCAACCCTGCCGGCGGGCGGCGTCTCGGCAGCATGAAGAGCACGACGCCCAGCGCGGCGCCCACGATCGCGCCTCCCGCAAGGTCCCGAGGGAGGGAAAGGCGAGGGGACGGCGCCGAGCTACGTCGTCGCCCACCGTCCGACCGAGCGCAACGCCAGGGCGAGCACCACCCCCACGAGCGCGACCGCACCGACGACGAGGAACATGGGACCTGCCCCGTAGACCGCGTAGACGGCGCTGATGAAGATCGGGCCGATGAGCAGCCCGAGGTCCTCGAAGGAACCGAACACCCCTACCGCGGTGCCTTGGAGGGAGAGCGGGACCGGTCCGAGGGCCATCGGGAGCAGCCCCGCGGAGAGCCAACCCGAACCGATCGCGAAGACGACGGTCGCCCCCACCATCTCCGTGTAGGTGACGGAGAAGAACGTACCGAACACCCCGAGGGCGATCAGGAGGAACCCGAACGGCACGGTACGGATGGAGCCGAAGCGGTCGACCGTCCCTCCGAGGAGGAATCCGGCCAGCACGAGCACGGCCCGCGCGAGACCGATCACATACCCGGCCTCGCTCGGCGTCCCGTGGAACGTGCCGACCGAGTAGATCTGGAGGAAACTGCTCACCAGGGTGTACGCGATGAAATCGATCACGACCAGAGCGGCCACCCACAGAAAGGGGACGGTGAGCACCCGACGGACCTGCGAGAGCGTGCCGGGAGCGGGTGGGGGAAGCCGGGTCTCCTTCCAAGGGAGCCGGGTCATGACCGCGAGACCCGCGAGGTACGTCCCCAGGACCACGGCGGTGAGCCAACCGAACCCGCACGACACGTACAGAAGGGGTCCGAGGGCGGCGCCGGCCGCGGTCCCCGTGCCGAAGAACAATCCGTAGCGTCCGGTTCCCGAGCCGCCCGTCCCCGGTCCGCCCGCGATGATCGCCATCCAGCGGAAGAGAGGCACCGGGTAGATCGAGAGGGCACCGAGAAGGCCCATCAGGGCCGTGAGCTCCACGAACGTGGTCGCCAATCCGATCGCGAGGTAGACCAGCCCGACCACAATCCCGAGGGTGAGGATCGTCCGAAGGTTGCCGATACGGAAGGCCAGCACACCCCAGAGACTTTCCGCGAGGAGCATCCCGAACGCGAACACCGCGATGGCGATTCCGTACTGGACGACCGAGAGCCCGAGCGCTTGAAACCGGAACGGGAGGGACACCGCGAGGAGAGCATAGGCCGCCCAAACGATGGCCGTGGAGGCGTAGACCCGACCCACGACGGCCCCGGGGCGTGGAGGTCCCGCCACGGGGCGTGTCATCGACGCTCCCTGCTATGTTATTTCACCCCGGAACGCGCGCGCGATGCCCCACCCCAAGGAACTATGGGGGGAACGTGCGTGGGTGCGACCGAATCCTCGAATGGACCCGAAGAAGTACCTCCTCCGACCGTTCGTCGAAACAGACTACGAGGCGTTGAGCCGCTTGCACTCGATCACGAGCCCGGAGGTTCCCTCTACGCCGGGGGAGGAGCGATTCTGGGACCAGGCGATGGCGGCCCCCCACCTCTTGAACGAGAAGTGGGTGGTCGAGGAGCGAAGCACGGGCAAGGTGGTGGCGGCCGCCCAGCTGTACCATTCCCCCTTCACCTACGACCCTGTGAAGTTCTGGGTCACGGTCATCGTCGACCCCGACCATCGCCATCAGGGAATCGGACGGACCCTTTCCGACCTTCTCGAATCGGAGGCCGTCGCCCACCGCGCGGCGTGCTTCTGGGCGGCGGTCCGAAAGGACGATTCGCGGAGCCTCGAGTTCGCGCGCCGGCAGCGGTTCGAGGAGGCGCGGACCACGTGGATGAGCATCCTCGACCTCTCCGAAGTGAGCGTCCCCCCTCCTTCCGAGCACGCGGCGGCGCTCGAGCAGGAGGGGATTCGCATCACCACGCTCGCCCATGAGGGACCCGCTCGACCCGACGTTCGCCGCCAGCTCTTCGAGCTTCTGAACGAGGCCTCTCGGGACGTTCCCCGGATGGGGGAGTACACGCCCATCACGTTCGAACAGTTCACCCGGGAGCTCGAAGGCCCGGGCATGATCCCTGAAGCGTTCTTCCTCGCCCGGTACGGCGAGGCGTACGTCGGGTTGAGCAACCTCGAGAGGGACCTGTCGCAGCCGGACACGCTCATCGTCGGCTTCACAGCGACCCGCGCGGCGTACCGGAACCGAGGGATCGCATCGGAGCTCAAGCGACGCGCCCTCGAGTACGCCCACGAGAAGGGGGTCCGGTACCTGCGAACGTTCAACGATTCGCTGAACCGTCCGATCTGGGCGATCAACGAGAAGATGGGCTTTCGGCGGAAGGTGGAGTGGTCCGACCTCGAGCGACGGTTCGCTCCCAAGGAGGCCACCTCCCTACCCCCCACCATCCGATGAAAGATCCTCGGGCCGACTCGGGCTCCGGTCCCGTTCGGTCGCTCCCGTCGTTGGAAAACCCTTTTAAGAGGGACCCGTCTCGTACCGTTGAATGCCTCGCTTTCCCTCGGGGGCCTAGCCCCCCTTGACCGTCAGGGCCTGAATCTTTCTCGGTCGGTCGTCATGGACGTCTTGGACGCGATTCGCTCTTTCCGACCCTGCACCCAGTACAACTCTCGGCCGGTTCCTCCCGAGAAGTTGAAGGCGGTGCTCGCCGCCGCCCGTTTGGCCCCGAGCCAACAGAACCTCCAACCGTGGCGATTCGTGGTCGTTCAGGACGACGAGCGCAAGAGGCTCCTCGCTCAGGCGTCGAACCGCGGGAAGTTGATCGCCGAGGCGCCCGCGGTCATCGTTGCGTTCGCGGTCGAGGAGGACATCCCGATCACCATCGGTGGATACATCTCGGCGTACCCCCTCGATGTCGCGGTCGCGGTCTCCCACCTTCAGATTGCCGCCACCTCCGAGGGGCTCGGGACCAACTGGATCATCGAGTTCAACGACGAGAAGGTCCGCTCGGTCCTTCACGTCCCGGAGGGGATCCACCCGATCGCGGTGATCCCGATCGGCTTCCCACTCGAGGGGAACGGTACGGCGCGTCCGACCGGGGACGGCCGGAAGAGTCCCGACGAGATCATCGCCTACAACGAGTACCCCTGGTAGGCGTGACCGACGTAACCTTCGTCAGCACCAACCCCGGGAAGTTCCGGGAGGTCGAGGGGCTCCTCGCTCCGTACGGCGTCCGGACGCGTTGGTGTCGTCGCAGCCTTCCCGAGCCCCAGGCCGACACGCTCGAGGAGGTCGTGGACGCGAAGCTCGCAGCGGTGCGCGACCTCACCGGCTACGTCCTCGTCGAGGATTCCGGATTGTTCATCCCGTCCCTCCGGGGATTTCCGGGGGTCTACTCCGCCCACTTCCTGAAGACGTGGAAGTTCGGTCCGCTCCTCGAGCTGTTGCGGCGGCGGGACCGTCGGGCGTTCTTCCGCACCGTGGCGGGCCTTCGGAACGGTCGGCGGCACTGGACGTTCGTCGGGGAGGTCCACGGACACATCGCCGAGAAGGCCCGGGGGCGCAAGGGGTTCGGCTACGACCCGATCTTCATCCCGGACGGGAGCTTCCTCACGTTCGCCGAGATCCCGACCGAAGAGAAGAACGAGCTCTCTCACCGCGCGCGGGCGATCCGCCAGGTCGGCGAGCTGCTCCGTTCGCGCGAGAAGTCTCGGTAGACCGAACGGCTCTCCGCAGCGCGTCGAGGGCCGAGAAGAAAGAATCCTTCCGGTCCCCGGGAACGCCGGGGACCGGGGGAAGGGGTTCGTCCGTCGAGCGTACGAGCGAGCGCGTTCGACTTTAGTCTTCCCCGAAGCCGCCGCCGCCCATCCCGCCCATGCCGCCCATGCCGCCGCCGGGGCCTCCAGGGCCACCGGCCGGGGGCGGGCTCGACTTGGACGCGATGACGTCGTCGATCCGCAGGATCATCACGGCCGCGTCGGTCGCGCTTTCGATCGCCTGGCGCCCGACCCGGATCGGCTCGATGACGTGGAGTTCGCCCATGTCGGCGATCTTGCCGTTGCTGAGGTTCACACCGGCCCGCTGTTGCCCGCCCTTGTGGGCCTTGCGGAGCTCGATCAGCATGTCGATCGGGTCGAGCCCGGCGTTCTCCGCGAGCGTGCGGGGGATCGTCTCAAGTGCCTCCGCGAAACTCTCGAACGCGATCTGCTCGCGTCCGCCGATCTTGGCGGCGTGGTCGCGCAGGCGCATCGCGAGCTCTTCGGCCGTCGCGCCGCCGCCGAAGACGTATCGGCCGTCCTCGACCGCGATCGCGACGACGTTGAGCGCGTCGTCGAGGGACCGCTCGATCTCGTCGATCACGTGCTCGGTCCCGCCGCGGATCAGGATCGATACGGCCTTCGCCTTCTTCGCTCCGGTGACGAAGGTGAGGGCGTCCTCTCCGATCTTCCGCTCTTCGACCATGCCGGCGTGTCCGATGTCCTCGGGGGTGAGCTCGCTCACCTTCGAGACGATGGAAGCTCCGGTGGCCTTCGCGAGCTTCTCCATGTCCGACTTCTTCACACGGCGAACGGCGTAGATCCCCTCCTTCGCGAGGAAGTGCTGGGCGAGGTCGTCGATCCCCTTCTGGCACAGCACGACGTTCGCGCCGGACTTCTTCACCTGCTCGACCATCCGGCGGAGCATGTTCTCCTCCTCCTGGAGGAAGGCGTTCAGCTGCGAGGGGTCGTTGATCTCGATCTTCGCGTCGATCTCGGTCTTCTTGATCTCGAGCGCGGCATCGAGCAGCGCGATCTTGGGGTTCTCGACGCGCGTCGGCATCCCCGAGTGGACCTTCTCCTTGTCCACGATGACGCCCTCGATGAGCTGGGTGTCCTTCATCGATCCGCCCTGCTTCTTGATGACCTGGATGTTGTCGAGGTCGACCGACTGGCTCGTTCCCTTGAGCTCCGCGACGGCGGTGACGGCCTTCACCGCGATTTCGCCCATGTGGTCGCGGTCGAACGAGACCGACTTCGAGGCCATGCTCGTCACGGCAATGCGGGTCAAGAGGTCGTGGTCGGTGATGAGCACCGGCTGGCTCACTTCCTGAAGGACCTCGAGGGCCTTCTGAGAGGCGAGCCGGAACCCTTGGGAGATGATCGTGGGGTGGATGTTCTGCTCGATCAGACCCTCGGCGCGCTTCAACAGCTCGCCCGCGAGCACTACGGCGGTGGTCGTGCCATCCCCGGCCTCCTGGTCCTGGGTCTTCGCGACCTCGACCAGCATCTTGGCCGCCGGGTGGTCGACGTCCATCTCCTTGAGGATCGTGACCCCGTCGTTCGTGACGACGACGTCCCCCATCGAATCGACCAGCATCTTGTCGAGTCCGCGCGGTCCCAAGGTGGAGCGCACCGCGTCGGCGATCGCCTTCGCGGCGGCGATATTGTTCCCCAGGGCACTGCGGCCCTTCTCACGTTTCGTCCCTTCTTTTAGCACCAGGATTGGTGTCTGTCCGGTCAACATCGTTCGTCCCTCCGAGATTACTCTCGGCTGTCGGGCTCGGTAGAAATGCGGTTGTATTTAAAACAATCTACTGCCATCGATGGCCCCGACCGCCGCGCGACGCGGTCCGGTCGCGCCGTTATGTGAACGACCGGGCTGCGCTCGCGGGCCCCTCCATGGAGTCCGCGTCGTCCCCCTCGAGCCCCTACACACGGTTGCTCGCGAACCGGGCCTACGCCCGCGTGTTCACCGCCGGCCTCGGCTCCACCCTCGGGTCGGCGATCGCCTCGGTCTGCCTGGTGTGGATCGTGTTCCGCGCGACCGGTTCCGCCCTCGACGTGGGTCTCCTCGGGGCCGCGTGGTTGGTCGCCGGGATCCTGTTCAGCGTCTTCGGGGGTACCCTCGTGGACCGCTACGACCGTCGTCGCCTCATGATCGCCGCGGACGTGGCGCGGGCGGTTGCGATGGCGATCGTCGTGGTCGTCCTCGTGTTCCACGGCTTCGACCTCGGGACCGTCCTCGCTGCCTACTTCGTGGTGGGGGCGTTCACCACGATCTTCAGTCCGGCCGAGCAGGCCCTGGTCCCGGCGCTCGTCGAGGTCCCCCTGGTCGCGGACGCGAACGGTCTCGTGAGGTCGAGTCGCTCCGCCGCCCAGTTCGTGGGCGCGTCGATCGGAGGGGTCCTGATCGTGGCCGTCAGCCCGGCCGCCGGGATCGCGGCGAACGCCCTCACGTTCGCGGTCTCGGCGTTCCTATTGTTCGGCATGACCGTGACCTCCGCCCCCCGGGCGGCGGGGGGACCCAAGCCGAGCTACTGGACCGACGTCCGGGAGGGGTTCCGGTGGCTCGTGAACGCGCGCGGCTTCTTCGAGCTCACCCTCTCGGCCACGTTCTTCAATTTCTGCGCCGCACTCGTGGGAACGTTCATCGTGGTCTTCGCGACCGTGCTCCTCCATGGCTCGGCCCTCGTCTTCGCCCTCCTCCTCGCGCTCGAGGTCGCGGGGACGGGGCTGGGCTCGCTCCTCGTCAGCCGGACCGGTGCCGTCCGGTGGGCCGGACGCGCCTGGACGGTCGGGGCCGGGGCGGCCTCCGGGGCCGCAGCGATCGCTCTCGCCCTCTTCCCATCCGTGCCGGTGGCCCTCGTGTGCCTCTTTTCCATCGGCTTCTTCGGGGGGTTCGCGGGCACGGCATGGCTCACGGCCGCCCAGTTGCTGGTCCCCACCGAGATGCAAGGACGATACTTCGGCATCGATGCCCTCGGAAGCATCGCGATCATCCCGGCGGCGCAGATCGGCGGCGCGTTCCTGATCGAAGCGTACGGGATCCAGTCCGCCTATCTATGGACCGGGATCTTCTGGGTGATCGTCGGGGTCGCCTTCCTGTTCCCGAGGGCCTTAGCGACGCTCGGGTACCGTCCGCCCGGGAGGACCGCGCTCACTCCCCGAACCGGCGACGCCGCAGCTGATACGAGCGGATCGCCCGAAGGAAGTCCAGACGCGTGAGACCGGGCCAGAGCACGTCCGAGAAGTAGAGCTCGCTGTAGGCCGCCTGCCAGAGCAGGAAGTTCGAGATCCGCTCCTCCCCGCTCGTCCGGAAGATGAGGTCCGGGTCGGGAAGGTCGGCGGTGTACAGGTGCCGCGACACGGCCTCGGAATCGATCTCCTCGGGCGAAAGGTGGCCGTCCCGGACCTCCCGGGCCAGGGCCCGGATCGCCTCGACGATCTCGTCGCGGCCTCCGTAGGCGAGCGCCACGTTGAACCGGTACTTCGAATAGCCCGCGGTGGCCTTCTCGGCCAGGTCGATCGCCTCCCGGACGCGGACCGGGAGGAGCGAGCGGTTCCCGATCATCTGGACCCGGATCTGGTGGCGGTGCACCCGTTCGTCGACCGCGAGGTCCTTGAGGGCGCGTTCGTAGAGGTCCATCAACGACTCGAGCTCCTCGGGAGAGCGCGAGAGGTTCTCGGTGGAGAGCGCGTAGATCGTGAGGATCGTGACGCCGACCTCGAGGCACCAGTCGAGCAGCAGCTCGGCCGTGTCCCGCCCTTTCGCATGGCCCTTGGCCACATCGAGGCCGTGCGCCGCCGCGAACCGACGGTTCCCATCCATGATGATCGCGAGGTGCCGGGGAACCGGCTCGGAACGCACGAGCTCGAGGAGACGCTTCTCCGTCAGGTCCCGCAGCGCATCGCCCACCGCACTGGAGAGCGACAGAGAGTCGCGCACGCGCTTGGACGTCTCGGGCACGGAGGAGCGAGAGATTTGCTGAGGATAAGAGAGCCGGGGCCCGCCGGCCTGGAGCCCCGGGCCCGTGGTCGGCCCGGGGCGGGGAGCGCCCTGGTCGGGAGTTCCGGTCCGGGGGGCGAGCCCCCGGATCCTTCGAACCCGAGTCGCAGGCTCGACAGACCTACATCCTAGACCACTAGACTACCAGGGCAACCCCGTGGCGCTAACCGTTCTCCGCTATGAAAGTTACTCGCAGCTCTCGGCTCCCGCGCGGGGCCGTACGAGGGACGGGAACGCCCCCTCGGAGGCCCACGCACGCGCGCGCGTGCGCCGGGGTAGGTCGAGGGAGACCTCGGGCCACCGACCTTGCCAGTCGAAGATGCGGTTTATGTAGCGCGTCCCCCGGTGGATGGCTCTACTCGGAAGGCTTCGGCGCATGACGGCCATCACCAGCTGGACACTCGCGATTGTCGGGATCTTGCTGTTCGTTCTGGCCCTCCACCAACTGGGGGTCGACGTGACGGCAAGCCTCGGGACGCTCCTGCGCGGGACCGAGCGGTTCCTCTCTCAACCGCTCTTCGCCGCCTAGCCGCCACCGGTCCGCGCGCTCAGCCCTCTTCGCCCACGAGCGGGGCGCGGGCTCACCCGGACCTGTGCTGGGGCAGGACTCCGGCGAGCCCCGAGGGGCGAACGACGCCCGAGGGGGTCACGAACGCCGTGACGTACTTCGCGGGAGTGACGTCGAACGCCGGGTTCCGAGCATGGCTGGCCCGGGGCGCGATGCGCCGACCCGCGAACTCGAGGACCTCCTCTTCGGCCCTCTCCTCGATCGGGATCGAGCGGCCGTTCGGTCGGCGGGCGTCGAACGTGCTCCAGGGGGCCGCCACGTAGAACGGGACGCCATTCTCCCGCGCGAGCACCGCCTTCTCGTACGTGCCGATCTTGTTCGCGAAGTCCCCGTTGCGGGCGATCCGGTCGGCGCCGACGATCACCGCATCGACCTCGCCTCGGGAGAGGAAGTGCCCGGCCGCGTTGTCCGCGATCACCGCGTGGGGGATCCTCTCCCGGGCCAGCTCCCACGCCGTGAGCCGGGCCCCCTGTAGGAGCGGGCGGGTCTCGTCGACCCAGACGAACAACCGGGCCCCCTGGGACCGGGCGACCCGAATCGGAGCGAGCGCCGTCCCCCACTCGACGGTGGCGAGGGCACCGGCGTTGCAATGCGTGAGGACGCGCCGGGCCCGACGCAGGAGCGGGGCACCGGCCCGTCCGATCGCATGACACTCTCCGACGATCTCCGCCCGGAACCGGTTCGCGGCGGCGACCGGGTCGTCCCCGGCGGCCCACGCTCGCTCGACGGTCTCGGCACCGAACGCGAGGTCATGAGCGGTCGGTCGGGTCGCACGGAGGATCTCCGCCGCCCGGTGCGCGGAGTACGTCCCTTGCCGATAGGCGAGGGCCATGCCGTAGGCCGCGGTGACCCCGATCGCCGGGGCCCCGCGCACCATCATGGTCCGGATCGCCTCCGCGACCTCGGGAAGCCGGGTCAGGCGGCGGACGACCGTACGGGCGGGAAGCTCTCGCTGGTCGATGAGGAACAGGGTCCCCGCTCGGTACCAGAGGGCGCGGACCGCCATCGCTCGGCTCCTTCCCCCTAGGCGTCGAACGTGTGGAGAAGGTCGAGCCAGTCCGCGGTCACCGTCTTCGTCTTCCCCAATGCTTCGTCGAATGGGATCCCGATCACGCTCGGGCCCCTCAGCACCGCGACCTCGCCGAACCGACCCGCGATCGCAAGGTCGACCGCCCCGGCGCCGAGGCGCGTCGCGAGGATCCGGTCGAACAGCTCGGGCGGTCCCCCGCGCTGGATGTGCCCGATCTGGGCGCTGCGGGTCTCGACGCCCGTCGCCCCTTGGATCCGACGGGCGAGTTCCGCCCCGACCTCCCGTTCCCTCAAGAGCTCATGACCGAACTCGTCCTTCGCACCCGCCGAGCCCCGGCGGGGGCCGAGGTCGATCCCTTCGCTCGCCACGACGAGGGCGTACCCTCGGTCCCTCACCGCGGCGCGCACGTGCGCCAAGAGCGCGGCCTCGTCGTACTTCTCCTCGGGGACGAGCGTGACGTCCGCGCCGCCCGCAAGTCCGGTCGCGAGCGCGACCCATCCCGCGTGGCGTCCCATCACCTCGAGGACGATCGCGCGGTGATGGCTTCCGGCGGTGTCGCGAAGCCGCTCGAGCGCGTCGACCGCGACCGCGGTCGCCGAATGGAACCCGAACGTCCAGTCGGTGCCGGCGACATCGTTGTCCATCGTCTTCGGGACGCCGACCACGGGACCTCCGCGCCGGTGGAGCTCGCGCGCGGCGGAGAGCGTGTCGTCGCCTCCGATCGCGACCAACGCATCGATCCCATGACGCGAAAGGGTCGCGAGGACGGCCTGGGCCTCGTCCTCCTTCGCGAACGGGTTGGTTCGGGAACTTCCGAGGATCGTGCCCCCCTTTCCGAGAAGGTCCGCGACGTCCGCGACCGTGAGCGGGCGGCTCGAATCGTCCCGAAGGCCTTTCCACCCGTCCAAGAACCCGACGGTCGAGTGGCCGAACTTGGCCGCGCGACGCACGACCGCTCGGAGGGCGGGATTGAGGCCCGGGCAGTCACCACCGCCCGTGAGGACGCCGAACTTCACGTCGATACCTCGAGGTACGAGCGGGGGGCCGTGGTGAGGAACTCGTAGCCCGTCTTCGTGACGACGATGTCGTCCTCGATCCGGACCCCCCCCTTTCCGGGGAGATAGATCCCCGGCTCGACCGTGAATGCCATGCCGACCTCGATGAGGTCGTCGGCCTTCGGGCCATAGGCCCAGCCGTCGTGGACCGCGAGCCCGATCGAGTGCCCGACACCGTGAGTGAGCCGTCCCTTCCAGCGGGACGCGTTGATCACGTTCTCCGCGGCGAGGTGGACCTCCCGTGCCGGCACCCCGGGGCGGATCGCATCGAGAGCCGACTTCTGCGCCGCCTCGACCGTGTCGTGGACCGCCTTCATCTCCTCGTCCCGGGGGCCGAAGTGGAACGACCGCGTGATGTCGCTCACATACCGCCGGTAGATCGCGCCGAAGTCGCAGACGATCGATTGCCCCGGCTGGAGGCGAGCCTCCCCCGGCGAGTAGTGGGGCTCCGCCGCGTGGGGGCCGAACGCAACGATCGTCGCGAACGACCGACCGCTCGCCCCGTGGAGGTTCATCCGGTACTCCATCTGGGCGGCAAGCTCGAGCTCGGTCATCCCGGCCTTGAGGAGCGAGGGGATCTCCCGACCCACCTCAGAACCGATCTGGGCGGCCTTTCGGAGCCGTTCGATCTCCCCCGGCTCCTTCGTCACCCGAGCGCTTCGGATCGCGATGGAGGCATCGACCCACTGCGCCGTGGGGACCAGTTTTTCGAGGCGGGCGTACCACTCGTGGGTGAGCTCCTTGTAGTTGAGTCCGATCGAAGCGAGTCCCTGGAGCTTCTTGAGGATCGCCGGGTCGGATTCGTCCCGGTTCACCACCTCGACGTGAAGGTGCGGGTCGCTCTTCGCGGCCGCGAACGCGGTCTCCGCCTCGAGGGGGGAGGTGAGAAGGTCGATCTCCCCGTCCGGGTGCGCCACGGCGACCGACCCTTCGAACAGGCCGGCCGGAACGTCGATGAGGTAGAAGAACGACTGGTCGAGGTGCGGGTCGGTCGCGTTCGCGAGGACGAGCGCATCGGGCTTCGGGTCGAGGCGACCGAACACTTTCTGAACGCGGGCTTTCATGCCCCGCCCTAGCCGCTAGGGGGTTTCAGCTTTTGCGCTCGCGGCCCTCAAATCCTTCCACGAGAGGAGCGGCTCCCGCGCCGCGCGGACCTCGTCCACCCGCGTCACCGCGAGGGAGCGCGGGGACGCGTGGAGGTTCTCCGTCGTGTCGGTGATCGCGCGCTCGAACGCGGCGATGTATCCATCGAGCTCCCGCTTGCTCTCGGTCTCGGGGAGCTCGACCATGAGCGATTCCTCGACGAGCGCGGGGAAGTAGATGGTGGGGGCATGGACCCCCTCGTCAAGGAGACGCTTCGCGAGGTCGAGGGTGCGCACGCCGCGTTCCTTGAGCGGGGCGCCCGAGAGGACGAACTCGTGCTTCACGAGCGGTCGGAACGGTCGTGGAAGGAACTTCCCGAGGGCGGACGCGACGTAGTTCGAGTTGAGGACGGAGCGGCGCGCGATGTGCTTCAACCCCTCCTCGCCGTGGGAGAGGATAAAGGCGAACGCCCGGAGGTCGAGGCCGAAGTTCCCGTAGGCCATCTTGATCTTGCCGATGGATTTCGGCCGGTCGTAGTCGAGGCGGAACTTCCGCCCCTCCCGTACGACCCGTGGGATGGGGAGGTACGGGCCGAGCTTCTCGTTCGCGGCGAGAACCCCCGCCCCCGGTCCCCCGCCGCCGTGCGGGGTGCCGAACGTCTTGTGGAGATTCAAGTGCGCGACGTCGAACCCCATCCGGCCCGGATGGGTCACGCCGAGGATCGCGTTCAGGTTCGCACCATCGTAGTAGAGCATCGCGCCGGCATCGTGGACGGTCTCCGCAATCTCCAGGATCTCGCTCTCGAACAGGCCCGCGGTGTTCGGGTTCGTCAGCATGAAGCACGCCGTCTTGTCCGAGACCGCGCGCTTGAGCTCGGAGAGGTCGACGTTGCCGTCCTTGTCGGGGATCTCGCGGGTCGTGAACCCCGCCATCGTCGCCGAGGCAGGATTCGTTCCGTGGGCGGTGTCCGGAAGGATGACCTCCCGGCGTTGGTCGAGTTCGCCGCGATCCCGGAAGTACGCCCGCACCATCAGCATCGCGGCGTACTCGCCGTGCGCCCCGGCCGCGGGCTGGAGGGAGATCTCGGGAAGTCCCGTGATGCGCGAGAGCAGACGCTCGAGCCGCCAAAGGATCTCGAGCGAGCCCTGGACCGTCGCTTCGGGCTGGTAGGGGTGGATGTCGGCCGCCTCCGGTCGTCGGGCGAGGAGCTCCGAGACCTTCGGGTTGTACTTCATCGTGCACGACCCGAGAGGATAGGGAGCCGTGTCAATCCCGAAGTTCATCTGAGAGAGCCGGGTGTAGTGGCGCACCACCTCGAGCTCCGAGAGCTCGGGCCAGCGGACGGCCTCCTTCCGCCGGAGCTTCTCGGGGATCCCCGGGACCTCGGGGAGCGGCTCCGTGTGCGAGGTGGTTCCCAAGTCCCACACCGGCGGTTCGTCCCACCGGGCCTGCCGGAACGTCATGCCGTCCTCCCGACCGCCGCGATCGCGGCCTCGGCCGCGCGCACGTACCTTGAGATGTCCTTGTCGCTTGTCGTCTCGGGGATCCCGACCAGGATCCGTTCTCCCACGGAGACCGCGCCGGGCCGCGGGTCCTTGAGCGCATGACCTCCGAGCACCTTGCGCCGCCGCAGCCGGTCGAGGAACTCCTCGGCCGTCCCCTTGCCCACCTCGACCGTGAAGTCCGCGAGGTACGGCGCGTCGAACCGTGGGGCCTTCAGGCCCTCGATGGCGCCGAGCCCGCTCGCGAGCGTGCGAGCCTTCTCGGCGAGGGAGGACTGGAGGCGTGCGAGCCCCCGGGACCCGACCGCGGTCGCGTAGACGACGAACGCGAGTGCCATTAACGACTCGTTCGTGCAGATGTTCGAAGTCGCCTTCGAGCGGCGGATGTGCTGTTCCCGGGTAACGAGCGTGAGTGCGTAGGCGCGCTTCCCTTCCGTATCGACCGTCGCGCCCACGATTCGCCCGGGGGCGGAGCGGACGTGTTCCTTTCGGCAGGCGAACAGCCCGAGGAGGGGACCCCCGAACGAGGGAGAGATCCCGAACCCCTGGCCCTCTCCCACGACCACGTCGGCGCCGTAGTTCCCCGGCGCCTCGAGGACCGATAGGGAGAGAGGGTCGGCCGCAATGACGAGCGGAACGTCGCCCAGGATTGTCTTGAGTTCGGCCACGCCCTCGTCCACGTGACCGAACCCGTTCGGCACATCGGCGAGGACCCCGAAGACGTCCTTCTTCGCGACCGCGGAGCGGACGAACTCGAGATCGAGGCGCCCGGTTCGGTCGTCGTAGGGGATCCCCTCGACCTTGAGGCCCGGTCCGCTCGCGTAGTTCTCGAGGACGCTGCGCTCTTCCCACGGGAGGCTCGCGGGGACCAGGAACCGCGCCCCGTCGTGCAGCCTCCGGCAGAACAAGAGCGCCTCGCCGGCCGCTGTGGCTCCGTCGTAGAGCGAGGCGTTCGCGACGTCGAGCCCGGTCATCTCGACCCAGAGGCTCTGGAACTCGAAGAGGGTCCGAAGCATGCCCTGGCTCGCTTCGGCTTGGTACGGGGTGTAGGCCGTGTAGAACTCGCTCCGCGAGACGATCGCGTCGACCGCGGCCGGCGCGTAGCGGCTTACGACCCGGCCCCCGAGGAAGCTCGAGAACCGCGACGTCGGTCGGTTCCGGCCGAGCATGCGGTCGACCTCCGCGACGACGTCTCGCTCCTCACGGGCCGGGCCCACGCCCATCCGCCCGATGCGGGCCCGTTTCGGGACGTCCGTGAACAGTTCGTCCGTCGAACCGATCCCCAATGCGTGAAGGAGCGCCGCCTCCTCTCCGGGCTCATCCGGAATCCACCGTGCCACGGCCGCTCACCGAGGATTGGGAGCTGAGGTGACCATAAATGGTTCTCGTCTCCCCGGGGTCACTGGCGCGTCCCCGCCCGTCCGCTGGGACCGGTCGGGGGACGGGCAAAGGTATTCGGGGCGACCGTCTGCCCTCCCTCCGGCCATGACCCCGGAACGAGGCCGGCACAAAGGCGAGCGTCGCCGTCCTCCGATGCCCCCTCCGTCCGTCGGCATCCTCGACATCGCGTTCCACCGAGCCTCTCTCGCGACCCCTCGCGGCGAGACCAAGGCCGCTCGCGACCGGATGCGGGCCGAGCTCAAGGTGGTGCGGAGTTCCGCGACCGTCCTCCGCCACCTTCGGCTCGAGACGCGGAGGTTCGTTCGGAACCCGCCGACACCGTTCGAGACGACGTTGCTCTCTCAGACGTTCGGGGAGGGCCGCCTCGAGAGGTCGTTGACGCGCGTGCGCCGAGCCGAGGAACGCATTCGAGGCCTTGCGCGCTCGGCCGAGCGGGCGACGAAAGGAGCCCCGGGCTCCGAGGCGCTCGGCGACCAGGTCCGCGCCTTCTATGGACGGCTCTCGAGCTTCGTCCGAGAGATCGACCCGGACCTCGAGCTTCTCCGTGCGATGGGTCGGTTCCTCGACGACCGGCCCCACCTCGACGCGTCCGCGCCCACGCTCGTGGTCGCCGGGTTCCCCAACGTGGGAAAGTCGTCGCTCGTGGCCCGCCTCTCCTCCGCCCACCCGAAGGTCGCGGACTACCCGTTCACCACGTTGTCGATCGCCGTCGGTCACGCCGACCTCGGGTTCGACCGGCTCCAGGTGCTGGATACCCCCGGGGTCCTCGGGCGGACCGGCCGGTCGAACGCGGCGGAAACGGAGGCCATGGCCGCGGTCGAGGGGGTCGCGACGGTGGTGGTGTTCGTGATCGACCCGTCCGGGGAATGCGAGTACCCGGTCGAGGAACAAGAACGGCTCCTCGCCCGCTGGCAGGAAGAGTTCCCTCGCATTCCGATCATCGCCGTCGAGACCAAGTGCGACCTCGCGCGCCGCTCGAACGACCGCCTCAAAGTGTCGGCGGTCACCGGAGAGGGACTGGCCGCTCTCGAGTCCCAGGTGCGTTCCTTGGTCCGACCGAAGGGCGAGCTTCCTCCAATCCAGGACGCCGTGACCGAAGGACCTTCGACCGAACTTCCCACGGAGGGTCCGAGCGGTACGGGTCGCCGAAGGAACCGGCGGTAGCGACCTCCGCTCGGGTCGACCCCTCCGTTCCTACGGGGCCGCGGAGTGGCCCGCGGGCGAACTCACAGGGAGAACGACTTTCCGTTCTCCGGGAGCACGACGTGGCACGTCGGTTCGAGGGCCTGCCGAAGCGCTTCGCGCTGGTCACCGTGCATGAGGACGACCGTCTCCGCGCGGGACTCTTGGGCGACCCGAACGAGCTCCGAGTGCCCCGCGTGCGCCGAGAAATCGAACTTCATCACCTCGCACGACGGGTGGATCACCGTGTCGTCGATGGTGAGCGTCCCTTGGTCGAGGAGCTGGCGACCGTTCGACCCTTCGACCTGAAACCCGGTGAGGAAGATCGAACTGTTCGCGTCGCGGTAGAGTTCCCCGATGTAGTACAGGACCGGCCCTCCGTCCAGCATTCCCCCAGTGGTGACGATCACGTCGGCCTCACGCAGGGCCTTCCGACGCTCGCCCGGATGCTCGATGACGTGCACGCCCTCGAGCGCGCGGCGGAACCGGCGAGCGTCCGCAAGATACTCGGGTGCCGCCTCGTAGATCTCGTTCACGGCCCGCGCCATCCCGTCCAAGTACGTTTCGAACCCGGACGAGGCGAGCGACATGAGGACCTCCTGCGCCCGGCCGACGGCGAACGCGGGGACGATCGCCTTCCCACCGCGCTCGACCGTCTCTTCGATCTTGTCGCGGAACCGCCGCTCCGTCTCCCGACGGTCCGGGTGTTCCCGCCCAGAGTAGGTCGATTCCATCACGAGGATGTCGCACTCGACCGGCTCGGCGCCTCCGACCAGGTGGGTCGGGATCGTCTGGAGGTCCCCGGTGAAGAGGACGTCCTTCTCCCCGCGATAGAGGAGCATCGAGGCTCCCGGGATGTGGCCGGCGGGGGCGAACTCGACCTCGATCCCTCGGTGGCGGAACGTCCCGTGGCGGTCCACGGGAGTGAACCGGGAGTGGAGTGCGTGGATGTCGGAGGGCGTGTACGGAGGAAGGTATCCCTCGATCCGAGCGATCTTGAGCGCGTCCTTCGTGAGCAGGTCCGCGACGGCGATCGTGACGGGCGTGGCGATCAACCGCGCGCGGGGGAGTCGGCTCAGCACCGGTGTCATCCCCGAGTGGTCGAGGTGGGCGTGGGAGAGGAACGCCAGGTCGACGTTCGTGGGCGCCGGGCGGGGGTAGGTCGGCGGGTCCGTGGGGGTGAGCCCGTAATCGAACAGGAGCGTCCGCCCTTGGTCCCGTACGACCAGCCCGAGGGAACCGACCTCGGAGGCCCCACCAAGGAACTGAAGCTCCATCGCCGGGCCGAGCGGTCTCCCCTCTTAAGGTACGGCGAGCGGCCCGGAAGGGAAGCCACTTTAACGAACTCGCCCGTTGGGGCGCCGTGGCCGGACCGGTGCGCTCGGAGCTCGAGATCCTCTACCGGATCAGCGTCGCGGTGCAGAGAGTGGTCCGGGACGCGGAAGGCTCTCCGCACCGCGCGGACGTGGTCGCGATGGGGGCCGACGGGACCCCGACGGAGGAACTCGACCGGCTCGCGGAGACGGAGATCCTGAAGGTCCTGGACGCGGAGACCGTGGACTGGAACCTCCTCTCGGAGGAGATCGGTCCCGTCTCGCGGGGCGGGCAGTACACCCTGGTCGTCGACCCCATCGACGGAACCTCGAACGCGCTTCGGGGACTCCCGTTCTCCTCGGTCTCGCTGGCCCTGGGTCGGCGCGACCTCGCCGGTATCGACATCGGACTCGTCCGCGACCTCCACCGAGGGACGACCTACTGGGCCGCGCGCGGACAGGGAGCGTTCCGTGACGGTCGACGGATCCACACTCGACCGTGGACCCCCCGCAGCGAGATCTTCTTCGTGAACCTCGGCCGACCGTCGAGCGAGCGCGCGACGCGCATCGCAGGGAAGTCGCGGCGCATCCGGTCGCTCGGGTGCGCCTCGCTCGAAATCCTGATGGTGGCGCAGGGAAGCGCGGACGGCTATTTCTTCGAGAACACGCCCGACACCCGGAACCTCCGCATCACCGACATCGCGGCCGCGTACCGCATCTTGGTCGAAGCCGGCGGCGGCGTGAGCGACGCTCGGGGCCAGTCGGTCGATGCGTTCCCTCTCACCGTGGACCGTCGCCTGAGCGTGTTCGCCTGGGGCGACCCCTCCTTGCGGGAGCGTGCGAAGGAGGAGGGGTTCCTGTGAAGATCGGCCTCACGGCCCACCCCCGCAAACCGGCCGCGGTCGAGCTCGCCCGCCGGGCGGTCCAATTGATCGGGGAACGGGCGGAGGTCGTCCTGAGCGACGAATCCGCGGGGATCGCCCCGTCGCTGCCCCACCGCCCTCTCGAAGACCTCCGACCCGACGTCCTCATCGCCATCGGCGGGGACGGGACGTTCCTCTACGCGCTTCGTCGGACCGACGCTCCGCTCCTCCCGATCAACGCGGGCACGGTCGGCGTCCTCGCAGAGGTCGAAGCGAACCGCCCGAAGGAGTTCGAGGGAGCGATCGAGCGCCTGCTCCAGGGGTTCTACTTCCTCGAGGAGCGGATGAAGCTCGCGGCGCTCGTCGGGACGACCCCGGTCCCCGACGCGACCAACGACTTCGTCCTCCATTCGGCCCACGTCGGCAAGATGGGCTTGTTCGAGATCGCGTTCGATGGACATGTTGCCGGGCAGATCCGGGCGGACGGGCTCATCGTCGCAAGCCCGACCGGGTCGACCGCGTACTCCTTGAGTTCGCTCGGACCGATCGTTGACCCCGGCCTCGACGCGATCGTGCTCACCTCGATCGCCCCGTTCCGGGTCGAAGCTCGCGCGCTCGTCATCGAGCCGCTGCGAACCGTCCGCCTCACCCCCGTCGAGCCGGGGAAGGGGGCCCTCGTGATCGCGGACGGTCAGGACGAGTACCCGCTCCCGCTCGATTCCGCGCTCACGGTCTATCGTTCGCCCCGTCGCGCGACGCTCGTTCGGTTCGGTTCGCGGTTCTTCCAGCGTCTCAGGGGAAAGCGGATCCTTCCGTGGACCGAGGACGGGTCCGAGGGAGGGTCTTCGATTGCCGATCTTTCGGCCCACCCGTAGGCGGCCCCCCGGGGCGGCCCGTCTCGGCGATACGCCGAAGGCGATCACCCGCCGGGCCCTTTCGAGCGCGCTCGCGAGCGGGCGGTCCGCGTACCCGAACGAGTTCGGCGGGGTCCTGCGCGCCGATCCCCCCGGAGTGATCAGCGAGCTCCTTCTCCTTCCGGGGACCACGGCCGGGCGCCGCCACGCGAACTTTCAGCTCTACATGCTTCCCGCCGACCTCACGGTCGTGGGGACGATCCACTCGCATCCCTCGGGCGCGCTCTTCCCGTCGGACGCGGACATCCGTCTGTTCCGGAACTGGGGGAGGCGACACATCATCATTGGCGCTCCGTTCGGCCCGGGTTCCTGGCGCGCCTACGACGGGAACGGGGAAGAGACCCGCCTCGAGGTCCGCGAGACCCCGGGGGGCCCCGCCCTCCCCGAAGAGCTCCCGGAGTACCGACCCCGGTCGGTCCGCCCACCGCTCCGCTCCGAGGCGGAGCAGTTCCCGGAGGACGAGGCGTAGAGGACGGGAAGCAATCGAACGCGCGCTACTCGCGAACGGGGATCGTCGGCACCGGGAGGCGGTCCGGATTCCGGTTCGGGTCGATGATCGGCCGGCTCGGCCGCGCGGGGGAGCTCGTGAGCCCGTGCATCTTCGCGATGAGCTCGAGGAATCCCACGAACCCCCGGAACGCGCCGCGGTAGAGCGTCGTGTGGCGGCCCTCCCAGTCGAAGAAGTCGTCCATCATCGTCTTCGATTGGCGGAGGCCGTGCGTGAGCGCCCTCTTCAGAAGCTCCTGCTGGAGGGGGCTCAAGCGGTCCCGGCGGAACCAGTCCTTGGAGTTGAGGTGGCCGAGAGGAACGAAGAACATCGGGACGAGGAGCGCCTTGAAGTCCCAGAGGTCGTCGATGAGGTCGATCGTCTTCTGGACGTCCTCTTCGGTCTCCTGCGGAAGGCCCACGATGAACGTGCAGGCCGGGTAGACGTGATTGTCGTTCATGAGGCCCGCCGCCTGCACGACCAGCTCCGGCCACTGGGACGCCTTGAACGGGGCGACCTTCCCGGGCATCGCGGCCGTGATCATGCGGGGAGAGCCGGTCTCGACACCGACCTCGACCCCCCACCAGGCCTGCTTGTCGTCGATCAGGACCTCGGCGACCTTCGACAAGAGCTTCGGTTTGGTCATCAGGGTCGCTATGGCCACGTGGCTCCATCCGACCTGCTCGTAGTAGCGCTTCGCGAGCTTGTGGAGCGGGATCAGCTTCTCTTCGTGGGGCATGATGTTCGGGCTTCCGTAGAACAGGACGTCGTCCGAGTGGAGGATCCCCTTACGGACCCCGATCTTGGCGTTGATCTTGAGCTCCTGCTCGATCTTCTCGAGCGGGTACCACCGGGTCGGCCGCGTCGTGACCGAGCAGAACGAGCACCCTCGGCAGCAGCCGCGGCCGATCTCTACGAGGCCGTTCACGCTCGGGTAGCGGATCGTGGAGATCTGCTCGACCTTCGGCGCCTCCTTCGCGGAAAGGATCACGTGCGGGGGGAGGAACTCGTCCCGCAGGGCCTTGCCCACGACCTCCTTCACGAACAGGTCCCCTTCGCCCTCGATCACGCTGTCGATCCCGCCGAACGAATCGACGAACTCCTGGATCCAGGGGAGCTTGGCGCGGGTGGCGGGGGAGAGCTGCCAGGCGCACGGTCCCCCCGCGATGATCTTGAGGCCCCGCCGGCGGGCCTCCACCACGGCGGGCTGGGTGAGCATCCGCTTGAAGTTGATGCAGTTGAGCGTCTCCTTGTGCATGACGCCGCCGAACGTGGAGCTCGGGGGGTTGAGCCCAAAGTAATCGTGACCCGAGATCAGGAGCACCTTCGCCGGGCCGGGCATGTACCGGTCGAGGTAGCTCGGGTGCACGATGCGCGCGTCGAATCCGCCGTCGAGGAGTGCCGCCTCGATCTTCCGCATCCCATAGGGAGCCTGGAGCGGGAAGCCGTTCTCGTCGACGGGCATCTCGGGGAAGAAGAGCCGCTTGTACACGCCCTCGGGCAGGACGTACGCGGGGGTGGTGGTCCCGAAACCGAGGAACTCCTTCCCGTGGTGATTGCTCATCATCGTCCAGTCGCACGTGATGACCACTTCAGGCATTGGAGCACCCCCATCCCGAGATACGAGACAGGGGACGACCACGAAAACCCCCTTCTTATGGGTATCGAAGCCCCCGAAGCGACAGTGCTGCCGCCCTCCGGCGAGGAACTTCGCAGTCGGACCCGCTACTCGAGGTCCCCCTCGTCGTCGTCCCGGTTCAGCACCCCGTCGAGGGCGTCGGTCCCCTCGTCGGTCGACTCCTCTTCGTCACCGGACTCGTGGAAGGCGGGGTCGCGCTGGATCAGGTGGGCCCGAACGCAATCCCGGTGCGCCGGATTCCCGTTCCAGGAGCTCTTCTCGTCGGGGTCGTCGAGCGGCTCCTTGCAGAGCCAGCAGACCTCCGGCGGCGGGCTGATCCAGGCGATGCGTCGGGGGGCGGGTTCCATGAAGACCCCCGGGAGAATACGCCGAAGGGCTCCTTTACCTTTCGGAGCGCCCGACACCGGACGATGGCACCCCCCGGCAAGGCCCTTAACCCGGGGGAGCCGTCGACCGTCCGTGGACACCTTCACGGAGATCCGTCGTCGGCGCCTCGCGCTCGGCATCTCCCTGGGCGAGCTCGCTCGAGCGATCGGACGGAGCGACGCCACGCTGTCCCGCATCGAGCGCGGTCAGATCCGACCGTCGTACGAGCTCGTGCAGCGGATCCTTTCGTACCTCGAGACCCAGGAAGGTCTCACCACGCCCCGGCTCACCGTGGGGGACCTCATGCATCGTCCGGTCGTCAGTGTCGAGTCCCTCGCCCCCCTATCGACCGCCGCGCACCGGATGGAGAGCGGAGCGTACTCCCAGCTCCCGGTCGTCGACGAGGGCCAGGTGGTGGGGTCCCTCTCCGAGTCCTCCGTGCTCCGGGCCCTGGCCCGGGGCAGTCCGCGCGGGGTCCGGGTGGGGGCGGTGCTGGAGCCACCGTACCCGGTCGTCGACGAAGGATTCCCGGCCGAACTTCTCCCCCCGATCCTCGGGCGGTATCCCGCCGTCCTCGTGACGCGTCGCGGGAATCTGGAGGGGATTGTCACGAAGGCCGACCTCATCCGAGGTCTGCGCGGGGCCTCGCTTCGAAGGACACCGGGCACGAGCTCCGAGTAGGAAACCCCGGGGTGGAACCCACTTCGCGATTCGGTCCGACCGCGCGCGCGCTTCCATCGCCGCTTCGACGGCCAGAGGCGCGATGGGTTCTTGTAGTCAAGAAAAACTGGCTCGCGCCAACATGACTCCCGCTCGGCAAAAGCCCCGCGAGGAACCCATCCCCCCGAAGGGGTTCCGAATCGCCCGCGACCTGCCGGTGGGACGCCACCCCCTCCTCGCGGCGTTCCCGGCGGCGAGCGCCCTTCCGATCGCCGAGCGCCTTCAGCCCGACCCGACCGCACGGGAGAAGCTGTTCGAAGAGACGTGCGTCCAGGTCGTGGACCAGGACCTCTGGATGTACGTGGCACCGTTCGACATGCCCCCCGGGGCCCGAAGGGAATGGCGCCCGGTCCTTTCGCCCGGTTCCGACTGCATCGTGATCGGGAAGGACCATCTCGCCGAGAGCCCCGCGATCGTGCTCTACCTCGACATCTTCCACGAGCTCTGCCACGTCATCCAACGCAAAGGGGGAGCGAACCTCTTCGCGCCGGGAAGCTACGTGAAGCGCTGGACCGAGGTCGAGGCGTACCGGTTCGTCGTGAACGAGGCGCGGACCCTGGGCGCCTCGGACGAGTTCCTCCGGGAGTACCTTCGCGTCGAATGGATCAGCGAAAAGGAGCATCGGGAGCTTCTCGCGACCCTCGAGGTCTCGGCGGAGTAACCGGGACGAGCCGACCGCCGCTCGAGCGCCGCCCCCCGAAGAATCGTTGCGGGAAGAACCGATTCTTTATCCCCCGAACCCAGAATCGAACACCCCGCCGGGGGCACGCGATACGTCGATGGACATCAAGGCCCGCCCGGTCCTCCGCCCGTCGACCAACGACCTCTGGTTCTTCTCGTACCTTCCGCTCGCGGTATCGGACGGGATCGCGACCCCTCTCATCCCGCTGCTGGCGCTCCAGCACTTCGGGGCGAGCGCCTTCGTCGTCACCATCATCATCGCGGCGAGCGCGATGAGCCAAGTGCCGTTCACGATCCTCTGGGGGAACCTCTCGGACCGGGTGGCGCATCGCAAGTACTTCCTCGTCGGCTCGTTCCTCGCGACCGGCGTGAGCATCATCCTGATCGCGCTCGCGAGCAACCTCATCACGTTCTTCTGGCTCAACGTGGTCGAAGGGCTCGCTTCCGCGGCCAGCGCCCCGATCGGGACGATGCTCCTGCTCGAGACCCGACACAAGCGCTGGTGGCCGCAGGACATCGGCCTCTTCGGCCTCATCTCGGGCCTCGGCTCGACCGCGGGGCTCGCGATCGGGTTCCTCTGGCTGTTCGTGATCGGATACTCCCAGCCCGCGATCCAGGCCATGACCGCGCTCCTGCTCGTCTCGGGAGCGCTCGCGCTCGTGAGCGCGATCATCGCCTGGGCCTGGATCGAGGAACCGGCCGTTCGGGTCGAGCGTCGCACGGTCTCGGGCCTTCTCAACCTCAACCGAGGGGTCACCGAGCGGTTCCGGCAGGTGCGGGCGCGCATCTCGGGGCTCGTGGACCTCACGCGGTCCACCGCCGAGCGCCTTCCGGGCCGGGAGTATCTCTTCCTCGCCGCGTTGGGCGTGATGAGCGTCGGGTTCGACATCTTCTACGGGCCGTTCCCCGTGTTCCTTTGGCAGGACGCGAAGTTCACGGACGCGGGGGTCTTCATCGTCTATCTCGGGGCGTCCGCGGCCTCGACCGCGCTTTACTTCCATTCGGGCAAGGCGGTCGACGATCATTCCGCGAAGACGGTGTTCTTGGAATCGCTCGGAGGTCGGATCCTCCTGATGCTCCTGTTCCTGTGGGGGCCGGTCTACGTGCTCCTCGGCCTCGGGACCCCGGGCCTCCTCGCGTGGCTCACGCTCCTCAACGCGCTCCTCGGGGTCACCTGGGCGTTCATCAGCACGGCGAGCACCCTCTTCCTCGTCCGGCTCGTGGGGCGGTCGGCGCGCGGCCGGGCCCTCGGTCTCTACAACGCCATCGCGGGCGCGGGGAGCCTCGTCGGCACGCTTCTCGGAGGATGGCTCTATGCGACGTGGGGGGTCAACCTCGCGTACTCGATCGCCTCGCTCACCGTGGTGGCCGGGGCGCTCCTCCTCATCCCCATCCCGTACCACATGTTCCAGTTCTCGCACGCCCCGGCGCATCGTCATCGCCTGGCCCGCGACGCTCGAGCGACCGTGCGTGTCCCCCGAAGACGACGAGTGTTCCGTCGGTAGTCCGTCCGCGGGCGCCAAGGGCCGCCGGCGGGGTCCGATCCGAGGCCGGTCAGCCAAACATCTCCCAGGTCAGCGTGCGGATCACGTAGCCGAGCGCGAGGTGGGCGAGGAACCCTTCGAGCGCGGGCGGATACTCTTCGATCACGCAGGAACGGAAGCCGAGTCGCCCGATGCCCACGGGCTCGGTCCCCCGAAGCACGACGAACCGGCCCGTGAGGCGCTCATTGATCGTATACTCGACGCCCGCGTAGAGGATGGTCATCGGACCGAACGCCGTCGAACGGGTCTTCCACAGGTCCTCGCCGACCTGGATGCGGATCTCGTCCGCCTTCGCGCGGTACGAAACGAGCGAGCGCCCGTCCGTGCTCGTCCGGGGCCGATCGAGGACGTAGGCGGTCGAGAAGAGGGCGGCGATCTTTCGGCCGAGGCCCGGGCTCTCCGACTCGACGGGGCGGCCGGTCCAGGTCTCCGGACCGACCTCCACCTCGATGATGTTCTTCAGGACACGAGCCGTCGCCCGAATCATCGGCCGCTCGACGGAGTACCGGCCATCAGGTATTAATGGCGACACCGCTCGGAGGCCTGTGACGGCCGACGGCCTGCGACCTCCCGCGCGGGACCTCGCGTTCGGTCTCGAGTTCTACGGGTCCCACACGCCCGGGGTCGCAGGCCGGATCAAGAGCTCCTCGGACGATTTCCTGGTGACCGAGATCTCGGAGTACCCGACGCCCGACCCCTCGGGGGCGTACTCGGTCCTCCGGATCCAGAGTCGCGATTGGGAGCAGCACGAGCTCGGGCAGGCGATCGCGCGACGTCTCGGTCTCGGCGCGGCCTCCGTGCAGTGGGCTGGGACCAAGGACCGGCGGGCGGTCGCGGAACGCCTCCTTTCGTACCGGGGTCCGCTTCCCACGGGAGACCTCGGCCTTCCCCGGGTCGTCCTCCTCGAGGCCTACAGCGCCCGGGACGGGCTCGTCCTCGGGCATCACTTCGGGAACGCGTTCGACATCCGTGTCGGAGAGCTTGCGGTGTCGGCGAGCGAGGCGATGAGAGCGTTCGAGACGACGCGGGAGGAGCTCCGGTCGGTCGGCCACTTCCCGAACTTCTTCGGCCCCCAACGGTTCGGGGAGGTCCGTCCGGTCACGCACGAGGTGGGACGCCACATCGTCCGGGGGGACCTTTCGGCCGCGGTGGAGACCTACCTCGTCGCGCTCCCGCCCGACGCCCCCGACCACCTCGGTGCGACCGCGCGCAAGAACTATGCAGAGACCCACGATGCCGCTCGCGCCCTTCGGGAATTCCCTCGAGAGTACCGGTTCGAGCGGTCGATCCTCGAGCGCCTCGCCCGGGGGGACCCTCCCGAGCGCGCGTTGCGGGCCCTCGCACGGGACCTGCGCCTCCTGTTCGTCCACGCGTACCAAGCTCTCCTGTTCAACCGGTGGGTGAGCCGCCGCTATTCCGCCGGTGTTCCCCTGGATCGGCCGCTCCCCGGCGACCGAGTTCTCCGACTCGGACGGGACGGGACGGTCCGAAGCCAGGAAGGAATCCCCGTATCGGCCGACAACGAGCCGGAATGCGCGCGACTCGTGGAACATGGGGGGGCCCTGCTCGCCGGCCCGCTCGTGGGGTACGAGACCCCCGTGGCGGAAGGCTCGGCGGGCGCGATCCTCGAAGAGCTCCTCCGAGAGGAAGGGGTCGACCGCGCGATGTTCCGCCTTCCCTTCACGCCCGAGGTCGCGAGCCGGGGGGCGTGGCGTCCCGCGGTCCTTCCCACTCCTCCGATCGGCGTCGCCGCGGAGGAGATCTCGGTGAGGTTCCGCTTCGCGCTCCCGAAGGGCGCGTACGCGACCGTCCTCCTCCGAGAGTTCTTGAAGACCGGCGCCGGCTAGCGACGGACCCCGCGCTTCGAAACGAGGCTACTAATAGTCGACTCGGAACTGATTCGACCGCCGGTACCGCTCACCATGCCCGCCGATTCTCCTCGTCCCTTCCTCGTCCCTCTGCGCACGCCCGCACCCGCCACCCTCCCCGAGATCCCGGAGGGAGCGAACCGCGTCCCGACGGGAGTTCCGGATTTCGACTCGCTCACCGGGGGATTCCCCGCGGGCTCCGTCGTCCTCCTCTTCGGGGAGGCCGGCTCGGGCCACCAGGAGTTCGCCCTCACCTCGGCGGTCCATCTGATGCTCCACTATGACGACCCGAGCCTCCATCGCTTCTTCCTCGGGAGCGCGAAGGGGCCGTTCGTCTATCCGCAGGGGGTGGCGTACATCAGCACGAGCCGCTCCCGCGAGCAGGTGATCTCCGAGCTCCACGGCGCCTTCGAACCGACCTACTCGGAGGTGCTCTCGCGGCACTTGAACTTCCACGACCTGTCGCCCTCGTACTTCCAGGACACGGTCGTCCCCTCGTCGTGGGCGTCCCTCTCGAGTCCGCTCCTTTCCGGGGCCCCCGTGAGTGCCGCGCCGGATGACGGGGGCCCCTTGCGAGCCCTGGCCGACGCGGTCGATCAGGACGGCCGCAAGAACCTCGTCATCGTCGACTCGCTCACCGACCTCCTCGTGCGCCGGGGACTCGATGCGACCGACCTCGTGACGCTCCTCAAAGGGTTGCGCCGCCGGGCGAAGGAATGGGACGGAGTCGTCTACCTCCTCCTCTCGAAAGGCGTGGCCCCCGCCTCCGTCGAGCAGGCGGTGACCGATTCGGTCGATGGGGTGCTCCACTTCAGCTGGGTCGCGAGCCCGAGCCAGTCGCACCGGCAGCGGGCGATGGTCATCGACAAGTTCATGCCGATCCTGGCGCGGATTCCGGTCGAGTACCAAGGGCGGTTCGTCATCCGAGTGAACGCAATGAGCGGGCTGGTGACCACACAGTATGAGCGGGTCTGAGAGCACGCGCGCTCGGGTCCCCACCGGAATCGATGGGCTCGACGAGATGCTGGGAGGCGGGTTCCCGATGGGCCACGTCGTGCTCGTCACGGGCCTCCCGGGGACCGGGAAGACGTGCCTCGGCCTCCAGTTCCTCATGGCCGGTGTCGCGAACGGGGAGAAGGGCGTTTTCCTCTCGCTGGAGGAGGACGTGGCGCCGCTCCTCGAGAGCGCGCGCCAGTTCCACTGGCCGATCGATACCGCGGTCCACGCGGGGACCCTCAAGATCCTCCGCATCGACCCCAAGGAGACGCGGCAGAGCCTGCACCGGATTCAGGGTGAGCTCGGAAAGGAGCTCACGGCGCTCGGCGCGAAGCGGATCGTGGTCGACTCGGTGTCCCTGCTCAACATGCTGAGCGATGACGAGTCCGGCCGACGCGCGACGCTCTTCGCCCTCGCAGCCGCGTGCCGGGAGACGGGGGCGACGACCGTCCTCACCGCAGAGGCCGACCCGCTGCACCCTGAGGTGAGTCGGGACGGGCTCAGCGAGTACGTGGCCGACGGGGTCCTCTTGCTGGGGTACCGGACCGGAGCGGACGGGCACCGCGTGGGGCTCTCGATGCGGATCCTCAAGATGCGAAGGACCGCGCACGCCCGTTCGGTCCAACCGTACGCGATCGGGACGAACGGGATCACGGTCGACTCGAAGGCGGTCGATTTCGGGGAACCGTAACGAGCTCCTCGGCCCGACATCCACTCCCCGGGTTCGATCCGGCCCGCGGGTCTTAGTACGCCCTCGCCTTCGCAGGGACGACCGATCGTCCCGAGATGTCGCATCCCGTACGTCCCCATAGGGAGCCCGAGCGGCTGACGCTCCCCGGACTCCCTCCGCCGGAGACGTCGACCCCCCCCTGGGTCCTCTACGTCGACCTCGACGCGTTCTACGTGGCCTGCGAGCGGAAGGACCATCCCGAGCTCCACGGTCGACCCGTCATCGTGGGGCCGCCGCCCACGGAGGGGCCGACCCGGGGCGTCGTCCTTTCGGCGAGCTACGAGGCCCGAGCGTTCGGCGTGCACAGCGCGATGCCGGTGGCGCAGGCCGCACGTCTCTGCCCCGAGGCCGTGTGGGTCCCGCCGGACTTCGAGAAGTACGAGCGGGTCTCCGGAGCGGTGCGCGCCCTCCTCCGGCGGCACTCTCCGACCGTGATCCCGTTCTCGATCGACGAGGCCGTGGTGGTGGTCCGCTCGGTCGATGCGCAGGGAGCCCAGGAGCTCGCGCGCACGGTCCAGCGGGAGCTCCTCGAGGAGCTCTCCCTTCCCGCGTCGATCGGCATCTCCACGTCCCGAACGATCGCCAAGATCGCCACCGACCGGGCGAAACCCGCGGGGATCCGCCAGGTGCTCCCGGAGGAGGCCTCCGCGTTCCTCGCTCCCCTTTCGGTGCGCGCGATCCCTGGGGTCGGTCCGAGGACCGAGGAGCTCCTCCATGGTCTCGGGATCCAGACGATCGGCGACCTCGCCACCCGACGGGTCTCGGAGCTCTCCCGGTCGCTCGGATCGTTCGCGGGGGAGCTCGTCACCCTCGCCCGAGGCGAGCCCCAGGAGGAGCTCGAGGTGTCGGAAGAGCCCCGATCCCGGTCGACCGACCGTACGTTCGCCCGTGACGTCGACCGATGGGAGGAGATCGAGCGGACCGTGCGAACGCTCTCGGGGGAACTCGCCGCCACGCTCGAGCGGGAGGGACTTCGATACGGGACCGTCGGGATCGCCTACCGATGGGCCGACTTCTCCCGGTCGCAACGGAGCCGCTCGCTGGGAGCCGCTCGGGAGGGGCCCGTGCCTCTCACCGAGGCCGCCGTGCGACTCGCACGAGAACTTTGGGACTCCGAGCTCTCCTCCCGCCATCGGCCCGTGCGCACGGTGTCGGTCCGGACGGAGCGGTTGCTTCCGAGAACGCAGCGACAGGCCGTTCTCGATACGTTCCCCTAGATTCGAGGGCCGGACGTTGTTAAGTAGGCCGAGCCGACTCCGCGCCGCACCTCGCGAGGTTCTGTGAGCCCTGTCGACCGAACTCCGTTCGACCCGCGCGCGCTGGGCGAAGCGAAGGCCCTCGCAGCCCCTCACCGGCGCCTCGGTGTCCCGGTCCCGGCGTTTGCGGGTCGGTCGATCGCGAACCTTACCGCTTCGCTATGGCAGTGGCTGGGTCGGCCCGAGGTCGACCCTCCGCCCCTCCCTCCTCTCGAGCGCGGACTCGACCCGTTCCGCGGCGGCCGTCCTCCGGGGACGGTGGTGGTCCTCCTCGTCGATGCCCTCGGCTGGTCCGCGCTCGCGGATTCTGCGACACGATTCCCCGGTGGCCCGGCGGAACGGTGGATTCGCCGCGCGCGGCCGATCACCTCGGTCTTCCCGACCACCACGACGATCGCGCTCACGAGCCTATCCACCGGCTCGGCGCCCGGCCAGCACGGGGTCGTGGGCCACCGGGTCTACCTGCCACGGTTCGGGACCGTGGTGGAGGTGCTTCGCATGTCCCCCCTCGGGGTGGGGGCCCCCGAGACCCTAGTGGGACCCGACTGGTCCCCTTCGATCATCTCGGCCGTGCCGAGCGTCTTCCGGCGAGGGCTCTCGGGAGTTGCGCTCTCCCGGGGCCGGTTCGAGGGATCGGGGTTCACGCGGCTCCTCTACGATGGCGCCACGTTCGTCGGATACTCGGCGGGGAGCGACTTCGCGATCTCCCTCGTGGAGATCCTGTCCCGGCCCGAACCGCCGCCCCTCGTCTTCGCCTACGCGGACGACCTCGACCTCGCACAGCACGAGCGCGGGCCCCTCCCCGAGCTCGTCGACCTCGAGCTCGAACGGGTCTCCGTTCTCCTTTCCTTCGTGGCGTCCCATCTTCCGCGGGGCGTGGCCGAGCGGACCACGATGTTCGTAACGGGCGACCACGGTCAGGTCCCGATGGACAACGACCGTCAGTTGGCGGTCGATCGCGAGCCCTCCATCCTCGAGCACATCGCGCGGCCTCCGGCGGGAGACCGTCGGGCCGCCCACTTCGCGGCTCGGCCGGGGCATCTGACCGCGCTCAAGGAGGTCCTGAACGCGCGGCTCCCCCCGGGCGGCCGACTGTTGGAGGTGCCCAACTCGGTCGAGGCGGGGCTCTACGGTCCTCCGCCGTTCCACCCCGAGCTCGCGGAGCGCCTCGGAGACCTGCTGCTCCTGCTCCCAAGCCCCGGGGGTGTGGGGTATTCCGTTCCGGGCGCTCGCCCCCGGGCGCATCCGATGCGAGGCGCCCACGGGGGTCTCGAACCGGCCGAGCTCTTGGTGCCCCTCATCTCGGGACCGCTCGCGGAGCTCGCCGGTTCGTCCCCGGCAACCGCTCATCTACCAAGGAGGCCTGCCGGACGAGGGAGGTCGAGGAAACGATGACGGAGATTCGACGGGACCCGATCACCGGGCGGTGCGCCATCATCGTTCCCGGTCGGAGTGCCCGACCGAACGAGCATGCCGTTCCCAGCCCCGTGCAGTCGGCCGACTCGAACTGCCCGTTCTGCGAAGGCAACGAGTCCCGGACCCCTTCGGAGCTGGCGGCGATCGGGCCCGAGGGCCGGCGCGCGAACGAGAAGGGGTGGTACGTCCGCACGATCCCGAACCGGTTCCCCACCGTGGCCCTCGAAGCGGGAGAGGTGGAGCATCCCGGGGCGGCCCAGGGGTTCGAGACCCGTCCTGCGGTCGGCTATCACGAGGTGGTGATCGAGAGTCCCACGCACTCTCCCCTCCTCCCGTTCCTGCCACGCGAGCAGGTCGAGCGTGCGCTCACGATGTGCCGGGACCGACTTCGGGTCCTCTCGGGGCATGCGCTCGTGGGGTCCGTCACACTCTTTGAGAACGCGGGACCCGAGTCGGGCGGCTCTCTCTGGCACCCCCATGCACAGCTCGTCACCGTACCCGAGCTCTCCCCCGCCCTCGAGGAGGAGCTCGAGGGATCGGAACGGTACCGCGACCAGACCAAGGCCGAGTGCGCGTTCGAGGCGGTCCGTCACGCCGAGCTGGGGGACGGCCGACGCGTCGTGTTCGACACGGGCGGGTTTACGGCGTATGCCCCGTTCGCTTCGGCGGTCCCGTTCGAGGTCCGCCTCATGCCAAACCGTCACTCCCCCACGCTCGCGGAGGCCACGGACGAGGAGATTCGGTCCCTCTCCGAACGCCTTCCGAGCCTGCTGCGCGCCCTCCTCGGCCTCCTTCCGGGAGCTTCGTACAACTTTGTCGTGCGGATCCCGGTCGGTCGTTCTCCGGCCACCCACCGCTACCACTGGCACCTCGACGTCCTCCCCCGCCTCGTGCGGCCCGACGGGTTCGACCTCGGGAGCGGCTACGCGGTGAACACCGTACCGCCCGAGGACGCGGCCGCGGCGCTCCGCACCGCGCTGGGCGCGAAACGCTAATGCTCGCCGACCGGTCCGACCGGTCGTGAGCGAGCTCCGGGAGCCGATCGTCTCCCTCCTCGGGCACGTCGACCACGGCAAGACGACGCTGCTCGACCGGATCGCGGGGAGCGTGCGGGCCGCCAAGGAACCCGGTGGGATCACGCAGCACATCGGGGCCATCGAGGTCCCCGCCTCTACCGTCCGACGGCTGTGCGAGGGGGTACTTCGCACGGAGCAGCTCCGCCTCCCCGGCCTCCTCTTCGTCGACACGCCCGGGCACCGCTCGTTCGAGACGTTGCGACGGCGGGGAGGCGCGCTCGCCGACCTCGCGATCCTGGTGATCGACGTGCGGGAGGGCGTGATGCCCCAGACCCGCGAGTCGGTGCAGATCCTCCGCCGAGAGAAGACCCCGTTCGCGGTGGCGCTCACGAAGATCGACCTTGTCGGAGGGTGGCGGAAGCCCTCCGGGCCGGTCCCGCTCTTGGAGGCGATCCATCGTTCGGCTCCCGACTTCCAGAAGCTCCTCGACCAGCGCGTCTACTCGGTCTCGGAGGAGCTCGACAAGCTCGGGTTCAGCGCCGAGCGGTTCGACCGGGTGAGCGATTTCACCCGAAATGTGGGGATCGTGCCGGTGTCGGCGAAGACCGGCGTCGGGGTCCCCGAACTGATCGCGCTGCTCGTCGGCCTCTCCCAGCGGTTCCTCGAGGGGGAGCTCGAGCTGATCACCGAGGGAGGAGAAGCGACGATCCTCGAGCGCAGCGACCAGAAGGGCGTCGGGCCGGTGGGGGACGTGATCATCTACCGAGGTCGCCTCAAGGTGGGCGACGAGATCGTCGTGACGGGACGCGAGGAACCGTTCGCGACCCGGGTGCGGGGGATCTACCGCCCCGTCCCTCTCAAGGAGGGTCGGGTGTCGAAGCAGGTGCGGCTCGCCTCCCTTTCCGAAGTGCAGGCCGCGGCGGGCGTGTACCTCGCCGCACCGGGGATCGAGGAAGCGATGCCCGGCGGTCTCCTCAAGGTGGTTCGCAGCGAAGAGGAGAAGGCCCGCGTCCAAGAGGAGCTCGCTCGCGAGAGCCAACCGGTCGCCGACGTCGCGCTCACCGGCGTCGCGATCTATGCGGACACCCTGGGTGGTCTCGAGGCGCTCGCGTTCGAGTGCAAGGAGCGGGGCATCCCGATCCACGATGCCGGGGTCGGGCCCGTGGGGCGACCGACGATCATGCGGATGGCGATCGTCAAGGACCCGACGCACCGGGCCGTGCTCGCGTTCGCCGTCCCCATCCTCCCGGACGCCGTCCCCGAAGGGGAGTCGAGCGCGGTCAAGGTGTTTCGCGCCGACGTGATGTACCGGCTCATCGAGGAGTACGACGCATGGAGGACCGAGCGCAAGCGCGAGCTCGAGGTCCAGCGTCGGCTCGAGCACGTCCATCCCGCGAAGCTCGAGGTCCTGCCCGGATTCGTCTTCCGCGCCTCGAAGCCGGCGATCGTGGGGATCAAGGTCCGGGGGGGGACCCTACGGCCGGGCGTGCGCCTCATGCACCCCGACGGGAGCGAGGTGGGGGTCCTCAAGTCGCTCCAGAACGAGGGCGAGTCGGTCCCCGAGGCCGTGGAGGGGAGCGAGCTCGCGGCCTCGATCGATGGTGCGGTCATCGGGCGGAACGTGAAGGAAGGGGACGTCCTCTTGGTCGTGCTCCCCGAGAGCGCCGCTCGGGCGCTCCGAGGGCAGCCGCTCTCCCCTTCCGAGCAGGCGATTCTCGAGGAGGTAGTTCGCCTCCATCGCACGACCCAACCGTTCTGGGGACAGTAGAAGGTCCGCCGCGAAGCGGCTCGGGGGGATCGGTGGACCTTCGACGTCCGGCGGCGACCCGCGTCTAGGGTCGGGGTCCTTCCGAGGGAGACGTATCGTACTCCTCGGGCGGTAGGCTCGGGTGGCGTTGGGGGGGTCTGCGCTGACCCGGGTCGCGGTACACTCCGCCCGGAAGGAACATTCCGAGGAAGAGGGCGACCCCTCCGATCCCGAGCAGGACCACGCCTCCCGCGATGATCACGACCGATGCCCACGTGGGGACCGTGATGCCCGTGGTCGAGCTCACCGTCACCATCGCCGAGAACTTGATGGGGGCCCCACCGGGGTTCGTCACCACGAGAAGGTAGACCGACGCGTTGGGGGAACTGACGACACCGTTCCCGGACGTGGACCGCGTCCAACTCAGCACCGGGGGACCGACCGGGCACGTACCCGTGCCGCAGGGATTCGCTGGTGAGAGCGTGACGTTGGCCGGTGCGCTGGTCGTCCACGAGATCGAGATCGACCCCGACGACGAACCCGGCCCCGTGACGACGACGGAGAAGTTCGACCCGCCCCCGAGGGCGGGGTTGCCGAGGCTCACGTGGATCGTGCTCGCAGGGCCCGTCGATAGGAAGAAGAGGGCGAGGATGAGCCCCGCGCCGAGGACGGCGACGACGCCCCCGATAGCGACCAGGCCCGTGCGCACGGGCGGCGGGAGGGGACGCCTCCCAATAGACTTGCGGGGGGAAACGGCCCTCCGAGGGCGCCTCTGAGAGACGTATATACTTCGATCGGGTACGTGTCACGCCGTGACAGAGGCCGGGGAATCTCGGCCCTCCCGGGGGGAGGTCCCGCCCGCCTGTCCCATGTGCGGGAGCTCGCACCGGATCGTCGACCCGGTGTTGGCCGAGACGCATTGTGCGGAGTGCGGCCTCGTCTTCGATGTCCCCTCGATCGTGGCCACCGCCCCGCCGGTCCCCGAGACCGACGGTTCGGAGGGGAGCGGCCGCGGCATCGGTCCGTTCGTTCGCCCCGGCGGGACCAAGCGCTCCCTCGGGTCCACGCTCTCGCTCTCCCGCGACGGACAGGGGAAGAGGCTCGGTTGGCATCGCCGGTACGAGTTCCAGCATCTGAAGCGGGTGATGCAGCGACAAACGTCGCGCGCGGTCGACGGGCCACTCGACCGTACGCCGGCCCGCAGCGACATCTGGGTGGCCGGAGAGTCCATGGGACTTCCCGCGGTCGTGCTTGCGGAAGCCGAGCACGTCTACCGGGAAGCGAAGGTGCGAGGTCTCTTCCGGGGTCGCAGCCTTCCATCGAGCGTGGGGGCCTGCCTCTACGCGGCCTGCCGACGATTCTCGATCCCGCGCACTCTCGGAGAGGTGGCTCAGGCCGTGGGGGCCCGGCGGTCCGACGTTGGCCGCACGTTCAAGGTCGTCCAGCGCGGTTCCGGCCTCCCGATTCCGGGGGTCGGGACCAAGGCGTTCCTGACGCGATACGCGGAAGAGCTCGCTCTGTCGCCCCGCGTCCGGACGACCGTGGAGGCGATGCTCGACCAGGCCCGCGAGGACCCCGAGCTCTCCGGGTTGAGCCCCCACGGGCTGGTGGCCGCGCTCATCTACATCGCGGCCGAGCAGAACGGGGAGCACCGCTCGCGGGCCCAGGTCGCCCGCGTGAGCACTGTGACCGAGGTGACTCTGCGCTCCACGAGCCGACTCGTGGAGAAGGTGTGGGGACGGGCGAGCACGTCCCACGAACCAAGCTCGTAGCGCCGGCGGCCCAGGGACGAATCCCCTCGACCGAGGTAGGTCGAGGGCCCTCCCTACTTCAGGAGGTGATACCCCGCGGCCTTCTCGCGGACCTTGCGGCGGACCCAGCCCTTCGCTTGGAGCTCTTGAAGGGCGTTCATGACCATCGTCTTCGGGAGACGGACGGCCTGAGTGATCCGTTCCGCGGTCCCCATCTTCTCTTCGATGGTCATCGCGAGTTCCTTCATCGCTTTGTAGACTTTCACGGCGTTGGGAGAAACCTCATCCTCGATCGCCATCGGCCGCCTCGACCCCGAGGACCCGGGAGCCCTCATAATAGTGGCGGACACGTGGCCGGTCGGCACCGAGGGCTTATTTCGCGGCTCTGCCTCAAAAAGAACGTTCGCGCGGTTCCAACGGACCCCTGGCTCCGGGTCCGGCAAGAACATCGCGAGAGAGGTCGGGATGGCGACGCCGAACGCGCACGTAGTGTGGACGGAGCGGTTCCTCGACTACGATTTCGGCCCGCACCATCCGTTCACCGAACGCAGCCGAGGCCTCGCGGCGCGTCTCTTGGAATCGGTCACCTCGGACGCTCACCCTCACGCCCTGGATTGGTCCCGGTCCGTTCCCGTGGCGAGCCGACCGACGCTCGAGTCGTTCCACCAATCCGGGTACCTCGATTTCGTGGAGAGCGCGAGCGGCCTCGCCAAGGAGATCCTCCTCGACACCGGCGACACGCCGTCGTTCCCGGGGTGCTACGAGGCCTCTGCCCGGATCGTCGAGGGAGCCCTCCAGGCGCTCGACCACACGCTCGAGCATCGACGTCCGGCCTTCCACCCGGGAGGGGGGCTCCACCACGCGCACCCCGACCGAGCGAGCGGGTTCTGCATCTTCAATGACGTGGCCATCGCGGTGGCTCGAGGCGTCTCGAAAGGCCTTCGGGTCGCCTACATCGACATCGATGCCCACCACGGCGACGGCGTGATGTACGGGTTCTATGAGTCGGGGAAGGTCCTCGATATCGACTTCCATCAGGACGGCAGGACGATCTTCCCGGGGACCGGTTTCCCGCACGAGATCGGCCGCAAGGACGGCGCGGGGCTCAAGGCGAACCTTCCGCTTCCTCCCGGAGCCGGGGACGAGGCGCTGGTCCCCCTGTTCCGCCGAGTCGTCCCTCCTCTCTTACGACGGTTCCGGCCCGAGGTCATCGTGCTGCAGCACGGAGTGGACGGTCACTACTGGGACGAGATCGCCCACCTCCAGTACTCGCCGGCCGCGTACGCCGAGATCGACCGGGCGGTTCTCGCGCTCTCCCGCGAGCTTACCGGTGGGCGCCTTCTCGTGACGGGAGGGGGAGGGTACCGGGCCGAGTCCGTGAGCCGCGTGCTCGCCCGAACGGGCCTGATTCTGGGCGGGCTCCCCGAGCCTGAAGGGGACCTCGCACTGCCCCCCACGTGGAGGAACGAGTTTTCCGCGAGCTTCCGCAGAGAGGCGCCGACCCATTGGGTCGACCGCGACGAGCTCGACCCCTCCCCGTGGACGGAGGCGAACGAAACGAGCTTGATCCGGGAACTCGAGAACCGCCTCGGGGAGAAATTCCCGTCTCCCTAGAGGCGGCTTCCCCAGGTGGGTCGGTCCAGCCAGTCCTGGTCGGTCGCCCGGATCCCGAGCTCGATGTCGTGGCGAGAGAGGGGATCTCCGACCTCTCCCCGGAGCTTGGCCCGAACGGCGCCCCGCGCGAGGACGTCCGATGCGATCCGGTGAAGGTCCTCGAGCGCTCGATCCGCCACGTCCTCCTCGAGCCTCGGGGGCTCGGAGACCATCTCGAGGTGGACCGCTGCGAGGAACGCGTCCCGGGCGAGAACGTATCGGAGGTACCCGGTGAGCAGGGATTCCGCATCCCTTGCAAGAGCCGGTCGCTGCGCCGGCGCCACGGAGACCCCCAGAGGTCGGGCTTCCCCTTCGGCCGAGAGCTCGCGGGCCTCCCAACCCCCAAACCCTTGCCCCAGCGCGACCGGACCGGCGCGTCCGTCAAAGTAGATCGGTAGGAACTCCAGCCCATCGTCGACGGGAGGGAGGTCCTCTGGGGAATACTCGTTCGGCGAGGGAAGGAGCGGCCGGCGGGCGAGGCGTTCCCGGACCTTCTCTTCGTCGACCCAACGTCCCTCGCTCTCGAGGACACGGCGGATGCGACCGCGTCGTCGTTCCGCATCGGTGCGACGCCGCTCGACCGAAGGACCGAGTCGCTCTCGGACCGAGGCGAGTTCGGAGTCGAGGCCTCGAGGAGCTCGCGGATCCCGGGGGGTCGAGGACGCATCGACCGGGTCGAGGGGAAGGCCGGGGCAACTGAGAACGACGGTGGCCTGGAGTCGGGCCCCCACGTGGACGAGCACCGGGTACTCGCGACAGGGTGCGGGCCTCGCGGAGTGCACACCACACCGCCGGGCCACGAGGAACTGGCAGGCGCCCCCGTTCTCGCGCGCCCCGATGCAGCGCTCACCTCCCACCATGACGAGGCGAGCCGTCGGAACCACGGCGCGAAGCCGGTCCTCATCGGCCCGGTCGAGCCGGGGGGAGGCGAAGCAGCAAAGGCCACAGTCCGGTCGGCAATCGAACGAGAACCCCTCGAGGAGGGTCGTGTCGATCCCCGACACGTTGGTCCCTCGACGTTTCTCCGGTTCCACGGGTCCGTTACCTCCCCCGACCGAGCGCTCCGTCGGAACCGGTCCTCCCACGCGACCTCATTCTCATAACCTTCGCGACGTTGGGCTCCGGCATGGTGCTCCTGGCGAAGAACATCATGGACGCGTCCTTCCTCGCGATGGACGAGGGAACGGACGCTCTCACGTGCGCCCGCTCGATGGTGGCGCAGCGGAAAGGGTACGCGATCGTCACGCGCGGTCCCGCGAAGGCCGTGGTCGGCATCGTGACGGAATGGGACTTCCTCGAGAAGGTCTTCGTGACGGGCCAGGACCCCTCCCACGTCCTCTTGAAGGACCTCGCGTCGTCGCAGCTCCACTCCTGCGTTCCCGAGACGCCCACGGACGAGGTGGTCGCCACGATGGCCAAGCTCGGGATCCGTCGACTGGTCGTGCGGTCCGGCGACCGCGTGGTGGGGGTCATCACCACGAGGAACATCCTCTCGACCTTCCGAACGTACATCGACAAGCTCTCCTCGGAGATCGCAGGGTACCAGTCGTCCTCGACCCCGCTCGGCTGACCGACCACGATTTCGAACAATGACCGTCGCCGCGCCCGCCTGCCTCGTGGGAGCCGACCGCTAATGGCCCATCGACACCGAACCCGTTCCCGGCCCCGGGACGCGTTCCCCATCGAGGGGGCGTAGCGATGCAGTACAAGTGGCGCGTCCTCTCGAACACGACGATTGCGACGCTCATGTCGGCGATCGACGGGAACATCGTGTTGATCTCGCTGCCCACGATCGGCCGCGAGCTTCCCGGGACGAACGCGTCCACGCTCCTGTGGATCCTCATTGGCTACTCTCTGCTCACGGCGGTCGTCCTGGTCAACTTCGGCCGTCTCTCCGACATGTTCGGCCGGGTGCGGCTCTACGTCCTCGGGTTCGCCGTGTTCACGTTCGGTTCGCTGCTCTGCGGGCTCTCGATGACCGGTCTCGAGCTCGTCAGCTTCCGCCTCGTCCAGGCGGTCGGCGCCGGGTTCCTCTTCTCGAACTCGGTCGCGATCATCACGGACGCCTTCCCGCCGAACGAACGGGGCCGAGCCCTGGGCGTGAACCAGGTCTCCATCGTCGTCGGAGCGATCTCGGGCCTCGTCATCGGTGGCGTGATCACCTCCACGATCGGTTGGAGGTGGATTTTCTTCGTGAACGTCCCGATCGGCCTCGTGGCGACCCTTCGCGCGCACGCCGAGCTCAAGGAGCTCGCCAAGCCCGAGGAGAGACCCCGCATCGACTGGATCGGGAACATCCTCTTCGCGGGCGGTCTCTCCGTCCTCCTCCTCGGCATCACGTTGGGCGCGCTCGGCCAGATGTCGGCCGATGACGCGATCGTGAGCGTCGTGGCCGGGATCGGGATCCTCCTCGTGTTCGTCGGGGTCGAGACCCGGGTGCGGTCCCCGATGCTCGACCTTGCGGTGTTCCGCAACCGCCAGTTCGCGGCCTCCGGGCTCGCGATGTTCCTGAACGCCCTCGCCCGAGGCGCGTTCACGTTCGTCCTCGTCTTCTACCTCCAGGGTCCGCCGCGCTTCCTCAGCCCGTTCACGGCCGGGCTGTTCCTCATCCCGGTCTCCGCGTCGCTCGCGGTGCTCGGACCGCTCAGCGGTTGGCTCTCCGACCATTATGGCCCGCGCGCGTTCCTGGTGGCCGGCCTGGTCGTCTCCGCGGCCGGTTTCCTCTGGCTCGCGACCATCGGACCCAACGATTCGTTCTGGGCGTTGACCCCTCCGTTGGTCCTGGTCGGCGCGGGGATGGGGCTCTTTGCCTCCCCCAACCGAGCGGCGATGATGACGGCCGTGCGACCCGAGCGCCGAGGGGTCGCGTCGGCCATCGGCTCGACGCTCCTCAATACCGGCTCGACGATCAGCCTCGGGATCACGCTCGTCGTGATGAGCTCGGTCCTCTCCCTTCCGGCCATCCAGGCGATCTTCCTCGGGAACGTCAATTCCTCGGTCCCGTTCACGGAGGGCGCCGGCTTCCTCACGGCGATCCACCTCATCTTCCTCATCTCGGCGGGGCTCCTCGCGGCGGCCCTCATCCCCTCGATCCTGCGGGGCCCTTCGGGTCCCCCTCCCCCCCTCCCGAGCCCCGAGGCCGGGGACTAACGGCCGTGAGCCGGGGCTCACCAACCGCTTATCTAACCGGATAGAGTCCGACGGGCATGGCCCCTCAAAAGGTCGTTATCGTAGGTGCTGCCGGCCGGGACTTCCACAACTTCAACACCCTCTACCGGGGTCACCCCGAGTTCCAGGTGGTGGCGTTCACCGCCGCGCAGATCCCGAACATCGCCGGCCGGGTCTATCCGGCGGGCCTCGCAGGACCCGGGTACCCGAAGGGGATTCCCATCGTACCGGAAAGCGAGCTCAAGGAGCTCGTTCGCCGAGAGTCGGTCGACCTGGTGGTGCTCTCCTACTCCGACCTTCCGCACGAGGAAGTGATGCACAAGGCGTCGATCGCGCTCGCCGCCGGAGCGAGCTTCATGCTCGCGGGCCCGAAGGCCACCATGATCCCTTCCTCGAAGCCGGTGGTCAGCATCTGCGCCGTCCGCACGGGGGCCGGGAAAAGCCCGCTCACGCGCTACATCTCGGGATGGTTCCGCCAGCACGGGAAGCGGGTGGCAATCGTCCGGCACCCGATGCCGTACGGCGACCTCATGGCTCAGGCGGTCCAGCGGTTCGCCACGATCGAGGACCTCGACAAGGCCGAGTGCACGATCGAGGAACGCGAGGAGTACGAGCCGCACATCCGCGACGGCGTGGTCGTCTTTGCCGGCGTGGACTACGAGCCGATCCTCCGACGGGCGGAGAAGGAAGCGGACATCGTGCTCTGGGACGGGGGCAACAACGACCTCCCGTTCTACAAGCCGAACCTCCAGTTCGTGGTCGCCGACCCATACCGGGCCGGTCACGAATTGAGCTACTACCCGGGCGAAGCGAACTTCCGGATGGCGGACGTGATCGTGATCAGCAAGACCGATTCCGCCCCGCCCGAGGGCGTCCGGACCATCGAGCAGAACGCGGCGAAGGTGAACCCGTCGGCCCAGCTCCTGCATGCCGGCCTCAAGCTCCTGGCCCCCGACGCGGAGCGCCTGCGAGGTCACCGGGCGGTCGTCGTGGAGGACGGGCCCACCGTGACGCACGGCGGGCTCGGAACAGGGGCCGGAACCCTCGTCGCCGAGCGGCACGGCGCGAAGATCATCGACCCAAGGCCGTTCGCCTCGGGCAGCATCGTCGGAGTCTACCAGCAGTACTCCCACCTCAAGCTCATCCTTCCCGCGATGGGCTACGGAGAGGCGCAGGTGAAGGACCTCGAGGAGACGATCCGCCGGTCGAACGCCGAGTTCGTGGTCGACGGAAGCCCCGTGAACCTCGGCCGACTGGTCCACGTTCCGCAGCCGATCATCGACGTTCGCTACGAGTTCGACGACCTCGGGAACGGGGTCGCGAAGGTCCTCGAGCAGTTCCTGAAGTCGGTGGGAAAGAAGTAGTCGCTCCGTACGCCCCCGCGCCGCTAATGCGCGAGCGCGGGACCGGCCGCCTCGATGCCGGTCGCACAGGCGAGGGCCATCACGAGCGCGCCGGAGTCGAGCGGGAGGCCGAGCGAGCGGACGTTGGGAGGCCACTTCCGCCCTCCCTGGAGCGCCCGCTGCCCCACCACGACCACGGGGACCTCCCGGGACTCTTGCGGAAAGGAGTCCGGGTACGCGGCGAGGGTCTCGCTGTAGGCCTGGTTGCACGCGACCACGATCGCGCGCACGGGCTCGGCCGAACGGTCCGAGATCCGTTCGAGCGCCGAGGAGAGCGAGCCGAACGAGACGACCCGGAAGCCGACGGTCTCGAGCAGGATCTGTACCGAGTCGGCAAGGCTCGGCGTCTCCCGGACCACGAGCACGAGGGGACGGACCATCGTCCGAACTACCGTGCTCCGGATTTTCTTCTCGCCGTGGAATCCGCTTGACGCCCCCGCTCGCGGCGTAGGAAAGTCCATAGCCAGCGGTGGTTTGCCGCCGACCGCTCATGCCCGACCGAAGGTGGGTCGAAGTGACGCTCGAACGGGGGCCGATGGGAGCGCTCCTCCTCGATCGAGAAGGTCGGATCCAGCGCGCGAACCCCGCCTTCCGGAAGCTGTTGGGCGTTCCCGAGGAGCTCGCGGGCCGGACGCTCGGCGAGTTCCTCGCCGCGGGGGCCGAACGTCTCGAGGAAGGCCGCGCCCGCGCCCAGGTTGACGAACGGTCTCGTTCGCTTCACGGATTCTCGCTCGAGGCGCTCGGCCGAAAGAGCCGACACACCGTCGACGTCGAGTTCCTCCCTCAACCGAGCGAGACCGGAGAGGTCACGAGCGTGCTCCTGGTCTTCCACGACCGTACCGGCATCCACCAGGACACGGCGGCCTCGTCCCGATTGTTCTACCAGGCGTTCCTCCACTCGACGAACGCGATGGAGCTCACCGACCGGGACGGCTTCATCCTCGACGTGAACCCGTCGTTCGAGCGGATCTACGGGTTTCGACGGGACGAGGTCATCGGTCGACGGCCGAACCTCGTCGCGAGCGGGCGGACCGAACCTGCGACGTACGAGGAGATGTGGAAGGATCTCCTCGACCCCGCGCTCGGGTCGTGGTCGGGAGAGCTCATCAACAAGGACCGAGCCGGCGCCGAGCACCCGGTGATGATCACGATCACCGCGATCCGCGGGGACGACGGCGGGATCACGCACTTCCTCGGGGTCGCGGTCGACCTCACGGACCTACGTCGCCTCGAGCGACAGGCGCTGCACTCGGACCGCCTGGTGTCGCTCGGCCAGCTCGCCGCCGGTGTGGCCCACGAGATCAACACCCCGCTCGCCAACATCATGCTGATCGCCGAGTCGGTGCGTCGACGCACCGCCGACCCCTGGACGAGGGGACGTGTGGATTCCCTCCTCCACCAGACCGAATCGGCCGCCCGGATCGTCCGGGGCCTGCTCGATTACGCCCGTCGCCCCGAGGCGAAGGTCGGGGAGGTCTACCTCGGAGATGCGGTGCGGGCCGCCGCGAGCTTCCTCAAGGGAAAGCAACCGGCGGGGGTCGGGGTGACCGTCGACGTTCCCCCCGAGCCGATCGTGGTGCGGGGGGACCGGGACCAGATCAACCAGGTGATCACCAACCTTCTCAACAACGCCTATGACGCGGTGGAGGGGCAGGGGCAGATCACCCTCCGTCTCACGGCGGACGAGGAACGGGCCCACCTGAGCGTGACCGACACCGGACCCGGGATGCCCGCGGACGTCCGGGCGCATCTCTTCGAACCGTTCTTCACCACCAAGCCGGAAGGGAAAGGGGTCGGGCTCGGCCTCGCCATCTGCATCGGGATCGTCGAGTCCCACGGCGGTACGATCGACGTGGACTCCGAAGTGGGGAAGGGTTCGACCTTCACGGTACACTTGCCCCGCCTCGTCCCGCAGTAGCTCGCTCTCCCCCTCCCAACGCCGCCGCACATCGACCCCCCAACCCCCTCGGTCCCGCCTCCCCCAGGGGGTTCCGACGACGCGGAGGGGGCAGAGGCAGCGTTATTTCGGGAAGAGGAATCCGAGTGGCATGCGGCTGCTCGTGGTGGACGACGACGCGGTCTTCCGCGAGGAGCTGTCGACGCTGCTCTCCGACTGGGGTCACCAGGTCGACGCGGTCTCGTCGGGCGCGAAGGCGATCGAGTCGTTGGAAGCCACCGAGTATGACGTGATCTTCTCCGACGTCCGGATGCCCCGGATGAACGGGATCGAGCTCCTCCGGCAGGTCCGGGAGCGTTGGCCCCGGGTCTACGTGATCATGATCACGGGGTTCGGAACGGTCGAGGCCGCCGTGGAGGCGATGAAGCTGGGGGCGTTTGACTACCTCCGCAAGCCGTTCCGTTCCGAGGCGGTCCAACGGATCGTGAACCTGATCCAGGACCAGCGGGCGTTCTCGGTCCCGAGCGGCGGAGAGAAGGACCCGATCCGTTTGGCGGAGAAATGGGCGAAGGCGGGTCACGAGGTCCTCCTTCTGGGCGCCACGCCCAAGAAGGCGATCCCCCACGTCACGGTCGCCGACCTTCCGATGGTCGACTCGCCGGCCGGCCTCCAGGACCTGGTGCTGCGGTTCATTGAGGGACATTCCCGTCCCGCGGTGATCGTCGCCGGGGTCGAACGTCTGTTCGCCACCCATCGGACGGAGGACATCGCGCACGCTCTGAGCGAGGTGGTCCAGCGAACCGAAGGGAAGGGACCCATCGCCGTGGGGTTCGACCCGAAGGTGCTTCCGGACGCTGCGGTCCTTCAGGTGCGCGCGGCGATCTCTGCGGTCCGCGTGCAAGGCACGCTCGGGGCCCTCGCGAACCCGCTGCGTCGGCACATTCTCCGACGGCTCTCCGAAGGACCGACCTCCTTCACCGAGGTGATGCGCGCGGCGGGGATCGACGACTCGCCGAAGCTCTCGTTCCACCTGAGGACCCTCCAGGAAGAGGGTCTCATCACGCACACCTCCGAGTCGTACCGCCTCACGGCGACCGGAAAGGAGGCCGTCCGGGTCCTCCACGAGGTCGACGAGCTCGGGTCCGCCGAGGAAGGGCGGGTGCTCGTCTTCCCGACCCATCGGCCGGTCGTCGTGCGATAGGCCGACGGCGGGCGAGGGACCCGGGCACGCGGGCCCAGAACAATTCGTGACCCCCATCGTCCTCGGGAACAAACTCCTGTCGAACGATGCGAAAGCCCGCCTCACGGAGCCGGCGTCGATAGGTCGCTGCATCGTAGTGGCTCCAGAGCATGGTGGCGTGGGTGCCGAGCCATCGAGCCTCCCTCCCTTCGTACCGAGAGTGACCCAGGGTGACGAGGAACCATCCGCCGGGCGCCAACCAGCGGGCCACGCGCCGGAAGAGCCTCGCGTGATCCTGGCGCGGGACGTGGATGAAGGAGTAGAGCGCGACCACGGCGGCGAAGGTGCGGGCCGGGAAATCGACCTCGGAGAGGTCCGCACGGAGGAACCGGGCCGCAGGAACGAGGCGACGGGCCCTTCGGACCTGGCGGTCGGAGATGTCCACTCCCGTGACGCGGAACGAGCGTGACAGCAACCGCGCGGTCGGGACTCCGGTGCCCGAACCGAGTTCGAGGACGGCCGCGCCGCGAGGGAGGGAGCGGCCGATCGGAGCGAGCCAACCTCGGTACTCCTTCGCGAGATGTCCGAAGCAGTCGGAGGAGGTCCGACGGGGCCGATACCGGTACGAGACTTGATTCCACCCTCGGCGGACGGTCTCGTTCCAGACCCGGCGGGACCCGGGCCTCCAGCGTGCGGTTCGGTCGGCCACGGTAGGGCGAGACACCCCTCCTTGATGGCGTGGACGCCGCTCGCCCGTCCGGCCCGAAGCGCCGAGAGTCCCCTCCCACGCCTTCGCGCCCCCCGGAATCGAGCCGACCGGTTTCAAGAACCCCTTTGTATTGGGCCCGGGCAAGAGGCGAAGAAGAGTGCCCGCACGAAAGTCCACTCCTCCCGAGACCGAAGCGACCGCCAAACCGCCGACCACGAGTTTCCTCTCCGTCACCGACGAGCGGACCGGATCGACCTACCGACTCCCGATTCAGGACGGGTCGATCCGAGCTTCGGACCTCCACCAGATCCGTACGGGGTCCGACGACCCCGGCCTGCTGAGCTACGACCCTTCGTTCGGGAACACCGCCTCCTGCCGGAGCGCCATCACGTACATCGACGGCGACAAGGGGATCCTCCGGTACCGCGGGTACCCGATCGAGGAGCTCGCCGCCTCCAAGAGCTACCTCGAGGTCTCCTACCTCCTCATCCACGGGAACCTTCCCTCGAAGAGCCAGCTCGACGACTGGCTCCACAACATCACGTTCCATACGATGGTCCACGAGAACGTCCAGAAGTTCATGGACGGGTTCCACTACGATGCCCACCCGATGGCGATGGTGGTGAGCACGCTCGGGGCCCTCTCGACGTTCTACCCTGAGGCAAAGAACATCTCGGACGAGCACACCCGATACCAGCAGGCCTACCGCCTGATCGCCAAGATGCCGACCCTGGCGGCGTTCGCCTACCGGCACTCGGCGGGGCTCCCCTACATCCACCCCAGCAACGACCTGTCGTACACCGAGAACTTCCTCGCGATGATGTACCGGCCCTCGTGGACGACCCAGTACACTCCGGACCCTGTCCTCGCGAAGGCGCTCGACACGCTCTTCATCCTCCACGCCGACCACGAACAGAACTGTAGCTCGAACGCGATGCGCGCCGTGGGGAGCTCGCACGTGGACCCCTACAGCGCCGCGGCCGCCGCCGCCGCGGCGCTCTACGGCCCGCTCCACGGCGGGGCCAACGAGCAGGTCGTCCGCATGCTCCAGGAGATCGGATCGAAGGACCGGGTGCCCCAGCTCATCCGCCAGGTGAAGGAGGGCCGCCGCCTCTTGATGGGGTTCGGTCACCGCATCTACAAGAGCTACGACCCGCGGGCCCGCCTCATCCAGCAGGTCGCGGAGGAAGTATTCGCCGTGACCGGACGGAACCCACTCATCGACGTCGCGTTGGCCCTCGAGAACGTTGCGCTGTCGGACGACTACTTCATCCAACGCCGTCTCTACCCGAACGTCGACTTCTACTCCGGGATCATCTACCAGGCCATGGGGTTCCCGATCGACATGTTCCCGGTCCTCTTTGCCATCCCACGGATGTCCGGCTGGGTCGCCCAGTGGATCGAGATGATCCAGGACCCCGAGCAAAAGATCGCGAGGCCGCGCCAGCTGTTCATCGGACACGCCGAGCGCCACCTCGAGGTCTCGGGCGCCAAGGCTCCCATCCGCCGGCCCTCGCGGACGGTCGACACCCGTCCGAAGAGGGCGACGTAGGAGCTACGCCCCGTCGTTGATTCATCCCGAGAGGCGCGCTTCCACGCGTCCCTTGCGGATCGCCTCGAGGAGGAGCCGATGGTCGCTCTCCGTCTGGTCGGCGTACGCTTCCGCGAAGCGGCTCACGGACTCGTCGAAGGAATCCCCGGTCCCGAGGTATCCGCTGATCCGTGCCGGGTCCCCGGTCCGGGCGTGGCCCTGGGCGAGGGCGGTGCCGCAGAGCTCGGCCTGGCCCGTGAACTCGCCCGGGCCGAGGGTCGAGATGTCGTACGAGAACTTCATGTCGCGGAGCTGCCGGACGTAGAAGTCCCGGGAGCGCAGCCGACTCCATCCGAGGAAGATGTCGCTCGCCTCCTGGATCATGTGCTGCCCGACCACGACGCGTTCGGCGTGGTTCGAGTAGGCGCTCGGCCCGAGCACCGGCTCGAGCGCCGAAGCGGTCGCCTCCTTGAGTTGCAGGAAGAGCGGGTCCTCCACGTCCGGGTCCGCCAAGAGGAGCAGCACCGAGCAGCGCAGGCCGACGCTCCCCACTCCGACCACTTTCTGAACCACATCCTCGATGTGGTAGCGGTCGAGCAGCATCCGTCGCTCCTCCGGAAGGGTCGCAAGGTACCGCTCGTAGAACGCCCGGGACTCCTCCTCGAACGCGCTCGAACCCTCGAAGTGGACGATGAGCGGCGGCTCGTCCCGGATCCGGGCCCGTCCCTTTCGCACCTCGGTCAACTTGGGGAAGGCGTGCAGGCTGTCCCTCTGTCGGGCCCTCGCGAGCGCGCGATGGATCAGTTTTCGAGGAGTGCTACCGGCGAGCATCGATTGGCCTCGGCGACCGAGGTGGAAGTACCAGATGTCCGCATAGCGCATGTGGGCGAACTGGGCCATCATCTCGCGATACGACCGCACCGCCGCGCGAGCCGCTCGGTGGGTCTCCGACCGCCCGTACCGGTTCTGCCGCCCCGCGAGGACGAGGCTCACGGCGAGACGCTTCACATCCCACTCCCAAGGACCCGGCAAGGTCTCGTCAAAGTCGTTCACGTCGAAGACCTGGTCCCGCTCGGGGGTCGCGAAGAATCCGAAGTTTCCCATGTGGGCATCGCCGCAGAGTTGAACCTTGAGGCCAGTCGCAGGGGTCGAAGCAAGATCGTTCGCCATCACCGCGGCAGCCCCTCGAAGGAACACGAACGGGGACTGGGCCATCCTCCCGTACCGAATGGGGAGCAGGTTCGGCAGCCGGACCTTGTCGGCGACCGCGAGAAGTTCGAGGGGGTCCGCACGCGACCGCGAAGGATCCCAACGAGCGTGGGCCGAACGCGGCACTCTTTCCCGCAAGGTCTTGCCGGCAGCGTACCGTTCGGCCCGGGACGGAGGATCGGAGGGCCGGGCCCTTGCATGGAGTCGGGTCATGGTTCGCCTTTCCCTTCGGACGTGCACGGCCCGGAGCGGCTTGCGTTTCCGGACCGGATCTCGTGCCACCATTAGAGAAAGCCGCAGTTCTAACTCTTTCTCCGGCGGAGGGTCTACCCTGATAGGTTGAAATCGAGCGGAAACGTCTAGCTGACACCGGGGTGGCCCACATGCGTCGCATGTGGAACGTAACGTCCTCGGCTCGAAAGCGCACGGCAATCTTCGTCGGGTTGGTGGTCGCCGTCATGGTATCGAGCATGCTCGTCCCGGTCAGCGGCGCCGCTCGATCGACCGGCGGGACGCCTTCCTTCTCCTTCTCGCCCACAGGGCTTCCCCCGACGCCGGGGACCGGTGCCGCGGGGAATGCCAGCCCGCATCCGGGAACCATCATCTACCAGGATGTCGCGCCGGGAGGGGCGACGTCCGAAGACCCTTCTGTCGCCTATGACGCGGTGAGCGTCGAACCAATTCTCAACGTCTACCAGACCTTGGTCGCCTACAACGGAAGCAACACCTCTTCGTTCCTGCCGGAACTTTCCTTGTGTGTCCCGGGTGACGGAGGCGCGGACAGCTGTCAGGCGACCTACGGGACCCCCCTGATCGTCGACAATACGACCACGGGCGTTCCCCAGTACTGGACGTTCCCGATCGACAAGGCGGCTCGTTTCTACGACCCCTCGACCAATGCGAGCTGGTCGGTCTATCCGTCGGACGTGATGTTCACTTTCTCTCGGACGTGCAGCTTTGCGAACTTGCCTGGGGTTGGGTCACAGCCGGGCTGGATCCAATGCCAAGCCCTCCTCCCGAACGGGAACCTCGTGTGGGACAGCGGCTTCCATGCGCCGTACAACAACACCCCGCAGCACGTGCTTTCCTCGATGCTGATCAACGACAGCGCCTACTGTCCCGAGAACGTGATGGCCGCCTCGAACGGCTGTGTCACGTTCAACGCTGACGGAGGTGGTTCCGCGTGGCCGTTCTTCCTGGACCTGATCAGCACGATCACAGGGGCCGGGGTGGAGCCTTGCGGATGGTTCACCTCCGTGGCTGCAGGGGTCCCCGGGTTCTCGGGAACGAATGCAACGAACGGCGATGGACCGTGCCTCCTCCCGGGGAACGCGACGAGCACCTCTCAGACGACGTTCCAGAGCTGGCTCGCAAGTATACCGCCCACCTACTGGGACAACCCGCTCCAGGTCGCGGCGCTGAACACGCCATCGATCCAACCGTACGTCCGGTGGCACATGGTGGGCTCGGGCCCGTACTACCTCGCGAACCAGCCGTTCCAGCAGTCGGTGGGGTACACGCTGCTCCAGAACCCCGACTACGTGGCCCCGACGGGATGCTCGGGCCAGCCGAATTGCGAGCCCCTCCCCGGACCAAAGAACTACATGGCGAAGATCACGGTGGAATACGAGCAAAACGACACGCCGGGATTGCAGGGGTTGGCGAACGGCACCACCGATTTCGCGACGATCGGGCCCGGGAGTGGCCCGCGAATGCTCTACTTGATCGAACACGGGAGGGTCGATGCGTCGTCAATCCCCAGCCTCGTGATCTCCATGTTGGGGTTCGACCTGGATTTCAACGTCGCCACTTCCCAACCGTTCGACCCGCAGAACATCACTGTCCCGGGCGACTTCTTCAGCTATGTGGGGCTCCGAGAGTTCCTGGTGAACGCGTTCCCGTACAACACGGTGGAGAACACGATCTTCACGACGGACGGGATCCAATACGGGTTCAACTACGGTGGCGCGATCCCGCAGTACATGGGCAACTACTACCCGACCAACATCAGCTGGCCGAGCGGAGACCCGGTCACCAGCGCGAGTGTGAACGGGAGTGCCGCGTGGTGGTGGACCCAGGCGACGACCTCGGGAGGCCCCTACTATGACCCCGAGCTCGCGAGCTGCACGGTGAGTTCGCCGTGCCAGTTCCCGATCATCGGACAGAAGGGAGCCACGGTGGTGGACCAGCTGATCCAGGACTACATGCCCTACATCAACCAACTCTCGGGTGGGCGGCTCGCTCCCAACAGCTTCGACACCTTCGGAGGTGGGTTGATCGTTTACACGAACCAGGTCCAGCCGGGCCAGTCGGCTGAGCCCTTCCTCAACCTTGGCTGGGCGCCCGACTACCCTGATCCGACCGACTACATGATGCCGCTGTACTATCCCAACGCGACGTACACGCTCGGCGACGCGGTAGAACAGGGCCTAAGTTACTTCGTCTGCGCCGACGGACCTACACCCGCCGGTTCCAGTGCGGGCTTGGCGTACTGGACCAACCAGCCCGAGGTGCCTCAGGCCTGTCAAGGGAATGCCTACGCCGCCATGGAATGGGGAATGAATGCCGCATCGTCCATGTCCCTCGGGCCGGCGCGGGTGCTGGCGTACAACATGGTAGAACACATCGCGAACGACCTCGCACTCTACCTCTACTACGACCAGGCGAACGAAATCACGACCTACTCGTCCTGGATCGCATCGCAGTCCCTCGACCGGAATCCGGTAATCGGCGGCGGAGGCGACTTCCTGTGGTATGATGTCCGATTCAATCCCGTGTACGCCAACGTGACATTTGGGGAGAAGGGATTGCCCGAGGGGACGGATTGGTCCGTGACCCTGAACGGAACGACCAACCGCTCGGCAGGGGACCGGATCGTCTTCTCGGAGCCTGGCGGACAGTACTCCTTCGTCGTGGGTCCCATCACGGGATACACGACCAACCTGAGCTCCGGGACGGTCCTGGTGAATGGAACACCCGTTAATGTGACGGTCCCGTTCGTTCCCAACACCGCCGGTTCCTCGGCATGGACCCAATACGAATACGCGGCCCTCGTTGGTGTGGTGGTGGTCGTCGCGGGGGTCCTGTTCATGACGCTTCGCCACCGAGGGGATCCTCGTTCCCCCTGATTCCGCCGGCGCTCGCACGAGGACCTGCGGATCCCGTCGACCCGCATGCAGGAGCGACCGACCTCTGTCCAGTCGGGCACGGGAGGTTTTCCTGAACCACCGAAACGAACGGTCTCCGGTGCGCCCATCACAAGGAATATCTCAGGGGAGCGCACAAGACCGGAAGTGGAGTGATCCACCCTCCTCGCGTTCGATTTGCGGGACGGAGATAGCGGGGGCCTTGCCTCCCCATTCCCAGGGTCGGGACGAGCGAGGGGGACGGGGCGAAGGAGCCGCGAATGCGAACTGTGAGCCGCGGTCTTCGCAAGGCGCCGACCCGAGGTCTCCCCCTCGGGGCGATCCTTGTGACCGCGCTACTCCTCGCATGGGCGCCCTCTCCGCTCTCCTCGGCAATCTCAACCCGGCCTCTGACAGGCGGCCATTCCGTGTCGCCGGGAATCCGAACCGTTGGGCCGGGTGATGCGACCCATCCCGACGCGAACGCCACCATGTACTATGTGGACTTCTCCCACGGACTCGATTCGAACTCCGGAACGAGTCCCACCGCTCCCTGGAAGCATGCCCCCGGGGACCCGAACGCCCAAGGTGGTCCAGCTTCGGTCCTCCTGCATCCGGGAGACACCGTCCTCTTCCGAGGCGGCGTGGTCTACAACGGAACGATCGTCCTCTCCGAGAGCGGTCGGACGGGGTCTCCCATCACGTACGACGGCAACTCCGCGGGAACGTTCGGCACGGGACGGGCGATCCTCGATGGCGAGGGGAGTGCACGGGGTCCTCTCGCGGACCAGTACGGCTTCCTCGGCGGAGAGACGTGGAACGGAGTGACCGACGTCGGCGTCTCTTTCGTCACGGTCCAGAACTTCGAGATCCGAGACCTTCGGTACATCTGGAACGATACGGGAGGCGGCTGGAACAACGGCCCGCAGGGCATCGCCATCGGGGGGGTCGGCTCGAACGTGACGGTCGAGAACTGCTGGATCCACGACATCCAGCCAATCGCGCTCGCGGTCAACAACAACAGCGAGGTGATGGGCGCGCTCCACCCCTGGCCGTCGGTCCATGTGACCAATCTCACGTTCACCGACTCCAACGTGAGCTTGGCCCGGTATGCCGGAACGCCCGGGTCCCTAGCGAACTACAAGCTCTACGTGGGCTGGGGCGCCGACGACTACACGATCGCATCGGCCTACCTCGGACCCTACTGGGCCTCGATCCACACGCTCCGGGTGTACCAGGACCTCAATCTCACGATGCCCGGGTGGAACACGGCGAACAGCAACCCCGTGGGCGCCGCGACCGAGTACGGGTACTCGATCTTCAACATGACCTCGGGGCCGATGTACGGCAAGGAAAGTGCCGACATCGCGATCTCCGACCATCCGCATACCCTCCTCCTCAACAACACGCTCTCCGACGCCGGCACCGGGATCGGCCTGAGCCTCGACAACGACTCCCAGATCCAAGGGAACGACATCTCGAGCGTCTCGTGGGGGATCGCCGGCGGGAGCGGGGAGATCCGCGCCGCGTCGCTCGTCAACGTGACGATCGCATTCAACCACATCCACGACTTCTATCCCTACGTCCGCAACGGCTACTGGTCGGGATGGCACGGGGATGGGATCTACCTCTTCGCCGGTTCGAACAGCTACTCGACGATCCGCAACCTCCTGATCGAGGGGAACGTGTACTCGGGCTACATCCCCGAGGCGACCGCGGACATCTACTGCGAGGACGCCGACTACGTCAACGTGACGATCTTCGACAATGTGTTCTCCGCGTCCGGGGCCTGGATGATCCGCATCTCGGCGGACCCGGGGTCGGTCCTGAACGAGGTTCAGGTGTTCAACAACGACTTCGTCATGGCCCCTCTCGACCAGAGTCCGGCGATCCTGTTCCAGGGAGGCGTCACCAACGTCAGTCTCCGGAACAACGTGGTCTGGATCCCCTCCGGGTGGGGAGCGGTGTTCTCGTTCGACCCCGCCGGCCTCGCACCGGACGGGAGCGACTTTAACCTGCTCGGAAGCGATTACGCGTACGCCGGCGACATCGGCTACAACGGTCAAGAGTACACGATCGCGCAGTGGGTCGGTTCGAACTACTCGTTCCCTCACGACACGCACAGCCTCGTCGACGAGAACCCCCAGTTCCTGAACTACCCCGTGTTCGAGGCGTACTTGAGCGGCGGGACCGCGGGCCGTGCGACCTTGCAGGTCGAGGACCCGGTCGTGAATCCGCACGTGAACGCGACCTTCCGAGTGGGAGACCACGTCGAGTACGACTACGACGGGGTCGAGAGGACCATCACGGCGGTCGGAAGCGGTTCCCCTCAACCCTGGGTTGAGTTCGACCCCGCGCTCTCCGCTCCCCCGACCCCGGGGGATTTCCTCACCGACTGGCGCAACGACACGAACTTCACGTTCGACCTCCACTTCCTGGCGAACTCCCCTGTCGTCGGTACGGGGGTCAACCTGGCGAACGAGGTCCCCGCGGTCGACGCATCCGACAATCCGCGACCCCTCTCGGGTCCTTGGGACCTCGGCGCCTACGAGTACGTCCGGACGGGGACCCGTCCCCCGCCGACCCCCCTATCGAACTCGTCGAGCGGGATCGGTGCGAGCGAGCTCGCGAGCCTCATCCTCGATGGGCTGGGGTTGGTCGCCGTCCTCGTCCTGGTGGCCGTCGCCCGCCGTCGGCTACGGACCTGAACGCGGTCCGCGGCACCGCGGACCTCGGTCGCCTTACGCCACAATCCGACGGATGATCTCTTCCGTAGAATCGAAGACCACGCGCTGTTGGCAGAACCGGGGCAGGTACTTGGCCGCCTTCCCCGAGTTCGTGGCCGTAGTCGTGGGCCCCATCTCCTCGATCGGGGCGACCACCATGCAGGTGTCGGCGACCACGTGGCCACCGGCCGCCTCAACGGATCGGACGTACCCCAGTCGCTGAGAGAGGTCCTTGACGGTCCTCGAAGTGCAGACCCAGAGCTGGACCCCGGGGCGGATCTTCCTCCCTTGGAGGAGCGAAGCGATCTCCTTCACCTCGTTCAGCGAAGCGTGGGGGCAGCCGAACGTGACGAGGTTGACGTCCTCGATCCTCCCGGTGTTCAGTCTCCTCTTCACCTCGTCGAGCGATTCCCGGGAGATCTCGAGCCGTTCTTCGATCCGGTCGGTCGAGACCAGGCCATACTTCGCCTCGGGGGTCACCCCTTCGATATGGTAGAGGTCGATGGAACCGGAGGCGCCTCCCGCAGCGCTCAGGACCTTCAACTCTTCAACCGTCGGCTGGCCGTGGATCCCGGTGATGTACGGGATCCGGCCCTTGACGAGCTCCCCGAGCTTGTAGCCGAGCAGGCCGAAATCCACGACTCCTTGGAGCGGACAGTCCACATCGATCGCTACGCGGGGATGTCGGTTCTCGGGAAGATGCAGACCGTACCGCGGACCATACCCGGCGATCGCGTAGAGAAGGGTGCTCAGTCCGGATTCTCGGTTGGTCCGCACCCCCAGGACGGAGTTCGCGAAACCGACCACCGAAGACTCGGACAGGAACGCGTCGGTGAAGGGGGCCGGCATCGCGCCGATGAGATAGGGAGTGCAGGTGATGGTGGGCACGGCGCCCATCTTGCAGTAGATGTCGATGACCTCCTTCTGCTTCCGAGCGAACTCCTCCGGGATCCCGAGCGCCTGCCAATCCTCGAGGTCCATTCCGGCGGGGTTGATCGTGACGTTCGGCGAGCGGAACGTGTACTTGCTCCCGAAGTACCTCCGGAGCTCGAGCCCCGTCTCAGTGATCGTCTTGTAGGAGACCCCGGCGATCTGCACGTGGTCCACCGGGATGAACTCGTCCGTGCCGAGGAGCTCCCCCGCCCGCGCGAGGTACTCCGCGATCTCCGGGTCGATCCCCAACTTCGCGAGTTTCCCTCGGTCGACCGTCGTTCGAGCGCGGCCCGGGATCTCGAGGTCGATCTTTCCGAGGATCGCCCCCCACATCGTGATCGGGTCGGTCCGCTCGAGGACGATCTTCTTGGGGGCGTAGCCGTGGACGGCCAGGTTCACGATGCGGTCGGAGCCTACCGTGGAGCCTGAGGCGGAAGGGAAGCGGAGCGTGGTCCCGGCGAGGCTCTTCCCGTAAAGCTCGTGCTGCGGGTTGATGATGACCCCTTTCGCGTCGACGTCGTCGAGCCAGGAGATCTGCTGGCTCGTCCGAAGTTCGTCCACGGGCGCCCTCCTCACACCTCGAACTTGAGCTCGGCCTTTCGCAACTTGAACTCCCGGTCCTTGGGCACCGTGAGGGGTTTCGTAGCGTCGATCGCGAGCTTGCTTCCGATGCCGTCGGAGGAGGCCATCGGGTCGAGACTCGACCCTTTCATGCCCTTCATCACGGTCTCCTTGCCGGCTTCCCAGTACATCGTCACCGCGTAGTTCACTTCGTGCGGGTTCGTCACGTCCACGTCGCCGTCGACGATCGTGATCTTCTTGAGGCTACGATGTCCCCGGATGGCCGCTTCGATCGCCGTCCGGGCATCCGCGTCGCTCTTCTTCCGGATGGAGACGACGGCGTCGAGCCAGCCGCTGCCTCCCTCCGTCAAGAAGACGTTCCGAACATCGATCCCGGCGTCCTTGAGCGCCCGAAAGATCGTGGGGGTCCGCGGAGCTCCCATGAGGAGCCGGTGCTCGTTTCCCCCGGGCAGGAGGGCGTGGTAGACCGCGTTCTTTCGCATCGCAATTCTGTCGATGACGAACACGGGCTGCACCCGGACGACATCGTACGTGTTCGTGAGATCAACGAACGGCCCTTCCTTCGTGGTCTCGTCGTGCAGGATCCTCCCCTCGAGCACAATCTCGGTGTCCGTGGGATAGGTGGTCGAGTTGGTCCGGGCCTTGGCGACCTCGATGCCGCCCTCGAGCGCGGAGGCGACCCCTAGCTCATAGGCTCCCCGCTCGAGGCTAGTGGCACCGGCCAGGAGGACCCCCGACCGGTTGCCGAGAGCGACGGAGACATCGAGGTCCTCCCCGTGCGCCGCCGCGTCGAGGTACATCGTGTGGAGATCCCGCTTCTCCACCAGGCGACCGACGAACCGGTCCGGGCCGATCCGGGAGAGTCGATGGAACGACATGTTCCTTTGGTTCCCCCGTTGAGCAAACACCACGCCCGAGGTGATGTAGGCCCCCTGGTCCTCGGGATAGTGCGTCAAGATGGGGACCCGGTCGAGGTCGGGTTCGAGATACTCGAACTCCGCACGACCGTCTTGGATCGGTCCGGGATGCTCGATCGCGGCATTGAGACGCGCGATCCAATCCTCCTTCCGGATGCCGATGCTCCCGCAGAGAAGGCCCATCGTGCTGAGGAGATTTCCGGCGACGGGGACGGACCCCCCGACCACGTTCTCGAAGAGGATCGGCTTCCCTTCGTACTTCTTGAGGAACGCCGCGATCTCGAACTCGGGGCGAACGGGCTTCGCGATCTTCGTCAGAAACCCTGCCGCGTCCAACTTCGCAAGTTGATCCCGGAACTTCATGGCCGGAACGACCCCCCCCGAGAACTCCGGCTGCGGATGCGAAGCGACCTCTCCAGTGCAAGAACGATGACCGTGGGGGGCGCCGGCGGGTCGCTCTCGCGAGCTTTCTTCGCCACGAGGGAGGGGAGGATCGACCCTCCTCTTAAGCGACGCTTGAGCTCACGCAAAGAGAGCGACCGCTTCTCGACGCCGGCGTTCCTCGAGGTCCCTCGAGCGCTTCCCGGCGAGCGGCTTCTGGATACCATTAATACCGCGCTCCCCGCCTCACCCCTGAGGGTTCCATGGCAGCATCCACGGCGATGTTACCCACCTGGTATCGAGCGTTGGCCGTGATCGTGGGCGTGTTTTCGATCTCCCTTGCGATCATCGCGATGGCGTTTCCGGGGCTGGCCCTGTGGTTGTTGATCTTCCTCCTCGGATTCGCCCTGTTGATGATCGGAATCGACCGGATCATCACGGGCATCTCGGGCCACCCGTACAGCGTGATGATCGCGGGGATTACCCCCGGCGGGCCGGCCGGAACGTCTGCCGCACCGTCCGCGCCGGAGAAGAAGCCCTGAGCGGAGTTCTTCGGCCGGCGTGAAGGATTCCCCCGGGTCCGTTGCTCCCTCGGTAGGCCCGAGGGGATTCGCTCGCCGCTCCATCCCAAAGGGGTACGTCCTCTGACGTGGGAATCACGGGCTCGCCACCGGCCGCTCCGCACAACTCTGATATCTGGATAGGAGTATGCCCGCGCGTGGCGGCTTCTCCTCCGATGGTCCCGGAGGCAAAGTGCCGAGGACTTGGGATCGTCCTTCTAACCCTCTCCCTTCCTTGTTTGATCATGGGGGCTCAAGGCATCAAAGACAATGTGCCGCCCAGGACGAGAAGGAAGCGCACGCCGCTGTACGTCCTACTTGGGGTGCTGGCGGTCGTTGTGACGTTGATCGCGGTGACATTCGTCCCGATCCCGCACTCCTTTTCGATGACGCTCGTCACGGTCCCCGTGAGGAACCCCGTGGGGATCGGGGAAACCATCGACGTCGTGAACGTCTCGATCCCGACCGGTTCCCAGGTCACCGGAAGTTGGAGTTCCGCGAACGGCGTGACTGTGAACTTCGTCATCGACCCTAGGACGCAGGGTCCTCCCGCATACGAATCTACGGGGACGTCGGGGTCGTTCTCGTTTGTGGCCACTTACTCGAGCTTCATCTTCGGAGCCAGTACCACGGGCAACACGAGTGCGACGGTCTCCGTCAGCGGGACCTACTCTGCGCCGCTGCTTCAGGTGTGACGTCATGCTCATCGGGGAGGCCGCCCCGGTTTCCCGGAGCCCGAAGAGGTAGTCTCCGTTTCTATCCCACGGAGGATGGGAAGAGACAGGGAGCGTAGTCGAGCAGCGTAGCGACAATCAAGACTGTCGAGGTCGCCATGTCCGGGCGGACAGAGGGCAAAGCCGCTCTCGGATAGCCCCGAGCGGATTCGAACCGCTGTCGCCGGCTCCAAAGGCCGGCATGCTTGGCCTCTACACCACGGGGCTACCTTGTGCACCGGGGGTCCTCTACTAAAGAATCGTCGGCGCACAGCCGCCCCCCACCGGACGGTTTTACGGGGGGCTTCTATGCCGGAGTGATGCGTCGAACCAAGATTCTGGCCACCGTCGGCCCGGCCACGGACCGCGAGGATCGCTTGCTCCGCCTATTGGAGGCGGGGACCGACGCGTTTCGGATCAACTTCTCTCATGGGACGAGCCAGGAGCACCGGAACGTCCTTCGACGGATCCATCAGGTCAGTCGGAAGGCCCGACGCGAGGTCCCCATCGTCGTGGACGTCCAGGGTCCGAAGCTTCGCATCGGCGAGATCGCGGGCGGTTCGGTCCACCTCGCGCGGGGCAATCGATGGATCCTCGACCAGGAGCCGATGCCGGGGGATGGGACCCGGAGCTCCATCGAGATCCCCTCGTTCCAGCATGCGGCCCGACGCGGGGACCCGGTCCTCCTCGGCGACGGGGACGTGGAGCTCACCGTCGAGAGCGCCGACGCGAGCCGGATCGAGACCCGGGTCGTGAACAGCGGGGTGGTCCGCTCGCACTCGGGAGTTTCGCTCCCTCGGGCCCACCTTCGGACCACGGCATTCGGCCCGAAGGACCGGGACGACGCGGCGCTGGCCCTCGAGGAGGGATTCGATTACCTCGCGCTCTCCTTCGTACGAAACGAGCAGGATGTCCTTCTCGCGCGACGATGGCTCGATGCTCGGCCCGGGGGTTCCTCGGTCGGGATCATCGCCAAGATCGAGCGGGCGGAGGCCCTGGGTGCCATCGATGGGATCCTCCGGGCGTCCGATGGGATCATGGTGGCCCGAGGCGACCTCGGGGTCGAGCTTCCTCTCGAACGCCTGGCCCTGGCACAGAAGATGCTGGTACGGAAGGCCAACGGGGCCGGCCGCTTCTCGATCGTTGCGACCCAGATGCTTCTGAGCATGCTCACTTCGCCTCGACCGACCCGGGCGGAGGCGACCGACGTGGCGAACGCCGTGCTCGACGGGGCCGATGCGATGATGCTGAGCGAGGAGAGCGCGGTCGGGCAGTACCCCTTCGAGGCCGTTCGCTGGCTCGACCGGATCGCCCGCGCCACCGAGGTCGCCTTCGACCCGCGACCGTGGAGGGGGCTGGTCCACTCCCGCGAACCCGGTGGGCCGGAACTTTCCGTCGCGCGTGCGGCCGTCGACCTCGCGGAGAGCGTACGGGCTCGGGCGATCGTGACGCCCACGCACTCGGGGCGCACGGCTCGGCTCATCGCGGCGTTGCGTCCGACCTGCCCTGTTCTGGCCCTCTCGAATTCGGAGTCGGTGCGCCGTCGCCTGGCCCTCGTCCGCGCGGTCCGGTCGTTCCCTGCGGCGGCGCACAGCGACCTCCAGTCCCTGAGGCAGCGCTCGCTCGAACTGCTGAGCGTGGGCGGACTGGCCCCGCGCGGACCGCTCGTGCTGACGGCAGGGTACCCGGTCGAGGGACGTCCCACCAACCTGGTCACGATAGTCGAGGCCGATGAGTCCCATCGGTCACGACCGAGCGACCCCCCCGTCCGCGTCCGTCGAACCGGACCTCGGGACGTTCACGAGCAGTAGGAGCGGCAGGAAGCCGACCGTGAGGGCGGCCGCGAACACCCAACCGATATCGTATCCCACCGACCCGGCGATCACGGCGAAGAGGATCGCGCACAAGCTTCCCACGAACAGGTTGACCGAGTTCACGAAGCCGATCGCGAGCGCGGTGTTCTCGCCCCGGCCTTCGGGAAGATACGTGGGGATCAGGTAGAGGACGGCGAACAGGACGCCGTCCGCGAAGCCAAGGAAGAGGACCAACGGCCACAGCGCCACGAGAGGAAAGAACGGGAGCAGCACGAGTCCCGCACCGGAGGCGATCGACCATACCAAGAGGATGCGTCGCATGTCGGCGCGCCGCTCGGCGAACCATCCCCCGATCGGTCCCCCGATGACCTCCGTCGCGATCATCACCGTAGGGACGCCCGCGGCGATGGCCACCGGCCACTCGGGATGCACCGCGTGAGCGAACTGAATGAAGTATGCGGCAATGATGTAGAACGCGGCCCAGATCCCGCTCATCCCGAGCGAGAGCGCCCAGAGGTTGCGGGAGCGAAGGATCGGACGACCGACGCTCCAGGTGCCCTTCCAATCCATAGGAGTCGATGTCCTTCGCAGCGGTGGCAGGGACAGCGCGGCTCCGACGCACACGATGAGCAGGCAGATCCCACCGACGGCGAGGGCCCAAGGCCACCCGAAGGCCGCTCCGATGAGGGCGCCCCCGAAGAGCCCGATCCCGGAACCGATGCTGAAGCCGGCATTGTAGACGCCGATGACCGGACCTCGAGATCCCACCGGATAGTAGGAGGAGACGAGGCCGAGCGCCGGGGCGAAGAAGAACGCCGCGCCGGCCCCCGCCCCGAACCGCGTGAGCGCGAGCACTTCCCAGTTGGGGGACACCGCGGAGAGGACGCAGAAGATCCCCATCAGCGCGAGCGCGAAGATGGACGTGGCACGGTATCCGTGGCGGATCGCCCAGAGTCCGGCGGGGACCTGGAAGAGGCCCGCACCGACCAGGAACGCGCCGATGGCGATCCCGAGCTGTTCGGTGTTCGCCCCGAGCCCTGTCCCGATGGAAGGGAGGACCGCTCCGACGTTGTACCAGTTGAACGCATAGACGATCCGTGCGAGAACGAGCATCGTGGCGGCCGCCCGGCGCTCGGACGGTTTCAGGTCGTTCACTTCGGGTTCCGTCCGAGAAGGCCGTGCGTCTCGAAGTACCGGAGGAACCCGAGGGCGGCGAGACGGTAGCTCGAGATGATCGACTCCCCGGCGCTCGGTCGAGCGCCGGTGCCCCCTCCCGTATCATACGCCCTCAGCCGCGCCTCCAGGTACTCGGGGTCCGCCTTCTCTCGGGCCGCCGAAAGCGCGACGTCCCGCCACTGCTCCACGATCGTCCGGTACCGAGCGAGGTCGTTCGCGCCGTCCGGGCTCGGACCGAAATGGCTGAACAGCACGATCTTCGGGTCCGTCCGGCGCATGAGCTCAATGCTCGCGAACAGCTGTTCGAGGTCGAGGTCCGGCGGCGGGACCGCCGGACGCAGGTGCGACGAGTGTTCGAGACGGACCCCGGCCCCGTCCCCCGTAAACACCCCGCGCAGGGCGGTGTCAAAGAACGCGAGATGGTGCCGAGCGTGACCGGGAGTCGCCAACACCTGCAGCTCTCCGCCCACGAGAGGAAACCTCTCCCCGCCGCGGAGCGCCACGATCCTCTTCGCCGGCACGGGGGGGATCGGCCCCCACAGTTGGTCGGAGGCCGCTTCCCCCCACGCCCGACGCGCGCTCGCGACGAGCCGCGTCGGGTCGACCATGTGAGGAACCCCGAGCTCGTGGGCGTAGAACGTTGCGTTCGGGAGCGACTCGACGAGGGCACCCATCCCGCCCGCGTGGTCGAGGTGGATGTGGGTGACGAACACCTGGCGGATCTCCTCCGAGGAGACTCCGGCCCGTGCGATGCCGGCGCGCAGGGCGTCCCGGCAGGTGGAGGGACCGGTCTCCACGAGGGCCCATCCCTCGGGGACCGGCAAAAGGTAGGCAGCGACCAACCCCTCCGTGTCCCGGAAATCGAGGTCCAGGAGCTGCCGACCTTGACCCAGGTCAAGGACCCGAGGCGTGCTCATGCGGGGTACCTCACCACGCGAGGAACGGGGACCCGTACGAATACAAAGCGGTGCTCACCGCGAGGAATGCCGCAGCCACGGCGAACGAGATGGCCCACTTCCTCGCTCCCCATCGGAAGACCTTGGCGCCGTCGAGCGGACCCACGGGGAGGAGGTTGAACGTGGCGAACAGGGCGTTGATGTACATGAGGAAGAGAAGCGAGACGGACAGGTCCGCGTTCACGGAGAATGTTCCCAGGGAACCGACGTAGAAGATCGCGGCGAAGACGAGGTTCGAGGAGGGACCCGCGAGCGCCGTCTGTCCCCACCCCCGGGTGTTCCTCGGGTCCATTCCCTCGACCAACGTCGCACCCGGGGCGGCGAAGAGGAAGCCGGCCACGGACGTCACAATCGAGAGGAGGAGCCCGAACGGCCACATCCGGAACTCGGCCCAATAGCCGAGCCGACGAGCGACCACCTTGTGGGCCATCTCGTGGGCGATGAATCCGGTGAGTGCGGCCGCGAGGGCCAGGAGGACGAAATAGAGGGGGATGGGCGCGAAGATGTTCCCTCCGTAAAGAAGCCCTCGGCCGCTCAGGATGATCACGAGGTCGCCGGTGAGCACGAGGAACGCGATCGTGACGTGAGTGACCTCCGTGCGAGAGGTCTTGTGGGCGGTGGGAGGGGGCGTTGCGCGAGTCCAAACCACGGAGTAGTGCGGGCCGCCGCTCATGCTTCCCTCTCGGCCGGCCCACGGAAAAGAGGTTCGACCGGCATCGGTCCTGCGGGGCCCTGCCTCCCCAGAAGGTTCCGGAGGAGCTCCGTGCCCTCCGCGAGACGAGGCCCGGGGCGGCTGAAGTAGGCCTCGTCCGCGAGGAAAGTACCGAGGGGGGCCCGGACGGAGCGGATGGCATCGACGAGTTTCGGGTTCTGCCCGAGCTCCTCGCGCGTTCGAGCGACCGTGAAACTGCAGGGGCTCACCACGACGAGGTCTGGAGCTTGACGGGCCAGCTCGGCCCAGCTGGTTCGAGCCCCGGGCTCGGATGGTCGGGGTCCCAAGGGAATCCCGCCCGACGCCTCGATGAGGTCCGGTGTCCACAGTCCGGCGAGGATGGGCGGGTCGAGCCACTCGACCACCGCAACGGTGTGCCCGGTCGACGGGCTCGGCCGGGTCCGGTTCCGCAAGGAAAGAGCGAGCTCCGTTCCCCGGTGGACGTCGTGGACCGCCTCCCCCACGGTCTCCACCGATTCCCACACTTCGGCGAGGTTCTTGGGCGCGAGCGATACGATCCGAGGACGAACCCCGGCCCGTGCGCACGCCGATTGGACCTCTTCCTCGGTGACCGAACAGACACTGCACAGGTTCTGCGTGACGAGGAGCTCCGGGACCAGCTTCCGAAGGAGCTCCACGTCGAGGTCGTAGAGGCTCTCGTTCCGGCTTCGGGCGAGGCGCACCCTTTCGTCGATCTCCCGTGACGGTCGGTCGGAGTCGAGGGTGCGTGGTCGCATCACGACCGGAAGCGCTCGCACCGAGGGCGGGTAGTCGCATTCCGAGCTCCGGCCGACAAGTTCCGCGCCGTGCCCGAGGGCATCGACGATCTCGGTGGCGCTGGGGAGCACGGAAACGATGCGCATGCCGTCTCGGGCCCCGAGCCGGTAAAGGTCTACTTACGTTTGCGGACGGGGGGATGACCCTTCGTCGGCGGGACCGACGGCGCAGCGGGAGGGCTCGGAACGGTCTCGGGCCGTGCCGGTTTCTTTGCCGGACGACTTTTCGGCTTCGCCCGCGCGTGTCGCTTCGGAGACGCGACCGGCGCGGGCGCCGCCACCGGAGAAAGGAGCGCTCCCGGCGGAGGGGGCGGGGGCTCGGGGGGAGGCAGCCCAAGATGCTTACAGAGGGCCGCCTCGCGCTCGTACGTTAGGCCCAGCCGTCGTGCCTCGGCCCGTTCCACCTCGCCCTTCGGCTTTTCGCCCGTGCGCATCAGGGCCTCGGAGTGAAGAAACCGCAGTTGGGGCTCCTCGGGGGTCTTGCGGAGCAGTTCCTCGATTTGTTCCCTCGCGCCCGCCCAGTCGCCGAGGTCGATGAGCGCGGCGAGCAGATGGGCTCGGACCTCGTTGCGCGAACCGTCCTCGGCGAGCAGTTTCCGATAGGCCGCCACCTCTTCCTTCGGTCGTGCGCGAGCTCCGAGCACGGCCCCTTTTCCGAGGCGCGCCTCCACGTCCTCGGGGCGGACCGCGAGGACCTCGTTGAACGCCCGGTCGGCGTCGTCGACAAGTCCCAGCCCGAGGAGGGCCCGACCGACTCCGACCCGGGCGGGAAGGAAGCCCGGTTTCAGCTCGACGGCCTGGCGGTAGAACCGGAGCGCAAGCGCTGGGACACCCCAGTCGAGCCATGCGCGGGCCCGGTGCATGATCCCGTCGAGCTGTTGCGCGCTCGGCAGAAGCCGCTTCGCTTCCTTGGGGGGTGGGCGCGGCTCTTCCCCGAGGTACGTCTCGAGGCCGAGCTGTCGGGCGAGCTCCGCGAACCGCCCTCCCTCGACGAGTGTGCCGCCGTGGCTGGAGACCTCCTCGGAGAACGCGAGCGGGAGATGGCCCGGGGTGAACACGACCAGACGGACGGGGAGGTTCCCCTCGCCCCCCAGGAGCTGGCGGATCGTTTCGAGCGAAATCGAGTTCGGGTCTTCGAGGAATGCGTAGAGGAAGCCGTCGCTGGTGCGGAGGGCGAGCCCCTCGGGGGTCGGCTTCGCCGCGTCCAGTCGTTGACCCATCGCTTCTACGAGCGCGCTCGCGAACGTGACGAAGGTGGTCGACGCCATCACGTCCGCCAACGCCCGGTCCGTTAAATAGAATGGACGTCCAAACGCTCCTGCCGTGGACCTAGCGACTCTCTATCGTTTCCGACCCTCCCTCGAGCAGGAACTGTCGGCGTCGTACGGCCGGACGGCGCGCCGGGCGCCGCGCGAGGTCCGCCCGTACCTCGAGGTGAACCGGGAGTTCACGCTGCGCGGAGGCAAGCGGTTCCGGGCGATCCTGGTTCTCGCGGGGTACTACCTTGCCACCGGGCGGAACCCCCGACCGGCGCTCCGAGCGGCCGCGGCGGTCGAGCACTTCCAAAGCTGGATGCTGATCCACGACGACATCATCGATCACGCGGAAGAGCGTCGGGGAGGACCGACCGTTCACCGCTCGCTCGCCCAGGCGCACCGACGGGACCGCTGGGAGGGGTCGAGCGAGGACTACGGTGTGGGCATCGGAATCACGCTCGGGGACCTCGAGGAACCGTTCACGGTGGAAGCGATCCTGAGCACACCCGCGTCCCCGCCGGCACGGCTCGCCGCGCTCGACGAGTACGTCCGAATGACCCGGCTCACCGCGTTCGGACAGCTCTTGGACATCCGTACGGGCGCCCTCGACCCCGGGACGGTGAAAGAGGAGGACGTCCTCGCCGTGCATCGGTTCAAGTCCGCCATCTACACCGTGGTCTCCCCGCTCAAGATCGGCTCCCTCCTCGGCGGAAGCTCTCCGTCCCGACTCGTGGACATCGAGACGTTCGGCACGCGGATCGGCATCGCCTTCCAGCTCCGGGACGACATTCTGGGCGCAGGGTTCGATAGCGAGGAGACGGGGAAGAGCTCGAACGACCTCATCGAGGGGAAGCGCACGCTCCTCGTGGTGAAGGCGTGGGTCGAGGGTTCCGAGGCTGATCGCGCGCGTCTCGCCCGGGTCCTCGGGAACTCCCAGGCGACCCCCGAGGACGTCGAGCGCGCCCGGAACGTCATCCGCGACACCGGGAGCCTCGCCTACTCCGAACAGCGGATCACCGAGCTCACGCGGTCGGCGCTAAGATGCGTCGACCGCAGCCAAACGATCCCGACCCGGGGAAAGCCCCTTCTGAACGAGGTCGCGGACCGGCTCGTCCGCCGGAAGTCCTGAGGCGCCGCGCGGTTTACCCTTCGCCTTGGGGGGACGGTTCGGACGGTCCCTCGGCCGGGGTCGTCCCACTGGCGGCCTGAAGGGCCTGGGAGAGGTCCTGCTGCATCGTGGTGTACCGCTCCTTCAGGTGGTTCTCCTGGCGCTCCACCGCCTTCAGGCGGACCTCCATCGTCTCCTTGTCCTCCGTCAGGAGGTCCTCGACCTCCTTGCGGCTCTTCGCGCGGACGAGAAGGCCTCCGATCGGCCGGTAGACGACGACGTCCTCAGGGAGCGTCTTGAGCTCCTCGAGCGTGTGGGAGACCTCCCGGAGCTTCAGGTCGACTTGAAGGCGCTGTTGCTGGACGGCCGCGAGCTCCTGCTGGAGCCGCTGGAACTGCCGGATGTCGTTCTGTAGCTTCGCCGGAAGCGCCACGGGCGGGGTGACCGGCCGTCCAAGATAAGCGCTTCGGGAGCGGGTCCCTCGCCGCCTACGAGCCCGCGCGCTCGGCGGCCCGGGCCGTGGCGAGAGAGAGGTGGATCCAGCCGAGGTAAGTGTTGAGCGCGGCGCGCATCGCACCGGAGTCCCGTGCGGAGATCGTGAGTTCGAGCATTCCCCCGTCGCCCCGGCGGAGCTCGGCATGCGCCCTCGGGACCTCCCGTGTCGCTTCCGGACGGAGCGCCTGCTCGATCCAATCGAGGACCGTGGGAGTCCCGGCCCGCACCCGGATCGAGGCGGTCCATTCCGGTGCGGCGTCGGTCATCGAGCGAGCCGCCGATCGAGCTCTGCGAGGATGCGGTCGGTCTTCGCCGCGGCGGCCTCGACGTAGGTCGTCGGGTCGAGGAGTCGGTCGATCTCACTCGGGGAGAAGAGACCCCGCACGGTGGGGTTCGCCTTGGCGCGCTCGGGGATCGACGGACCTTTTCCGATGTCGCTCGTGAGCGTGCGCAGGAGCTCGTGCGCCTCGGACCGAGCGAGGCCCTTCGCGGTGAGCGCGAGCATCAGGTTCTCGGTCATGGCGCCGCCGCCCGAACGGACGATCTCGGCCGCCATCCGCCCCCGGTCGACCTTGAGGCCGCGGAACACCTCCGCGAGCTTCGTGAGGAGGTCATCGGTGAGGACGATGGCATGCGGAAGGACGATCCGTTCGTTCGCCGAGTTCGCGAGATCCCGCTCGTGCCACTGGACCATGTTCTCGAGCGGTGGGAGCGCGAAGGCCCGCACCAGTCGGGCGAGGCTTGTGATGTTCTCGGAGAGCATCGGGTTCCGCTTTTGGGCCATCGTCGAGCTCCCGACCTGATGGGCCTCGTCGAACGGCTCGGAGACCTCGGCGATCTCCGTGCGCTGAAGGTTCCTCACCTCCGTGGCGAGGCGCTCGGCGGTGGACGCGATGAGCGCGAGCAGGTTGGTGAACTCGGCGATCCGGTCCCGACCGATGATCTGGGTCGGCGCTTCGTCCGGCACGAGCCCGAGCCGGCGCATCACGGACGCTTCGAGCTCGGCCGCGCGAGGTCCGAACCCGGCCCCCGTCCCGACCGCGCCGGCCATCTTTCCGACCGCGAGCCGGGGGAGGATCTCGTCCAATCGGTCCCGGTGTCGGGCCACTTCCGCCGCGGCGACGGCTACCTTGTAGCCGAAGCTGATGGGGACCCCGTGTTGCCCATGGGTCCGTCCCACCTCGGGGGTGGCCCGGTGGGTCCGGGCGAGCTTCACGAGGGTCTGGGCGAGATCGGTGAGGTCGTCGCGGAGGATCTGCGCGCTCTCCTTGAGCTCGAGCGCGAGCGCGGTGTCCGTGATGTCGGCGCTCGTCGCGCCGTAGTGGACCCACCGGCCGGCCGGTCCCGCCGCCTCGGCGAGCGCCCTCGTGATCGCCATAACATCGTGTCGGAGCGTGCGCTCGAGGGCATCGACCCGGTCGAGGGGCACTTGAGAAAGATTGGCCGACCGGTCGATCGCCTCGGCCGCGTCCTTCGGCACTATGCCGAGCTCCGCCTCCGCGAGCGCGAGCGCGGCCTCGACACGAAGCGCTCGCTCGAGCCGGGCGCCGCGGGAAAAGAGGGCCCGGACGACTTCGCGACCGTACCGGAACTCGAGAGGGCAGAATAGGGACTCCGCCTCGTCCGTCACACCCCGAGAGCGGAGGCGGGGTATATAGCCATATTCGGGCCGCTCGCCCCCGACGGCGGTAGAGCCGATTCCACCGCTGCTCTCTTCATCTGGACGGGGGATGGCCCGAGCGAGGACCGATGGCCAGCATCCTGGTCGCGCTCGGCGGCAACGCGCTCCACCGAGCCGGAGGGAAGGGCTCTTGGGAGGAGGCCCGAGCGCAGATGCGCCAGGCGGTCACGGTCCTCGCGGAGATCGCCGCGAACGGGGACGCGCTCGTCATCTCCCACGGCAACGGGCCTCAGGTCGGTGCTCTCCTCCGGCAGAACGAGATCGCGGCCCGGGAGATCCCGCCGCGCCCGATGGACGTCCTCGGAGCGGAAACCCAGGGTCAAATCGGCTACCTCATCCAGACGGAGCTCACGCCCGCGCTCCGGCGAAGGGGGGTCGACCGCTCGGTTCTCACCGTGATCAGCCGGACCGAAGTCTCCGCCGACGACCCGGCGTTCTCGCACCCGACGAAGCCCGTCGGACGGTACTATCCCGAGGACGAGGCACGGGTCCTGAGGAAGCAGTACGGCTGGGCGATGCAGTACGACGGGGCGCGCGGCGGTTGGCGTCGGATCGTTCCTTCGCCGCGCCCCGTGCGCTGGATCGAGGGCGCGGCCGTCCGTTCCCTGCTCGAATCGAGCGTTGGGTCGAGCTGGATTCCGATCGTGGCCGGCGGAGGAGGGATCCCGGTCGTTCGCCGTCCGAACGGCACGTACGAGGGCGTAGAGGCCGTGATCGACAAGGACCTCGCCGCCTCCCTCGTGGCGCAGGAGCTCGGGATGCACACGCTCGCCATCGTGACGGACGTCCCCGGCGCCGCCGTATCGTTCGGGAAGCGGGGCGAGCGGTGGCTCGCTCAGGTGTCGCAGCGCGAACTTGCCGACTACCTCAAGCGCGGCGAGTTCGGTGAGGGGTCGATGGGTCCTAAGGTCGCCGCCGGCCTCGAGTTCCTCGAGGGGGGCGGACGCCGGTTCATCATCACGGACATTCCCTCCCTCGCTCGAGCGCTCCGAGGCGAGGCAGGGACCCGCGTCGAACCGTAGTCCCTTGTCTAGTGCGGGCGTTTCGCCCACGAACGGACCAGGGCGTCCACTCCGCTCCCGTATTGGACGGCCTTCTTTGCTCGGTCCGCAAGCTCCCTCGGGAGGCCCCGTGCCACGGCCCACTCGCGGAAGAACCTCTTCGGGTCGTCGCGGGGAAGGCGGAGCGCGATTGGCACCTCCTGCGCGCTCGCTTCGAACGTCGGTGTGAGGTACGGGGCGGAAACCTCCTTCCCGTACCGCTGCGCGATCCGTTGCGTCCTCGGCCAATCGGTCCCATGGAGGCGCGCAAGATCCTCCCGGGACCGCCGCTCCACCTCCTCCGCGGGTCGATTCCGGTAATGGGCGTACCCCAGGAACAACTCGTCCGCGCCTTGCCCGAGGACGAGCTCGAGGGCGGGGGCCTCCTCGATCGCGACCGCCAGCGCAAGGAGCACAGTGCGGATGACGGGGGGAAGCCCGGAGAGCTCCTCCGAACATCGGGTCTCGGCGGCGCGCAACTCGTGCCCTCCGACTCGGAGCGGTTGCCAGGGAAGGCCCAACCGCTTGGCCCCCTCGCGACCCGCGGTGAGGTCGTGCGACCCCTCGCTCCCCAGCGTGTATAGGGCCACTCCCGGCTCGTTCCGGAGCTCCCACGCGAGCAGGGAGGAGTCGACCCCACCCGAGAACAGGATCCCGAGGGGACGAGGGAGGGAGCGGAGGGGACGGAGGCTCGCGTCGAGCGCCTCGTCGAGGAGCCCTCGAAGCCTCTCGACCTCCGTGGGAGCGGGACCCATCGCCCGGGAGAGGGGGCACGAGGATGAACGCTTATCCCGCCCCGGCGCTCAGCGCCTCCGGGTCATGACCGGCGGAAACTCCCCGGACCACTCTCCCCCCCGAAGGGCACTGTTCGTGGACCGGGATGGGACCCTCAATCCGGACCTCCATTACCTTCGCGAAGCGGAGCGTCTCGAGCTGTTCCGGGGGGTCGGGAACGCGCTCTCTCTCGCTCAGGACCACGGCTTCCTCGTGGTCTGCATCACCAACCAATCGGGCATCGAGCGCGGCTTCTACACCCCGCAGGAGGTCGAACGGATCCATTGGCGCCTCAACGAGCTGCTCCGGCCGCACGGGGCTTCGGTCGACGCGTTCTACTATTGCCCGCACGCTCCCGAGACCCATTGCGAGTGTCGGAAGCCCGGCACGCTACTCTTCCGGCGGGCCCGTGACGACTGGAACATCGAGATGGCCACGAGCGCCGTCGTCGGGGACCGGGACCTGGATGTCCGGGCGGGGCGCGAGCTCGGCTTGCTGACGGCCGTGGTCGCCCCTCCGGGCCACGAGAGGGACGAGTCGTACCGTCGCCTCGAGGCGAGCGGGGCGGTCGACGTGATCGCCGGGACATTCCAGAGCGCCGTGCTGCGGATTCTCGCCCTCGGCTGACCTCTCCGCGGGTCGGCCGTCGGTTCGAAGGGGTTAAACCCATCGCCCACTGCCGCCCGCCGGAGACGCCTCCGTGCTGCTCGGGACGTCCGCTCTCATCATCGGTGTCGTCGCGACATTCTTCTTGGCCCTCGTGGCCGTGTACGGACGCGCCCTCACGCCCGCGGGGGGTGCCGTCGCCGCGGCGTTTGGGGTCGTGATCGTCCTCTTCGTCGGGTTCCCGTACCTTGCGCTCCTCGTTGTCTTCCTGGCTGCGAGCTCGCTCGCCACGCGATACCGGTTCGAGGAGAAGAAGCAGAAGCACGTCCAAGAGGGCCGGGCCGGGGAGCGGGGGGTCTCCAACGTGGTGGCTCACATCATCCTGCCCACGGCGCTCGCCGTCGCGGGAGGGATCGCGTCCCCCCTCCTCCGCGAGCCCACCACCGCCCTCTTGTTCGCAGGCGCCCTCTCGTTTGGCGCGGCCGACACGTTCGCGAGCGAGTTCGGGGTTCTCGCCGGCCATGCACGGAGCATCCTGTCCGGGAAACCGGTGCCGCCGGGCACGAATGGCGGCGTCTCGGCCACCGGTCAATGGGCCGCGCTCGCCGCCTCCCTCATGATCGCTGTCGTGGGGCTTGGCCTCTTCTGGACGTTCGAGACCTCTCTCCCGAACGTGATCCTGTTCGTCGCCACGGTGACCGCGGCGGGCTTCGCCGGCTGTCAGATCGATTCGGTCCTCGGCGAGCTCTTTGAGAACCGGGGGCTCCTATCGAAAGGTTCGACCAACTTCCTCGGGATGCTCTTCGCCATACTGTTCTCCGCCGGCGTGCTGGCCGCCTCGGGGGCGGCACTGTGACGCCCCGGCGGACGCGACGGCCGAAGGGGAGCGTCGTGCTCCTTTCCGGGGGCATGGATTCGGCGACGTGCCTCGCGATTGCCTGCCGATACCACCCACCCGTGCACGCCCTCACCGTCCTCTACGGCCAGAGGCACTCTCGGGAGGTGCGGTCCGCGCGCGCTCTTGCTCGCCACTACTCCGTGGCCCGCCATACCGTCCTGCGCCTTCCGCTCGGTCCGCTGCTCTCCTCGGCCCTGACCAACGCCCATCGTCCGCTCCCCCATCGTTCCCGTCGCAGGGGCGGGATCCCTTCGACCTACGTTCCCGCACGGAACACGATCCTCCTTTCGCTCGCGCTCGGGTACGCCGAGAGCCACCGGCTCGGAACGATCTACCTCGGCGCCAACGCGATCGACTACTCGGGATACCCGGACTGCCGACCGGAGTTCCTCGCCGCCTTCCAACGCCTCGCCCGGCGAGCGACCAAGGCGGCGGTGGAGCGCGGGGAAGCGGTCCGCATCGAAGCACCCCTTCTAAAGCTCTCTAAAGCGCAGATCGTGCGGCGGGGCGACCGTCTCGGGGTGCCGTGGCACATCACCTGGAGCTGCTACGCCGGCGACGTAGCGCCCTGCGGACGATGCGACGCGTGCCGCCTACGTCGGAAGGGGTTCGCCGAGGCAGGTCGCGCGGACCCTCTCGGGTCACCCACCTAGCTCTTGACCGGCGTCGCCGCCACCGGGGGCACCGGCGACGTGCAGAAGGAGCATCGCTTCGCCGCGATCGGAATCGCGGAGAGGCACTCCGGGCAGTTGCGGGTCGTGGGGGGCGTCGCCGCGGCCTTGGCCGCCTTCCGGTCGATGTAACGCTGGTACGGGAGGGCGATGAGGAAGAAGACGACGACGGCGACGATGATGAAGGAGATCAACGCGTTGAGGAAGGCTCCTTGCTGGAACTCGCTCCCGTTGAGGTAATAGATCCACGAGGAAAAGTCGAATTTCCCAGCGACCCCAATCAGCGGCGTGATGATGTCGGCCACGAGTGCACCAATCACTGCCGAGAACGCAGCGCCGATGACGAAGGCAATCGCCAGCTGGACGAGGTTCCCTTGCCGAATAAACTTGCCGAAATCCTCTCGTATCGTACCCATACTTGGCCCTCGGCCAGCGAGCGGAGTCCCCGTTTAAGTCGGTTTCGAAAAGACCCGGGTTCACATCGAATCGAGGGGAGCGATGCCGAGGAGGTCGAGCGCGTTCCCGAGGGTCTGCCGCACGGCGGCGACGAGCGCGATCCGGCTCGCGCGCTCCTCGGTGGATCGGAGCACAGGGACCGCGTGATAGAACCGGTTGAACTGGTCGGCGAGCTCGTGCGCGTATCCCGCCACGGCGTGGACGTGGGCGGTTCGGGCCGCGTAGGCGACGGTGCGCGGGAACCGAGATAGGATCCTCACGAGCGCCGCCTCCTCCGGGTGCAAAAGACGAGAGGCCTCGAACGGGTACGGGGGCTCGAGAACCGCCCCCTTGCGGAGCACCCCGGTGGCGCGGGCGTACGAGTACTGAAGGAAGGGACCGCTCCGTCCCTCGAACGAGAGAGCGTCCTCCCACCGGAAGACGACGGGTTTGTCCGGCGCGGACCGGACGATATGGTAGCGGATGGCACCGGTCGCGACGGCTTCGGCGATCCGCTCGATGTCCGAGTCCCGAAGGTCCTCTCTCCGGGCCAGGACCTCGGTACGCGCCCGCTCCACGGCCTCCTCGAGGAGGTGGTCGAGCCAGACCGCCGACCCTCCCCGCGTTGACATCCGACCCCCCTCGGGCACCGTGATGTCTTGGTAGATCACGAATTCCGGCGTCCGAGCTTCCCCGACTTCCTCGAGCAGTGCGACCAGGCATCGGGCGTGAAGCTGGTGGTCCTGCCCCAGGACATCGATGATCCGGGAAAAGCGTGCGAAACGGCCGAGGTGGTAGGCGAGGTCGCGGGTGATGTACAGGCTCGTTCCGTTCGCGCGTTGGAAGACGATGCGTGTCGACTCTTTCGGGAGCGCGTGGGCGCTCGCGTCGACCGCCCAGGCGCCGTTCGTCTCCTCCACCGCCTTCGGACAGGCTCGAAGACGTTCGAGAACTCGGTCGACGGAGCCGTCCCGGACGAGGTCCGACTCCCACACGAACTCGTCGAAAGTGATCCGAAGGCGGGAGAGCGACTGCAGCATCCCGCCCAGGATTGCCTCGGCAAACTGGCGGTGCTCGGGCGGAGCCTCGAGCGACTCGATCTGCTGGACCAGTCGGGCGACCTCCTCGCGCGCATCCTCATGCTCCTTGAGATACGCGCTCACCGCGGGGTACGGGCGGCCGCGGTGAAGGTCGGCCTTCTCGCCCGGGGTTCCCTCGCCTTCCATCGCCGCGCGGATCGGCTCGGGCCAGCTCTCCCGGGGCTTCGACCAGATCCATGTGATCATCGCCGCCTGGCGGCCCATGTCGTCCACGTAATACTGAGTGGTAACGGGAGTGCCCGAGGCGCGCAGGATGCGGGCGAGCGTGTCGCCGATGATCCCGTTGCGGACCCGTCCGATGTGGAACGGCCCGGTCGGGTTCGCGGAGGTATGCTCCACAACGACCGGGGGCCCCTCGGGCTCGCCGTGACCGTACCGGTTGCCTCGCGATAGGGCGAGGTCCAAGGTCGCTCGGGTGAGCGCCTCGGGGTCGACCCGGAAGTTGACGTAGGCGCCTTTCGCGGAGACGGATCGGAGGAATGGGGACACGGGCACGGCCGAAGCCAGGGCCGACGCGAGGTCGCCCGGCGGTCGCTTTGCGACCTGCGCCGCCCGATGGCAGGGGAACGCAACCTCCCCCTCCGGTCCTTCTTCGAGGCTGAGCTGGGAAATGACCGCCTCCCTCGGGAGTGAGACCCCGCACCGCTCGCCGGCCGCCCCGAGTCCGTCAAGGATCGCCTCGAGGAACGGTTTCCACGGGTCCACGGAAGATGTCGGGAGGGAAACCGAGGACGACACAAACCCACCCGCTCGAGAAGCGCTTTAGCGGTCTCCTCGTCTTAACCTTCGCGATGGTCGCGCTCCTCTTGGTCCGCTACGGGGAGCTCGCCCTCAAGTCCCCTCCCGTTCGCCGCGAGTTCGAAAGCGCTCTGCGCCGGAACATCCTCGACCAGTTCCAGCGGGCCGGACTCCCCGCTCGCGTCCGGTCGGACCGGGGACACCTCTACGTGGAGACCGACGACCCCGTCCGCGGCGAGGACCTCGTCCGCCACGTCTTCGGGGTCACATCGGTGAGCCGCGTCGAGGAGGTCCCGAGCGACCCGAAGGAGATCCGAGCCCGCCTCCTCGAGGTCGCCGGACCCCGATTGCATCCCGGTGCGCGGTTCGCGGTCCGGGCCCGTCGGACCGGTCAGCACCCATTCACGAGCCAGGAGCTCGCGGGCGACCTCGGTGCCGCGGTCCTCGAGACGTTCCCGGACCGGGGATTGCGGGTCGACCTCGAGCGGCCGGAGGTCGAGCTCGCGGTCGAGGTCCGCGGACCCCGGACGTATCTTTCTCTCGACCGGTCCGCCGGCCCGGGAGGACTCCCGCTCGGCGTGGCGGGCCGCCTCGTCGCGCTCGTCGACGGTCCCCGGGGGGCCCTCGGCGCCTTCCTGATGATGAAGCGAGGGTGCCGGGTCGCGTTGGTCATACTTCCCGCGGGAGAGTCGTACGTCCGAGAGACTCTCTCCCGGTTCGACCCGGCGATCCGGGTCGTTCCCTCGCGCGCGGAGGCCGATGCCTGGGTCCCGGCGCTCGCGAACCTGGCCGAGGAGACCCACGCCGATGGGGTAGTCCTCCCGATCGCCGTCGAGGAGTACTCCCGTCTCCGGGCCCCGTGGGGGACCCGCGTGCTGTTCTCACCGACCGTAGGGCTGACGGACGAGGAGGTGAGCGACCGATGGAAGAGCGTCATGGCTCTCGTCTCGTGAGCCAGCGGCACTTCGAGGTCGAGCCGCCCCCCTCGCCCCCCATTTCCCCCGCACCGCCCGCGTCTTCGCCGCCGCCTCCGAACGCTCCGACCGAGTCCCCGGCCGCCGCTCCACCGTCACCCCCCGGCCCTCCCCCGCGAGTCGACCCTTCGAACCGCGGCCTCCTCGAGAGGCAGCTCAAGTGGCTTCGGGAGCGTGCCAAGTTCGAATCTCGCCGTCCGAGCGAGGAAGGGTCGCGGTAACCTCCTGCGCGGAATGAGCGGCGTGGGTCTCTGCGCCCAAGACCCAGGGAACGGCGGTCCGCGGGTCAGGATGGCGGCTGGCTAGGGTTAAGAAGGCCCCCCGAGTGGCGCGGCCGCGCACGGGAGTTCCGGATGCCCGCGTTCAAGGTCGAAGGGTCGTTCTACGCCCGTCGGGGCTACTGGCAGCCGTTCGCCAAGGTCCATGACGCGGACACGCCCGAACTTGCCCGGGAATGGGCTCTCTCGGAGATCGGGGGTTGCCACCACGTGAAGCGGTCCCGCATTCGAATCTCCTCCGTTGCCGAGGTTTTGGCCTCATGAGCGCGCCCGCACCGAAAGTGACCGAGCAGCAGGTCCAGGAGGACCTTCTGCGCCTCGACGCGTACCGGAGCCAGCTCTCGGCCCTCCTCCAGCAGCACGAGATCCTGGCCGAGTCCCGGGAGGACCATATCCGTGCCCGCGAGAGCCTCGAAGGGGTGGACCGAGCCCCCGCATCCGCCGAGCTTCTCCTCCCTCTCGGAGGCGAGACGTTCGTCCGAGGGTCCGTCGACCGGAGCGCTCCGGTCCTCGTGGGCGTGGGCTCGGGGGTCGTGGCCGAAATGGAGAGGCCGAAGGTCGTCGAGCTCCTCGCCGACCGGACCGGCCGCATCGAGCAGGCGCTTCGGGACCTCGAGGGCCAGATGACGACCCTCAACGACCGGATCCAGGCTCTTTCGGAACGGCTCGACTCGATCGCCCGGGAGAATGGCGCGCCGACCGATGTGGGCAGCGATTAAGGCCCGGCTCCGGCGCTCCGAGGAAGCGGCCCCGTCGTCCCCTCCCCCTCCCTCCGTTGCCGGCGAACCAACTCCCCCCGCTGCGGCCGCGCCGACGCAGGCTCCTCGGCCGGCGCCCAAGACTTCCGTTCCTCCTCCCGCCGCGCCGCCCTCCGGCGACGCGTCCATCTTCACCGACGGATTCCTCGGGCGCCGTCTCAAGGAGGGCACCGTCGATGACGTCCTCGACGACCTCGAGATCGTTCTCCTGGAGTCGGACGTCGCGGTGCCGGTGATCGAGCGCCTCCGACGGGACCTTCGGAAGGAGCTCGCGGGGAAGAAGCTCCGGTTCGGCGTCGAGGCGGAGGACGCGATCCGCACGTGCCTTGAACGCTCGTGCCGCGCCATCCTCGCTCGCCCTCCGATCGACCTCGCCGCAGCGGTCCGATCGCGCACGCCGAAGCCGTACGTGATTCTCTTCGTGGGGGTGAACGGCACCGGCAAGACCACCACGATCGCGAAGCTCGCGGGCTGGTTGCGTGCACAGGGCCTTTCCAGTGTGATCGCCGCGGGCGACACGTTCCGGGCGGGTGCGATCGAGCAACTTCTCGTGCACGGGGAACGTCTCGGCGTTCGGGTGGTCCGCCAGCAAGAGGGGAGCGACCCCGCGGCGGTCGCGTTCGACGCCGTGGAGCATGCCCGGGCGAAGGGGATCGACGTCGTCCTCGTGGACACCGCCGGCCGCCAGCACACGAACGAGAACCTGATCGAGGAGGCGAAGAAGATCCGTCGGGTCGTCTCCCCGTCCTTGACCTTATTCGTGGGCGACGCGCTCAGCGGGAACGACGTGATCGAACAGGCGAAGCTGTTCGATGCGGCCATCGGCATCGACGGTCTCGTGCTCACGAAGCTCGACGCGGACGCGAAGGGGGGCGCCGCGCTAAGCGCCACCTTCGTCACCAAGAAGCCGATCCTCTTCGTCGGGACCGGTCAGGGGTACTCGGACCTGGTCCCGTTCGACCCCGACTGGATGCTTCGCCGACTGTTTACGGAAGGAACTGCGGGATGACCCGAACGATCGACGTCGTCCTCGTCCGGCCGAAGGAGGACGGCAATGTGGGAGCCGTCGCACGCCTCGCCCGGAACTTCGGCGCGGACCGGCTCGTGCTCGCCGCCTCCCGGGCCAAGGTCGGTTCGGTGGCCCGCCGGAGGGCGATGGGGGGCCTTCCGCTGTTGCGCTCGGCCGTCCGGGTGCGTTCGTTCGCAGCGGCGGTCGCGGACGCCGACTTCGTGGTGGGCACGACCGACCTCTCCACCGGCCGCTCGAACACCTACCTCCGTCGCTCGGTGAGCCCCGAACGTCTCGGGGAGGTCGTCCGCACCATGGACGGGCGGGTCGCGATCGTGTTCGGACCGGAGGATAACGGTCTCTCCCGGGAGGAGCTTCTCCGCTGCGATCTACTGGTCCACATCCCCGCGCATCGGGAGTACCCGACCCTGAACCTCTCCCACGCGGTCGCGATCGTTCTTTACGCGGTACGCCGGGCCCGGGGCCCGGACGACCCGGACACCACACCGGCCCCTGAGATGATCGAGCTCAACGGGGCGGAGAAGGAGCTGTTTCTCGAGCGCCTGGGGAAGCTTCTGGCCCGGACGGGATACCCCCCGCACAAACGACGGAGTTTAATCCTCCTGTTTCGTCGTGTACTAGGCCGCGCGACGCCGTCGGAGGCGGAGCTGCGGATGATGCTCGGGCTCTTCAAGAGCTACGGGCGCGCGTTGGACCGCAAGGAACATGGGAGAAGGTAACGGCGATTGGCTTCGGGTCCGCGGGATCGGTCGCGAACGGTTCGCGACGTACCTCGCCGACTACCTCGGGACGATCGGCTATGCGGTCGAACGGACCGAGGTCACCGACCCGAGCGAGAGCCGCGTCACGGGTCGACTCGAGCGGATGAACCCGGCCGTGCCCCCCGCGGCCGCCGCCCTCGCGTTCCGCTTCTACCCGACGGCGGGAGGCGCCGCCCTCGTCTGGGAGGCTCCCACGGAGGTCCCGGAGAGCGAGCGAGCCCGCATGGACCGGCTCGTGCGGGAGATCTTGAGCCATCTTGAGCGGGCGATCGCCACCGAGAGCCACGCGACCGCGAAAGTGGTCCGGCCGGCCGACCCGAGGCTCCCGTGGACCGGCGGTGACAAGGCAGGAAGCGCCTGAGCGCTCGCGCGCGGCGGCAGCTTTATAATTGGGTCCTGGGTCCCCCGCGCCGCGTCCCATGGCGAGCTCCGCCTACCGGCATATGGCCCGGTCGTTCCAGCAGACCCTCGGGGAGGAGGGGGCCGCCCTCCGCCACGAGCGCCTGCTCCACTGGCGACGGGAGGGCACGGTCACCCGCATCGAGCATCCGACACGTCTCGACCGGGCCCGCGCGGTCGGCTTCCGGGCGAAGGGCGGGTATGTCGTGGTCCGCGTCCGAGTTCGCCGCGGCGGCCAACGGAAGCGCGCGATCATCGCGGGCCGCCGGCCGAAGCACAAGGGGATCCTCCGGATGACCCTCGCGAAGAGCTTGCGCCGCATCGCGGAGGAGCGGGCGCAGAAACATTACCCGAACCTCGAGGTCCTCAACTCTTACTGGGTGGGAGAGGACGGAAAGCAGAGGTTCTTCGAGGTCATCCTCGTCGACCCTACGAACCCGGAGATCCTCGCCGACCCGAAGATCGCGTGGATCGCATCGCCCGTGCACAAGGGCCGCGTCTACCGCGGGCTCACGAGCGCGGGGACCGAGGGCCGTGGGCTGCGCTGGAAGGGGAAGGGAGCCGAACGGTTCCGCCCATCTCGGGCCCGCAACCGCCGCCCCACGCGACGGACCCAGATGAAGGTCATTCCGTAGGCCGGTCGGCCTCGAGCCCCTCAAGGAGCTGCGCGAGCGAGCGATTCGCCTTCTCGGCCGTTCGAGCGGCCCAGCCATAGAGGCCCTCCACGTGGACGAGCTCGCCCCGCAGGACCCGCGCGAGGCGACGACGGTATTCGAGGTCGGGTCCCGAGCGGCCGACCCCGAGGAACTCCTTGAGGCGGTGGGCGAGGTGGCCACCCTCCGTGTCCCAGTCGGTGAGGAGGATCACTTTTCCCGCGGTGGAGGATAGATGCTCGGCCGTCTCCGAGAGGGTCCGCCCCCGGTGGACCAGGAGGACCGTCCCTCGAAGGCCGAGGCGCCGCACCGACCGCCGGTCGCGTTCGCCCTCCACGACGACCACGGTGCCCGGGCTCCGGCTCTCGCTCAGAAGCCGGGTCCAGACGTCCCAGAACTCGTCGAACAGCTCGGCCGGATCCCGAGTCGTGACCATCGATCGCCCCGCTTCTCGCCGACCGCCGAACCTTCGGAGAGCAGGCCCGAGACCGCAGTTCTCGTATAGTCCTTCGGGTCTCGCCCCTTCCCGCGAGAACCGATGGCCGACCCGTTCACACAGCTCTTGGAGTGGCGCCGGAACGAGCTCGCCGTGCGCGGCCTCGCGAAGATCTCACCCGAGTTCTACTCCACCACCGCCGCGTACCTCGCCGAGCTCCGACGGTCGTACGAGGGGGAGCTCCGCGAGAACCCTTCGGGTCGCAAGGGAGAGATCTCTCGGCAGACCTATCAGCGGGCGATCCAGGTCGCGCGCGACATCGTAGAGGGCCGGGCCCAGAAGGTGCTCAACGCGGCGTTTCAAGCGAGCGTCGGTGGCAGCCGGGACCTCCCGAACGCCCTCACCGAGGAGCGCGCACTGTTCGACCGGTTCCTCGACGCGCTGCTCGAGCACCGCCGGTCGTCGGCACCGTACATCGAGCCCACGCTCCCCACATCGCCCCCACCGTCCGTCCGCCCACCCGAGCCGTCGTCCCTTGCCGCTCCCCCCGCCGCTCCCGCGCCCGTTCCTCCCGCGGCCGCTCCGGCGGTCCCGCCGATGGCCCGGCCCCGCCCCACCCTCGTATACGTTCGCATCCTGAAGGATTCTCGCCCCATCGAGGTCGGCGCGGAGACGATCGACCTCAAGGCCGACGACCTCCTCTCGCTCCCCCCCGAGACCGCCAAGATCCTCGTCGAGGCGAAGGTCGCGGAGCCGGTCGAGAACTCCCCGATCCGGCCGGTCACGTAGCGCCCGGACGGCCGCGCACGATCCCCGATGGGGCCAGCTCGAGCGCGCAGAACCGTTCGAATCCGAAGAGAAGGTTCTTCGAAGCGAGCCGCAGGCGTACCTCAGCTTCGGCCGAAGGCGCGGAGCGCACGGCTTCTTCGAGGAGGGCCGGATACCCCCATGCTCCGAGCGCCTCGGCCTGGGAGCGGAAGGCAAGCTCCCGGAACCCCGCGGTCGCCGCCGCCGCGCGGATCCGAGTGAAGTTGACGAACACGGAGAGGTCGCACGCCCCGGGCTCTTCGAACGGGTCGTCGACGTTCTCGTGGCGCCGGACGGCCGCGAGCGTGCCGAACGGATGGGCGACCAAGAGCTCGGACTCCTCCATCCCATAATCGAGGACGAGGAAGAGGCCCGCGAGCAGGTGGTCTGCGACTTCGCGGACGATCGCTTCGGCCATCGGCGAGACCTCGAAGATCGTCTCGGGAGCGGGGGCGGGCGGCAGCGCGGGCGGGGGCACCGGCCGCTCTCGAGCCCGGGTCGCGGGTGCGTACCTGGAGGGAGTGATCTCGAGTCCGAGCTCCTTCCAGCGCTCCCCGTCCCAGAGGAGCCGGCAGGCCGGTTGCGCGTCCAGGAGTTCGTTCGCGATCACCACTCCTTGGAACGGGCCGTCCGCCCCGACCCCCCCCGAGACACGGACCGGAATCCCTGCGGATTCGCCGGCGGCCGAGACCCGCTCGAAGGCCCGCTCGGAGAGGTTCCGCGACCGTTCCACAAGGACGTACTCGAACCGTTCGCCCGCGCGCTTCTCCCTCGACAGACCATGGACGATGCTCTCCCCGAGCGTCCCGTCGCCGGGCCCGACCTCGAGCACGCGGCACGGCGTCTCCGAGGGAAGCGTGGCCGCGACCGATCGAACCCGCTCGGCGATCGTTCGCCCGAAGAGCGGGGTCACATGGGCGGCCGTGTAATAGTCGCCGGACCGCCCGAACGGGGAGCGCTCCCGCTCGTAGAACCCCACGCCCTCGCCGTACAGCGCGACCTCCATGCATCGGTCGAACGGCACGAAGCCGTCCGGGTCCGCGGCCCGACCGAGGAGCTCGCGGAACCGCGTGCGCCGGGCCGTTTCCCCGGACGGCGCGATCTCCGCGGGCTCGGGCATGGCCCTTCGATCAGCCGATGTACCCGAGGTCCTCGCGCGGCGCCTGGCCCGGGGTCGGGGAGGGTTCGGTCGACCGGGACTCCGCCTCGTGGATCTTCTGGGCGATCCGGTCGATCTCGTGCGCCTTCGCTTCGAGGGCGGTGAAGTCGACCTCGACCCCGAGGATCTTGGCGAGCACCTTGAGAACGGCTTCCGCGCTCCGGGGGTCGACGAAGTAGCCGCTCGTCTCCCCCATGAGGCAAACCCCCTCCATATCGAACATCCGCCCGAGTCCAAGGAAGAGCCCGCTCGCGCCGATGAGACCCCCACCGGGGTCGTTCCGCGAGAAGACCACGCCGAATTTCTTCATCTCCTCGACGTGCGCCGGGTTGGTGGCCGCGCCGAGGACGCGGGGTTCGTCAACTACCCGGCCCTGGGCGAAGCCCGCGAGCGTGAACACCTCCCGCACCCCGAGCGCGTGGCAGTAGTCGAGGACCCGTTGGGTGATCTCGTACTGGCCCTCGGGGCTGATCCCCTGGTAGTCCCCGCCGAGAACGAGGATGTCCCGGGCGACGGTCGACGGGGCCTTCCAGTAGTGGAGGTCGTTCGAGACGAGCCGGATGATCCCCTCCTCGCTCACGTAGACCTGCGGCGGGAAGAACTTCGAGTAGATTGTGGCGAGCGGTTTCGCCCCGAGCTGCTCGCGCAGGTAGTCCGCGGCGAGCTTGCCGACGTTCCCGACCCCCGGCAGACCCTCGACCAGGATCGGGTCTCGGAGCTCCACCTTCTCGAGCGTGCGGATGACGACGTCCTCCACGAAGTTCCCTCCTCGAGAAAGGTCGAGCGGGGGTCGGCGAATAAAGGTACGCTTACCGTTCGGTAGGCCGCTATCGCGGAACGGCCGAGCGGTCCTCGACGTTCCATCCGCTTTCCCCGAGCTCGGCCTTCCAGAGCCGGGTGAGGTCGGGGCGGTTCGCCACCTTCTGCACGGAAAGCGTGTGCTCGTAGTGGTCGTGGCGGGGCTCCGCGGTGAGGTCGAAGACGAGGTCGGCGAGGTCCTGGAGGAGCCCGAAGACCGCGCGCTCGTGGGCGATCGAGTGCGCGGTGAGAAGGGCGTGGCCTCCCATCGTCTGGCAGCGGTGGCGGATCTGCCGGGCCACGGTGGTGAGCTCGTGCGGCTCCATCACCTCGAGGAAGAAGTCGACGGAGTCGACGACCATGCGGAACGGCGAGTCCATCTTCGCAAGGTCGGAGAGCATTCGGTTCGTCAGGCTGAACGGGGTGAGCGCGTGGCGGTCCTGGGGACGGGACTCGACCAGGTCGTCGAGCGTGACCCCACCCTCCCGCGCCTTCGCGATCTCGAGCCCGCGGACGAGGACGCGGTCAAAGTACTCGTCGGCCAGGTTCACGATCCGGATCTCGCCCGGGTCCCAGCCGAAGTCGTCGAACGCCTTCTTCACGTCCTCGGTGCGCTCGTACGTCGTGTAGAAGAGCACGGGGACTTGCCCCACCCCCGCGTGCGCGAACTGTTTCGCGAGGAGCGGCGCGCCCGACCCCGACGTTCCCGAAAGGAGGGAGAGCCATCCCGGAGGGAGCGCGGTCCAGAGGGGTTGGTCGATCTCGGGGATGCCGAAGATCCGGTCCGGGTCCGTCACGGCTAGCGTCCCACGCGGCCGACGTCGATCGTCTCGTCGACCACCAGGTTCAGCATCTGCTCGATCCCCGTGGTCTCCTCTTCGCTCGTCTCGAGGACGAGCGTGAGCACCTGGCGGGACTTGAGGTTGTTCAACAGGATGTGGAAGAACTCGGAGAGGAGCTCGGGCTGGTTGTGGATGGCGAGGGAATTCACGCTGTCCACGACCACGATCGACCGCGGGTGCGGGAACTTGCGGAGGAGGTACTCGATGCGCAGCATGATCTCCTCGAGCGCCCGGGGGCTCTCCACGTACGTCGCGTTCGGGAGCGGGTTCGAGTAGTTCATCATGATGTGGCTGATCGCATCGACGAACGAGATCCGGTCCGGCGGAACGTCGAGCGCTTGGGCGAGCGTCCAGACGAACGCCGCGGGGTTGGTGACCGTGAGGTAGATCGTGTGGGCGTCCGTCTCGCTGCCCACGTCCCGGAGCGTGGCGTTCAGGACCGCGAAATAGTGGTCCGCGTACTCGCGTGGGTCGAGCTTCAGCGCGACCGCGCTCCCGCTCGGCAAGGCCCGGAGACGCTCCCCGAGGTCGACGGTCGGACCCATCGAACTAGGTCCCTCCCTCCCGACCGCCCTTCAAGTGCGGGGCCATCAGGATCCCGATCGGGGTGAGCTGGATCACGAACTGGGCATGGGAGTGGGAGGTCCCGCGCATCTTGATGATCTGCAGGACCCGAAGGATGTCCCCCATCCGGTGGGAGTTCGAGAGCAGGATCACCCCGTCCACGATCGCCTCCTCGACGCCGTGGAGCGAGTACCGACCGGGCGTGGGGCCGATCTCGGAGACGAGGAGCGAGGTGCACCCGGCCTCGTTGAGCTCCTGACCGAGACGGAGCATGAAGTCCCGGATCTGCTCCTCCCGGCGGATGCGGTAGCACACCGACGTGAGGCTGTCGAGCACGAGGCGTCGGATCCCGAGCGACCGGACGAGGTCGCGGATCGTGCGCAGCACGATCCCGATCTCCTCGCTCGTGAGCTCCTCCGCGCCGAGACCGAGCCGGTCGTAGGCCTGCGGGAGGTCGACGAAGACGAGCGAGCCGTTCTCCACGAGGTCCTTGTGGAAGAACTCGAACGTCGAGAGGTTGTTGATCAGCTTCCGGGAGGCCTCGGTGACCGAGATGAAGAGCGAGCGCTCGCCCCGCTCGGCCCCGCGGACCAGGAACTCGAGGCAGAGGGTCGTCTTGCCGGTACCGACGCTCCCCGCGACGAGCACCATGTTCCCCCGCGGGATCCCTCCTTCGAGTATGCTGTCGAGCCCTCCGATACCGGTTTCGCACCGCTCGAGGACCGTCGCCGGGGGCAGGAGGCCATCCGCCGCAGGGGTGGCCGGCGGCGTCGCCGGAGGACCTTCCATCGGTAGAAACGAGCCGCTCCGTCCCTAAGAGGGTTGTGGAGCTTGAGAACGGTCCGACGAGGGGGAGGGTGCCGCTTCCTCCTCCGCCCCCGGGATTCGCTCGGGGTCGACCATCCAGACCGTTCCGTCGGGGGAACGCCTCGTCGAAACGAGCGCTCCCGACCGTCCCAAGATCGACCCCGCCTCGCGCACCGCACGCCCGTCCGGGTCAATGCAGCGCTTGAGCTCCGTGAGCTCCACCTCGAGAGGATGTCCGGGGGGAAGTGCGTGCGCGCGATCCCGGAGCCAGGCGAGGACGGCGGTGGCCGGGGGAGGACGGTTTTCGAACGGGATCGGGGCCAGCGAGGGGATTGGGGATGGGGACGCGGAGACGGGCGGGGATGCGGCCGGGGAGAGGCTTCCCGGGGCCTCGTCCCGAGAGGTCGACGCAAGGACGGTCCCGGGGGGTCGCCCGACCGTTCGCACCCATTCGAGCGCGCCTCCCTTTCCGAGCAGCACGGCCGCGTGCCCTCGCGGAAGGGCCAGGAGATCCTCCACGGGGAGCCCCCGTGTGGTCCGGGAAAGCTCCCGAGCTTCCTCGGGGGAACCGCGGAACGCGACGAAGTCAGAGACGTTGGTCCAGACCGCATCCGCAACGGCCTCGGGGAGAGAACCCACGGTCTGGGTCGCGAGGACGATGTGGACGTTCCTCCGCCGTCCCAGCCGGAGCATCTCCGCGAGGCTCTCGTGAGAGAACCATTGGGCCTCGTCGAGGACGACGAACGTCTTGGAGCGATTCGGCCGTGCGAGAAGCTCCGACCAGACGAGCGCGAGGTAGACCGCGAGCAGGTACCGAGCGACCGATTCCCCCACCGCGGAGGCGTCGCCCGAGATCACAACGACCCGGTCCGGCGCGACGAGCTCGCGCGTGTGGAGCGTGGGAGACCTTTCGCAGAGCGAGGAACGGAGGACAGGGCTCCGAACCACCTCGTACAGGAGACGGCGAGCTCCCTCGGCATCCTCGGGCCGGTCGCGCACCCGGTCGGCCAGCTCCCGGATCGACTCCCGCGATTCGGGCGGAACGACCTGGTGGGTCCTGCCTCCGGTCGCAAGGAGCGTGTGGGCGTCTTCGAGGGTTCCGGAGGGGAGAGAAGCGGCCGCCCGGAGGGCACGCGTGAGCATCTCCTCGAGCCGCGGACCCCAATAGCTCGAGTCCACGTATCGGCCCGAGCGCACCCGTCGCAGCGCATGCACGAGGTCGTTGAGTCGTCGGTCGGAGAGCACCGGGTCCGCCTCCGCGACTCCGATTCCCTCGAGCGTGTTGATCCCCCGGCTCTCGGGTCCCTGCGGAGCGACCCAGACAAGGCGCGTGCGCTCCGTGTCCGTGAGGCCGGCAAGGAACGACGCGGCCGTTTCCCCGAGGGGGTCGAACAGCACGACCCCGCCGAGCGTCGTAGCCCTCCGGGCCACGGAAACGAGCGTCGAGCTCTTCCCCATTCCCGTTTCGCCGAGGACGGCGAGGTGCCGGCCCTGGTCATCTTCGATCGGCGGGCCCACGATGCGCCCCGTCGCGGCCCTTCCAAGAGGAAGGACCGGGGCGCTCGGGTCGTCGCGCGGTTCGAGTGTCCCACCGCCGCCCGTCACGCCGGGGAGGAGAAGCGAGAGCTCGTCCTCCGAAACGAAGAACCCGTCCGTCCGCCACGGGAGCCAACGACGGTTCGCTTCGAACCGGACCCCGTTCCCCCGACGGGAACGGAGGGCGGCCTCGACCGCGACTCGCACCCGCTGCAAGAGTTCGCGGTCCAAGTTCCCCGCGCCGTCGATCGGGGAGAGAGAGACGGTCGCGCTCCAAAAGAGCGGAGCGGTAGCTCGAGCGCTCGACGCTTCGTGCGCTCGATTTTCCCCAAGGCCTGAGTCTCGGGCCCCTATGCCGGACGCTCGAAGGGCGGACGGTCTACGGTCCCCTCCCTCGAGCGCCTGCGGCCGATTCCAGGTGACGGGTCCGGGGGAGAAGGTCCAGCGCACGACGGAGCCCGGAGGGATTCCGCGCAGGGCAAGACCGAGGCAGTCGGAGGCGGAGGGCCCGTCCGTCGGCTCTCGCAATGCCTCGGGCCACGAACGGACCCGTCGCCCCAGGAGGGAACGGTCGATTTCCCGCGGGGGATCTCTCGGCGGACTACGGGTCCACGACGTCCGACCGTACACTGGCAGTAGGACGCGGTCGAGCCAGCGTGCGGTAGTCGGGTCGGCGCACCCGAAGGTTACCCGAGGAGAAGGTCCCGAAGAGAGCCAAAGGTCGAACTGGACCCGCAATCCGTGACCCGCCCTCAACGAGGCGGCCAGACGTTCTCGGAAGCCCGCGACCTCCTCGCCCCGGAGGTCCCTCGGGATTCGGGGAGCTAGCTGCCATTCGGAAAGGGTCGCTGCGAGGCCAGGGGGCCCCTCTCGATTCCTCACGAGGGCCGGATCCGACCGGTACCTTTGGCCATGCTCGCGTCCGAGGAACGTGAACGATGGAGCGTGTCGTCACTCTCAAGTATCCGGGACGCCCCCACACGACGGAGCTTCCCTCCAACTCGATGTCGGCCCTAGAGGAGCAGATCACGGCGGTCGAGGAGGAGATACGGAACACCGCGTACAACAAGGCAACCCAGCTGCACATCGGCCGCCTCAAGGCGAAGCTCGCGGTCCTCCGCCTCGAACGCGAGACCCGCGCGAAGGGGAAGGGCGGAGGTGTCGGCTACAGCGTCCGCAAGAGCGGGAACGCCACCGTCGGCCTGGTGGGATACCCCTCGGTGGGGAAGTCGACCTTGTTGAATCGCATCACCGCGGCGGACAGCGAAACGGCCGCGTACGACTTCACGACGACCTCGATCATCCCGGGGATGCTCCGGTGGGCGGGCGCCTCGATCCAGATCCTCGACATGCCCGGCCTGATTCCGGGCGCGGCCCGGGGGCGAGGAAGAGGGCGCGAGGTCCTCTCGGTCGTCCGTTCCACCGACCTCGTGCTGTTCCTCATCGACCCGGAGCACCCGAACCTACGAGCGCTCGCCACCGAGCTTGAGGGAGCCGGGGTACGGATCAACCAGCGCCCCCCGCGGATCGTCGTCCAACATGGGGACCGGGGAGGACTCACGGTCTCGAGCACGGTGCGCCTGAGCCATCTCGCCGGGGGCGGGGCGGCCCAGATCGCGCGCGAGTTCGGCATGCACAACGGCTCGATCGTCTTCCGCGAGGACGCCACTGCCGACCAGTTGATCGATGTGCTCGCGGGGAACCGGGTCTACCTTCCCGCGATCATGGTGGTCAACAAAGCGGACCTTCTGACCCCCAAGGAGCGAAGCCAGCTCGTCGCGTCCATCGCCCCGTACGAGCCGATCTTCATCTCGGCCCGGACCGGGGCGGGGCTCGACACGCTCATCGAACGGATCGGTACGACCTTGCGGTTCATCCGGATCTACGTCAAGCCCCCCGGTCTTCCTCCCGACCGGGACGAGCCGGTGATCCTCCGTCAAGGGGACTCCGTGGGCGGGCTCCTCAGGAAACTGCCCGGCGACCTCGACCGCGCGTTCAAGGCCGCCCAAGTGTGGGGGCGGAGCGCACGGTTCCCCGGTCAGATCGTCGGGCGCGACCACGTCCTCACCGACGAGGACATCGTCACGGTGCTCGTCGCACGGGGCGCCGCCCGCGCAGCGGGGTAGGCCGAGAATCGTCCCGACGAGGAAGCCGAGCGTCGCGCCCCCACCTTCCTCCGACCAGGAAGTGGCCTTTGTGGAACGGCTCGATCGAGACGGAAGGGTAGAGACTCGCGGTCGTGGCGAGCGCTTCCTCCACCGACACGCGATGGCCGGTCGCCGAACGGTGGCGACCCATGCTGGCCGTCTTGAGCGCGAAGAGGAGCCGGGCGCCGTTCCCCGTGAGGAGGAGCTCGGCGTTCCGCCGGACGATCTCGAGCTGGTCGGCCTGCGCGATGTCCGCGTACATTCCGTCCACGGGCGGCACGAGGTCCGCATAGGCGAGAGGATCGCGCGCGTCCGCGAGGACCGGGCGGAGGTTCGGCCATCGCGCCGCGAGCGACAGGAGACGAGAGAACGGTCGAACGCTCCACTCGACCGCGTACACGCGGCCCTCGGGACCGACCAAGTCCGCGACGTGCGAAGCGGTCGTGCCGCTCGCGGCCCCCAAGTAGAGCCACCGCTCGCCCGGGGCCGGTAGGTCGCCGCTCCAGCCGCGCACGACCGCCGCTGCGAGCTTGGAGCGGCCGGGCTCGAACGACCGGTAGAGACGCCCGGAGGATTCCGTCCACCGCTCGCCGTAGACCGGGGGAGGGTCCCCGACCGCCTCGGTCCAGAGCTCCTCCCGGTCCACGCGACGGACCACGACCAACCGCGGCGACCCCTTCCACGGACGGAAGACGCGACCCGTCCTCATCTCCGGGACCTCCGAAGCGATTCGACCCGTCGGTCTCGGCGCGCGACGAGGGTGGCGCGGAGGTCCCGGTGGGTGGTCGCATCCGCTCGAACCGCGATCGCGGCGAGCGCGGCCAAGCTTCGGGCGTACGCCCCGCGCCGACCGATCGGCACCTCGTTGAGGCGGTCCGCGCGGTAGAGGACCCCGAAACGCGGGCCTCGCTCGGGGGAGGGCCTCCGCCGGCTCCCGAGAAGCTGGATCCTCGCGGACGGCATCCGTGCGAGGGGCTGTACTCCGCCGGCGGCCGCTACGAGCCGTGCCGCGGTTCGAGGACCGACCACGGCCGAGAGATTCGGGACGAGCGCGCGGGCTTCGGCCTCCACCGTGCGGCGGAGAGCGTCGGCGAGTTCACCGAAGGCGCTCCGAGCCCGACCCCAGGACTCGAGGTGACGGTCGAGCGGCGAGTTGGGGACGGCGACGAACGACTCGGCCGCCCGCTCTTCCCGTCCCGCGGCGCGCTCGACCCGGTCCTCCTCGCGGGCGAGGGTGATCAGTACCTCCTCGGGGGCGCGGAGCGCCCGCTCGAGGCGGAGGTGGCCCAGGGCGAGGAAGAACCGCCGCTCCTCGGTCGGGTCCGAAAGCGGCAGTGCCATCCGCGCCCGACGGAGCTCCTCGACCGAGGGTTCGCTGACGGGACGGTGAAGTGCATCCGAAAGCGCGTGGGCCACCCTCGGCGGGAAGGCAAGAAGTCGAGACTCTTCGGGCGACTTCTCGAGGACCGAGAGCAACCGGAACGGTAGGCCCGAAGGTTCGAGCTCCTCGAACTGGCCGGCCGCGCGTCGTGGGTCGGCGTCGAGGGGAAACGGTCCGAGCGCTCGTGGGGCCGCCGGGCCCAGGACGAAGAGGGCGGGCCCGTTCCCGACGACCAGCGTCGGCCGCACGCCCTAGAACTCCGTGAGCGATTTCTGGAAGCGATGACGTTCTTCGGGGACCTCGACGGGGTACCGTCCCGTGAGGCAACCGAGGCAGAGTTCCTCGGCCTTCATGCCGATGGCCTCGACGAGGCTCGGGATCGAGAGGTAGTGGACGCTGTCGGCGCCGACGACCGCGGCCACCTCCTCCTCCGTCCTCCCATGGGCTACGAGCTGGCGTCGGTCCTTCATGTCGATCCCGAAGTAGCACGGGGCCCGGATCGGCGGGCATCCGACGCGAACGTCGACCCGGACCGCTCCCGCCGAGCGGACCATCTGAAGGATCGCGCGGAGCGTGGTGCCGCGCACGATCGAGTCGTCGACGAGGACGATCCGCTTCCCTTTGAGGAGCCCGGGCACCGGGTGGAGCTTCACCTGGACCTCGAGCTCGCGGCGCTTCTGGTCCGGGAGGATGAACGTCCGTTCGACGAAGCGGCTCTTGATGAGCGCCTCAGCGTACGGGATCCCCGAGCCGGCCGAGTAGCCGAGCGCCTGGGGTCGCGCGGAGTCCGGGACCGGCACCACGAGGTCCGCCTCCGCCGGAGCCTCCTTTGCGAGGCGCTGCCCGATCCGGTATCGAACGTCGTAGCACGGCTGCCGATCGACGACCGAATCGGGTCGGGAAAAGTAGACCCACTCGAACATGCAGTGGGCGGTGTCTCCGTTGTTCGGAATCCGCGAAGAGTGAGCGAGTTGTCCCCGCTCGAGGACGAGCACCTCGCCGGGCTCGACATCTCGCACCGTCCTCCCGCCCATCATCTCGAGCGCCACCGATTCGCTCGCGACCGCAACGCCCCCCTCGATGGTCCCGAAGACCAAGGGGCGGATGCCGAGCGGGTCCCGGAACGCGTACACCCGGTTCCCGACCAGGAGGACCACGGCGTAGCCGCCGATCACCGTCGTGCACGCGCGGCGGATCGCCGCCTCGAGGTCGCGGGTGTGGTTGAACTCGAGCGCGATCGACTGGGCCATCATCTCGGTGTCCGCGTTTCCGAGGAGGTCGACCCCCTGCGCCTGCAGGCGATGGCGCAACCGCTCGAAGTTCACGATGTCCCCGTTGTGCGCGATCGCCCCGTCCTCGTCCTTGATCTTGACGAGGATCGGCTGGGCGTTCTCCAGGTCGGTGGCGCCGGTGGTGGGGTAGCGAACGTGGCCGATCCCGTTCGTGCCCCGAAGAGAATCGAGGAGCTCCTGGGTGAAGATCTCGTGGACGAGGCCCATCCCCTTCTGGTGATGCATGGCCCCATGGCTCGTGGTGGCCATGCCGGCCGATTCCTGGCCGCGGTGCTGGAGTGCGCGCAGTCCACGGAACAGGTACGGAGCGGCGCCCTTCCCCTGGAGAGAGACCCCTACGACACCGCAGAGCTCCCGAACGGGCATACCACGACCGACGGCCGGAGGAAGGCCTCCGGCCGTACCCACCGAACCGTGGGTCTTAAGCGGTGCGCCGTCGCGCCGACCGGCTCTAGCCGAAGAGGGCGGAGAGTCCCTCGGCCGCCTCTTCCTCAGAGACGCCTTTCTCCTCCTTCTTCTCCTCTTCCTTCTTCTCGCCCTTGCCTTCCTTCTTCTCGGCCGGCGCGGGCGCGGCCGCCGGGGCCGCGAACGTCTCGGCCTTCGCGAGGACCTCGGCGAGGTTGACGCCCTCGAGGGAAGCGAGCAGCGCCTTCACCCGGGCGGCGTCGGGGGAGACCCCCGCCGCGCTCAGGACCCCGGTGAGGCCCTTCTCGTCGATCGTCTTTCCGGCTGCGTTGAGCAGCAGCGCACCATACACGTACTCCATCGTTCTCACTTACTCCATGGACTCTGGGGGAACCCTCAGTGACCCATCAATCGGCCGATCGCGGCCGCCTCCCGCATCGCCTTTCCGAACAGCGGTTCGATCGTCTCCTTCGTGACGTGCCCGGTCGCGAGGGCGACGCCGAGCGCCCGGCGGTGCGCCCGCTCGAGGAGCCGCGGCAGGCTCTCCCTCGTCGGGTACCCGAGCTCGACCGCGAAGGAGATCGCGCGAGCGGCCGAACGGGCGAGCTCCGTCCGTCGTTCCTCGAGGTCGACCGAGAGGACGTCGGGCGGGTAGAACGTGGAGCCATCGACGAGAGCGCGGAGCGTCAGGCCCACTTCGAGCGGATAGATCTCGAGCCGGGTCAGGAGGCCCGCGACCTCTCGTGAGATCGGCGCGCCGGCCTTGACGATCGTGGTGTCCTTCTTGAGGATGACCTTCCCCTTCTCGATCGCTGCCGGGAAGCCCGCGTGTTGGAGCTCTCCGACGATCGGTCCCGGCTTGAAGTTCGTGGTGCCCGCGGGCACGAAGATGTCGTTCGGTGCGATCTCCCCGCCGCGCGCGGGCGTGGGAGATCGGGTGCGTAGGAACTCCTGGTAGAGCGAGAACGGGTTCCCCTCGGCCGAAAGGATCGCGGTGGGGTCCTGGACCTGGGCCAGGAGAGGCTTGAACGCCGGCCGCTCGGTCATCGCCTTCTCGATGGCGTGACGGATCGTGCTGTTGGTGGCGACGGTGATCGGGTGCTCCCGACGCCGAAGTTCCCGCCGCATCGACTGGAGGGCGGACGCGGGGACCCCTCGGAATCCGACGACGGCGACGATCGGTCGCTTGACGAGCGCAGCGGCGAGCGCGTCAACCCGCTCGACCTTCTCGGGGGGAACGGAGCCACGACCGGGCATCGGGACCTCCCTACCAGAGCCGGACGGCCGGCCCCATCGTGGTCTTCACGTACACGCTCTCGATGTTCGTTCGCCCGCGCTCGAGCTTCCCGATGATTCGAGCGAGCACCGCGTCCACGTTCTGGGCGATTTCCTCGGGCTTCATCGCCCGGGTGCCGACCGGCGCATGGAACGTGCGGTTGCCCTTCGAGCGGATCCGGATGGAGCGTTTGAGCGCGTTCACGAGGTTCGTGGGGTCGCTGCCCGGCGGCACCGGACGCGGCATCTTCCCCCGCGGGCCCAGGACGACACCGAGGCGCTTACCGATCGTGGGCATCAGCGTGGCCTCCGCGAGGAAGAAGTCGACGCTGGTCACGACCTTCTTGACGTTCTTCTTGTCCTTCGCGAAGTCGTCGAGCTCGTTCGCAGGGACGACCAGGTCGGCCACCCCCCTCATCTTCTGACAGAGCTCGGGCGAGCCGAACACGGCGACCTTCACGGTCCGCCCGCGGCCCTTCGGCAACGGAACCTCGTCCTCGAGCCGGTTCTTCGGCACCGTGAGGTCGAGGTCCTTCAAGTTCACGGAGAGCTCGACCGTCTCGGAGAACTTGCGCTCCGGGGCCTTCGAAAGGGCCTCGGTGACTACTTCTACGGACGACCGGTCGGGCATCGACTCCTCGAAAGAGCGAAACGCGGTCGCGCGAAAAAGCTTCCCTACTTAAGCGTTGGGTTCGCGCACTCTCGGCGGACGGAGCGACCTTGGGTTGCCGTTCCTTCCCTTCCGACGAAACGAGATAGGGAACGGAGCTCGCACGCAGGAGGGGGACCGACGCCGTCCCCTCCCCTCCCGGCCCTCTCGGACGCCGCCCCAATGGCTTTATAGGAATCGGGTCTCGCGGGCCGCCGATGCACTATCCGAAGACCATCTCGACCTACTGCCCGAAGTGCAAGACGCACACGGAGCACGAGGTCGAGAAAGGGAAGAAGCGGCCCGCCTCCGAGCTCAAGTGGGGCCAGCGCCGGTTCCGGCGGGCCACGCGCGGGTACGGAGGGTTTCCGCGGCCGAAGCCGGAGGGACGCGCGAAGGCCGTTCGGCGTGTGTATCTCAAGTACCGATGCAAGAAGTGCAAGTACACGGTCCAGCCCGCCAGCTGGCGGGCGAGCCAGCTCGAACTCGTGGAGCACCACTAACTTGGAGGAGGACACGGGCGTGCACGGACCGGCTCCGTTCTGGGTGGTAAAGTGTCCGGACTGCTCGACCGAGCAGACCATGTTTAGCCGACCCGCCACTGTCGTGAACTGCTCCGTCTGCGGCGCGACCCTCGCGACGCCGACGGGCGGCCAGGCGAAACTCCGGGGCGAGCTCGTCCGCCCGGTGTCGGCCTAGCCGGGGACGCGGTCGACGGATGCCTCTGCGACCCGAGCTCCCGGAAGAAGGCGAGCTCGTCGTCGGCACGGTCACCTCGATCCGGAACTTCGGCGCCTTCGTCACTCTCGATGAGTACGGGAAGCGCGAGGCGTTCATCCACCTCTCCGAGGTCGCGACCGGGTGGGTCAAGTACATCCGGGACCACATCCGCGAAGGCCAGAAGATCGTCGCGCGCGTGCTCCGAGTCGACCCCGCGAAATCGCAGATCGACCTCTCCCTGAAACGGATCAACGACCACCAGCGCCGCGAGAAGGTGCAGGCCTGGAAGAACGAGCAGCGGGCGATGCGCCTCCTCGAACAGGTGGCCCAGCCGTTGAAGCTCACCGCCGCGGAAGCGGCCGACCAGTTCGGTCCGACGCTCGTCGAGCGGTACGGTTCTCTCTTCCAGGCGTTCGAGGTCGCCTCCGCGGACCCGAAGCGGTTCCAGAAGGAGAACGAGAAGGCCGCCTGGGCCGCCACGTTCCTCAAGGTCGCTCATGAGAGCATCCTCCCGCCTCACGTCACGATCCTCGGGACGCTCGAAGTGAGCGACCCGTCCCCGAACGGGCTCGACCACGTGAAGGCCGCTCTGCTCGCCGCGGAGAAGGTCGACCCCGAGGCGGTCGAGGTCCAGTACGTGGGTGCGCCGCGATATCGGATCCGGGTCCAGGCGACGCAGTACAAGATCGCCGAGGACACCCTCAAGCGGGCCACGGATGCGACGATGAAGTCGATCAAGAGCGCCGGCGGGCAAGGGTCGTTCGTGCGCGCATGACCAGCTCCGTCCTGCGCGTCTGCCGAGCGTGCGACCGCTACACCCTCCGCGACCGCTGCCCCGCCTGCTCCCTTCCCACCCGCACTCCCCACCCGGCCCGTTTTGACCCCGGGGACCGATACGGGAAGTACCGCCGAATGCTGCTCGACCAGGTCCGAGGCGAGGCCCCTTCCTCTAGGTGACCATGTCCGCTACGATGCACCGGATCAAGGTTGTCAACGACGTGAGCGACCTCGTCCCCATCCTCCGGGCCGTGGACTCGCCGGTGAAGCTCAAGCTCGTTCAGCGGCTCGGCGAGAACTGGCTCACGCTCGATGATGTTTCCCATGAGTTCGGCCCCGACGGCGTGAAGGCGCTCGCGTTCTTCGAGAAGCTGCGGCTTATCGACACGCGCTGGGTGGCGCGCGAAGGGCGGAAGCAACCCGACAAGAGCTACCACTTCTACTATTCGACCATCAACATCAGCACGACCTCGCCGCTCGCCGAGATCTCGGAGGTGCTCGCCATCGCGATGATGAGCCTGCGCGAGTACACGAAGCTCGAGCAGAAGATCTACGACGCGGTCGGCGCCGAAGGTCGCTTCTTCTCGGACGTCGCGGAGGAGCTCGGGATGAGCCCGACCCGCCTCAAGGCGCTCGTGAAGCGCTCGGAGAAACTGGAGTACCGTGGTCACCGGATCGAGCGGTTCGTCCCGGAGCCCCTCGGGAAGTAGCGTGCCCCCCGAGGTCTCGGTTCTCCGGGTCGGTCATCGGCCCGGGCGGGACCCTCGCCTCACGACCCACGTTGCGCTCGCCTCCCGGGCCTTCGGCGCCCGACGGATGTATCTGCATCCCCGAGACGACGCTCTCGCCGGTCGCATCGCGTCCGTGACCGCCCGCTGGGGCGGGACGTTCGAGGTCGTCCCGGTCGACGACTGGAAGAGCCTGGTCCGCTCCTTCCCCGGGACGGTGGTCCACCTCACGATGTACGGTCTTCCCCTCGCGCGGACCCTTCCGAGGATCGCCCGGGCGAAGCGGGTCCTCTTGGTCGTGGGCGGCGCCAAGGTCCCTCCCGAGCTCTATCGGACCGCGACGTTCAATGTGGCCGTGGGCCATCAGCCGCACAGCGAGGTGGCCGCGGTGGCGGTCACCCTCGAGCGGCTCCTCGGACTTCCGGGCCCTTCGCGCCCCGGCGAGGCGCCGCAGCGGATCGTTCCCATGGCCCGAGGAAAGCGCGTGGTGGGAGGTCGGAAACCCGCACGATGACCGAAGAGCTCCCCCCCGTTCCCTCTCGCAACCTTCCGCTCTCCGCTCGGGCTCCGGGGAAATGCATCGTCTTCGGCGAGCACGCCGTCGTGCACGGAGCGCCCGAGCTCGCCTTCGCGGTCGACCTGATGACCCAGGTGTTCGTGACCCCCGGATCGGTGTCCCGGCTCAACGCCGATGCGGGGGCGGAAATGCACAATCCGTACTTCCGCGCGGCGCTCGAGCTCTTCTGGAAGGGCCGCCCGCCGGTCGAGGTCCGCGCCATCTCGCGGGTTCCCCGGGCCGCCGGCCTCGGCTCATCCGCGGCCTTCACCGCCGGCCTCGCGGCCGTGCTCTCCTCGGCGACCGGTGGGGTCGATCGAGCGACGCTCGCCCAGCGCAGTTTCGAGGTGGAGCGGACTGCCCAAGGGGTCGGGAGCCCCGGCGACACGAGCACGGTCGTGGCCGGCGGGTTCGTTGCGGTGAACGGCGGTCGGGGAGAACCGATCTGGACGATCGCCGCCCCCGATCATCGATGGGAGGTCCGCCGGGTGGACGACCCCGGTTGGGTCTGGGTGATCGCCTACAGTGGCATTCCTCGGTCCACGGCCGACGCGGTGCGCGCCGTGAGCGCACGGCTCGCCGCGGCGGGTGGAAGCGAGCTCCTCGAAGAGTTCCGTCGCGTGGCAACCGAAGGGATCGACGCCGTGGACCGGGGAGACCGACCGAAGGTGGCGATGCTCCTTGAGCGCAACCAGGAGCTCCTTCGCGAGGTCGGGGTTTCGCACCCGCGGCTCGAAGCGCTCCTCGAGGCCGCCAAGCCCGCGGCCGAAGGGGCGAAGCTCACGGGGGCCGGTGCGGGCGGGTCGGTGATCGCCCTCCCCGTCCCCGGGAAGGAGACCGAGCTCGTCCGTCGGCTGGCCCGGGCGGGGGCCTTGCCGTTCGTCGTGCGACCCACGCGGGACGGCGCCACGCTCGTCGAAGGGTGACGATCGCCCGAAGCCCGCCGCCCCGCGGGCTCGTTCCTCACTTGCGAGCGACGATCCGCACGACCGTGTTCGGTCCGAGCGGGTGGTCGGCGGCCATCGCGCGGTGGGTCCGACCGTCGATCGCGCGGATGAAGTTCTCTCCGAGGTCCGTGTGGACCCGGTAGGCGACCGCGCGCGCCGGAGTGTTCGCCGGGACGAGGAACGCGTCCGGCAACACCCGACCCTGGCCATCGGTCCAATGTGTCTCGTCCTCGACCGGGTAGACCACGATCATCCCGAGCCGCGAGTAGACCATCTGCTCGAGCGCCTGCTGAACGCCGGTCGACCCCCAACTTCCGAGGATCCCTCGGATCCCCTCGAGTGCCTTCTGCTGCGGAGGGCTGAGCCGAGCCGGGTCTTGGACACGGAACGATGGGTCGCCCGGGCGGTACTCCACCAGGCCCGCGCGGGACGCGCGTCGAAGCGTGAGCTCGGCGTCGGCCGCGGTCGGGACCGAAGGGATCGGCCCGATTCGCTCGGCCAGCGCGTCGGCCTCGGGGCGCGATGCCCGGTCGCACTTGTTGGCCGCGACGAGCCGCGGTTTGGAGGCCTCGAGCAGTTGGCGGGCGAGGTGGGACCGGTCCTCCTCCGACCATCGCGACGGATGCGCCCGCTCGGCGGGGGAGTTGCGCAGAGCCGCCGCGATCGCCGCCGGTGAGATCGATAGGCCGGTCAGCCGCTCGGCGAGGAACTCCTCGGCCTTCTTCCCGTCGAGCTCGGTTCCGCGGGCGTGCCGGAGGAAGTCCCGGCTCAAGATCTCGGCGACCCAGGCGACGAGCTCGTCCTCGAGCCATCGGACCTCCTCGGCCGGGTCGTGGCTTCCGTGCTCGGCGAGCCGACCTTCCTCGTCGGTCGCCCCCGAGAGGTCCACGACCTGAACGAACCCGTCGGCCGCCCGCAGGTCGTCCAGGAACTTGTGGCCGAGACCTTTGCCCGCGTGCGCCCCAGGAACGAGACCGGGCACATCGACGAGGCTCACCGGGACCCAGCGGGTCCCGTCCACGCACTTTGCGTTCCCCGGAGTGCAGGGCGTGCCGCGTTCGGTGTGCGGGCAGGGGGCGCGGATCGCCGCGACCCCACGGTTCGGTGTCACGGTGGTGAACGGGTACGGGGCCATCGGAACGTCGAGGAGCGTGAGCGCGTTGAAGAACGTCGATTTCCCGACGTTTGGCTTTCCGACGATTCCGATCTCCATCTCCGTTCCCTCCCCGACCCGCTCTAGACCGAATAGTCCGGGGGAATCTCGGCCACGCCGAGGGCCCGGTTCGTCGCGAGGGCGAGCGCAAAGAGGAGCCCGCTCAGGCGATTCGCCCACTTGAGAAGCGAGGGGGAGAGCGGCTCGGTCCGGTGAAGCGCCCAGACCTCGCGCTCGGCCCGCCGAGCGATGGTGCGTGCGATCTGGAGGAGCGCCGCCGGTCGCGACCCGCCAGAAAGGACGAACGACTTGAGGTGGCGGTGCGACTCCTTGAACCGGTGGATGTCCTCCTCGAGGCGATCGACGTGCCGTTCCTGGATCCGATGTCGGGGCGAAGGATCGCCCGGCGGAGTGGCGAGCTCGGCCTGGGCGATGTAGAGCTCGCTCTGGAGGCGACGGACGACGCGATGGATCTCCGTCAGCTCCTTTGGGAGCTCTACGTCGACAAGCCCGAGGAGGCCCCCGAGCTCATCGTACGCCCCGTAGGCGCGGACGCGGGGAGAATCCTTCGCTACGCGCGCCCCACCGGCGAGAGCGGTGGTCCCGCGGTCACCCGTGCGGGTGTAGAGACGCGCGATGCTCTCGCCTCCGGCCGCCACGGGAGCTGGTCCAAGGGAGAGGAGAGACCGTGGACGGGACAGAACGAGATGTGCAGCACCTCATTATGCTTCGCGTCCTGGCGGCACAATCGGCAGATGAACCCGCTTCTCTCGCTCCAAGCGATCCCCATCGATTCCATGGTGCAACCCTTCCCCGCTTCCGGAGGCTAGCGCCCGAGGAGCCCCCGTCCCTCGCGGTCCGCTCGGCGACGTCCCTCCCGTCGGTCCTTCACCGACCGCGCGTGGTCGCGCAGGGCCGGCAGCCGTTCCGAGTGGGTTCGGGCGAGCTCCGTGAGCCCGAGGCTGGTGACGAGGGCGATCGCACCCTCGAGGTCCCGGGCGTATCCGTTCTCCACGATCTCTTCGAGTTCCCCCTGGAGGGTCGGTGGCAGGACGACCGACCCCGGCCGGGGTTCGCTCGACGACCGGACGAGCTCCCGCACCGCGTCCGAGCGGGTCGTGAGCCCTCGGTCCCGTTGGAAAACGTCGAGCAGCGCCGCTTCCTCAGAGGTGAGGCGCACGCCGAGGAACCGGGCCGTCGGAGCGTGGATTCGAGCGTTCCGCACGTGTTTAACACAAGTTTAACCTATATTTAGAAATTATGCAGCCTTGTTTAACAACGGGGGGGCAAGGCGTCTCCGAATCCCGCTGGCCGGGGGGTCGGTGGGGAAACGGTTTCTGCCTCGGGGGCGCGCGGGTCGCCGCCCACGGCCCGAAGTGACCCTCCCTCGAACAATCCCGTCCGGGACCCAGTTTCAGGACTTCCGGATCGAGCCCTTTCGAGCGCGCCGAAAATCGATATACGCGGGGACAACTATACCATGAATCTGGTTGGAAGCCCGTGGGAGAACCACCTTCTGGCTCGCCGCACCCCCGTGAAAGACGGTTGGGTCGGGCGCCGTCGGGGTTCGCCGGCCTGAGCGCGCCGTCCCTCGAGGACCGGTTCGCGGTGGTGAAGGTTCGGTTTGAGATTCCCCACGAAGTCTTTCTTTACCTGATCTCCCGGAGCCATCCCGAGCTGGTCGGCTCGATCCCCACCTCCCAGAATCTGCCGGACGGTCGGGTCTTGGCCGAGTTCGATGTCGCCGGCCCGCACGCCTACGACCTCGCGGGGGAAATCGGTCGCCTGCCGGGGGTGCTCACGGTGACGCGGTTGACGCCGAGCGGGAATCTCACTCGATTCAACGTGATCCTGAAGGAACCCTCCTACATCCACCTCGCCAACGAGGTCGAAGTTCTCCTTCGTTACCCGCGTGTGGTCCAGAATGGGGAGTACACCGTGGAGGTGGCGGCGCGCCTCTCCCATATCCGGAGACTTGTCGAAGGATTGCGACGTATCTCCCCCTCGGTGCGGGTCCTGAGGTTCAGCACGGACGCCCTGCGCAGCTACCCGCACCGTCTCTCGCCCCATCGACACGCGCTGCTCCGCCAAGCTCTGTCCGCCGGCTACTTCGACGTTCCCCGACGTGTCACCCTCACCCGCTTCGCTCAACGGCTCGGTCGGAGCAAGTCTTCGGTCTCCCGAGCCCTCGCACTCATCGAGAAAGAGCTCGCCGAGGCGGACGTAGTGCCCTCAGGATAAGCCCGCGCCTCGAACCGGTTCGAGGGCGAACCGGTTTTGCGCTTTGGAAAGAGCTCCCATGGACTGGGAATACGTGAGAAGGACAATGAGCCCGCATCCGGAGCCCGCGGCATCTCCTACGGCACTCGATGACCTCATGCGCCGGCTGCTGCGATCTCTCGCTGGAGACAAGTCTCGGTTCATCCTTGTGCGTAGCCACGATGGTGCGGCGTCCGCGACACTCATCGCGGACCTTCTGGACCGTCACGACCGCGCGGCGCGAGTCGTTCGGTTTCCTTCCGTCCCCATGCCTGCTGCCTACCGGTCTCCGGTGTCCTCAACACGTCCGTGGACAGTGCTTCTCGCGTCCGAAGTTCCCGGTTCGATCGACATCACCGCGCGGTCGATGTGCGCCGCCACCACGGTCCTAAGGTGCGCGCCGGACGACGCGATCCTGCGCTCGCTGTGGCTGCCTCCGAGCGTGCTAGAGGGATACTCTCAGCTCCCACCCTCTCCGGGCGCGGTCCTCGTCTTGGATGACTGGCATGCGCTTGTGGCGGACTACCTCGGGGGGGCCTCGGCTCACGCGGTGTGGGCCCCCGCGGCTCACGACCTGGACCCCCTCTTGGTCGAGTCGTTCCAGTCGCTCTCCCACGCGCACTTGATCGTGGTCACCACCCGAAGCTCGCCGACGCTCGATTACGGGGCCGATGTCGTCGTCGACGTCCGACCCCGAGACGCCGAGCATCGCGTGATCGAGGTCCGGGTGGCCCGGGACCCCTCCGAGACCTCACCGTCCGCGCCCTACCTGTTCCGTGTCCGGCCGGACGGTCTGCTCGAGACCGACGGCGGGCCCGGGCCGTTCCGCTAGGAAGCGGGGCCCACTATTCTGGGTGTGGAAGCGTTCTCTCGACCACTTCCAGAGGAGCTCCCGTGCACCGCCAACCCTCCATCCCCCCTCGCCGGACCAGGGTTGCTCGGATCGACCCGCCGTTGCGTGGGTTTCTGGGGCGACCTCCTGGCCGCCGAACGTTCTTGGTTCGGGAACGCGCCGGCCGCTTACTCCTCGGACTTGCGTCGTCGGCGGCGATGACTGAGTGCCGCGAGGGACACGATCGTGATCGGGATCGCGAGCACGACGGCGAACGGCACTAGAACCGCCCACACCGGGGGAAGCGGAGTCGTGGGGGCTGACATCAAGAAGGCCGAAGAACACCTCGAAGTCGCGAGGCTGCTCGGAGAGGCGGGAATGTTCACACCCGCCGTGTTCCACCTTCTCACCGCCGCCGGGGATCAGTGGCTTGCGACCATCACCAACATGCAACGCTATCAACTCCTCACCCGCGACCCAGCTCAAGCGGCAACGATTCCCTACGTTTCGCCGAAGGTCGACCGCAACCATCAGACGAAGATGGCACTCGGCATCGCCAGCGCCGTGAATCTCCGGTTTTGGATGAAGGTTCTTGAACGCCGGGAGGGGGGACAAGGCTTGACCGACAAGGACGCCAAGGAGATCCAGGCGGTCTATCGCTTGTTCGACGAGCCAACGGGACTACGGGAGGCCTCAGATTACGCGGGGAAGCGCCGGTCCGGTGGACATTTGCCACCACCCCCCGGTGAACAACACTTCCGCGCGCTGCTGCCCTTCTTGCGGGATCGAGCGGACTTCCTTCGATACGACATTGGTCATCCACGTTCGGACGAGGACCGAGAGCGAATGCGATTGAACGCGATGAGGACCGTGCGCAGGGTGCAGGCGGCGCGGAAGAAGAGCGGATACTACAAGGCCCTCAAGAAGAAAGCCTGAGCCCAACGTCCTCCGATAGCGACGGTGAAGCGGTCGCGCTGCACCCCCCGTCGAGGGTTTCGGTGGCCGTCGTGTGGCCGAGTCGACCTGGGCGGGTGGGTGTGTGGCTGCTACGCCCCCTCTTGTTTAACAACGGGGGGCATCCCCACCTACGCACCCAGGCCCGAGAAGCAGTTGCCCGTCGAGAGACGGACGGGCCCCCACACGCCCGCCGGGAGCGCGATCGCGGTGAACGGAGGTTCGAAACCCTCCTAGGACCCCGAGTCGCGGATCTTCTATGCTTGTTTCTTCCCCAGTACGACAGACGATCCGACCGAAGAGCTATGATGGAGAGAATGCATTCATCTTCGTCTCATGGTAACCTCTTCGGTCCGCGTTCCCTTCGCGTCCGCAACTCTTGGCGCGGGCCTGGGGTCCATTCTAATTGGGGTGTCGTTTTCCTTCACGACGCCGGTCACCCCTTGTGAAGGACCTTTCGCTTGCACCACGGTGGGGGAATCGCCGAATTGGCTCCTGGCAATCCCTTTCGAACTGGTGGGCGCGTCGATGTGCGCCGTGGCGGTGTATTCACTTGCGCGAACCCTCCATCGTAGTCGACTCGCGCGCCGGGCCACACCTCAGCATCCCCGGACCAGCAACGGTTGACCCGAGTGCACGGGCCCTCCCGGGAAAGCGTCTCCGAAACCGCGACCCATCGTCGCGAGGCTACTCCCGAGGGAGGATGGGAGAACCCGTCCGAGGATGACCGGTACGCGAACGCGAACCGACGCTTCGGCCCGTCCTCGTCAGGGCAAAACGCTGATCTTTCCCGAGCGCCCCATCGAGATCTGGAGCTTCCCTCGGAAGTCTTTGACCCAGCCGTCGGTGATTCGGACCTTCTGCCCGACGCTGAAGCGTTTGGTATCCTCTCCCCAGAGGGTGAGCGTGATCGTCCCGGTCTCGTCCTGCAACGTCGCGTCCGCAACCTGAGAGGGGCCGCGAGAGGAAGCTACGTCTCGAACCGCGGAGATGGCGGTGATGGTGGCTTCGATCGTCGCGTTCTGGTTCGCTTGAAGGGTGGCAATCCCCGGCATGACGAAGGCTGTTCAGACGGGCAGGGATTAAACCTCTCCCCTCGGATTCGGGACGCCGCGGCCCCGTGTGTCCCCCCCGGGGCGCTCTCTCGGAGCCTCCGCGGGGCCGCCCTGACCCGCCAAACCGCCCCGGCGACTCCGCTCCCCTCTCGGTCGGGTCGGTGGTGGCTGCTGCCCCCTTCTGTCTAACAACGGGCGGCCTATGCTTCCACGCTGCCCGCGTTCCTACCTCGACCGCTTCGCGTTATCTTCTCTGACGGGGAGGCTTTCGGCGGTCCGAGACGCCATTAAGGCCAGAATTCCTGTCGCCGCGACGTGAAGAAGAACGGGTCCGGAAAACCTGAGTCTCCCTCCCGGCGGATCGGCATGAGAATTCGGGAGCCATCCGACTGGCGGGGCGAGATGCTCTCTCGGATTCGCCGCCTCATCCAGGAAGCCGACCCCCACGTGGTCGAGGAAGTGAAATGGAGGAGGCCATCGAACCCCGCAGGGGTGCTCGTATGGTCTCACGACGGGATCATCTGCACCGGCGAGGCGCACACGAACCACGTCCGGCTCACCTTCGCGAAGGGAGCTTCTCTCAAGGATCCGGCCGGTCTTTTCAACTCTGGCCTAGAGGGCCATGTCCTGCGCGCCATCGTCCTCCATGAGGGAGACGAGGTCGACGGCGCCGCCTTCAAGTCCCTGGTCCGCGCCGCAGCGGCCCGGAACGATTCCTCGTCCCGCCGCTGACCGGGGCCTAGACCGAGGTCGTTCCGCTCTCTCCTTCGATCACGGCCTGGGCGGCCGCGAGTCGGGCCACGGGGATTCGATACCCGGAACAGCTCACGTAGTCCAATCCGGCGTGGCTGAAGAATCGAATGCTCCTCGGGTCGCCTCCGTGCTCCCCGCAGATCCCCACCTCGAGCTTCGGGTTGGCTTCCCGGCCCTCGGTGACGGCCATCGCGACGAGCCTCCCCACGCCCGCGGTGTCCAGAACCTCGAATGGGCTTTCGCGGAGGATCCTCTCCTCGAGGTACTTCGTCATGAACTTCGCCTCCACGTCGTCGCGGCTGAACGCGAACGTCGCCTGGGTGAGGTCGTTCGTCCCGAAGGAGAAGAAGTCCGCAAAGGCAGCGATCTCCTTCGCGGTCAGGGCGGCTCGGGGCGTCTCGATCATCGTCCCGACCCGGTAGTCGAGTGTCGCGCCCAGTTCCTTGAGGGTCCTCTTCGCGGCCGTGTCGATGACCTTCTTGAGATACACGAGCTCTTCCTTGTCGCTCACGAGGGGGAGCATGATGCCCACTTGGGCCGTCTCGCCCCCCTCCCGTTCGACCTGCACCGCGGCGCGGAGGACCGCCTCGACCTGCAGGTCGTAGATGATCGGGTACGTGACCGCGAGGCGGCAGCCACGGTGTCCGAGCATCGGGTTGTGTTCGGTCAAGTGGTCGAGCTTCTCGAGCATCCGCTGCCACCGTTCGATCTCGAGCGGCCACGAGCCCCGCTTCCACAGGTCCTCGATCTGGGCGGTGACCTCCGCTCGGCTCGGAAGGAACTCATGGAGCGGCAGGTCGAGGAGGCGGACGATGACCGGCCGACCTTTCATCACCCGGAAGATCCGGACGAAGTCGGACACCTGGAACGGGACGAGGCGACGAAGCACCTGGGTCCTCTCCTCGTTGGTCTCGGAGAGGATCATCTGGTGCATGATCTTGAGGCGGTCCGGCGCGTTGAACATCCTCTCCGTCCGGCAGAGCCCGATCCCCTCCGCACCGAACTCGAGGGCCCGGGCGGCGGCCTCGGGAGTCTCCGCGTTCGCGTATACTCCGAGGGTGCGGATCTCGTCCGCCCACCCGAGGAGCTTTTCGAACTCGGGAGTGAGCTGCGGCTCGACCGTGGGGAGGGCGCCGAGCATCACGTTGCCCGTCGTGCCATCGATCGTGATGAAATCGCCTTTCTTCACGACGACCCCCCCTTCGACCTGGATCGTGCCCTCGGAGGGGTCCACTTTGATCGAGCCGCAGCCGACGACGGCCGGCTTTCCCATTCCCCTCGCCACGACCGCGGCATGGGATGTCATCCCGCCCTTCGCCGTCAGGACCCCTTGCGCCGCGATGATGCCCGCGATGTCGTCCGGCGTGGTCTCGGGCCGAACGAGAATGACCTTCTCCCCTTTGGCCCCCATCGCGACCGCCTCCGCCGTCTTCAGGACGACCGTTCCCGAGACGGCGCCGGGCGAGGCGTTCAAGCCCTTCGCGATCGGCGTGACCGCGACGGAGGGGTCGATGGTACGGTGGAGGAGCTTCTCCGCGTCGGTCGGTTCGAGCCTCCGGACGGCTTCCTTTCTCGTGATCAATCCTTCGTTCACCATCTCGTAGGAGATTCGGACTGCGGCCTGTGCGCTCCTCTTCCCCGTCCGGGTTTGGAGCATGTAGAGCCGCCCATCTTCGACCGTGAACTCGAAATCCTGCATGTCGCGGAAGCGGCTCTCGAGCTTCTCCGCCACGCTGTCGAGCTGCGACTTGAGGGAAGGATCCACGGAATCGATGGTCGCGGGGGTCCTCGCCCCGGAGACCACATCCTCGCCTTGCGAGTTCCCCAGGAACTCCCCGTAGAGCGTCTTCTCTCCCGTGGAGGGATTCCGGGTGAAGCCGACCCCGGACCCCGAGTTCTTTCCCCGGTTTCCGAAGACCATCGTCTGAACGGTCACGGCCGTTCCGAGGTCGTCCGAGATCCGGTAGTACCGACGGTACTCCTTGGCTCTCGGGTTCTCCCACGAGCGGAAGACCGCATTCACGGCCCCTTCGAGCTGCTCCCAGGAGTCCTGGGGAAACGGCACGCCCGTCTTCTCCCGGACCAGCTCCTTGTAGGCTCGAACGATCTCCTCCAATTCGGCGGCCGGTATCTCCGCATCGTGGGCGACCCCGAGCTTGTTCTTGCTCTGGTCGAGCAGGGACTCGAACTCGGCTTTCGGTACGCCCAGCACGACGGACCCGTACATCTGGACCAGCCGCCGGTACGCGTCCATCACGAACCGTCGGTCCACGCCGTGGCTCGTCAACCCCGCGGCGACGCTGTCGGTCAGGCCGAGGTCCAGGATCGTGTCCATCATTCCGGGCATGGAGAACGGACCGCCGGACCGGACGGAGAGAAGGAGCGGCTTCTCCGGGCTGTTCAGCTTCTTGCCGGTCTTCCTCTCGAGTTCCGTCAGCTTCGCGCGAAGTTCCTGGATGAGCCCTCTTGGGACCTTCCCGGTCCGAAGGTATTCCCTGCACGCCTCCGTCGTGATGATGAGGCCGGGAGGGACGGGCAAGCCGATGGTGGTCATCTCCACCAGCCCGAGCCCCTTGCCGCCGAGGGCGAACTTGTCGAGCCCCCTTGCTTCCTCGAAGAGGTAAACGAACACGACCGCGAGTTGAATGCTGTCGAACGGATAGGCGTTCCGCCTGTCGGAATTCACTTGACGGGGTGAGGGAGAATCTACCCCCGGCCGACCGGACTCCGCGGAGACGGCCCGACGGATGCGCCCGCCAGGTCCGGGCGGCGGAGTACAAGAAGCGGTCGCGGTCCCGCACGGACTCCTGGGTTTCCCCAGGAGTCTGTCTTCGCGTCGCTCGAGCAGAATGGCGCTCGGAATTCGAGACGCCTCAGTCCGCCGCCTAAACGTACCGACTGCAGGGATAGCAGTAGTACCGTCCGTACTGAGGGATGAACGTCGTTGGACGGCCGCACGATCCACAGAGTGGGACGGTAGGTGCGGGCGGGATCGTCGGAGCGGGCGGCGCCACGGGAACGGGAGCCGGTGCGACCGGAGCTGGCGCAGGGATGGGCCGCTGAGGCATCGGCGCGGGCTGCGCGGCGGGTTGGGCGGGCGGTAGGTAGTACGGCGCGGCCGGGGGTGTCGGTCCTGGTACAGGCTGAACCGTCGGTCGACCGGGCGGCGGGTAGTAGGCGCCCACCGGTTGGGAGGGCGCCGCCGAGACCGCCGGAGCGGGTTGCGGCGTGGGGGCCGGATAGTATGGGATCACCGGTAGGCCCGGAGTGTAAGGACTCACCGGCTGGCCGGTGGGCGGTGGATAGGGACCGACCGGTTGTCCCTGCGCGGGGGGATACTGTCCATACGGTCGGGCCGTGGCCTGGGCCAGGTCGGCCTCGAGCTTCTGGAGCAGTCCGTTTCCCCTCTTCCTTGGGGCGCCCCCGACCCCGATCGCGGAAGTGGAGAACTCGTACTCCTTTCCGTGGGCCATCGGTCCCGCTCCGGCCGCATACCCCTGGACGTACAGGACGGTATCCGGGCCGGCCGGGTAGAAGAGGAGCTCGAAGACCACGGCCCCGGAAAGCTTCCCGTTCACTGCCACGAGACTCCCCGGCGTGGGATGAAGTGTCAAGTGCTGGCCCCAGACCGGGTACTTCTTCTCGCTCCCATCCGCGGTCTGGTCCACCACCTCGAGACCGTTGTTTGTAAGCCAGGCGAGGCAGAACGATCGGACCTGGTCCACGCCCACCCCGGGGACGCGGATTTGCTTTTGCGTTCGCGGCATCGAGCCCAAACCCGCGTCCCGGGATTTAGAGTGTCGGTCGGCCCACCGAGCACGAGGAAAGGTCCGAGAGGCTAGCCCTCAGAGTCTCTCCGCGAAGGTGTACCGACGATTCCCCCAGTACCCGACGACACTCCCTGCGATGATTCCGATGCCCTGTCCGAACAAGGGAGGGAGGAACGTCTCGGTCGCGAAGAGCACGACTTCGTTGACGGCCAGCGATCCGAGGGAAACGCCGAAGTAAAGACCCAGCCGCCGAGGGGCGGAGTACCGGTGGCCCGTTTCGGTCCGGAACGTCCACAGGCTGTTGAGGATGAAGTTCCACACCGTGGCCACGGCGAACGCTACGGCGCTCCCGACGAAGTACAGGAGCGGGTCGGCCGCCGTCTTGGAGGCGTAACTGAACACGCTCGAGAAGAAGTTGGAGACGGGAGTGCCCGATAGGGCATCCACCGTCACGACGAACACGGCCAGGTTCACGATGACTCCGGTGAACCCGACGATCAGGAACTTCCCGTACCGAACCACTTCCTCGGCCGGCACTACCGTCCGGACGCTGGTTCGAGATTCTGTCGGGATCGGTGTCGACGCCGGTCCACCCACCGAGGAATCGTTCCCGGGCGGAAGGAGTGGCGTTGCCTCCCCCGCGGAGGACGAACTTCGCGATGGAGACGGCGCGTTCGTCGTCATGAAGAGACATTGGGCGACGGAAATCGACCATTAAGGCTGGCGGGCGAACTCTCCTACCGGGTTCCCCTCGAAACTCCGGGGCTCAAGCCCCGCTGGGAGGGATGCGAGCTTCACGGAAGACTTATCCTTCAATACCCCGTGATTCCGGCGTCCGAGGTGCATCTTTGGCCGACGGAAGTCTCGCAAGTACCGCACGGGGGGCGGAGCGAGCGGTCCGCACGTTGGCGAAGGCGGGGTGCGACCCGGATGTGCTCGCGCTCCTGATGTCTCACGCTGGCGGGGCGTCTTCTTCGGACGAGGACCGAGCGAGGAAGCTTTCGGAGCTCGCGGAGTTCGTCACCGCGATCGGAGCTCCGGCGGCCCGAGATTACTTCCGGGCCATCCAAGAGACCCGCGCCGTCGCCGAGCTGACCGACGAGAAAGTGCTCTCGTTCGCCCGCTCGGTCGACCGCCACACCGCGGAATGGTACTTCTGGGCGATGTGGGGGACCCGATCGGTGCACGATCTGACCCGAGAGACCTTCCTCGGATCGACGGAATTCTTCCGAACGATCGACAGTCAAGCGACCGTCGAGTTCTTCCTGGCGATCCGGGAGACGAAGGAGGTCGAAAGGTTGACCCGCCCCGCAATCCTCGAGTTCGTGCGGTCGATCGGCAACGATGCAGCGGTGGAGTTCTTAGGGGCCCTGTGGGAAACCAAGGCCGTTCCGGAACTCACGAGCAACGCGGTGGTCGAGTTCGCGAACGTCGTCGGACGAGACGCCGCCCGCGAGTACTTCCTGGCGATCCGGGAGACGAAGGCCGTCCGTGAGCTCACCGAGGCGAATGTTCTCGACGTAATCCGGACGCTTGGGAGCGAGGTCGCCGAGGGGTTCTTCCGCTCCATCCGGGCCACGAACGCGGCGCGGGAGCTCACCGACAACCGAGTGCTCGCCTTCGCGGAAGCGATCGGAAAGGATTGCGCTCAGGAGTACTTCCGAGTCGTCACGAGCACAAAGAAGGTGACGGAGCTCACGAGCGAGAGGGTCCTTCGAGCTTCGGGGGTCATCCGCAACATCGGAAGCGACGCGGCGATCGACTACCTTCTTGCGGCCGCGTCGTCGGAGGCGACCGTGGGCCCGCCCGCGGCACCGGGCTCGGGCACCGTGCCCGTGCTCACGCTCCTCGACATTCCCCGGTACGACCGCCTCCGCCCCGTGGCCCTGCTGGGGGTGAGCGTCCCCTTCTGGCTCGGAGCCTGGCAGGCCGGTAGCGTAGTGGGCGGATCCGCGGGCTTCGGGAGTCTCGCGCTCGCTCTCGGCGGCTGGCTCGCCCTGCTCGGGATCGTCTACCTCTTAACCGGGGCGCTCGCCGAGCGGTCGACGGAGCAGTTCCTGAAGCGGCGCCGCCGCCTCCTGAACGAGCACGGGATCCGATGGCACGACTGCTTCGCGGGGGACCGCCGGTGCGAGCTCTGCTGGACCGCGGACCACCGCCACCAGGACTCGCGGTTCGATTACGGTCCGACCTGCCGATGCCCGGCCTGCTAAAGTCGGCGGTCGTTCGGCCCTTTCGGGGATGGTCGCGGCCATGGGGGCGGGAAGCGCTAAACTCAAGTGCCGGGACCCCCCCGTCGCCCTTCGGCGCCCAGGGACAGGACGATGGAAGACTCATGCTACATCTGCCGCAGGACGCAGGTCGACCTCGACCGAATGAATGAGGAGATCCGCACTCGCGTCTACCTCTCGTTCTTCAGTCGCGCGCGCAATCAGATCGACGAACAGCGCCGACGGATCACGTTCCTCCAGCGGCTCAAGGAGGAGGAGAGCGGCGACCCCCATTTCCGGATCAACGCGAAGCAGGTCTTCGGCGACCCCATGGCCTACAAGAAGCTCATGCCGTGGATCGATACGCTCATGGAGGTCGTCCAAGAGACCGGAAAGCCCCTCGACGAGAGCAAGACGATGGGGGGACTGGTCGAGGAGCTCTTGGTGGGCGAGCGAAAGACCGCTCAGAGGTTGGAAGAGGGCCTGGACCAGATTCGAACCGGGTTCGCGACGGGCGCCAAGCGTCCGTTCTCCCTCGACCTCGTGACGATCACCTTCCCTGTCGACTGGATGGTCGCCGGCGCCCCGTTCGTCTGGCGCGCCGATTCGACCGAGGAACCGAAGGCTCTGGGCGGCGGGGCCGGTGGCGCGAAGAGCTCGGTCGAGGTCCAACTCCACCTCTGCTCGGCCTGCCAACGGATCCTGGGAAGGTCGTAGATCGGTTCCTCCCCGAACGAAGGGCGCGCGGCGCTCGCCGTATCGCTTATCGGGGCGGGTCGAAGAAATCCCGCGTCCGCATCGGGCGATTTCGGGTAACTTTGATAACCCTTCACCGTAAGGGCCCTCGAGTTCGCCAACTGCGGAGAAGTGGGTTGTGCAGATAACGTGCGTTCCCGCAACGGGCCTCGCGCCAGCTGTCGCGTGCAACTCCGGGGACATTGCCTGGGTCATGACGGCCACGGCGCTCGTCATGATCATGACCCCGGGCCTCGGGTTCTTCTACGGCGGTCTCGTCCGTCGGAAGAACCTCGTCTCGACGATCGTCCAGTGCATGGCGATCTTCGCACTGGTGAGCGTCGCTTGGGCGATCTGGGGTTACACGCTCACCTTCGGGGCCTCCACCCTCGACGGCTTCATCGGGAACTTCCAGTACTTCGCCCTCAACAACGTCGGGAGCACCGCCGACACGGCCTACTCCTCGACGATTCCGGCGCTCCTCTATTTCGCCTTCCAACTCAAGTTCGCGGCCATCACGCCGGCGCTCATCATCGGCGCGTTCGCGGGACGGATTCGTCTCAAACCCCTGCTGATCTTCATCCTGGCCTGGGTGACGTTCATCTACTTCCCGGTCGCGCACTGGGTCTGGGGCGACGGCGGCTGGCTGAAGGTCATGGGCGTGGAGGACTTCGCCGGCGGAATGGTCGTTCACACGACCGCCGGAGTGAGCGCTCTCGCGGCCGCGCTCGTGATCGGTCGCGGCGTGGACTTCGGAAAGGAGAGCCGACCGAACAACGTTCCCTACGTCATCCTTGGAACCGCCATCCTGTGGTTCGGTTGGTTCGGGTTCAATGCCGGCAGCTCCCTCTCGGCGGACGCCATCGGGGTGAACGCGCTCGTCACCACGAACCTCGCCGCGGCGGCGGCGGGCCTCAGCTGGATGATCATCGACTGGGTTCGGAAAGGCAAACCGTCCGCGGTCGGGATGTGCGTCGGGTTCGTCTGCGGTCTCGCGGCGGTCACGCCGGCCGCGGGCTTCGTGAGCCCCACGTACGCGATGATCATCGGGATCGTGGCCGGTGTCGGCTGCAACTTTGTGGCCAACTGGAGGGCCCGGACGAAGCTGGACGATTCCCTGGACGTCTTCGCCTGCCACGGCGTGGGCGGGATGTGGGGGACCATCGCCACGGGTCTGTTCGCGTCGGCCGCCATCTCCGGGTCGGACGGCCTCATCAACGGGAACGTGCACTTCGCACTGCTCCAGATGTTCGCGGTGGCCGTGATCGCCACGTTCGCCTTCGTCGGGACCTTTGTGATCCTCCGGGTCATCAACTACTTCTCTCCGCTGCGGACCAGCACCGAAGAGGAGCGGGCGGGCCTCGACGAGGTTCACTTCGGCGAGGAAGCATACTACCCGACCTCGGAGTGAGGGACCTCGGATTCCGTCGTTCGCGAGCCCGCGCAACGGCTTCGGGCTCGGGGCAAGGTAGTCCGAGCTTCGGAGGTCGACCGAACCTCGGGCCGGAGGTCCGCCCACGGGCGGCCGAACGAATGGATTCCTTCGGAAGAAACCTGTCGTTCCGCTGCGGAATGGGCGGGCGATTCTGCTCCGGTGAGCCACCCCTGGGCGGTTCTTCCGACCGGCTCACTCCCCGTGGACGACTTCGCCGTGGAACTCCATGTCGAGACCGCTCAGCTCGACCTCTTTCGAGACGCGGACATCCATCAGTTGGTCGATGCACAGGAGGATGAGGTAGGTGACGGCAAAAGCGAATGCCGCGGCGAACGCGACGGCGGCGACCTCCTTTCCGAAGAAGGTAGAACCCCCGTAGAATAGGCCGTTGGCCCCCAAGGAGTTCACGCCGATCGAGGCGAACACCCCGAGGAGCACGATTCCGAGCATTCCGCCGACGCCGTGGACACCCCACACGTCGAGCGCATCGTCCCAATGGCGTCGGTTCTTGAGAGCGATCGCGAAGTAACAGACGATGCCGGCAGCGACGCCGAAGAGCATCGCCGCTTGGGGCGTGACGTAACCGGCCGCGGGCGTGATGACGACCAGTCCGGCGAGCCCTCCCGTAAGGAATCCCACGAACTTGGGCTTCCCTTCGAACGCCCAGTCCATCATCATCCAGACGAAGCTCGCGATCCCTCCCGCGATCGCCGTGTTGAGGAACGCGACGACGGCCACGTCGTTGACCGCGTAGGCGTTCCCCGCGTTGAATCCGAACCACCCAAACCAGAGGATCGCCATCCCGATCCCCACCATGTGGAGGTTCTGCGGCTTGTCCCGGACGTACCGGCTCCCGAGGTAAAGGACGCAGGCGAGCGCGCTCATGCCGGCGATGGTGTGGACGACAATCCCTCCGCCGAAATCCAACACCCCCCACTGCTGGAGGAGGCCCCCACCCCAGACCATGTGGGCCATCGGATAATAGACGAACAACTGCCAGCAGACCAGGAACACGAGGTACGCCCCGAACCGGACCCGGTTCGTGAACGCCCCGGTGATGAGCGGGGGCGTGATGATCACGACCATCATCTCGTAGGCGAGGAAGACGTAGAGCGGGATCCCCGGGCTCACGGGAGACGGCGTCGCGGAGGACGTGTTGAGCAGGAACGCCTGGTTGAGGTTCCCGATGATCCCGTGGAAGTCGCCACTGAAGCAGAGGGAGTACCCGACGGAGACCCACATGAGCGTCGTCACCCCGAGGGCGGCGAAGCTCTGCATCATGATCGAGACGGAGTTCTTCTGACCCACGAGGCCCGCGTAGAAGAACGCGAGTCCGGGCGTCATGAACATCACGAGCGCGGTCGCCACGAGCATGAACAGCTCGTCCGCCGGGACGAACCCTGCCATCGAACCTGCCCTTCCAAAGGAACCGGAACCCGCCCATCGGCGGGCCGGTGGGTTCCCTCGGGGGCGAACCGAGGGACGGGGATATTCTCCTTTTTGTGTGGTCGATATGACGAGACGAGGAGATCCAAAGGCGGGTCACGCTCGTCGACGGAGGCTCGCCGGAGGGGGTCTGGCCCCCTCGGCCGTCGCCACGAAGGTGCCGTCTGGGGCGGCTATGTGTCGAAGCGGGAGCTTGGAAGGATTCGGTCCTCAGAGCGGGACCGATCCCTTGACCGGGGATCCGTCGAAGAATCCCACCACAAGGAAGCCCCGACCCGTGCCGTGGAGGGGGATGCCCGAGACGAACACGAGGGAGGAACCGTTCTGGACCGGCATATCCCACGACTGCGAGCCGATCGACGACCAACCTTGCGCGCCGGTGTACGTCAGTACGGACGCCCCGCTCGGGTCCTTCAGCACCGCGTACCACCCAAGTTTCTCGGGGTTCGGCGGGGACCCCGCACACAGGTTCGAGGAGGTCACGTTGGCGGTCACGCTCACCAATGGGATGTAGTCGCCGTCCCAGATTTCGTAGAGGCGCAGGTTGACGGCGCCCGTGGTGACCGGGGCGGCGGCGCTGGACCAGTTCATCTGTTCGATGTACGCCGTCCCGCCGGCCGAGCAGGTGACGGTCCCCACCACGGGGGTGGAGAGATCGACCAGGATCGGGGGTCCGGGAGGAGAGTATCCACCTCCCTCCACACCGTTCGAGGGCCGCGCGGTCGCGAGGGTGTAGACGCCGAGGACGAGGACCACCGCGGCCACGAAGACCCCGATGCGCTCCCTCAGCTCGACCCGTCGCCGCGTCTGCGCCTCCCGGAACGAGCGAGCGCGCCCGTCCGAGGATCCGGGCCGTGCCGGTTCTCCGGCGCGACGGGACCCCTCCGCCCTCGAGGTCTCCGCCATCGCCTCGGGGCGGGGCGGGCCCGTCGGGGGGCTCGAGGAGGGTTCGGTCATGGTGCTTCCGGGGTCCTCGGCATCAGCTCGAGATACGCTTCCTCCAGGACGAGCGAGGTGTTCGCGAACTGGACCACGGGGGCGACTCCCTGGCAGAGCGCGAGGAGGCGGACGCGGCTCGCGTCGGCCCCGTCGAACGAGATCCTCCACCTTCGCTCGGAGAGCACGGTCACGCCCGCGGCCAACCCGTCGAGCCGACGGGCCGCGTCCGCGGGGACGGGTCGTTCGAACTCCACGTCCACCTCGCGGGTGCGGATCCGGTCGGCCACCCGATCGACACGGTCCTGGAGGAGGACCTCACCGTGATGAAGGAAGATCAGCTGGTCGCAGACCTCCGTAACCTCGAGCATCTGGTGGGAGCTCATGAGGATCAGGTGGTCGCGCTTGAGCTGGTTCAAGAGACGGCGGACGAGCACCCGTTCCGCCGGGTCGAGCCCGCTCGTGGGCTCATCCAAGAGCAATACCCTAGGGTCCCCGATGAGCGTCGCCGCAAGGGCGACCCGCTGTCGCTGACCTTTCGAGAGCCACCCGATCCTCTGTCCGAGGGAAGGGAGGTCGAGAAGCTCGTGGCATCGGTCGACCTCATGGTCGACATCGCTCCGCGAAAGACCACGGGCCCTCCCGACCGCATCGAGCGCCTCGTAGACGTTGAGCGTCGGGTACGGTTCGGGCGTCTCGATGAGCGCGCCGACCTCCCACAGGGCCGCCTTCCGGTCCGCCATGGGGTCGACACCGTTGAGGTAGGCCGCGCCGGCGGAGGGCCGAAGAAGGCCGACCAGGAGCTTCAGGGTCGTCGTCTTCCCGGCCCCGTTCGGACCGAGGTACCCTATCGCGCCGGCGCCGTCGTACCGGAAGGAGACCTCGCTCAAGACCGGCGGCCCCGTGCCGAAGCTCTTCGACAATCCGGCGACCTCGAACGAGCCCATGGTCACCCGGTCGACTCCTTCCGTTGATAGAGGAACGCGCTCAAGGGCAGGAAGACCGCGATGTACGCGGCCATGATCTCGAGTCCTTCCAGCACGGTGGCTGTCCAAATGGTGTACGATTGGCCCATTCCTACCGGAATCGATTGCGAGTGTACGAAGTCCGTGTCCAGAACGGTCGCGATCGCGCCGCCCGCGTACGGCATCGAGAACACGGGCTCGATACTGGCGAGCTCGAAGACGTTCGCGAGCGTCGTGAATCCTACGTACAGCGCGAGCACGGTTACGAGCACACCGGCCGCCGGCGAACGGACGAACGAGCTCACGCAGAAGGCCACGCTCAGGGCCGCGAGGGCGAATACGGCCGCCACTCCGAGCGATTCGACGACGAGCCCCCAGGGGACCCCGGGCGCTCCGAAGAAGTAGATCACGCCCACCGCGGAGAACGCGAAGTTGACCCCGACGATGGCGACGGTGACCAGCGTCGCGGCGGCGTACCGTCCCGCGAGGAGGACCGGTCGGCGGATGGGGAGTACGAGCATGTAGTACCCCGCACCCGTGGAGAAGTCCACACTGAGCGCATCCCCACCGAAGAAAGCCGCCGCGAGGATGATCCAGAGGGGCGTGTTCGCGAGGTTGTTGCTCAGGTACTCCGACGGCGAACCCAGTTGGTCGACCCGGACCGCCGTGATTCCGGCGTCGACCTGGAAGGCAAGGGTGAGCGCGGAGACGAGAACGACGAACGCGAGCAGACCGTAGAACCGATTGGTGCGAAGATAATGGCCGAGCTGAAGGAACGTGATGGTTCGCCACTGCTGGAGGTCCGAGACCCGCCGGCGCGTCGGGGACCCAACGGATCCCTCGACCGTTGGTGCGGGTCCCGATTCGTTCACCGTGGTCTCCACCCGGGACCTCCGCTTCGTGACGGCCTGTCCCATCGATTCGATGTCGAACCGCGCGGGTCAGGCCATCCTTCGCCGCCGATAAATCAGCCTCGGTCTCGCGTTTAAACCTTTCTTACCTCGAGCGACGACGACCGAAGATACCGGGCCCCACGAGGGCGCGGGATTCGCGGACCGGCCGAATCGATCGGGGATCGCGCCCGTGCGGCGGACCGTGCCGCGATGTCTCAAGGTTCCCCCCTCTTGCCAGAGGGATTATCTGATACATCCCGCCTATTCGACTCGAACGGCGCAATCGAGGAGAGACATGAGCGTTCTGGCGCGTGCGACCATCCTCGTCGTGGCCCTCCTCGTCGTAGGGGGCCTTTGCTCGCCCCAAAGCGCCGGGACCCGGACCGCGGGAACCGATACCCAATCCGAAGGATCGACCTCGATCTACGTAGCGGCCACAGGAAGCTACTCCTACACTCCGGACACGTTCCAAGACCTTCCCACAAACTCCACCATCAACGTCACGTTCGTCGACAACTCCACGATGACCGACCCCCACACGTTCACGATCATCGGCGAGGAAGGGGTTCAGCTCTCCTCGAGCACGTCGCAGGCCGAGATCAACCGGCTCTCATTTGGTCACAACCCGTCGCCCCTGTTCAATCTGAACGTCAGCCCCTCGAACCCCAAGAACGTGAGTTGGTTCGAGTCGCCCGGACCAGGGTGGTACGAGTTCGTCTGCTCCCAATCGAGCCATTTTAGCGATGGGATGTACGGTTTCATCGCGTTCGGGATGAACCTCCCGTCGAACCTCACGCTCCCGAACGAGACCTCGATTAGCCTCCCCCTGACGTTCAATCTCGTCGACGCCGGGATTGTGACGGCGTTCGTTGTCGTCCTCGCGCTCGCTGTCGTGCTCTGGCACCGGCAAAGCTCGAGGGCGAGGTCGTCTCAAGGACCGAAGGGCCGTTCCCAGTCCCCGCCGCGACGGGACTGGTAGACCCGATCTCGCAATCGACGGGGCCGCTTCCGGGAGGAGTCGCTTCGTCGTTCGGTTGCACCGGGTTATCCGAAGGCGGTTGCCCGGTTTCCCATCCGATGCTCGTTCCGGGCAGCCGGTTCCGCCGAAGAAGGGGCCATCCCTTCCACTCCGAGTCGTGGATTAAATAGGGGAAGCTGGGTCCTACCGCCGAGAGGCGGGGATGTTCGACTCAATCGACGACTGGCTCGTGATTGCCGTGGTAGCGGGGATCCTCTTCTACGGGTCCTCGAAGATCCCTCAACTGGCGCACAGCCTCGGGCGCTCGGTCGGCGAGTTCAAGAAGGGGCGCCTCGAGGTCGAACGCGAGATCAAGGCGGAACAGGCCACATCGACCAACGGGCCGGCGCCGTCGGGTCCGGCGCACTAGGCGGATTGCCACCGGCCGGCATGCGCGCGGGGTTCGGGTCAACAGCGTTTCGCATCCGGCCCCACCCGCTCCTCTCGAGATCCCACTAGAGGACGTTCGGCGGATGGGCGACCTCGACCGAATCCTTCGGATTGTCGAGGAAGCGCGCCGTCGCCTCATCCGCATCGCCCTCGTGCTCGGTCCGCTGTTCGGCTTCCTTCTGTTCTTCGAGCTCAAACCGGTCTCGATCCCGCTCTTCGGGGTCTCGGTACCGTTCGCCTACCCTTGGCCGAACCCCTTCTACAACATCTCCGCGCAAGTGTTCCTTCTGATGGTCGCCTGGATGCTCCCGCCGGGGGTCCAACTCCTCAACCTCGGGGTGGGGGACTCGATCTTCGCGCAGATGGAGATCGGCCTCCTCCTCACGCTCATCCTCGGAATGCCGTGGATCGTCCACGAGGTCGGGGCCTTCCTCGTCCCCGCGCTGCGCCGCAACGAGCGGGCATTGATCCGCCAGATCGGGATCCCCGCAACGGGGCTGTTCGCCATCGGGACGATGGTGGGCCTGGTCTTCATCACCCCGTTCACGTTCAAACTGCTCTTCTATTACGTATCAGCGATGAACCTCGAGCCGGTCCTCGGGGTGCAGGACTTCGTGAGCTTCGCCCTGATCTACTCGCTCGCGTTCGGGATCGTCTGCGAGCTCCCGGTCTTCATCTACGCGCTGACCCGCCTGAGGGTCGTCCGGGCCGCCGCATGGCGAAAGCATTGGCGGGGCGCGGTGATCGGAGCCCTCGTCTTCGGCATGATCATCACGCCCGACAACTCCGGCATCACGATGATGATGATCGCAACGCCGATGGTCGGCCTCTATCTCGGAGGGGCGTATTTCGCGACCCGCTGGGAGAGACAACAAGAGCCCCGACACGGCCCGGCATGCGGCGTCGCGGGGGCGGGGTGAGCCGATGGCGCTCTTCTCCGACATGGACTGGCTGATCATCGCGATCGCCGCAGCGCTCCTCTTCTTCGGTCCTCAGGGACAACAGTTCGCCCGACAACTCGGTCGCATGTACGGTCGGCTGGTCCGGTTGAAGGCGGAAGTGATGGCCGAGGTGGCGACCTCGGCGGGCCTGCCCACGGGGCCCAGCACCTCCGCTCCTTCCCTCCGGTCGGCGCTGTTCGGCATCGAATCGACGGGAGCTCCGTCCCCGCCTCCGATTCCCACCCCCTCTCCCACTCCCACGATTCCGGGAACCATCACCCACGTCCAGAGCGTCGGGATGTGGGCCGTGGAGACGCAGATGCTCGGGGCCGGCATGGGGGCGGGCACGTGGTGGATGGCATCGACCTCGACCCCGGGGGAGGTGGTCCGGCTCCGATGACCCTCTCCGCCGACGACGAGGTCACGATCGCCGAAGTGGCGGTCATCCTGATCGGGATCGCGATCACGTGGGCGGTCTACCACTTCGCTGTCGGAGAGAACGGACCCGACGAAGAGCCTCGTCGGAGGTCGTCCGAATGAACCTCCCGGAATGCGCGGCCTGTCCTTCGTTCGCGGGCGGGGGTCCCAACGAACTTCGGGTGCCGGTCGGCCGGCTGTACCGCTCCCCCGTTCGGCCCCGACACGTAGCCGTGATGGCCCGAGAGCCCGGACCGCAACCCGAAGAGCCCGTCGACGAGACCCGACGGAACCTCCTGAAACTGATCGCGGTCGCGGGTGTGATCGGTGCGGTCGGCGGAGGGGTCGGCGGCGCGCTCGAGTTCGCCGGCCGTCCGCCCGTCGTCGGTCTCTCGAGCTATCCGACGGTCCAGCTTCAGGACGTGGATGGCTCGGTGCTGACGGCCTCGAAGGTGATGAAGGAGTACAACGTCACCACCTCGGACGCTCTCACCTTCAACTACCCGCTCACGAACGAACCGAACCTCTTGATCAATCTGGCCCCTCCCTCGGGAGGTTCTGGGGGCGCGAAGAACGTAACCGGCGGGGTCGGCCCGAGCGGGTCGATCGTGGCGTTCAGCGGGATCTGTCAGCATCTCGGCTGCCAGGTCCCGAGCATCGCGTTCTACCCTGCCGGGACCTGCTCGAAGAGCTTCGGAAGCCTCGCCTTCTACATCCACTGCAGTTGCCACGGGTCCACGTACGACGCGACCCGGGGAGCGGCGAACCTCACCGGGCCAGCGACGAACCCTCTCCCGCAGGTGACACTGAAGTGGAACACCAGCGACGATTCCCTGTGGGCCGTCGGCGTGACGGGGCCCACGGTGATGGGACACACCAACACATTGCAAGGAGGAGTGGGGGTCGGCTCGACGTCGCAGCTGCAGTCGCAGTCGCCGGTCGTCCTTTGCACGTTCCCATAGGAGGAGCGGGACGGTGTCGCTTTCGAATCGTTTCAACCGAACCATGGACCGACTCTGGGCGTGGTTCGAGCGCCAGGTCGGCCTGGTTCAGGGCACTCCCGAAGGGGGGACGGCGGGACGTTTCCAGCCCTCCCGCCTCACCGGCGCCTTCGTGCTGGCCGCCTTCGCCTATCAGTTCGTGAGCGGGGGATTGCTCCTCCTCTACTACCAACCGAGCGTCTCCTCCACGTTCACCCTCTGCGGTCAGACCCCGGGGGCCCCTTCCTCGTCTCCCGCGGCCTGGTGCAGCACCTCTTACATCCTCCACTCGGTCCCGCTGGGGTCGGTCCTCCTGACGACCCACCTCTACGGCGCTTACGTGGTGATCGCCCTCACGATCCTGCACTTGTTCTGGGGCTACTATCGCGGAGCCTACAAGCGCGCCGGGCGGGAGCTGAGCTGGATCGGGGGGGTGGTGCTCCTCGTCCTGGTCCTTGGAATGGGATTCACGGGGTACCTCCTCACGTACACGCAGCTCTCCTACAACGCGACCCAAGTGAGCGTCACGCTCATGCAATCGGTCCCGTACATCGGCCCGGCGATCGCGAGTTTGGTCGTCGGGGACGGGACCCCGCAGAGCCTCCTCACCCGAATGTTCGCCTTCCACGTGGTCCTCCTCCCCCTCGCGATCATCGTCCTCGTCTACCTCCATAAGCGGATGCCGCTGTATCCGCGCGTCTACCTCTATCTCGTGAAGTGGGGACTCCTCTACGTAGGCGTCCTGGTCTCGGTGGCCTATCTCTGGCCTTGGCAATTGCCCACGTACGCCGGGAACATCGGTGCTCCGCAACCGGTGACCGTGCCGGCCTGGTACTTCCTCTGGTTGTTCAAGCTGGTCGATTTCGTTTGGGTCACGCCCGCAGACGCGATGATCTTCACCGGCGTCGTCCTCCTCTTCCTCGTGCTCCTTCCGTTCCTCGATCGTTCGTCGCACCTTTCCCCGAGGGACCGGCCGGTGTTCCTCTTCCTCGGCAACTCCCTCCTCGGGTTCTTCGTCTTGATGACCGTCTGGGGAGACCTCACCCCGGGTCTCCCGATCCAGCCCGCGGAAGTGGCGCTCCGTCTCGGACCCGTGCTCGCCGTGAACGCCGTCGTGGTGGCGTTCTTCTACTTCCGGTACCGACGGGCCAAGGTCCCCTCATCAGCCCCCGCGCCCCCGTCGTCCTCGCCGTCCCCATGGTCCTCACCGACCGAGCAACCTCCGCCCAAGCCCGGGGCGGGGTCCCCAAGCGAATCCGGCCCGGTCCTCCCACCCAAGACCGCGGCCCCCGAACCTCTCCTCACTCCTCCGGTGATCCTATCGGTGGCCGGACTCGCAGGGTCGTTCTTCCTCCTCGCGTTCGGGCTCTGGCTCCCCTTCGTGTTCCTGTTCGCCGCCTTCCTCGTGGCGATCGCCGAGGCGAGCCGCCCCTCCCGAGCCGCGGCGAATCTCCTCTTCGCCCTGGTCGGATTCTTCGCGGTCGTGGTCCTTCTGGTCGCCCTCGTCCTCGTCGTGGTCGTCTAACGCCCGTTCGAGGACGGAGGCCCGTCGCGCGCTCTAGACGTGCCGGGAGTTGAGCCGCCGGTCGATCCCATCGCAGACCAGCGCGATCCCGATCCCGAGGAACAGGATCGCGAGGAGCGGGAAGAGCACCATCCACCAGCCCGCCGAACCCACTGTCGAGATCGGGAGCCCCTCGCAGGTCCCAATCGCGAGGAGGTTCCCATATTCGGGGAAGTTCACCGCGGGGAGGGGGGAGTACGGGGGCAGCGACGCGATGAGGTAGTAGAGCCCTTTCGAGCCGCCCGGGCCCGCGCAGTCCCAGAACCACGGGAAGATCGTGAGCACGAAGAAGATCGGTGCCACGTCAATCGGCAGCTGAGCGAGGACCGGGGAGAGCGAGTTCGGCAGAATGTGACGGAAGAACAGGTAGGTCCGGCCGGCCCCGGAGGCCCGCGCCGACTCGAGGTACGGTTCGCGGGCCACCTGGCGGGCCCGCTCCCGCGTGGTCCGCGCGGTCGTGGGCCAGATCACGAGGCCGAACAGGAGGACGAAGACGGGGAGGTTGACCGATGCCGGCGCGACCGTCCATAGACCGGCGAAGAGGGCGACCACGAGGAAGAAGGAGGGGATGGCCCCGAGCGTGTCGCTGAGGAACATCACCACCGAGTCCACGACACCGCCTTCGTTCATCCCCGCGATCCCACCGAGGACCCAGCCGAGGCCGGCGTCGATCACGAGGATCCCGCCCACGATGGCGAGGTCGAACGGCGTGGCCTGCCAGAGCGCCCGGAAGAGGTCGGTGCCAAGGCCGGGCAAGACCCCGAACGGGTGCGCGTAGGAGGGGCCGATCGGATTGAACGGGGGGATCCAGGTCGGGTTGATCGGGACCGCGTAGAGGGAGTTCCGGAACACGATGAGGGCGCTCATCGCGACCGCGAGGTACCCCGCCAGGATCGCGATCCCGGCCCAGAGGCTCGCGCCGAGCGGTCGTCGGGCCCATCGCTCCCGGAACCTCGGAGACCGAAGCTCCTCAAGCCATTCGGCGGCGACCGCCACCGACCCCGCCACGAACCCCTCTCCCTGCGAGGACGCGGCCGCGCTTCCTCGGGGCGGCGCGAGCCACGGGGCCGGGCGGGACCGCAGGAGCGGTCGGACGATCACGATTCCCGCGGAGAGCACGCCCACGGTGAGTCCTCCTCCGATCGCGGCGTACTCGAGGATCGGCGGCCCCGGGGGCGAGGGGGGACTGGGCGCGTGGCACACGGAGCTCAGGACGAGCGGCGCGTGATCCCCGCCGACCTGGATGCTATCGTGGATCCCCGTCGAGGGTTGAGGAAGGATGAGGTGGAGCTCCCAGTAGATGTAGGCGTTCACGTAGGGAAGCGTGGAGTTCGGGTTCAGAGCGTTCCCGAAATTGTTCCAGTAGTTCCCGCCCTGGGTCGGGCAGTCCGGACCGAGGACATTCCCCGATAGAGGAACCCCGTTCACCGTCGCGGCAACGTCGCGCGCCGGCTGGGCCGGGACGTTCCACGTATCCGCGTACATCGGCGGGTGCAGAGGTTGGCAATCTCCGACGTCGCTGTCCGGGCAGGAGTCATTGTAGATGTCGAACGGCAGGTAGACGGTGGGGTTGTCGACCGAGAAGTTGTTGTTGAAAATGAGGTCCCCGCTCTCGGCCTCGGCGAGACCCGCGTAGGCCTGTCCCGGGGCCCCGGGAGGGGTCGCCGCGTCCCGGAAGGTGTTCCCCCAGACTGTGTTGTTCGTCCCTCCATAGAGGAGGAGCCCGTCAGGGGAGACGCACCAGCTGCAGCTCACGGCGGGACAGACCCCAATGCACTGCGTCTGGTAGGGTGGGACGAGCCAGGAAGGAACGAACGTGTTCGACAT
>Ga0326728_10000739_pt1 | contig 123704 bp, 98 predicted proteins | sample MB3enrmetagenome_FD_207602 | JGI IMG/M metagenome (GOLD analysis project Ga0326728, IMG submission 207602) | Lab enriched peat soil microbial communities from McLean, Ithaca, NY, United States - MB31MN | ecosystem: Environmental > Terrestrial > Soil > Wetlands > Peat | place: USA: New York... | reverse complement strand
TCATGAATCGCGATTCGGTAAATCCAGGTCTTCAGACTGCTGTCACCATGAAACTGCCTGATCCCTTTGAAGACCTTGATGAACACGTCCTGGAGAACGTCCGGCGCCTCGGCGGGATTGTCGAGAAGGCGTGCGATGAGGTTGAAAACCGGGTTCTGGTAGACTCCCAGCAGGTAAGCGAAGGCATCTTCGGAACCCGCTTGCAGCTCCGCGACCAAAGGCGCTTCTTCCGCGGCTGCGGGTACCCCCCGATCAAGCGCTATGCCGACGGTCCGCGCGGTGTCCATCACGCCCATACGATAGCACTCCCCGGCTCCGACTTCAATACCGCGCTTGCCTTCTTCAACACTATTGACACCGGCAACATCGAATTTGTTCCCGAGAACATGTCGAAAGGTTCAAGTGTAAAGGGTGAAGGCTAAAACCAAACAGTATAACGTGAGGGCCCATCCCGTGTAGCCAGCTTCCTGTCATTTGGCCAGCCTCGCCTTGCCTCTCGGAACCCTTGACTTCGTTTCCGCAAATTGTGCCGTTCTTGCTCATTTCAGGCGCTAATTTGTGCTAAATTGCGCGCAAAACGCGCATAATTTGCACCCTCAAAAAAAGTGATGTCCTTTGTTTTCAGCCACTTCTTGGCTTTGTTCCCGCGATTTTTGTATTCTCTCGCCGTCCCTCGCGTTTCCCCCCGCAGGGCAATTCCGATCCCCGCCACATCTCCCAAGATCGAGTTCCCCGCCCCGACGTGTGCGATGTCAAAAAGCTCGAATTTTGGCTCTGATTCACGCATTTGAGCACTCAATTGGGGTTCGTTTTGAGTTCGTTTTGAGTTCGTTTTGAGTTCGTTTTCAAAGTGCCTCGTGTGTTTTCAATGACATACTGGCTTCGATCGTACTATTTTTTGTCTTTTTGAAGCCACTCTCTCTCGAGTGTCCCAGGACCATCCCGCTTTTCCTTTCGCATCCGGCCATCCCGGCGTCCGCCTGCGACAATGTGTCCACAAAATGACCACAACTATAGGCTAGCATAGGCCCGTGGGTTTGTCAAGTGAAAAATGCAAAAAGTGAGCGGACTTTCCCGAATCTCCCCTCCCTACCTGTCCAGACCGCGCCAGGAAGAGTGACTGTGACAAGATGTCGTTCTGTGGTGTGCCCGTGGCCAGAAAATGAGAGCCTGACTCTCCGCCTGAACGCCTGTTATTTTCCCCGAGTTCACATTTACAGTTTCGACTACACGTCAAAGTGAGTTCCACACCAGACAGATTGCCATGTTTGCCGTCAGGGAAGGGCGATTATCATTCCTAATCCGGCAAAGTCCCTCACTGAGCATGGTTTCCGAGTTCATCTTGAAGGGCGCGCTTCAACTTCTCGTAAGAATCTTCGGTGCGGGCAGTGCCGTCATTTTGATTTTTGCAGTCTTGACGGTACGCCCTGCGTCCAAGCGTTAGCTATCGTTACGAGGGACTGGTAGCATACCAGTGTAAGCGCATTCATAGCGGAAAGGGACGACTTTTCTATGCAAGGATGCACAGATTGGATCTCAGCGCGTAAGCGCAAGCTGGAAGAAACCCTTCAGGCGCTGCTATCAGCAAAACCGGTTTCGTTTCTGGACATATCGCTCAAATCGGGGCAGCTCAAAAAGCAAGGCATCTATGCAATTTCCTGCAAGAGCGCCTTGCCGGGCGAATACTTGCACGTGGGCCGGTCGAAGTCAGCGGGCTTGAGAGGTCGCATTTTGAGCCAACACCTTGGAGGCGGGGGAAAGGGCGCCGAAAGCGATCTCATACAGAAGGTCCAAACCAATAAACTCGCCACTAACCGTGAAGAGGCAAGCCGGTGGATAAAGGAAAACTGTCAGGTTCAATGGATTATTGAAGAAGACGGAATCCGGCGCGCTTGGGCAGAGCACTACATTCTCAGTGTTCTCCAACCCAAGTGGGGACACTAATTGAGGCTCCGAGATCAAAAACTCGATTTTGTCATTGGCGGCCTATTTTGATGGTTCATGGGGACGCTTGTGCCTGTCCCCTTCGTCCCCAAAGCTCAAAGAGGATGTTGCATTCCGCTAGGAGCGGGCGGGGCGCATCGGTTTCGCGTCTACGAAATTATCTACGGTCGCGGCGCCGCAGACTCACGGCCGTCGTTCGATGCCGAAGGTTCCACGTCTGGTTCAACATAGGTTGGAGTTCCCGGCAATCGGCTGAGGTCAGTAACTCCAGATTCCGCCAACCACGCGACAAAGTCCCTTGCCGAGAGTCGCCCAGTCAGCACTCGCATCAATCCCTCCATGAAAATGTCGTGTCGAACGAGGGCGACCGACGGCGATGCAGCCGCCTTCTTCTTCGAGTGCTCATCGAAATCTGGCTTGCCGAGTGTTACTCGTTTCATGGTTTGGTCAAAGTCCAATGCCTTCTGCACCACAGCGAATGCTTCGTCTTTCGTAATCAGCGGCGGCTTCTTTGTCGCGGTCTTACACTCGATCAGGAGAGCAGTATTCCCGAGCACGAGTTGAATGTCGGGTACGTTCTGTCGTTTCCCATCGTCCAGTTTGTCAACCACCCAATTCAATTCTTCTTTTAGAAGTTCGCATATCGCGTCGTCATAGGCGGTCCCAACCGCCTCATTACATTTCTTGACTTTCTCCTCGATACCCAGTTCTTGCCCAAGCCGAAGATGCGTACGCCCGAAGTTCAAGTTCGCATTGTCAAAAGTGTCCGATAAAGCAGCAATAAGAGCGTCTGTCCGTCGCTCGCCACCCAGTAGCTTCACAAGACGGGCTTTACCGGCGCCTATCACGTCCATGACTGTCGTCCACCCATTCGCAATCAACGCCATGACGCGCTGTCGACCAAACCCCGGCACGTTTCGCCGATTCGCAATTCGTAGCACGTCGAGTGCCTCCGCCGGAGTGCCCCAACGAACTCGCCGGGCGAGCATCCCGATGTTGTTCGTCACCACTTGCGGGCAACCGAGATCGGAAGCGCCAGACACACAACTCAGGCCATCGAGAATCCAACCAATATCAATCGAAAGACGATGCAAGTTGCCAGCAGAAATTCCCGTGAAAAAGCGTATCTTGCGCTCAGCCTCGCCTTGAATAAACAGCCCCATTGCGTGGACGCACCGAGTCACGTGCTCGTTAGTCCTGTCCCATGCCGTTAGGTGACTTACCCTTTGCATGAACACGGACGATTCAGGGTTCATTTGGCCCGATGGCCAAGGAAGGAACCTGGAAGGGAATTCATCAGCGAATTCCGGGCAGGTTGTAGCCCAATGGATCAGAGCGACCTCGTAGGTTTCGAATTTCTTTTCAATCTGATTTGTGTAATTCGTGAGCAGATCAAGGAATTGCTTGGCGGTCTCGGGCAGCAAACCCGAAAGTGAGGTGGACTTGCCCAGCGGTGTCACTTGAATGATCGAGTGGCTCTCTTCAACGATTCGATTTTGGAGGAGCCAATCAACAGCCCTGGTCGCCTTCGCGATTATCGCATCAAGGAGTCTGGGGTTGTTCTCAAGAATCTGATGCCAGTAGAACGTGTTCTGCAAAAACGTAGTGAGCTCAGCTTTCGAAGAAACGGCGCGCGCAGCCACAAGAGAAAGCACTGTCCGACGCATGCTAAGTGTCACGAACTGCGAATCCACGCGGTCATTCTCAGGTGACACGAGCCGGTTCGCGTGCTTTAGTTCCGCGTTGTTTTTCGGCAAGAGCAACACACGACCGTCCTTATGGTACCCCAGTCTCCCGGCACGACCCGACATGTTTCGGAAATCGGATCTGGCAAACAGCCTGCCTTGCCTGAACCCCAGTTGCGCTCCCCAAACAGTCTGGCGTCGGGGCTGGGTGGAAGCAGGCCGCAGCGGCAGCCAGTGGCTCGGATCGATCAGGGCTTCCAGTTCTCTATTCAGAGTGGCCACAACGCCAGCTTGACAAATGACAATTTACACTTTACGGTGTACCCTAATGATTAGGAGCTTTAAGCACCGTGGCCTGAAGCGCCTCTACGAGCGCGACGACCGTAGCGGGATACGGCCTGATCTGGTCGATACAGTTCAGGAAATCTTGACCGTGCTCGACGACGCCGTAGCGCCGCAGGAGCTTGGCCTTCCTGGATACCGGCTTCACCCGCTGAAAGGAGATATGGAGGGGTTTTGGTCGGTTACGGTGCGGGCGAACTGACGGATTATCTTCCGTTTTGATGGCGCGGATGCGCTTGACATTGAACTGATCGACTACCACTAGGGCAATGAAAGGAGCAACCACCATGCCGATGAAAAACCCCGCACACCCTGGACGTATCGTAAGGAGTGCTTGCCTTGAGCCTTTATCATTGACGGTCACGGAGGGTGCAAAGGTTCTTGGCGTCACACGGCAAACACTGAACAACGTCATCCATGGGAAATCGGGCATCAGTCCGGAGATGGCTATCCGGCTCTCGAAGGCGTTCGGGAGCACGCCGGAAACATGGTTACGGATGCAGCTTGCCTATGATCTCGCACAGGCTCGCAAGGACGAAAGCAAAATCAAGGTTCGCCGTCTGCACGTGGCCGAAGTACTTCATGCCCAGTGACGAAGGACGCTTCTGCCGCGCCGAGAATCCGCCTATGCGGAGTTTAAGGATGTGGAAGGTAGCTGGAATACTACTTTAACGGCACTGCCTGCTCGCGGACGTAGGTGTCCACTCGAGGGTCCCGGTCCGCGCCGGCGGCGCCGGGCGGGATGTAGTGGAACGCTTCGGCGTATTCAACCCCGTATTGCCTGCCCAGTTCGCGGCTGCTCGTCATAACGAATTCCCGAATGTAGTTTCGATCGGCCGTAGCGTCGTCGTCGCCCAAAAGAGGCAAGCGCTGATTGCGCTTGGCCAATTCCGCCCTCAAGCGAGAGCCGAGGTGTCCGCCTGGACCTTTCGCCACGTTAGCCCGATTGACTTCCACCTTCTTCTCAATCTGCTTGCTGATATCCACCACGCGGGTGATCTCCGGGCGCCGCGCGAAATAGTACTTGTCCTGAACCTCTTTCGGCTCGAGGCCTGCCGCGAACTGCTCCGGGTAGTCATGCGGGCGGCCCGCCATCCAACATGCCGCTTCCACCGCCTTGGCCAGTGTGTAGTGATCAGGATTCTCTTCATCGTGAGCCCAGGGATCCCAGCACACCACGGTATCCGCCTTGACCAGGCGAATTATAAGGATGAGGCGGCAGATCAGTTCGTTGAGCGAAACATCGGCCATGCGGTGGTTGCTGTAGTTGAGGTCGAAGTGTCGGCGGCAACCCAAGAGCTCCGCGATGCGAGCGGTATCGCGCTCGTTGCCGAGTACGTTCTCGCCGATCGTTCCCGCCGTGCCCAGCCCGGGTGAGTCACCCATATCGTCGTTGGTGGCACGGACCAGGTAGCCGGTGTAACCCTCTTCGATGAGCTTGGCCACCGTGCCCGAGGCCTCGAGCGCGATGTCATCGGAATGAGCTTGCAGCCCCAGCAGCACTTTGCCTTGGTGAGGTTGACCGGCGAGGGGGCGTTCGAGAAAGACTCCGCCTGCCGTCACCGGCTGCTGCTCGGGCCCAGGCAGGCTTGAGAGGGTCCCGGCAGCCACAAAACCGCTCAGGAGATTGCGCCGTAACATGAGTGCAATTATACTCCGATTCGTAGCCTCCCGACCCGCCGGGGCAGGATGAGGTCCTGATGCTGGAGCAGAAGGCTGGATTTAGGCACGATTTGCCCCGCAGCCTCGGGGTGTTGGACGCCACCGCCATCATCATCGGTATTGTCATTGGATCGGGCATTTTTGTGCTGCCCAATCTCATCGCCCGGAACCTGCCGTCCGGCTTCGCTATCCTTTCCGCCTGGGTGGTGGCCGGAGCGCTCTCCTTTTTTGGGGCGCTGGCGTATGCCGAGCTCGGTGCGATGATGCCTGCCACCGGCGGTCAATACGTGTACCTGCGTGAAGCCTACGGGCCGATGTGGGCATTCGTCTCCGGCTGGACATTCATGCTGGCGGTCCTGTCGGGCGGAAGCGCCTGGCTGGCGGTCACCTTTTCAATCTATGTGCGGTATTTCATCCCCCTGACGCCGGCTCTGAGCAAGGTCTTATCACTGGCGCTGATCGCGGCCCTCTCAGCGGTCAATTACGTGGGCGTCAGAGAGGGGGCCTGGGTGCAGCGCACTTTCACTTATCTCAAGATTGGGGCGCTGCTGGTTCTGATCGGGGCCGCCTTCCTAAGCCCGCACATCGCACCCGCTTCGTCTCCGTCCGGCACCGCTTCCGTCTCTCTGGCGCATTTCGGTGTGGCGATGGCGGCATGCCTGATGGCGTACAACGGCTGGGCCTATGTAAACTTCGTGGCGGGCGAAGTGAGGGATCCCCAACGAAACCTGCTGCGTGCACTGGCGATCGGCATGGGTATCGTCGCGGCGTTGTACGTGCTTGTCAATGTGGGCTACCTGAAAGTGCTGTCGGTACCACAGATCGCGATGACCGAACGCGTCGGCGCGGACATGGCGATCCAGACCATGGGCTCGATCGGTGGAAGGTTCGTATCCGCCACCGTACTGCTGTCGATCGTGGGCGCAGTGAACGGCTGCGTGCTGACCGCTGCTCGCCTGCCCTTCGCCCAGGCGCGGGACGGGCTGTTCTTCGCCCGCTTCGGCAAGGTCCACCCGCGCTTCCAGACGCCCGCCGCCGGAATTCTGTGGGGCGGAATCTGGACGGGCATCCTCATCCTCACGGGCTCGTACGAAACGCTCTATTCGTACTCGATCGTCGCGGCGTGGATCTTCTACACCATGAGCGTCGGAGCAGTGTTCCTGCTGCGCCGCAAGCTTCCAAATGCGAACCGGCCTTACCGGATGTGGGGCTATCCCGTCACTCCCCTGCTTTTTGTGGCAGTGTCCGTCTGGTTCGTGGTGAATGCCTTCGTGACTCAGCCCGGGCCTTCCTTCGCGGCCTGCGCCATCGTCGCCACCGGCGTGCTGGCTTATTGGATATGGCGCAGAGTGGAATCCGGCTTGGCCGCCGTTAAACCGAAATAAGAAACTCCACCCGTGTTGCGCCGCCGGGAACTCCGCTGAGCTGGGCGGCGTGGGTGAAAGCCGCAGAACTGAAACGGAAAAACGCCTTTACCGCTATCGCCGCAATAGTGTACGATAAGAACTATCAAGGTTGTGGGCCTGTGGCGCAGTTGGGAGCGCGCATGACTGGCAGTCATGAGGTCGAGAGTTCGAACCTCTCCAGGTCCACCAATCTTGTCAACAAGTTAGCCTCATTACCTACCGGGCGGTAGGCCACATTGGGCCACATCTGAATTAGGAATCTCATTCTCCACTCGCTTTCTTGGCCGGGAAGAGAATCAGTTTTTCGATCTTCTGTACCGCCTCCCGCTTTGGACCAGCGAGCTCGTGCATGTAGCGGTCGGTGGTGCTTAGCCTTGAATGTCCAAGCAGTTGCTTCATCACCAGCGTCGGAATACTCCCCTCGTTTCCCCCGAGCGTAGAGAAGGTGTGCCTGAGCGAGTGCCAGGAGAAATGAGGAATGCCCAAGCGCTGGGCAACCGGATAGACGTGCCGCTGAATCAGGTTGCGGTCACTTAGCGGGTTACCGGATTCGCCGGTAAACAGCCAACCTGTAGTCGGGCGCTGCGCGGAGTAGTCTCGCAACGCCTCGCCTAAGAACGATGGAATCGGAAGCTCTCGATCCTTTCCGTTCTTGGTTCCTCCCGCTTGTCCCCGACACCATGAACGCCGGACGTGGAGAGTACCGCAGTCCAAGTCCTCGACTCGAAGCCCTAGGATTTCGCCGATCCGCAAGCCTATCATGACGCCAATCATCACGACGAGCCGGGCGGGATCTTCTAGGTGTTCGAACAAAAGAGTAACCTCTTCCACCGACAAAGACCGCTGCTGCCGTTTGACCCTTGTCGGAGGGGCTTCGATCTCCTTGGCCGGATTACTAACCAGCCAGCGCCACTTGATTGCTGTCTTGAACATCTTGCTCAACACGGATCGAAGGTGCAGGACCGTTTGCGATGCGTAGCCTTGTTTGTACTTGTTGCTCAGAAGCCGGTCGATGTGGAGAGCCGTGATGTCGCGCATCCTTTCCCGCTCGAACGCAGGCGCGAGATGGTTCTTCCATAAGAGTTGGTACATATCGCGCGTGTTTGGTTTCATATTATCGACGACGTTGGGCTTAAAGGGCTCCGCCCAAAACTCGCCGAGGGTTACGCTGGCTTGAGACCTAGGGGCCGCCTGATTGACCTCTTGCATGATCCGATCGGCGGCTTTGCTGGCCTCGTTCTTTCCACGAAATGCCGAAATGGGTCCGAGGATGACGGTCTTCTGAGGCCGTTCCGCTTTGCCGTCCGGCGTGAAGCAATCTTCGCGATAGCGCAGAACATAGTTGCCGTTCTTCTTCCTTACACTTCCTCTCTGGTAGCGCCGAATCATTTGAACCTCCGCAGTGATTTGCGGCGTTGATTCGGGCTCTCAGCTGGCTGCTGCTTCTGCACTATAGCGCCTCCACTAATTCCTTCGCAAGCGTTCAACGTATTCCCAGAGGTCACTTTCCCGGAAGCGCAGGTACTTGCCCACCTTCAAGTACGGTATGCCATCGGGTGGCTTCAATCCGACTCGCCGGTACACCCACTTCCGTGGCACGTTCAGCAGCGAGGCTACATCTTCGACGCTGAGAAGGCGACTCGTACCGTTACCTCCGGTGCTCGCTTCCACGCCGAGCGCAGAGCCTCGCGGGTCCCCATGCAGCCTGGGCGAGGGCGCGCCGTGCTTTGTGTCCTGTCGGCTGCCGTCGCGGCTTGGCAGTCTTGCGCCTTCGGCAACAAACTCGATGATCGGGCTGTGGGCGTTCTCGTCCATTTCTGACTCTCCCCGATGGTATTCGTTGCGACTCATAGAGAAAACCGCGAGCATTTGCTGCAGTCGACAGGAGCACTGCGACCAGTTATCCGTCGGCGTTGGCACCACCCTTTCGAGCCAAACGAGACGACCGGCGTATTCAGACCCTTCGCGCTAACGGCCTGATCGCTGAGCGGCTCAGGTAGCGAATCCTTGCCCGTAAGCTCGTTGGATGATGGTGTCGTTCCGAAAACAACGCCGGCACTTTAGTGCGGGAATCTCAAGTCTTGTGTAAAACAGATGCTCGTCCCTGTCAAACGGGCTCGAAGCGACGCCTTGAGGAGGGGAGGAGTCACCTTTTGTAGGGGACGAGGTAATTACTTGATTAGCTGCCGCTTACGGCGCCACCAACTGGCGACCCAGGAACTTCCAGCAAAAATCGCGGGTCGACTGTTGAGAGCACAGGTCACAAGTCAGCGGTTGCGGACGCAAACAGGGCAGCACATGTTCTCCGGGGAGGGCCCCCAATCTTCGGAGCGGGGGGTTGGTGCAGGATGTCAGCGGGTGCGACAACAGACTGTGAGTTCGTTGGCGTCAGGGAACAGGCTAAATCAGTTTGGCTTTCCGTGCCTGTGGACCTTTGATTTCAGAATCCGAGTCGCCATTTCTTGTACGTAATAGTCGGCGACGGGCCCCACTGTTCGGAGTCGCTTCTGCAAGGTCCTCCCCATTTCGGTTTCCGCCTGAGGGCATTCCGGCTGGTTCTCCCATCGTCGGGTGCGCTCGCACTCAACGGCCTGCCGAATTCGGTCCTTGGCCGCAGGAGTGTACTCGCCACCGGGATCGGGCAATACGCCTTCGCTGGAAAGAACCTTATCCAGCTCCGGATAGCAGGTGTTCCAAACGAAACTGTCAGTCTCCTCTCCAAATTGCTTGAACTCAATTTCTCCCTGCTCGTTCAGACCGAAATCTACCATGCACGACTCCATTGGGAATAGTTGGGACGGATGGGCGCCGGCCCACTCGTCAAGTTCCACAAGTGCCTGTCGCCTCGTGTCTGCCCTCACCAACGAAAAGTCGCCGTTCGGCCATCGGCACAAATACATGCCGGTCTCAGGCTCATCCAAATCCACTTCGTCACGGCCATCTTCGTCGAGGCGTGGCTCTACCAACTGTTTCGTCAGAACGTCGGACGGCTCGTCGGCGCCAACCTTCTCAGCCTCGGGCTCGGCGCAGGAGACAGCGACTACCTTGATGCCCGCCTTCTCGAACAGATGATTCGCGTCAACGAGCTCCATTATTGCCGCTGTGGCGTCTTGCACCCATTCCTCAGGAGCGACCTTTCTCCAACGTTGTCCTCGTGTATCGACGGGGGCCTCTGCAGTACCGACCTCGCGGTAGCGCTCGCGGGCAATTTGGATGGCTTGATTCTCGTCAGCTTCTTCCAGAACCACCTCGACTTCAAGCTTGTACTTTTTCGTCATGTCATTTCTCCCCTGTGGTCAGATGGAAACTGCCAGTTCGTTGGGCTCATAACCCAAAGGTCGCTGGTTCACATCGACGCCACGAATGTTCTCCGGTTGCTTCCTGTTGAACACAGCCGGCATTTCGTATGCCGGTAAGGCTGGACCAGCGTTTCCAAACTGATGGCCTGGAGCGGCTGACGAGGACTTGTTGGTTGATAGTCAAACGCAAAGCGTCTACCGCTTGTTGGGCGCTGGCGCCAGTTGTGGACTTGTCTTCCGCCGAACCAACCACCGCGTTGCCGTATTTCTTGCTCCCGTCGACTTGAGTTTCGCACTACCTGAGTACCCAAACCGTCTTACCAGACTTACACCACGTGCGCTTCAGACTTTTCTCAGTGTCGTGCTAGCCTCAATATCGTCTCTCCATTCAGTTAGGCAGCACGGATGGTGGCGGAAGGGTCGAAGGTGGGAAACGACGGGTTCGGTGCTATTATTTGTCGACCCGTGAAAAAAGTCGGCGAGCAATGTGCCTGGGGACCTCTAGCGCTCTGCCATGACCCTCACCTTTCGGCTCGACGATGCCTGATTCGGGGCGACCGGGTAAGCCGAATCGGGGGCGTTGAAATACCCTGGAAGGCCTGATAAGCGTTGCGGCCAGCGTGCCCGGGTTGTGAAGCGCCGAGAGCATCGCTTCCACAGTTCAGGGCCCCTTGGGCCATATTTCGCCGGAGCCGCGCCCGGACTGAAGTCTGCATTAATCCTGGTCCTGGTTAAGCAACAGATGCAGCGCCACAGACGAAGCAGCAAGCGTAACGCCGGACTGCTAGTACTCAGTTGCGTAAGTCAGCGTACCTATGTTTAAGTCGGCTTGGTTGCACGAAGCGCTTGGTCCATTCAAACGGTGCGGCGGTCTGATTGTAGTTGACCACAAACCGATCTATCGCTTGACGGAGTTGGACCACGGAGGTAAAACTCGCACCCTGCAGGGCTTGGCGGCTCAGGATGCTGAACCAGCATTCGACTTGGTTGAGCCAGGAAGCATGGGTCGGCGTATGGTGAAAATGGGCATTTGGATGCCGGACCTGCCAACAATCGTGCTTCGGTTTGTGGGTACTCAAATTGTCCACAATGACATGCAACTCGCGGCCGGGATAAGCGGTGACGATCTAATTCAGGAAGTCCAGGAATTCGCGCCGTCGACGCCGCGAGTAGTGGGCCGTGGTCACGGTGCCCGTGAAGACCCCCAGGGCAGCAAACAACGTGGTCGTTCCGTGGCGCTTGTACTCGTGGTTAAAACCCTGCAGGGAGCGGCCGTTAGGCAGGCGCAACCAGCCTTGCGCACGCTGCAGGGCTTGGATGGCGGGCTTCTCATCCACACTCAGCACCACGGCCCCAACGGGCGGGTCCAGATAAAGCCCGACGACGTCGGCGGCCTTGCGTGCAAATCCCGGATCGGTGGAAACGCACCAACTATGCCGCCTCTCCAACTCAATGCCGTGTTGGCGCAGCACCGCCCAGACCCGGTAAGGGCTGACGTCTCCGACGGCTTAGGCCAACAGGCGGCCATTCCAGCGTGCCCGCCCGGCGGGCGGAGACTGGTCCAGTTGCGCCAGAATCCGCCGTTCCGTCTCCGCCGTATAGCGGCGGGGTGGTCCCGAGCGAGGCGCATCGCGAAGTCCCTCCAGGCGCTGCTCGCCAAAGCGTCGCCTCCACTTCAAAACCGTGGGGCGACGCAACCCGAGCCGAGCAGCGATCTGCCGGGAACTTAGACCCTGGGCGGCGAGTTCGACGACTTGAATGCGGGGCAACATGCGACTCTCGGTCTTTCCGGCCCGTCGCCAACGCTCCAACTCTTGGTGTTCGGTCTCGGACAAATCAACTTTCAAGGCATGCCGTGGCATGCCTCAGACTACAGCATAGGTACGCTAACTAGCGAATCTAAGCAGTAGTGAGGGTCCTTTGAATCGTTTAGAGGCAGCAGATTTCCCGAGGCGTCAAGGCCTGTGTTTGCTTGATTCTCGAAGCATCAGCCCGTGCCGCGGGCGTGAGGTCGTCAGGGTCGGGCCCGGGCAGGCCGTCGGTCGGCGACGCGCGGAAAGCCCTGCATGCAAGAGCAATTATGTCGTTGAACATTATCGGCTGACTTCCTCCGTGAGCTTTGCCACGAGAGGCTGGGCAACGGCAGGTGTATCGGCACCGTGGTCGACGATCTCGCTGTTCTTAATCGCTTTGCCGTATAGCGCCGCGTTACTGCTGTCGTCAGCTTTCAAGGTCGCGCCATCGAGGGCAAAGCCTGCAAAGGCTCCCTTGCTTTGGCCGAAGAACAGAACCTTGGCGTCGGTATCATCGTGCTTGGCCCTGCCGTTTCCCCAGGCGGCGGCAGCATCGGAGCCCACCGTGAACCGGTCTGAAAGCAGCTTGGAGCGCAGTCCCTTGTCCAGCGACAGGAGCACGATGTCGATCCTCTCGCCACCGAGCTGCACGCCCAGGCTGGCGGACTCCAACGTTACGGCGCCAGGCGCCGACCAACTCTCGCCGTTGCGGCAGGAGATGAATCCACGGCCAAAGCCCACGCCGACCACCGCGGCGCCCTTCTTGAACCCGGGAATGACGGCAACGCAGTCAGCCTTGGCGAATTGCTCCGGCTTGATTCCGCGCCCGGAGGAATCTGTAAGTTTAGTTAAAACCGCCGCAGCAGCGTTAAGCCGCGCCCCGAAGTCATCGGCTGCCGTTACGTTGAGAACCGCTGCCATTGTGAATACGAGCGCCAGAAGCGCCACACGTTTGTTCGAGAACATGATTTGTTTTCTCCTTTTGTTGATATCGACCTCATGCGTACACCCGTTAAGCGCTTGCAAATGACCTTCCACTGCTGGCGCCGCGTAAAACGAACCAGAAGTCATTGAGGGTAAGGGCGACCGGAGCCAACGCGAGCCGTCGATGGAAGTCGACTGTCGAAATGCCGTTGATGGCCGGTTGACAGTTGCCATGCTATTGGCGGTTAAGGTTCGCTTGTTCGGATACCTTCAGGCAAACGCCGTTTGGGCAACGAAGTGCACCGTCACCGATCTGCACGATCCCGTACGGAAGGACCTGGTTGATCTCCAGAATACGCTGAATGAGGCGCGGAGCTTGCTCACCGATGTGAGGGTTGTGGTGCGGGCTAACAACTATAAGATCGACGACACGATTGAAAACCTGAGAATACTGGACTGAATCCCGCCCAGCTGGTCTTCACGGACACGCAACTGACCGATGGCACGTGGGCGGACGTCCTGGCAGTAGCCGAGACGGCCTCACAACCTGTGAATGTGATCGTCGTGTCTCGTATTGTGGACACAAGTCTGTACGTGGAGACTATTCAAACCGGCGCCTCCGATTACCTCGCGCCACCCTTTGTTGACACCGACCTCGCTCACGTGGTGCGGGGCGCGATCTACAATGTCGTCGCACGCCGCGCTGCCCAACGACAGCGCTACGCACACTATGCAGGAGTGCCGGACGTGACCAGTCTTGATGAAGCTTAAACAGCGGGGCTACCGGAGGTCACAGCTTCGGCGCAAGCCGGTGCTAAAATCTTACAGGAAGGAACTCTTGCCAAGGGTTCAGGGATTTTCAGGTCGGGGAGGCAGATAGGAGTTCTCCATCCTGAGCCGCGAGACTCTACCAGGGAGAGGCCTGTTTCTTCGTGACCGCGATGGTTGGACAATTCGGCGATCCTATCCGGCCTGCAGGTTCATGCAAGCGAGCCTGGCTGAGCCCGCTTAAGGCGCTCCCGCGCGGCAAGGTCCTCCTCGTGGCGGGCGCTGAATTCAGTTTCGACTCGCAGGGCGTCCAACTGCGAAGCCAGACTTACAAAATTGTCATTGAGCTAGTTCCGAAGTCGCTTGATCGGCAGAATGACCTTCGCGCTGTCGCGTTCAACCAAGCAGAGTCCGAATTGTGCCAGCATTAGCAAGTTCTGCACGAATTGCCGCTTCCTCTGATCCGCATCGCTCTTCGGGGCTGGCGCATCCGAACTGAGGCGTCTGGTCCGGCCGAGGTACCATCGGAGTGGTTAACTCTGTTAGCTCTTGACAACAGCGGTATTACAGACTAGAATTCGTAGGTCGAACTAGGCGCTCAGGGCCTGCCGGGTGCGCTATGTCAGAAAGTCCTCTTTTGTTTTCGTCCGTAGTTCCTACCTCTGAGTTCCTGCTTCCAATTGCAGTCAAGAATTCGAGGAGTCAGAGTATCGAGGAGTGGGTGACCCGAGCCGAAGGCGACAGTCCCGCGCGGGCCGCTCGCTGGAATGAGGTGGAGGGCTCCCCAACGCCTCGACTCCTCAACTTGTCGACTGCGAAATCGGGGGAACAAAGCGAGAATGTCTATGAAAATAAAGGATAAGTACAAGACGTCGCTGAGTCGTTCGGCGCCGGACCAAACGTCGGCCGCACCTCTTCGGGTTCCAGGCTGGAAGGCGCCTGGCTCCTCGACTGGTCGAGTCCGCAACCGCCCGACTTGAGAATTCAACGAACGAACCGGGAATGCCTATGAAAACAAAGCACAAGGACAGAATTGCGGGCAGTCGGGCAGATTTGCTATGAGACAGGTAACCCGAGGACAAAAGTAGGAGTTTCATCCCCCGACATAATGACCCAACGGCCTATCAAATGATTTCCAAATTAATGGTATACTTCTGCACTAGGACAGATTGTCCGAGCATCCGGGATTGCCCCGAGGAATGCGTGAGTTGATGCCGCCCGGAGGTGGACCGAGCTGTGTCTGCGCTGTCGATAAAACGACCCGGCCCCCGAAACCTCCCCGCTACCTTCCGCTGCTTTGCCCTACTAGCCATTGTATTTCTTGCTTCTTTTGCCGGCGTTCTTCGCGCCCAAACCCAGCTTGCCACTGTTTTCGGGACCGTCACCGACCCAAGTGGCGCGGTTATTCCAGGCGCGCAAATAACGATCGTCAACCAAGGCACGGGATTGAAGCGGGGCACCGTTACTGACATGGCGGGTATGTATCATCTGGCTGGCTTGCCAGCAGGAGACTACTCTCTTCGCATAGAGAAATCAGGATTCCAATCACAGGTTCGCGTAGGAGTTGAGCTCGCTTCGGCTGGCGAAGTGATGATCAATTGGCGACTCGCGATAGGCGGCCTTTCACAGCAAACGACGGTCGCCGCGAACGTTGCCGCCATTGATACCACGACGTCGACTATTAATGGACTACTTCCCGAGCAGAGCCTGACGGAACTGCCCCTCAACAACCGCGATCTTTTTAGTGCGGTTACGCTGGAGCCTGGAACGGCTCCCAACCCCAGCAGTGCTCCTTCGTTGCTTTCGAGCGGTAAGGCCGGGCAAGTGGCAATTAATGGTATACGTCCGAGTATGACGAACGTTCTGATTGACGGTATGGATGCCACCGATCCGGTTTGGGGCTATTCGCCCGCGGGCGCTTCCGGGTTTTTTCTTGGGCTCAATGAGTTAACGGAGGTCCGCGTCTTGACCCAAACCTTCAACGCGGAGTACGGCGGGCATGGTCTCGCAGTCATCGAGATGATAACCAAGTCAGGCAGTAATCAATTTCACGGATCTTTGTGGGAATTGCATCGGGACGCGTCACTCGACGCCAAGAACTACTTCGATTTGGGCGCCAGCCCCATCCCGCCCTTCGTCCGCAACCAGTTCGGTGCCGGAATCGGAGGGCCGCTGGTGCATAACCGCACCTTCTTCTTTGCCAACTATGAGGGGTTTCGCCAAGTACAGGCATCCACGGCCATTGCCACGGCGCCCGATGCCCTGGCCCATCAGGGACTGCTGCCCTCCGCTGGTAATCCCTCCGGCTGCACGAACGCCACGGCGGGCGGATGCGTCGCCATTCCGATGAATCCTCTCATTCAGCCGTTTCTCAACGTGCTGCCCATTTCGAACGGTCCCGACAATGGTGATGGAACCGGCGAACTGATTACGGCTAACAAGGGCGCCACCCGCGAGGACCACGGTATGGTGCGCATTGACCAGAACTTTTCGAGCACCCATTCGCTCTTCGCCCGCTACACCATCGACGACAGTTCTTCCCTCGTTCCCTACGTCGGGACGCCGCCGGGCACCTATATGCCGGGTTTTCCGGCTTTTCACCTGGCGCGGAATCAGTATGCTACGGTTCAGGACCGCACGACATTCGGACCCGAATTGATCAATGAGTTGCGCTTCGGCGTCAACCGGACAACGGCCTCTTCTTCGATCGATAATACGCATCCGGGTCTGTCTACTTCTTTGGTTCCTGACCGGCCGTTGGGAATGCTCGACGTTACGGGCATGAGCCTGTTCGGAAACAGCCCGATATTTCCTGCGGGCGATTTTTCGACCGTGTATCAGGTTCAGGATCAACTCTCGCATACCGCGGGCCGTCACACCTTGAAACTCGGTGGGGAGTTCCGAAGGCTTGAATACAACGGGGCGCTCGATTTCGCTGTGAACGGATTGTATAGCTTCGAGGACCTGACGCCCTTCGGGTTGCCGGCGTCCAGCAACAACCCTGCGCTCGAATTCTTTCTCGAGGGTGCGCCCCTCTCTTACGTCGGGGTCAACCCATCTAACGCCAATTCCGATCGTGGATACCGTGAGAGCTTTGCTTCAGGCTTTGTACAGGACTTCGTGCGCGTGAACAGCCGTTTAACCGTAAATGCCGGATTGCGCTACGATTTTTACTCCAATCCGACCGAGGCATTCGGGCGCGAATCAGCTTTTCGCAACCCGGCGACGGATTCCGCGCCCACCGTCGGCAAGGTATTTGCCTCAACACCGCTCGATCTATTTTCGCCCCAGGCAGGATTGGCGTGGAATGTCTTCGGCGACGGCAAAACTGTGGTGCGGAGCGGATTCGGCATCTATCGCGATCAGCTTCCGGCATTCCTGTTCGGTGCGGACCGGTTTTTGCCCCCTTTTTTCGGTCTGGAGGAATTCGTTTTCCCCCAATTTTTGAGCCCACAAAACGCTGTCCTCAACCAGCCGCTCGACCTCTTCTCGATGACCTACAACCCGAAGTTCCCCGACGCGCTCGAGTATAACCTCAACGTGGAACGGGAGCTCGCCCCGGGCATGGTTCTCAGCGCGGGATATTATGGCACGCACGGCAATCACCTGACTCGCGAAGGCGAGGAGAACCCCTATGAGCCGGCGTTGGGCACTCGTTACAATCCGGACTTGCCTTCGCCGCTGCTAACGGATTTGACGGACGCGCAATCCTTCTACGATTCCTTCCAGGCGTCGGTATCGAAACGATATGCGCATAACCTTTCCTGGCAGGCGTCGTATACATGGGCCCATTCCGTGGATGATGCTTCGGTGGATTTTTCCGTGGAATCGGTGAATGATCCCCCCGATTCTCAAAACATTTTTGATCGCAAGGGAAATCGAGGCCCGTCAGACTTCGACATTCGGCATAATTTCGTGGCAAACGTTGTCTACGATCTGCCTGGACGCGGACGTCTGCTGGGTGGCTGGCAGGCCTCGGCTGTTGCCAACGTTCATAGCGGCCCCCCATTTACCCCCGTGCTCGACTTCGACAATGCCGATATCCAATCGTTGATTATTCCAGAGCGTCCAGACCTTGTCGGGAATCCTTACACCGGCATCTGTCCGGATGGGGCCAGAGTGGGCACGCCGTCATGCTGGTTTAATCCCGGCGCTTTTGCGGTTCCACCGCCCGGTCAGTTTGGCAGTGCCGGCCGAAATATTCTGCGGGGTCCGAGGTTCGCGCAATTTGACCCGGCGCTGCACAAAGATTTTGCGATCAATGAACGACGGAAGATTACGATTGGACTGGAAGCTTATAACCTGTTCAACCATCCGAATTTTGGTGTTCCGAGTAATACACAGAGTGCGCTTTCCCTGGGCGGTAACGGGGATGCCGTCTTCAAGGATGCGGCGGGTAATTTCGCCGCTAACGCGGGCCAGATTCTGACCACCGCCGGCACCGCGCGCCAGATTCAATTGACTGGCCGGTTTACGTTCTGAACGAGTGGTAGGTTGTCGGACGTAGGGGCGGTTCGCGAACCGCCCCTACGGGCTTGCGGCGATATCGAGGAATCTCAGGTATGGACCCCAGCAAGACGCAGTTGATCGAGTCCGTGTTCGCCGGGGACGGCGAGATTGCCGCGCGTATGCGCGAGCTCGACTGGTCGGCAACGCCGCTCGGCCCGGTGGAACAATGGCCGCAAGCCTTGCGAACCATCGTGCGTGTCGTCCTTGGATCTGGCTATCCGATGGCCATCTGCTGGAGTCCGGATTACGTTCTGTTGTACAACGAAGCCTACCGGCCGATAGCAGGAACAAGGCACCCGTGGGCGCTGGGTCGCGGCGCCCGCGAGGTCTATCCCGAGGCATGGGATTTCATCGGGCCGATGTACGAGTCCGTGATGGCTCGGGGTCAGGTCGCCAACTTTCTGTCCGATGTGCTAGTCCCTCTTACCCGGAACAACTATCTCGAAGAGGTCTACATCGCATTTTCTGCTAGTCCGATTTGGGATGACAACGGCCGCATAGGCGGCGTGTTGAACTCGGCGCTGGAGACGACGGAACGGGTGCTCGAAGGTCGACGCCGGCAGGTTCTGCGCGACTTGGCGTCGCGAGCAGCGGAAGCGCGAACCGAAGACGAAGTCTGGCGCGTCAGCGCCGAGACCCTTGGCCAAAATTGCCTTAGCCTCCCCTTCGCATTTCTCTATGAATATCGGCCTTCCGAACATCAAGCGTACCTGGCAGGCGCGAGCATCGAAACCGACGAAGCGTTACGTCCGCCGGTCATCGACTGCCACAGCGAGAACCTTTGGCGATTCGACCCCGCACTGGCGAGGGACGGGGTTGTCGTCGATCTCGGGAATCGCGCATCGGGTGTGCCCGTCCCCAATTGGCCGGACCGTCCAACAGAAGCGAGCGTGGTGCCGATCCGGCTGGGCGAGTACAGTGAGGCGCTGGGTTTCCTTGTGGCGGGAATCCATCCTGGCCGGGCCTTCGATGATGCTTACCGCCAATTCGTCCATCGCATCGCCGAACAAATCACCATCGGACTGACAAGCGCTCGCGCATTTGAGCAGGAACGCCAGCGAGCCGAGGCCCTGGCCGAGCTCGATCGCACCAAGACGACGTTTTTCAGCAACGTCAGCCACGAGTTCCGTACTCCCCTCACCCTGATGCTCGGCCCCCTCGAGGAAGTGCAGCAGGAGGCGCGCGAGCAACTCAATCCCCAACAGTACGGGCAGTTGGTCACAGCCCACCGTAACGCGCTCCGGCTGCTCAAGCTGGTTAACACCCTCTTGGACTTTTCGCGAATTGAGGCTGGACGATTGCAGGCGGTCTATCAGCCAACGGACTTGGCCGGCTACACATCGCAAATCGCCAGCATGTTCCGTTCCGCCATGGAAAATGCCGGCCTGCACTTCCGAGTGGGATGCCAGCCCATGGCGGAGCAGGTGTACGTGGATCGCGACATGTGGGAGAAGATCGTTTTGAATCTTCTCTCCAACGCCTTCAAGTTCACGTTCGAAGGCGAGGTGGCGGTGACGCTGAAGCCCCTGGACGGCGCGGTGGAATTGCAGGTCCGCGATACGGGGGTCGGGATTCCCGAAGAGCACCGCGAGCGAGTGTTCGAACGCTTCCATCGGATCGAAGGTACCCACGCCCGAACCTACGAAGGCACCGGGATCGGACTGGCACTGGTTCAAGAACTGGCCAAACTGCACGGAGGCAGTGTGCGGGTGGAGAGCGCCGTTGGCGTGGGCAGCACATTCACCGTAACGATTCCGCTCGGCAAGGAGCATTTGCCAGCGGAGCGCATCCAGGCCGCTCAACCGTTCGCGTCCACCACGATTCGAGCCGAATCTTATGTGGAAGAGGCAAGACAGTGGTTGGGAGAGGATCCGGGCGCGGCAGCCGATTTGACGATGCTGGGCAAATCGCCAGGGCTCGCCTCTCAGCCCGAGCCCGCACGCGCGGAAAAACGCGAACTGATCATCCTGGCCGATGACAATGCGGACATGCGTCGATACCTGATGAACATGTTGGGTGACCGCTATGAAGTACATGCGGTTGCCGACGGGCGCCAAGCGCTGGAAGCGACACGAGAGCTGCGCCCCGCCCTGGTACTGACCGACATCATGATGCCGCGCCTGGATGGGTTTGGCTTGCTGCGAGCCATACGCGACGATTCGGCTCTGGCCGGCACGCCCGTGATCGTGCTGTCCGCGCGGGCGGGCGAAGAGTGGCGCTTGCAAGGACTGCAGGCCGACGCCGACGACTATCTCGTCAAGCCGTTTACAGCGCGAGAGTTGCTGGCGCGGGTGGCGATGCAGGTCAGGATGGCCAATCTTCGCCGCGAGACGGCAGAACGCGAAGAACGGCTGCGCAGCGAGGCGGAACTTGAACGCGAGAAACTGCGCGCCAGCGAAGAAAGGCTGGCGGAGACCAGCCGCCTTTATCATGAGCTACAGCGTGTCGAGGCAGAGTTGCAAAGGGAGAGTCAGAATTTTCGTCTCATCGTCGATACGGTTCCGGGATTCCTCTGCACGATGACGGCGCAAGGCCGGGTTGAATTCGTCAATCAGGGAATCCTGGACTATACGGGCTGGACCCTCGATCAATTGGCCGATTGGCGCCCGCTTTTACATACAGATGAACGTGAGATGGTGATGGCGCGGTGGATGCGGTCGGTCGAAACCGGGAATCCGTATGACATTGAACACCGTATCCGTGGCGCCGATGGGGTCTACCGCTGGTTCGCGGTACGCGGCCTGCCTGTGCGCGACCCAGAAGGCAGTGTCGTCCGCTGGTATATCTTGATCACTGACATCGATGACCAGAAGCGTGCCGAGGAAGCGCTCAAAGGTCGCGAGCAGGAACTAAAATTGATCATTGACACCATCCCAACCCTTTCGTGGTGCAATCGGACGGACGGGTCTAATGAGTTCCTCAGCAAGAGCTGGCACGAGTACACCGGACTTTCTCCAGAAGAGGCGCGGGGATGGGGTTGGCAGGCCGCATTTCATCCAGACGACCTCCCTCCGTTGATGAAAAGGTGGGGAGAGATGATTATCTCCGGCGAGCCAGGCGAGATCGAAGCTCGCCTGCGACGCCATGACAGAATCTATCGATGGTTTCTCATTCGCGCCGAGCCCTTCCGCGATAAATCGGGCACAATTTTGCGATGGTACGGGACCAGCACCGATATTGATGAGCGCAAACAAGCCGAAGAGAGGCTGCAACGCAGCGAAGCTTTCCTGGCCCAAGGGCAGAGGATTAGCCACACCGGCAGCTTCGGCAGAAACGTTCTCAGCGAAAAACTCTATTGGTCGGAAGAAACCTACAACATCTATGAGCTTGATCGATCCATTGAGCCAACGCTGGGGTGGCTGATTCGGCGAATTCATCCCGAGGATAGAGTTCGTGTGCAGCAGACCATCGAATATGCAATTCATCAAAGGATAGGTTTCGATATTGAATATCGTCTGCTGACGCGGGACAATTCGGTAAAGCATCTACATGTTGTCGTCCAGGCGCTGGAGAATGCCTCTGGCGAGCTGGAATTTGTAGGTGCCGTTACGGACATCACTGCCGCCAAGAAGGCCCAGGACAAGATCCGACAAAGCGAGAAGGAAGCCCGGCAACTTCTCGACTTGTCGCCGTTTCACCTCAGCGAATTGGGGCCCGATGGAGCACGCCTCTACGCCAATCGGGCTTCGCTGGATTATTACGGCATCACTTTGGAGGAATGGAAGGATGCCGGCTTGCAGCAGGTGTTGCATCCGCAGGACGCCGAAATCGTGACAAAAAACCTTCCCGAAAAACTCCAAGGTGGATCGCCGTTTGAATACGAAGTGCGGCTCAAGAGAAGGGACGGGCAGTACCGCTGGTTCCACTATCGATTGAGCCCGGTGTCGGACGAACAGGGGCGCATCACGCGGTGGTACGCCGCCGGGACCGATGTCGACGATCGCAAACTAGCCGAGCAAAGGCTCCAGGAAGAGAATGTTGCCTTGCGCGAGGAAATCGACAAGGCATCGATGTTCGAGGAGATCGTGGGAACTTCGGCAGCCCTCAAAAAGGTGCTTTCCCGCATCTCGAAGGTCGCGCCGACCGACTCGAGCGTTCTAATCACCGGGGAGACGGGCACGGGCAAAGAACTGGTGGCGCGCGCCATTCACCGGCGGTCACTGCGCTCTTCATACCCATTCGTAAGTGTGAATTGTTCCGTGATCCCCCGTGACCTCGTGGCATCAGAACTATTTGGCCATGAGAAGGGCTCCTTCACGGGAGCAACTCAGCGTCGTTTAGGACGCTTTGAATTGGCCGAGAAGGGCACGATCTTCCTCGACGAAATTGGAGAGCTTCCGGCGGAAACCCAGATTGCTCTGTTGCGTGTGCTTCAGGAACACGAATTTGAGCGTGTCGGAGGAACGGAAACGCTTAGGGCCGATGTTCGGGTGATTGCCGCCACCAATCGGAACTTGGACGCTGCGATTGCTGCGGGTACGTTTCGAAGCGATCTGTTTTACCGGCTGAACGTCTTTCCCGTTGAGGTGCCGCCCCTGCGGGAGCGAATCGAAGACATTCCCTTGCTCGTTGGGTACTTTCTCGAACGTTACGGAAGGCAAGCCGGAAAGAGTTTTCAGACGGTGAACAAAAAGAGCCTCGACCGGCTTCAGTCGTACCCCTGGCCAGGCAATATTCGCGAATTGCAGAACGTGATCGAGCGCTCCGTCATTGTCAGTGACGGAGAGATTTTCTCCGTTGATGAGAGTTGGCTTTCGCGGCAACCCCGCACACACGAGCCGACGAACCCTCTGCAGCTGTCTCAAAAACTCGCTGCCCAGGAGAAAGAGATCATTGAGTCGGCCCTGCGGGAATGCCGCGGACGGGTGTCCGGATCGACGGGTGCCGCCGCCCGACTGTGTATGCCAGGATCTACCCTGGAGTCAAAGATCAAGTCACTGAGGATCGACAAGAATCGCTTCAAGACGCCAACCCGCCCTTAGTTCTATCCCTGAACAGAACACTCGCGTAACTGGCCGTTGCGAAATCTCGTAAATTTGCGAGATTTCGCACCCGTAGAAACGAATAAGATTCCTGTTTTCAATGGCGTGCGATTGGCGATTGGCTTGCATCCTTCTTGGCAGACGAATTGGTAAATGGGGATTGACATTGCTTCGAATTCAAAGGAAGGGGGACGGCGATGTGGTCTTTAGATTGAGCGGGCGGATCGACAAAGAGCACATTGTCGAGTTGGAAACACTAATCGCCGCGGAAGGCAGGCACCGACGCATCACCCTTGACCTCAAGGATATGACTTTGACAGGTCAGGACGGCATTGATTTTCTCGCTCGGTGCGAGGCGGCTGACATTGCGCTGGTGAATTGCGCACCCTACATCCGTGAGTGGATCACGAGACAAAGAACCGGAGCGTAGCGCAAGTTGGGTGATAAGAGGAACGGCGAGAATTGATTCTCGAATTCCATTAAGGAGTAACACGATGTTTAGTTTCGACTTGATCGGGTCCAGTCAAAAATTCCGGGCCGTGCTCGAAGACGTGGAAAGAGTTGCACCAGCAGACTTCACCGTCCTAATCCAAGGGGATACGGGTACCGGTAAGGAAGTGATCGCACATGCGATTCATGAGGCCAGCCCCCGCCGCCAGAACCGTCTCGTGGCCCTCAACTGCGCGTCCATTCCCGCCGATTTGCTGGAGAGCGAACTCTTCGGCCATGAACGCGGTGCCTTCACCGGGGCGGTAACTCAGAACATCGGACGCTTTCAATCCGCCGACCGCGGAACGCTGTTTCTGGACGAAATCGGAGAGCTTCCTCTCGATCTGCAACCCAAACTTCTCCGCGTTCTTCAGGAAAAGCAGTTCGAACGTCTGGGTGGCGGCCGTACGGTTGAAATCGATGTGCGGATCATCGCGGCCACCAACCAGGACCTGTGGCGCATGGTCCAGGAGCGCAAGTTCCGCGCGGATCTTTACTATCGATTGAACGTCTTCCCCATCACCCTTCCCTCGCTTCGCGACAGGGTTGAGGACATCCCGGCGCTGGTCGAGTACTTCGTGCAAAAGTTCTCCCGTGAGATGGGAAGAAGAATCGAGACAATCCCTTCCGAAGTGATGGAGGTGTTGAAACTGTATGATTGGCCCGGCAATATCCGCGAGCTCGAGAACTTCATCAAGCGCACCGTCATCATGACCACGGGAACAGCCCTTCGTCCTGTGCTCAGCGAGCTGAAACGCCTGCCCGGTCAAACCTCGCCTGCGGCGAAGCGAACTCTGGCAGAGGCTGAGCGCGACCACATTAATGAAGTCTTGCGTGACACGCGCTGGGTGCTAGGGGGAGACAACGGCGCCGCGGTACGGCTGGGAATGCCGCGGACTACGCTGGTCTACAGGATGCGCAAGCTCGGAATTGCTCGCGAACAAGGCAGCAGGCCCTTCCGAGGCCGTCCCGACGGGTTCTCAGATTTGCCCGCAGAGTTCAGTCCGGACCGGCGGGAATTACCATCGGACGGGACCGAGGGAACACTCGGAGCGGCTTTTTTAGAGGCAGGGACAGCTTAAAGCGCGGCAAGGTGGTGCACAGTTCATAGCAGAGTCGCGATGCCGAAAACATGGGTCGTCAGCACGATGTTTTCGGCTTCGCAAACACCTGCGCATGCGACTCCTTCACACGGCCAAACGGATCACTTGCGGTGATGCCGCGGCAAGTGTGGCCAGGGCAAAGTCTTCAACTACATGTCTCGACTGGTACCTCTTCGCGATTCGTGAACATTCGGAAGGAGGGCCCCGCCCGGTCGGCGAGGCCCTTAAGGTGGGAATCAAACGGTGAGATTTTCGGCGGGTATGTCGGTGGAAGTGTCTTCCTGGGCGGCGCGGTCGAGTTTGGCAATGCGGACGGCGCGAACTTCCCACGCCAGTACTTTTCTGTCGGCTCCGCTTTTTTGCCGCGACCGCTGCCGATCTTCTCAATCTCGCGTGAGCGGAGATAACGTGTGCTGAAAATGTGCGCCCCCTTTTTCAAAGTGGTTGCGAACTGGCCAAGTGCGCCGAAGCAAGTGACTCGATGCCAGTCGGTATGGGAGTCCCACCCGCCTTGGTTGTTCCTCCAAGAGCGCTTGGTGGCGAGCGAAAGTACGGTTAACGGGACGTCGTCCCGAGTAGTTCGGCTCTGGACATCAGACCCTAGAAAGCCGATTAAGTGAACTGAATTTTCGTACACGATAAATCCTCCGTTTTCCGCTCCCGCTTTTCGCGGGGCACCTAAAAGCGAGAGGGTTCTGCTCCCAAGGCCAGGGGCCGACGGCCGCGACCTTGAAATCAAAAGTGCTGGGGTGTACATTACGGGTTGGGCGAAAACTCAAAATGGAAATTCTGGACTAAGGCCCTCTCAGGGTTTAAACCGGATGGGTGGGACAAAGAGGCAGCAATAAACTCGAGCGGAAAATAGAAACGCAATGATATCTGATGTTCCAGGTTGGCCATCGGAGCGGCCATGAGCTGCGACAAGGGGAGCGTCGTCGATCACCTGGCGACCGGGCCGCGGGGCGGTCCGTTGAAGTTTCGCATGAGGCTTGCGAGCGACCCTCGTCTTTTACCCGTGGTGCGGGGCACCGTCTCGGAGTTCGCCGCGGTCTGGGGCTTTGAAACCGAGCAGTGCCGAAGCATCGCGCTCGCCGTCGATGAAGCGCTGTGCAACCTTATCCAGCATGCCTACAAGAATCGGTGTGACGAGGAGATCGAGCTAAGCTGCCAGGCGAATTCGGACTGTCTGGAGTTCAGCTTTGTCGATCGTGGCGAGGCCGTCGATCCTTCCAGGATTTGCGCACAGCCCTTGGATGAGACCGCCACGAGCGGGCGGGGCACTCACCTGATCCGGCAGATCATGGATGAGGTTTGCTACGAGCGGCTTCCCGAGGGGAACAGGCTGCGCCTCAAGAAGTACCTCCCGGGCGTCAAGAGAAACGCTTGACCGGCAATTGCGTGAGGAAGAGAGCGATGAACGCTTCAACCCGCGAACTGGGAGGAACTACCATCGTCGACGTGAGCGGCGACATCGATATGGGAACCTCACCGGCCTTGCGCAAGACGCTGCTGGAAGCGTTGAAGAAAACCTCCCGGCTGGTAGTGAACCTGTGCGAGGTACGATACGTCGATAGTTCGGGGATTGCCTCGCTGGTGGAAGTGCTGAAAGAAGCGCACAACAAGCAGAAGCGGCTGATTCTTTTCGGTCTGAATAAGGCTGTGCATGAGGTTCTGCAACTGACGCGACTAAGCAAGATCTTTGAGATTCGCGAGACCGAAGAAGAGGCGCTGCAGGCCTGAAGGGCGGGTCTAGGGTTTCTTCTCCTGCCTCGCGTCGGCTGTTCGATCTGGAGATCGGTCAAATTTCCCAGCGACGGAGCTATTCACGGTGAAGACCGAAGGGATCACGGCGCTTCCGGATCGCGTCGGCCTCTCGACACTAAAGGTCCTGGCCTATGTCGGAGGATTGGCCCGGCTGGCCGGCGAGTCTGCTCACGCTGTGTTCATCGGGCCGTTTCGAGGCCAGCGCCTGCGTCCGCAGCGCGCTTTTCATCAGGCGATGGCCGTGGGTGTCGAAGCCATACCCATCGTCTCACTCATCAGCTTTTTCGTAGGTCTCATCATGGCGCTCCAGAGCGGGTATGAGTTGCGGCGGCTGGGGGCGATGCAACTGGTGGCTGACGCGGTGGCCATCTCGATTGTTCGGGAACTGGGTCCGCTGATTACCGCCATCATTGTGATCGGCCGGTCGGGCTCCGCGTTTGCCGCTGAGATCGGCACCATGAGGGTCACCGAAGAGGTGGATGCGCTGGAAGTCATGGCGATCCGCCCGGTGTCGTTTCTGGTGGCGCCGAAGTTTCTGGCGATGCTGGTGATGATGCCTTGCCTCACGATCTGGGCGGACTGCATGGGCGTGATGGGCGGATGCCTTTTCGGTGTGGCAGGAGCCAATTTCACGTTTTTGTCATATCTCCAGGCCACGCGCGATGCCCTGGTGCTGCGCGACATGTATACGGGCCTGGTGAAGAGCGCGCTGTTTGCGCTGGTGATCACCGCGGTCGGCTGCCAGGAGGGCTTCTCCACGGGAGCCGGCGCGGAGGAGGTGGGGCGCTCGACCACCGCGGCCGTGGTGATTTCGATCTTAATGGTAATCGTGGTTGATCTGGTGTTCACGGCTCTGTTTTACGTCACAAGCAGCGCCTGATCGTGTGTTACGAACTTGCGCTGATGGCGGGGCTCGCTATGAATGAGTCGGTGGGTGAACGTCCGGCGATATCAGTGGTGAATCTCCGCGTGAGCTACGGCGAGCGCGAGATTCTGCATGGGATCAGCTTCGACGTGCAACACGGCGAAACCGTCGTGGTCCTGGGCGGTTCCGGCTCGGGCAAGAGTACCTTGCTTCGGACCCTGATGGGGCTGGAGAAGCCAAGCGGCGGTGAGGTGTGGATCAAAGGCGTGAATATTGCGCAGGCCTCCGAGGACGAACTGGATGAGATTCGAAAGAAGGTGGGTGTGTCTTTCCAGGATGGGGCTCTTTTCGGCTCCATGACGGTCGGAGATAACGTGGCGCTGCCGCTGCGCGAACATACACGTCTGGAAGAGTCCACCATCGAGATCATGGTGCGGATCAAACTGGACCAGGTGGGCCTCGCAAGCTTCGAGGACTTCATGCCCTCCCAACTGAGCGGCGGTATGAAGAAACGCGCCGCGGTGGCTCGGGCGCTGGCCATGGACCCGGAGATCCTGTTTTTTGACGAACCGTCGGCAGGCCTTGATCCGATCATTGCGGCGGGCATCGATGAACTGATTCTCAGTTTGAAGAAGGCTTACTCCCTGTCGATGGTGGTGGTGACGCACGAGCTCGCCAGCGCCTTCCTGATCGCAGACCGTATGCTGCTGATTGACCGCGGCAATATCATCGCCATCGGCACCAGGCAGGAACTTGCCGCCAGCAGCAACCCGCGCGTACGCCAGTTTCTCGACCGCGTCCCGGAGCCGCAGGTGGAAGATGAGTTGAGCTACGTGAAAATGCTAACAGCAAACCGGGACACCCGGCGCTAGCCCGGCTCGTTTTTGGGGCAGGAGAACCGCATGAATTCGAGGGGCGAGCAGGTGTGGGTCGGCTTGTTTGTACTGGTCGCTGCTGGCCTGCTGATCGGGACCGTACTTTCCGTGGCCGGCACCTTCAGTCGCGGCAGCATTCCCCACCGGGCTTACTTCAAGTTCGCGAGTGGGCTGGAGCAGGGAGCTGCGGTCCGATTCGGAGGCATGAAGGCGGGATCCGTACAGGGGGTGCGAGTAGACCCGGGCGATTCGACCCGCATCGAGGTCGATTTCAAGGTGGCTCCCGACATCCCTTTGAAGACGGACAGCGTGGCCAAAATCACGAGCTTGGGCCTGCTGGGCGACGACTACCTGGAACTCACCACCGGCAGCCGCCAGGCTGCCGCCGCAGCGCCGGGTAGCGTGGTGAGGTCGGCCGAGTCGATGAGCTACAGTGACATCGGTGACATGGTGAGCGATCTTGAGCCCCAGGTGCGGAAGGTGCTGGACAGTCTTAATCAGCGTCTCAACGAATTGCAGGTGACAGTGGCGCGCGCCAACGACCTGCTGAGCGACCGGAATCGCGCGAATATCAGCGCCTCACTGGGAAATGTAAATTCCATGTTGGCGGAGGATCGGCCCAAGGTCTCGGCAACCTTGACCAATGTTCAAGACGCCAGCGCCCAAATGAGGCCGCTCCTGGAGGATTTGAAAAAGACGATGGCGCAGGCGAATGACGCCTTGGGCCACATCAACGGGGTGGTGCTTGAAAACCGGCAGGATCTGCGGAGTTCCGTGGTGGAATTGCGGCAGACTCTCCTCACCGCCTCGTCCGTGCTCGACCAGCTCGACCGGACTCTGGACTACAATGCGGACAACATCGATGAGATACTCGAGAATCTCCGAGTGACCTCTCAACATGTGAAAGATCTCACCCAGGCTCTCAAGCGGCGGCCTTACACCCTGATTCGTGCCGTCAACCCCCGGGAGCGCAAGCCCGGCGAGCAGTAGAACGGGAAGGGCGATAGTAATGCGTCGAACGATCGCGTGCCTCGTGGTCTTACTCGCAGCCGTGGGCCTCGGCGCCTGCGGCAGTGGACGCCCCATCCGGTATTACACCGTGGAGCTTCCTCCGGCGCCCCAGCCATCCGCGTCCGTCTATCCCGTCACGCTGCTCATCGGCCGCATCGGCGCTCCCGAGATTCTACAGGACGAACCTATCGCCTATCGTTCCGGACCGAATGGAATCGGCACCTACGACTATCACCATTGGGTGGAGCCGCCCGCGCGCATGGTGAAGGTGATATTGCTTCGCCAGCTCAGAGCTTCAGGCAGGTATCAATCGGTGGCTGATCTTGGCAGTTCGGCGCAAGGCGAGTATGTTCTGGCAGGCAGGTTATACGATTTTGAAGAGGTTGACAAAGGCAGTATTTCTGCGCTTGTGACGATGGACTTCGAATTGTTGGACCGGAAGACGGCCAAGATTGTCTGGACTCACTTCTATTCGCGAAGTGAGCCCGTGCAGGGCAAGGGAATCCCGGACGTGGTGGCTGCGCTCGATCACAATCTTGTGCAGGGCCTCACCGAGGTTTCTTCCGGGCTGGACCAGTATTTCTCCGCCCATTTGCCTGGGAAGCCCTGAGTTACCCGATTCCCGGCTGCCGCTGGAGCAGGATGAGAGTCTCGTCGTCCCGTTGGGGGCCGCTTCCTTGGAACCCTTTGAGCCGCGCTACCAGGGCATGGCCGAATGCCACGGGTCCCTCCATAGGAGCTACGGTCAAACTGCGAACCAGTCCCAGCAAGCCTTCATGGCCCAACTCCGCTCCAAGTTCGTTTTGGGACTCGGTTATTCCGTCCGTGTAAAGCAGAAGCATGTCACCTGGACTAAAGTCAACGATAGTCTGAGCGTATGTCGTCCCACTTATAAGGCCCAGAGGCAGAGCGGCCACATCTTTGGCATAAGGGGTGTGATCCTCAAGCCAGTCCCAATCCCCGCTCCCCGCGTGATGCCACAACAGAGGAAGGTGGCCGGCGTTCGTGAAGAGAAGTTCGCCGGTTTCGAGATAGAAACCCAGAACCACGGCCGTGGCGAACTGTACGCCCGTCGCTTCCTGCTTAAATGCCTCATTCAGCTCGCGCATCAGCTCTGACTGATCCCAGTTATCCGTATGGTGCTGTAAAACGCGGCGCAACCTTTCTGCCACCGAACTTGCGGATTCGCCATGCCCTGCCACGTCAGCGAGCGCAATGCGTGAAACCTGCCCCTTGCTGCACACCGACACATAGTGGACGTCGCCACCGCTATCACCGTGCCCGAACGGGGTGGTCCAGATCCAACCCAGCAAACCGGGAAGTTCAATCGCCTGAACCGCCTTGCTATTCCCGCCCCAGAGCTCGAAACACGCAAGTCTCGCGACACCTTCCCCGGATTCGCTCATGGCGTTGCTGCCCCTCTACCTTTGATCACAGGCTTGGCTTATGTTCGACCGCTGCCCTCATTTGCAAATCTTAGGCTCGATTGTTTCGGTTTTCCAGTTCCATCTACGCGCGGTCTTCGCGAACGCAGAATCCGACGGATCGATCGGGTTCGACCTGCTCGCTGGGGAATCCGATTACCGCGAAAGTCCCGACCTGGCCTATCAGAACCTGTACGAAGGTAAAGGTTTGCATGCTGAAAATCGTGATGTGTGTCCCTCCTGCTGACGATAACCCAGAAGATCAGAAGGAGACTTGATCGGCATGGGGGCGGCGGAGAGCGGGATTTAGCGGGGCTTTAAAGGGTTGCCACTAATCGGGAAGTCAGTGACACCGTCTCCTGAATCTCCCAAGACAGGCAGACGCCTAATCATCAGGCATGCTCCTTTCGGTTAGTCGGAACATCCTTCGAGCTCCGTGCCCCTATCGGATCGAACATCGTCCAGTGTCCTTTCCTCCGCCAACAGCTCGCCAGATGCAATTGGACTGGTGCCAATACGCGCTTTCCTCGTAGTCTCCGAAGGGTTCCAAGTTCTGGAAATCGCCAGCCATGAACTCACACGGTCTGGCGGGATCTCAACTCGTTCTGGGACGCGATAGGGCGGGATTGCGCCTTTGCCAAAATTCAAATAGAGTCTGTCCCGAAGCAACCACTCCGGGAAGTGCCCAAATCGCATGAGGGGATATTTAATTGTCTTACCGAAAAGCTCGCGGCCGAGCAGATAGTAATAGAGGGGCACCCCCAGGTTGAATTGCCGGCGCACCTCGGATCCCCGCCAAAAGTCCGCGTTATAGCGCCATGCCGTGAAGAAGAACTCCCACTGAAGGTCCGTCATTTCGATTAGGTTGGCGCTTTGCTTTTTTTCCAGCCGAGTACCCTCCAAAGGCACGAAAAGCGTCGGTATGACACACCACTTAGCGTCCTTCAAGGAAAAGAGAAGGTCGAGGGAGTGCCGTGTGTCTTCCCGCGTCTCGCCCGGTAAACCTAGGATGAACGTGCAGATGGGGAACCAATTTTGCCTATTGAGAGTTTCCATTCCTTTGAGTACTACGTCCGGCCATTGCTCGGGGCGGTACGGATAAGCTTTGCCTTTCATGTACTGTTTGAAGAGCCGCACGGAGCCCGTCTCGAGGCCGATGAACATATGCTGGTAGCGATGTTCCGGGTGGGTCGAGGCGCGATGCTGATCAGAGCTCATGCTAACCGCGAGATCCGAGAGTTCTACGATGGCCTTCGGGTTGCACACGACCGGGGCCATGGTGCCATGAGTCAACTGAATGTGCTTGACTCCCGGAACGGCCGCTACGGATTCGAAGAGCCGCCGAAGAGCGGAGACATTCGTGTCAAAGCGGGGACCCTGCTCGTAGAGGAAAAGGTCCTCCGTGACCAGCAGAACAGTGTCGGCTCCTTCCGCGACCTGCACACCCACATTGTGCACGATCTGCTCAAGCGGAATGCTCTTACCACCGCGCAGCGCCACCGAGCAGAACTGGCATCCCCGCCCGCAGCCGCGGGTAATCTCGACCGTCCCGAACGTAGAACGGTGGTGAACGGGAGGAACATTCTCAAGTTCGGGGCTGTGGCCTTTGACCTTGCGAGGCAGGGGTTCTCCGCGAACCGCCGCCTCGAACAGCGGCAACGCCACATCTTCGGCCTCACCATCGACGATGCAGTCGATGCCCCATTCGTCCTGGAAATGCTTCTTCTCGATCTGCCACGCGCCGGGGCCTCCCACGATGATCTTCAAGTGGGACTTGTGCTGGCGGAGTGCGGGATGGAGGATGAGGCGACGGAACTCGGCGGCGTTAATGGGCTCCAGTCCCCAACCGTACAGAGCCGGGTAGATGTCACTGGCGAAGGTCAAACCCACCGGGTTATGCGCGTGTACACCGACTGCTCGGGTGTCCTCGCCAACGAACTGGCCGAGTTCGTCGGGGTAGCATACAGCGAGATGTTCGGGATCGAAGCGCTTCAAGAGCAAGGATTCCACAATGCGCAAGCCGTGGGGCACATAGGCAGCCTGGCCATCGGCCTTGACTTGGTTCTTAATCGACCAATCGGCGCCCATATAGTGGGCATAGCGTGCAGGCAGTGCCGCCAGCAGCATTTGCCGCCACGTGCTGCGGAGGTACTCACTTGACTCCGAATCGCTTGCGACCAGCACAATCGTCTTTCCACTCAAAGGTGTTCTCCTGCTTTGCGGGATGCCCAGTCTTCATAGGTCTGGCTTCCGCAAAGCCGTGGGAGGTAATGCCGCCGCCGCTTCACTGGCCCTGGTCCACTTCCGTTTGTGCCCTGGTGTTCACTACTTACCCTTTGCCTCACTTTCGTTTATGGAATTCCTGTCACCGGCCTCGGGAGCAGAGTTAATTACGTAGTTGCGATGATCGATCGTGAGGACCTTGTTCGCATTCATGCGCACATGTACAATCGTCTCGTCCTTAACGGGAAGCCAGAATTCGCCCATTTTCTGGTACTGACGCACAAAATCCGCACGCGTAATCCAAAAGGAAAGTTTACGAGCCGGCTGCCCCTCGATCCTGACAATCCCGAAGTCTTCCGTACTAATCCAGACCTTGCCGACGAAGAGGTACTTGTCCATACGGAGGGGAATCGCTTGGACCACGTAGCAGTGGTAAGAGCCCAGGTCCTGCTCGCCCAGCAGGATGAAGCTGTAATTATCGGGCCTGATAGCGCTGTTGCGGTGTTCACGGCCGGAAGCAGCTTCCTCCTCGCTTTGGATCAGCCGCTTCAGTACAAGGTGGCGGACCAGCGGCGACCCCTCTTCGGACACGGTCACGAAATTCTTCCGGTCGGGCGCCTGGTATTGGACGTCGACGACCTCCTGCGCGTAGATCTTCCCTTGGTCATTGCTGACCCGGTAGGTACGTTCAGCGTCGTAGTGGAGTAAATGAGAGTCGCGCAACCGATTGTGCTGAAGCAGTCTCCCGAAAAGCTCATCGCCTGTTAGCGGTTGGGAAACAGGCTGGAGCAGGGACGCTGGGTCGGGGAGATTAGCCGGAGAGGAGTGATCTGCTGCCGGGCTCCCGCTCCCGCACGATGCTACGACAAGCGCCGCCATCAGAATTCCTTTCGGTGCGTTTAACTGGGCCGGCATACCTGATCCTCCCCCCTAATCCACCAGATCGATGACCAATCCATCCACACGGTGCTGAAATCCCGCGAAGTGTCCGAAGTACGGAGAGGCGGTGTCGTTATATACGTCCAAGAAGTTCCCATGGTTGGTCACGTTCAGCGAGTAGACGCCAAAACGGAGTTTTTCCGTCTTAAAGCGCCCCATCAGAGGCAACTTGCTAAAGTTGATTTCGCGGTAGAGCTTCACATCGAGGGAGAAGAAAGTTGGGAAGCGCCGTCCGTTTGGGATTCCCACGTACTCTTGGACTGCGTCCACCTCAGAATAAGGTAACCCCGTCCGAACGTCGACGACGGGACTCAAGGTCAGCTTCCCCGGCAAAGAGATGGCTCCCCAACTCACCATGCGGTTGGGGATATCTGACGCCGAGTTGCCGATGTAATTGGGATGGATGACCGGCTGTTCGAACGGTACGTAGATGGTGGCAAGGGTGTTGAGGTCGCCCCGTCCTTGGCTGTGAATGTAAGACACGTTGATTTGGCTTCCTTCCGTCGGCCGATAGCGCAAGGTCGTTTCAAATTCGTGATAGTGAGACCCTCCGGTGCTGCCGAGGCCTAGAAAGGAGGCCGTCCCCCCAGCGAACGAGAAGGGAGTCACGATATCGAGGTCCTGGGTTCCGCTGTAGAGGTAGCTGAGTCGAACCATCAAAGTACGGGAGACTTCGCGGTCGACTTCGATGTTGCCCGTGAAGTTTCGCGCACTGGTATTTGGGGGACACGCCGTGCGAACAAACCCTTGACCGTAGCTCGCGCCCATACAGGCATTTTGAAAGGTGACTGGCGATCCCAACGGAAGTTCGTTCGTACCAAACAGGGTTACGACGCGCTCCGGATTTGCAGTGAAATCTGCGGCCAATATCGGCACGCGATCATAAAAAAGACCGGATCCGGCCCGAATAATGGTCTTCCGGTCTTCCCCGGCCGAATAGACCAAACCGGCGCGCGGTGCAAAAGCCGCCGAGCGTCCGATCGACTGGGTCAACAGTCGACCGCCCAGATCGAGCGCCAAGCGGTCATTGAGTAACCAGTGGTCCTGGAGGAATTCCGCCGCTTCGGTGTCTCGAGCGTGAAGGCTACGGCCCCCTAGAAAATCAATCGCCTCTGCCAGGGTGCCGTCCTGGCGAAGCAGTTGAATGGGATGCGAGTAAGTACTTCCTGTGTAAGAGCGGTGGATAAGGTCCATCCCGGCTTTCAATTCGTGGCGGCCCAGCCATGCGATCTTGGGTGATCGATACAGTGGCAGGAATTCGAATTGGTTGGAGGCCCTCGCCCACGCATTAAAGAAGTCGCCGCCCCAACCCTCGGGTGTGATCAGCATGTCGTTCGCCCCTTGACCGTGGGCGTTGCTGTCGAACCGCGTGTATTGGAAAAGCACGCTAAGAAGAGCGCCAGAGTGGAACTGGTAGCTGTCAGTGGCGCCAATGGACACCCCACGCTGCCCGTCGTTCGATGAGGCGGATTGAGGGACCAGCGAATTGATATCCGCGTACCGTACCCGATTGGAAAATCCGTCGACAGTCACCGACAGAACGTGCCGCGGGGACAGCACCGCCTGGAGGCTGCTGAGCGAGCCGAATCCTTGGATCTGCCTTTCGTTGTGAGGCCAAGCCAGACCCCGGACCGGCACGTTGTTGTAGTCGTAGGTGGCCGCTTCCGAAAAGTTCAGCTTGTCTTTGACCACGGGTCCGCCGAAGAAGAGACGAGGGGTTTCCTGCGCGAGGCCCACGATGTGCCCGCTCTTGCCTCGTATGCCGGGAATGAAATCCATAAGCCCGTACTTCCACTGACCGGAGGGTGGCTTGGTTTCAACAGTCGTCAAGCCGCCGGAAAAGCCACCGTACTCCGTGTCATAAGGGGTCTTCTCGACCTGCACGGTTTGAATGGCATCCAAAGGCACGGGAATCGAAAAGCTTCCGGTGACGGGATCCACGGTCTGGGCCGAATCCACCAGAAGCATGCCTTGATTCTCAGCTTCACCTTTGATATTCAGCTTGCCATCCGAAGTGCGGACCACGCCGGGTAAGATCGGCAAGGCCTCCTTGAATTTCCGCTCTGCCAATGGAAGTGTCTCGTACTGCTGGTCATTAATTCGGGAGGAGGCAGCCGCAGCCTCGGTCGCGACCTGTGGCGCCTGGCCATTCACTTCCACTTTCTGGATAATCTGCTCGATGTGCAATGCTACGTTCTCCACGCGCAATTCGCCCTGCGCGAGAAGAATAGTCATGACAAACGGCTGGAGTCCCTCCACGCGGACGTCCAACACGTACGCACCCGCACCCAGTTGACTAAACTGGAAGCGCCCTCCCGAATCGGTGAGGGCGGTGAGCGATGTTTTCCCCTGCGCGACGCTAACGAGTTTCACTGTTATGCCCTGGAGCGTGATGGGCTTTCCACTCGGATTCTCAAATGTCACAAAGCCTCGAATTGAGCTTCTAGTGGGATCCGCGACTGCGCTATCGGCCCCCTGTGCGGGTGCGAATGCGTCCAGGATGAGGAGAACGACGAAAAGCGTCGGCTGCACCCGCGACCAGCAGATTCCCCAGCCGCCTCGAGACCCGAACCTCGAGTTTGTGCTCTTCCTTTGGGCTTCAAAGGGAGGGCAAAACTGTACGGTACTCTTCATGAACTTCTCCTCACAGGCCAAGGCGTTGTTTTCTGAAGACTGTGGCCCGGATGAGTTCTCTTTTTCTTGACCACGCAATCCAAGAGCGGACCGCCCACACCGCCGGAACCAGAGCTAAAACACCAATCTGCTTCAACTCGCTAAGAACTCGCGAGGTTGGCCTTCGCAGAAAAATCGCGATGACCAGCGCGGAGTACGCAATCACCAGAAAAGCAACGAATAATTGACAAAGGAGTTGGTACATCCGTTCAATCCTCGCGACTCATCTGTTTCTGCTCACTCCTCGAAACTACCACTGACACCTTGAAAGGCCCGCCCCGCCTGTCTCAGGGTCCACTTGATAGCTCGCGCTGAATCGTAGCAATAGGCGAGATTGTGGTTTAGGGTCGAGAAACAGTGGGTCTGGCATTCCTTCTTCATTCCGTCGAGCTGTTTCACATCGAATTTGTGATTTCCGATGGTCCCCCAGTCGTAAGTCGCCGAGTACATCGGGAAGCAGGGCGCCAGAGTGCCATTCACGCGGATGATCACGTTGTTCTGGCCTGCGCGGCAGTTCCAGGGTTCCACCCGACCCCGCATGAACGCCTTCATGTCCTGAAGCCGCTTTACGGAATTGACCATCTTGTATCCCGATTTGTTCTTCTCAATGATCCAGTCGATCAGCGCGTCGACCTTCGGCCAGTCTTCTTTCATAATGAAGGTGCTGTTTTCGTTCAGGTGCTTGAACTGAGGCTGCTCGAGCATGGGTGATTCGTTGATGTGATAATCGGTTGCTATGCCGTTCGAGTGCGCAATCTCCGTCAACTCCTGGATGTCTTCCAGGTTGGTCCGGCAGATATTCATGTTGAAAAACACTGTGTAACCGTAGCGGTACTGCTTGCGGATGAGGTAATCGAAATTCTTCCGCACCGGATTCAAGGCTTTCGGCAGGCCGGGCTTTTCATCGACCGTATCCACGGCAAAGTTGACGGTAGCCACCCCAGCATCGGCCAGGCGGTCGATCACGGAAGGCCGCAGCAACCGGGCGTTCGTAGGCACGTAAACCCAGAAACCCTTCTTGGCTGCGTAGTACACGACCTTGTGGGCGAAATCAGGACGCAGCAGTGGTTCTCCCCCCATTAGCGCCAGCACTCGGCAGGTGGTGGAGTGTAGCCAATCGATCGAACGCTTGGCCGTGTCCTCACTCATGCCCTTCACCGTGTTGTCGAAGGCCCAGCAATAATGGCAATCCAGGTTGCATTTCCACTCTGTAAAGAGGTAGGCGATGATGGGATGGAAATCGCCGGGCAGCAGCCGGGATTTGAGATAAGGAAACATCCAGCCGCGCATCGCGTGGAACACCTGGCTGGCTGTCCAATGGCGATTGTACGGGTTATCGGCAGAGCCGTGCGCGTCCTGAGGCAACCAGTCATCGGTGAGCAACTCGGGATGCTGCGGGAACACAGGAACCGGAAGTTCCTGCGGAGTAGCCCGCGGCGCCGGCACAAACTGCAAAGACAGCTCGGGCTGCTTGAGCAGATCGTGAAGTTGAACGTCCACTCGAAAAGGTTGAATCTTGGTGTTGATCGTTTCTGGATGCTGAAGGGCAGTGCTCATCGTAGTTCCTCCTCAGTGAACTGCCTGCGCATGGACATGACGGCTCGCTGTTGAAACGCAGACGGTGCGCGCATGTCGCAAGTCCCTTGCTATTCGTGATACCGTAAGTTTCAGCCCTGTCTTGCCGGTTCCAGAGCAGTCTCGTTCCTGATACTTTCGCGGTGCTCCCGTCTTCGTGTGGAGGGAAGCCGCAACGTGCGGACTACTCGTGCTAGCTGTAACGCCACCGCGTGAATCATCAGAAATGCAACGCAGCACGCGAACAAAGCCGTCGTGACAACTAAAACCAACAAGGCGCAACTGGCAAACTCAAAGAAAATGTACGTATCCACCAGACCTTCGAGCGTCACAGACCCCAATGCCAGGTCTGCCCGACTCTGTGCCGCCCTTTTCAACGCCGGCAGAGCCGGTCGGCGAGTTGCCTGACCAATTCAGGCACCAAACTGCCCCACTCCAGACAATCCCGCCATCCCAAAGCAAGGCATGAGAGATGCCAAACTGCAGCAACTACCGGCTGCTCGCTAACTCTCGTTGATGCATGAGCCTGAGTTCAGTGACCAAGCAGGCAATCGAGTGCTAAGGTGGCGGATCACGATGGATGGAGACAACATTTTGACGTTCGCCATCAAACTCGCTTTTGACCCGCTGATTTTCCAGCCGGTCTTCTCCGACTCCCTGGAATCTGCCGGCGTTCGACCTCTTCCAGCGAACGAGGACCAGCGGAAGCCTCTCTCGGCACAGGACGATTTCGTTCGCGCTATGGGCACATAGACGTTGGCAGGGGCGTTCGACCAAACGAAGCCGATGAGTGCAAAGTGCGTCGGCGACCACGTCCGACGCTTCCGAGCTTAGATAACCGAGGGGAGCCAGTGCCAATTGACGAAATGCAGATTTGGAGGGCTGGAGATTCCACCTCAAAAAGTTGGACAAGCGCGGAGCGAAGTCTGCGTCGTGCCGTACTGGGGTTAGATTTGAAGTTGGAGAGAGAGCGATCGATCATCCGAGGTATGTCACGGTGTTTGTGTCCGTACACCTCGAATAGGACGAGGGCCATTTGGTAGCTTCGTCGCAACTGAGCCGTCGCGTGGAGGAGATCCACTCGGCTCGGAGCTCTTGTTAAACGGCGATCCTCTTCCAGACGCTCCCGCACAACGGTATGCCCGTGTGAATTATCGACTTCGCCAAAGGGCACTTCGGGGACGCGTTTTTTACGACGGTGAGCAAGGGCGTTGGAGTGCCAGCGTCTCGTCGCGTCGCCGGCGCGAGCGCGCTGTTGAGCTGTGCGTCGGCCGAGGGAGGCACTTTTCTGGAGATAGCGTTCGATCGAGTGATTGAGATTGTATGGCCTCAAGCCTATAAGTTGAGTCCCAGCCCGGGGCAGGATTTAGGGCGCCTCCACGCATTCAGCCGCCACCGTTCCTGACGAATGTCGAAACACTGTTACTGAGCTTGGACTTCCGTCATCAGGATGGCACCGTTCGGCAGCGTTGACAGGGCTTTATACGGCTGAGGCGAGACGCGATGCTCTCGAATCGGCCCTTCTTAATCTGTTGGTATTCCACGTGCACGCTTCTTAATTTGACTGGGCAGGGCAGGCGCGGATCCCTGCGGAAGTTCCCGCTACGTGATCAGGGGAAATGCATATGAGTCTTTGGCCATTCGGGCTTTACATCGTTTTGGTAGTCGCCTTAGTCGCCGCCATGCTGGCCATCTCCTTTGTGTTGGGGCAGCGGCATGATGATCGTGCCACGGGGTCTCCTTACGAAGCAGGCATTGTCTCGGAAGGCTCGGCTCGCGTGCGGCTCACTGCAGGCTTCTACCTGGTCGCGATGTTTTTCGTCGTTTTCGACCTGGAAGCGGCTTTCATCTTCGCTTGGGCTGTTGCAGGGCGGGAACTCGGGTGGAGCGGTTATGGGGAAGTGGTGATCTTTATTGGTGTCCTACTTGCCACTCTCACTTATCTCTGGCGAGTGGGCGCTCTTGATTGGGGTGCGAAAATCCGCCCCGGGCGATAGCGCGAAGGAAAACTCATGAGCTGGACATTAACCAAAGCCGCCTCGTCTCCTAAGGTGGAGCCCAATCAAAGCTCCTGGGAACAGGAAATCCGGCGCAGTGTGGCGCTTACTCGCCTCGAAGACCTGATGGCCTGGGGACGCAAGAATTCGATTTGGCCGTTCAACTTCGGACTCTCCTGCTGCTTTGTGGAACTTGCCACCAGCATCACCAGTCGATACGACATCGCGCGCTTTGGAGCGGAAGTAATACGCAGCACTCCACGCGAAGCTGACCTGATGGTGGTTGCCGGAACGCTATTCATCAAGATGGCCCCGATCGTCAAGCGGCTTTATGAACAGATGATGGAGCCACGTTGGATTGTGTCGATGGGCTCTTGCGCAAACTCGGGTGGGATGTATGACATCTACAGCGTCGTGCAGGGAGCCGATAAGATTCTGCCGGTTGATGTCTATGTCCCTGGCTGCCCCCCCAGACCTGACGCTTTCATCGAGGGAATAACGTTGCTCCAGCAAGTTGTCGGCACAGAGCGGCGTCCACTGAGCTGGGTAGTCGGGCCACAGAAGGTGGAGCGTCCACCGTTGCCCTCGATGCGGGATCTGAAGCGGCCGGAGCGAGAACGAGCTACCTTGCTACGCCCGCCCGACCAGGTGTGAGGATGTTTGCATGAGCGAAAGTTCAAACACCGTGCTCGAGTTGCAGAATCAATTCGGCCCGGCGAACATCATACCGCAGGCAACCCGGGACGGAATCGCCACGGTCTGGACCCCACGGGAAAAGATCCGGGAAGTTCTGCACCATCTGAAGACCGGGGTTTCTCAGCCATACAAGATGCTTTACGACCTGACGGCCATCGACGAACGGATGCGGGTTCACCGCGACGGCCAGGCGGCAAGTGATTTTTCGGTCGTTTATCACCTGCTATCGTTCGACCGGAACGAATACGCACGGATTAAGGTGCCGCTCCGAAGCGATGACTTGCGAATGGCGACCATCAGCAACCTCTGGCCCGCCGCTAACTGGTATGAGCGCGAAGTATGGGACATGTTTGGTATCGTTTTTGATGGACACCCACATCTGGCTCGCATTCTGATGCCTGATACGTGGCAGGGGCATCCTCTGCGAAAAGACCACCCCGCTCGGGCTACGGAGATGGGACCCTTCGAACTTCCCGATGAAAAGCAAGACAAAGAGCAAGAGGCGCTGCGCTTCCGTCCAGAAGAGTGGGGAATGAAACGGAATAGCGAAGAATCGGATTTCATGTTTCTCAACGTGGGGCCTCAGCATCCCGGTACGCACGGAGTACTGCGCGTTGTGTTGCAACTGGATGGCGAAGAAATCGTGGACGCGGTCCCCGAGATTGGTTTTCATCATCGCGGCGCGGAAAAGATGGGCGAAAGACAGAGCTGGCACACGTACATCCCATACACCGACCGTGTGGACTACCTCGGCGGTGTCATCAACAATTTGGCGTACCTCACCGCGGTGGAGAGGCTGGCGGGGATCACGGTGCCTCCACGGGCCCAGGTGATCCGCGTGATGTTGTCGGAGCTCTTTCGGATCATCAGCCATTTGGTTTGGTACGGGACCTTTGCCCAGGACATAGGTCAAATGTCGCCCGTTTTTTACACCTTCAACGACCGTGAGAGGGCATTCGATATTATCGATGCGATTTGTGGTGCGCGAATGCACCCCGGCTGGTTTCGCATCGGAGGTGTGGCCCAGGACCTGCCCAACGGTTGGGACAAGATGATTCGAGACTTCTTGAATTATATGCCCTCCCGGCTGGTCGAGTACGACAAGGAAGTAATGCAGAACAGCATCTTCCGGGCGCGGACGAAGGGAGTGGGCGGCTGCACAGTCGAGGACGCAATCGAATGGGGCTTCACGGGTCCGAACCTGCGTTCCTGCGGTCTGGAATGGGACTTTCGCAAGAAGCAGCCCTACTCAGGCTACGAACAGTTCGAATTTGACATTCCGACCGCCCAGAGCGGCGATTGTTATGACCGCGCTGTCGTGCGCGTGGAGGAAATGAGACAGAGCCTCCGCATCATCGACCAATGCGTCAAGATCATGCCCGGTGGCCCTTACAGGTCTCTCGAAGAGCTTTCCACCCCGCCTATGAAGGATCGGCCCGTGATGCACGACATCGAGTCGTTGATAACACATTTTCTGGGCGTGAGCTGGGGACCGGTGGTACCGCCCGGAGAGGCATTGGGCGCCATCGAGGCCGCCAAAGGCAACAATGGCTACTACCTGGTCAGCGACGGTAGCGGGATGTCCTACCGCACACGCATTCGCACCCCTTCGTTTGCGCATTTGCAGACGCTGCCACTGCTCTGTCGCGGCTTGCTGGTAGCGGACCTGTTCGCCATTCTAGGCAGTCTCGATTTCGTTCTCGCCGACGTTGACCGATGAGGAGATTCAAACGTGCTAAGCCCAGAAGAACGAGGACAAATTGAAGTGGAGCTCGCGCGTTATCCCACGAAACGCGCTGTCTGTATCGATGCTTTAAAGATCGTACAGCGGCATCGAGGTTGGATATCGGACGAGGGACTCAGAGACATTGCGGAGCTTCTCGAGATGTCAGTGGAAGAATTGGACGGGGTAGCGACCTTCTATAACCTGGTTTTTCGCAAGCCCGTCGGCAGGCACGTCATGATGGTTTGCGACAGCGTGAGCTGCTGGCTTACCGGATACGAGGAAGTCCACAAAGATATTACCAAGCGGCTGGGCATCAATTTCGGGGAAACGACCGCAGATGGGCGCTTCACCTTGTTGCCGATCGTCTGCCTGGGCGCCTGCGACCGCGCACCCGCGATGATGGTGGATGGCAATCTCCACCCAGACCTCGACGCGCAGAAAATCGAAGGCATTCTGGAAGAATACAAATAGGCGATCCGATGGAGAAAGTGCTCACCAAAAACATTTCGCCTGACCTTGCGTTCCTGGACCTCGCGACCTACGAAAGTACGGGAGGTTATCAAGCCGCCCGGAAAGCCCTCCACCTATCGCCCGGTGAAATTACCGAAGCGGTGAAAAAGGCAAATTTAAGGGGCCGCGGGGGCGCGGGCTTCCCCACAGGCGCGAAGTGGAGTTTCGTGCCGATGGGCGCGGATGCGCCCCACCCGAAGTACCTGGTGGCGAATGGCGATGAGATGGAACCGGGCACCTTCAAGGACCGCTTGTTGATGGAAGGCGACCCGCATCAGCTCATCGAAGGCATGATCGTCGCCGCCTATGCCATTCAAGCCGACGTGGCCTATATCTTTTTGCGCGGCGAATACAAGCTCTCCGCCGACCGGCTGGAAAGGGCTCTCGCCGAGGCCTACGAACACCACTACCTCGGCAAAAGGATTTTGGGTTCAGAGTACAACCTTGAGATGTACCTGCACACAAGCGCGGGACGCTACATGTGCGGTGACGAAACGGGCCTGCTCAATGCGCTCGAGGGCAGGCGCGCGAACCCCCGCAGCAAACCTCCCTTCCCCCAGACGTCGGGGCTTTGGGGGAAACCCACCATCGTGCAGAACGTCGAGACGCTTTGCAACGTGCACCATATCGTTGATCGGGGGCCGGAGTGGTTCAAAAGTTTGAGCTACACGGAAGATGGCGGGACCAAGCTCTATGGCGTGAGCGGCAAGGTGCGGCGCCCGGGGTTGTGGGAACTGCCCATGGGTACGACGGCCCGAGAGATTCTGGAAGAGCACGCAGGAGGCATGCGCGACGGGTTGAAGTTCCGTGGCTTGCTACCCGGCGGAGCCTCAACAGAATTCATGGTCGAAAAACATTTAGATCTGCGGATGGACTTTCACGAGCCGCAACAGAAAGGCGGTAGCCGTTTGGGCACGGGGACCATGATCGTTCTCGACGACCAGAACTGTCCGGTAGGCATGCTGAAGAATCTGGAGCACTTCTTTGCCCAAGAGTCTTGTGGGTGGTGTACGCCGTGTTGGAGCGGTCTTTCCTGGGCCGAGCGCATCCTGGGAGCTCTGGAGGATGGCCAGGGAGAGCCTGCCGACGTAGAGCAGTTGGCCGCTCTGTGTAAGCTGTGCGCGCCCGGGAACACCTTCTGCGCATTGGCGCCAGGCGCCGCGGAACCCTTGCAAAGCGGATTGAAGTACTTCGCTGAGGATTTTGCGAGGCATGTGCGCGAAAAACGTTGTCCGTGGAGATAAGAATGGCGAGAGTCTACATCGAGAACCAGCCCTTTGAAGTGCGCTCCGACCAGTGCATGCTGCAAGCCTGCCTCTCGCTGGGCTTCAATTTGCCTTATTTCTGCTGGCATCCCGCCCTGGGCTCGGTGGGGGCCTGCCGCCAGTGCGCGGTGAAGCAATTTAAAGATGAGCACGATCAGACGGGCAGCATGGTCATGGCTTGCATGACTCCCGCCGCGGAAGGCACGCGAGTATCGATCGAGAACCCGGAGGCGGTGGCGTTTCGCGCGGCCGTCATCGAAGGGCTGATGCTCAATCACCCCCACGATTGCCCCGTTTGCGATGAGGGGGGCGAGTGCCACCTCCAGGACATGACAGTGATGACGGGCCACGATTACCGGCGTTATCGGTTCAATAAGCGCACATTCCAAAACCAGAATCTGGGCCCCATGGTGCAGCAGGAGATGAATCGCTGCATCCAGTGTTACCGCTGCGTGCGTTACTATCGCGAGTATGCAGGCGGCCGCGATTTCGATTCCTACGGAAGCCGCAATACGGTCTTTTTCGGCCGCCAACGAGACGGAGTGCTCGAAAGTGAGTTTGCCGGGAACCTGGTGGAGGTATGCCCCACCGGAGTCTTCACGGACAAGACGCTGAAGCGACACTACACGCGCAAATGGGATTTGCAGATGGCGCCCTCCATTTGTGTCCATTGTGGTCTGGGGTGCAACATCACAGCGGGGGAGCGTTACGGCAGCCTGCGTCGAATCTTGAATCGCTACAACAGCGAAGTGAACGGCTACTTCCTTTGCGATCGAGGGCGATACGGCTACGAGTTCGTGAACAGCGCGCAGCGAATCCGCGAACCCCTGGTGCGTCAAGACGGAAAACTGCTGCCGGCTACGAAAGAGGTGGCCCTCGAACGTCTGCGCGAAATGTTGTCCGGGAGGGAGAAAGTCATCGGCATCGGGTCACCCCGGGCGTCTCTCGAGGCCAATTTTGCTCTTCGCGCCCTGGTGGGTCCTGACCAGTTCTACGTGGGCCTGTCCACCATTCAGCTCAAGCTGGTTCGTGCCATGCTCGAAATGCTCAGCTCAGGTCCCGCGCGCTCGCCGTCCCTTCTGGACATCGAACGGAGCGACGCCGTACTGGTGCTGGGCGAAGATGTTACGAATACCGCGCCGCGGATGGCGCTGGCGCTGCGGCAAGCGGTCCGCCAACAACCGATGGAAATTGCGGAAAAAGCCCATATTCCCCTGTGGCTTGACCACGCCGTGAGGGACGCAGTCCACGGCGAAAAAGGCCCGCTGTTCATCGCCGCCATATGCGCCACCAAGCTGGACGATGTCGCCACTACGACCTTCCGCGCCGCCCCAGACGACCTGGCACGACTGGGATTCGCCATCGCTCACGCGCTCAACCATGAAGCTCCCGCGCCTGCCGGTTTGCCTGGTGAACAAGAAGCGCTGGCTCAACGCATAGCTCAGGCATTACAGGGCGCGAAGCGGCCCCTGGTTGTCTCCGGTCCCAGTTGTAACAGCTTGGCCTTGATTCAAGCCGCCGCCAATGTGGCGTGGGCCCTGTGCGAAGGAGGGAAACCGGCCAGCCTGAGCTTCACCGCTGCGGAATGCAACACCTTTGGCGTGGGCCTGCTGGGGGGCAAACCGCTTGATTCCGCGTTCGCCGCAGTTGAGGGGCAACCGGTGGAGACGGCCATCATTCTGGAGAATGATCTTTACCGCCGCGAGAGGCCCGACCGCGTCGCCGCAGTATTGAAACGCTTCCACCAAGTCATCGTTCTCGACCATCTGCATACCCGAACGGCAGCCGAGGCCGAATTAGTTTTACCCGCCGGCACGTTTGCGGAATCTGACGGAACGCTGGTGAGCTGCGAAGGGCGAGCGCAACGTTTCTTCCCCGTCTTCGCTCCTGAGGGAAGCGTGCAAGAAAGCTGGCGCTGGCTGCGCGACGCCATGCTGGCGGTTGGGCGTCGGGAAGCCGCCGCCTGGCAAAACCTCGACCATATTGTCAACGCCGTGGACGGCGAACCGGCCTTGGCGGGCGTGGCGGAGGCGGCGCCGCCTTCCACGTTTCGGATCGCCGGCGCAAAGGTACCGCGACAGCCTCATCGCCACAGCGGGAGGACGGCGGTCCTGGCGCAGATTAGCGTCCAGGAACCTAAGCCACCCGAGGATGCCGATTCGCCCTTGGCATTTTCGATGGAAGGCAGTCCCGACCAGGCCCCCGCAGCCGTGACGCCTTTCTTCTGGTCGCCGGGCTGGAACTCGATTCAAGCGGAAATGAAATTCCAGTCCGAAATCAATGGCCCCCTGCGCGGCGGCGACTCGGGCGTGCGACTGTTAGAGCCCCGTAGCACCAGTAAAAAAACTTACTTTAGCACGGTGCCCGCGACGGTCAAATCGCCTGAAGACCAATGGCTGGTGGTCCCGCTCTATCACGTTTTCGGCTCGGAAGAATTAAGCCGCTTGGCGCCCGCGGTAGCTGAGCTGGTTCCCAAGCCTTACCTGGCGGTGAATTCGGACGACTCCCGGGTTCTTCAGCTTACCTCCGGAGACGAAGTCGAGCTGAAAGTCTCCGGTTTGGCCTGCCGCCTGGTAGTGGAAGTCCGTTCCGATCTGCCTCGGGGAATGGCAGGCGTCGCGGCCGGCCTAACGTCACTGGGAGGTACGAGCCTGCCCGCCTGGGGCCGAATCGTTCGCGTGTCATGAAGGCAGTTTATTCCATCGCGACTGTGCTCGGGGTCCTTTTTGTGGCCCTCAACCTCTCTGCCCTGCTGATCTGGGTCGAGCGCCGCTTACTCGCTCTTTGGCAGGACCGCTATGGACCGAATCGGGTTGGGCCATTCGGCCTGCTCCAGGTATTGGCGGACGCGCTGAAGATGTTCTTCAAGGAGGATTGGGTCCCGCCGTTTGCCGACAAAGCAGTCTTTGTCCTAGCCCCTGCGGTTGCGATGGTGACGGTGCTGATGTCCTATTCGGTCCTACCCATCGCGCCGGGCGTCAGCGTGGCTAACCTCAACATCGGGGTGCTCTTCTTTCTCGGGATGTCGTCGCTCGGAGTTTACAGCGTGGTGCTGGGAGGCTGGGCCTCCGATAACAAATACTCGCTCCTGGGGGGCTTGCGGGCCACCGCGCAAATGCTGAGCTATGAAGTGTTTATGGGGCTGTCGCTAATGGGTGTGGTGCTGCTCGCAGGCTCCTTCAATCTTCAGGCAATCGTTGAGGCACAGCGAAAAATGTGGTTTGTTGTGCCCCAGTTCGTAGGCTTCGTTCTCTTTGTCATTGCGGGCGCCGCGGAGATCCGCAGGACACCTTTTGACTTGTCCGAAGCGGAAAGCGAGCTTATCGCGGGCTACCACTCCGAGTATTCTGGTATGAAGTTCGGCATGTTCTTCGTGGGTGAATACCTTGGCGTAACTCTCATCTCAGCCATGATTTCGGTGCTTTTTTTTGGCGGATGGCTCGGACCCGTGCTGCCGCCGGTGGTTTGGTTATTGATCAAGACGTTCTTCTTCATCGGTTTCTTTATTTTGCTGCGAGCCTCTCTTCCCCGGCCGCGCTTTGACCAACTTATGTCGTGGGGATGGAAGTTGATGCTGCCTCTGGCGCTGGCAAACTTACTGATCACAGGCGGGCTAGTGGTCGCGTTCCAATGATTGAATGACGCGCGCACCGTCGTTGCCCAATACTGAGCCGCACAGGCGGGAAGATCGAAACGGAGTGATGTCGGAATGCTGAGCCTGCTCCGAACAATCTGGAACGTATTTCTGCACACCTTCAGGCCAAGGGTGACCGTGCAATTCCCTGAGCAGAAGCCGTATTTGGCTCCCCGGCACCGCGGCAGAATCATCCTGTCGCGTGATCCGGACGGTGGCGAGCGCTGCGTTGGCTGCTACCTCTGCGCGGTTGCGTGTCCCGTCGGCTGCATCGCCTTACAAGCAACCGAGGATGAGCATGGGCGGCGCTACCCTGAGTTCTTTCGTATCAACTTTTCTCGTTGTATCTTCTGCGGTTACTGCGAAGAAGCCTGCCCCACCTACGCCATTCAACTGACTCCTGATTTCGAAATGAGCGAGTACAAGAGGCCAAACCTCGTCTACGAAAAGCAAGACTTACTGATCAGCGGTACGGGAAAGCATCCCAACTACAGCTTCTGGCGGATCTCGGGCGTCGGGATCGGCGGAAAAGGCAAGGGCGAGTCCGAACGCGAGGACCCGCCAACCGACGTGCGTCAATTGCTGCCCTGAGGCAGGCATATGAATAGCGTGTTTTATCTTTCCGCGGCCGTCGCCATCGTCTCCACGGTGTTGATGCTCACCCGCCTGAATGCGGTGCACGCACTGCTCTATCTGATATTGTCGCTCCTCTCGGTCGCAGTGATCTTCTACATCAGCGGTGCGCCGTTCGCAGCCGGCCTGGAGTTGATCATCTATGCGGGCGCGATTATGGTGCTCTTCATTTTCGTCGTCATGCTGCTGAATTTGGGGGACCGGGCAACGGCCCAAGAGCGTTCGTGGCTGAAGCCCAGCATGTGGGTTGGGCCTGCCACGTTGGCGTCAATTCTGGCCGTCGAGGTTGCTTATTTCTTGTTACATCAACCGGCGCAGAGTCTGGTTCCACGCGAGATCGCTCCCAAGGTGGTTGGCGTTGCCCTTTTTGGACCTTATGTGATCGGTGTGGAACTGGCTTCGATGTTGCTCACCGCCGCTCTGGTGGGGGCCTTCCACCTTGGATCGCGCCATGTGGAAAAATCGGAACTGCGCGGCTTGCGCCAGCCCGCAAACTCGGAGACTCACGATGTCGATTTCGCTAAACCAGGAATTGCTTCTCGCGATGATCTTGTTCGCGTTGGGAACGATCGGCCTGCTGGTGCGCCGCGGCCTGATCTTCATCCTCATGTCGATTGAGGTGATGCTGAACGCAGCGGGCTTGGCCTTTGTGGCGGCCGGGGCACACTGGGGGCAACCCGACGGCCAAGTCATGTTTATCTTCATTCTGGCCACGGCGGCGGCGGAGGTTTCCATTGGCCTGGCGCTTGTGCTGCGACTTCATCGCCAATTCAAATCTCTCGACGTGGACGCGGCGAGCGAGATGAGGGGATAGGATGCTGAAGCTTTTATGGTTGATGCCCGCGTTTCCGTTCCTGAGCTCTCTCGTGCTCATCATCTTCGGACCGCGCCTGGCGAAAAGGTCCGTAGCGATTCTCGGAGTGGGCTCGATCGCCCTCTCGGCGGTCGTCTCCGCGATAGTTTCCGCCACCTTCCTCAGTTCGCCGCCATCCGGCAATGCCTTTACTCAAACGCTTTGGACCTGGATGGACGTCGCCGGCTTTCGCCTGCACATCGGGTTCTATCTTGACGCGATTTCGGTGGTGATGACCCTGGTGGTGACTTTCGTTGCCTCGCTCATCCACTGGTACTCGGCCGAGTTCATGATTGAGGACGAGGGGTACAGCCGCTTTTTCGCCTACATGAACCTCTTCGTTGCTTCCATGCTTACGTTGCTTCTGGCGGACAACCTGGTGCTGCTCTATCTCGGATGGGAGGGCGTCGGGCTCTGTAGCTACCTTCTGATTGGGTTCTGGTACCTCGTTCCCGCCAACGGAGCCGCAGGTGGCAAGGCGTTCATCGTGACCCGTACCGGCGACACGGCCATGATTGTGGGTCTGGCGCTTCTGGCGACTCAATTGGGCACCCTGAATATTCAGGAGCTCATGCTCAAGGCTTCCGCGCAGTGGCCTGTGGGGTCGCCATATGCGCTCGCCGCAGCCCTGTTACTGCTCGGCGGGGCGGTGGGGAAGTCAGCCCAGTTGCCGCTCCAGACGTGGCTTCCGGACGCCATGGCCGGCCCCACGCCAGTTAGTGCGTTGCTTCACGCGGCCACCATGGTAACTGCCGGTGTTTATCTCATCGCGCGCACTCATGTGCTTTTTGCCCTCGCCCCGCTCGCCCAGCATGCGGTGGCGACGGTCGGAATCGCCACTCTCATCCTGGCAGGGTTCAGCGCTATAACCCAGTGGGATCTCAAGAAAGTTCTTGCTTACTCGACGATTAGCCAGATCGGATACATGTTCGTGGCGCTCGGCGTGGGAGCCTGGTCAGCCGCAATTTTCCATTTCATGACTCACGCCTTCTTTAAAGCTCTCCTATTTCTCGGAGCCGGGGTCGTGATCGATGCGATGGACGATGAGCATAACATCTTCAAGATGGGTGGATTGCGCAAGGAGCTTCCCGTAGCGTTTTGGACGTTCCTGATTGGTGGCTGCTCTCTCGCGGGTTTGCCGCTGGTGACAGCCGGCTTCTACAGCAAGGGGCTGATCATCTGGGCGGCGCGCGCTTCCGTGGACGGAAGCCCGGCTTTGTGGCTGCTGGCGATCCTGGGTGTGCTGCTGACGGCCCTGTACACCTTTCGGATGATTTTCGTCGTGTTCTTCGGGCGAGCCAAAATACCGGTCGGGAAGAGGCCCGGCTATCGCATGACGATCCCTTTGGTTGTGCTTGCCGCGCTTTCGGTTGTGGGCGGATTTGTGAATACACCCGCGGCGCTTGGCGACATTCATATTCTCACGGACTTCCTGCATCGGGCGCTTCCCAACTGGATTGAACGCCCCGCTGGCTCAATCACCGAGGTGGGGTCCGAAGGCCTGGTGACGCTGGCGTTCCTGGTAGGCCTTGGGATTGCCTATCTCGTTTATCTCCGCAAGCCCCGCTATGCCGATGCTCTCGCGGAATTCTCAATTGGCAAAGTGCTTCATCAGTTCTGGTTTGCCGACTGGGGAATGGATTGGCTGTACGACCGGATTTTCGTAAGGCCGGTTGTCTGGTTTGCGCACTTCGACAGGACAGATTTTATCGACTCTGTTTACGCGGGGGTAGCGCGGCTCAGCGAGCTGGCCTACTTCGCCCTCAGATCCACTGAGAACGGGAAGGTGCGCTGGTACGCCGCCGGAATTGCGTTCGGCGCAGTGGCCCTGGTTTCAATGGTGCTCTTCCTATGATCCTCATCTATCTGATTGCCGTCCTTTTTGTTGGGGGGCTTCTCTCCTGGTCCGCCGGCCGCCGAAGTAACCTGTGGCCGCGGTACATCTCTTTGGCCTTCCTCGGCGTCGATCTCATCCTCAGCCTTAGCATTTGGATCCAGGATGCCAGCCAGGTCAAGCTGCTGCCGGCGCAGGCCCCCAAGGCCTGGATCGAGGAAGTCGATTGGACCTGGATCCCGCAGTTGGGCATTCACTTACACCTCGCGCTGGATGGGCTGAGCCTGCTCCTCGTGGTGCTGAGCATCATTCTCGGAATCGCCGCCGTGCTGGCGTCATGGAAGGAAATAGACGAGGGCGTTGGATTTTTCCACTTCAACCTGATGTGGATCCTGTCCGGCATCCTCGGCGTGTTTCTCTCCGTGGATCTTTTCCTTTTCTATTTCTCCTGGGAAATGATGCTCATCCCCATGTACTTCCTGATCTCCATCTGGGGCCACGAACGTCGCGTGTACGCTGCCGTGAAGTTTTTCATTTTCACACAGACGAGCGGGCTCCTGATGCTGCTCGGAATTCTGGCGCTGTATTTTATTCATCATCGCCTGACCGGCTTCTACTCCTTTGAATACGCAGATTTGGTGGGCACGCCCTTGAGCGCGAAGGTTGGGCTTCCGCTCATGCTTGCATTTTTTGTAGCCTTCGCCGTCAAGCTTCCCGTGGTGCCGTTGCATACCTGGCTGCCTGATGCCCACACCCAGGCTCCCACCGCGGGCAGCATTATTCTGGCAGGACTTCTGTTGAAAACAGGCGCATACGGCATGTTACGTTTCGTCGTGCCCTTGTTCCCCGAAGCCGCACACCAATTTGCCCCGATAGCCATGATCCTGGGGGTGCTGGGAATTCTCTACGGCGCCGTGCTGGCATTAGGCCAGACCGACCTCAAGCGCCTGGTCGCCTACACCAGCGTGAGTCACCTTGGGTTCGTCCTGCTCGGGATCTTTGCCTGGAATGAATGGGCGCTCCAGGGAGCGATTATGGGAATGGTCTGCCATGGCATCAGCACCGGGGCGCTCTTCGTGATTGTCGGGCAGATCCAGGAGCGCAGCCACACGCGCGAGATCGACCGTCTGGGGGGGCTCTGGGCGACAATTCCCAGGCTTTCTGGAGCGGGGCTGTTCTTTGCTGCGGCTTCCATGGGTGTACCCGGGCTGGGCGATTTCGTGGGTGAGTTCCTGGTATTAGTCGGCACCTACCAGCAGCACATCGTCCTCGCGGTGATGGCCGCCGTTGGGATTCTCACCTCCACGTTCTACGGGCTGAGGTTCGTCCAGGGCGCATTCCATGGGCCTAACACCCATCAATGGAAGCTGCCTGATCTGAACCTGAGGGAGGCGAGCGTGGTGATCCCCATGGCGGCCATCCTCCTGTGGTTGGGACTTTATCCGCAACCCGTGCTCAATACTTTCAAGCCGGCAATGCAGAGGCTGGAAGAATATGCCGGCGGGAGTTCTGCGGTTCATGCCCAGCCTTCCGACACCGCGCGGAACGAGCCTCCGCCAGCCCTCGGGAGTTCTCAGGAGATGAACCATGAGCGGTAGCGATTTCCGTGCCCTTCTCCCTCTGTTTGTTATCGCGGGAACCGCCGTCTTGACGATGCTCACGATCGCCTTCCGTCGCAGTCATCTGCTCACGCTCAGCGTTACCCTGACCGGCCTCACCCTTAGCTTCGCCTCGCTCTGGATTCCCGCAGCGGTGATACCTCGTCAAGTCACATCGCTGCTGATCATTGATCAATACGCGCTCTTCAATCTCGGGCTCATCATCTCGGCCACCATCGTGGTTGCTCTGCTCTCCTACGGCTACTTCGAGAAGCGGAAGGGCCATCCCGACGAGATGTATTTACTCTTGCTGCTGGCGGTGCTCGGGGCGGGAGTCCTTGTTGTGAGCGACCATTTCGTTTCCTTTCTTCTGGGGCTCGAGACCCTCAGCGCCGCACTCTATGCCTTGAGCGCTTACCCGCAGCAGGGAAAGCTCCCGCTTGAGGCAGGGATCAAGTACCTGATACTCGGCGCATCTTCGGCGGCATTCCTCATTTTCGGCATGGCAATCATCTATGCACAACTCGGCAGCATGGAGTTCCCTCACCTTCAAATCGCGATGGCCTCCGGCGGCTCTCTCGATCAAGCCTTGGTTCTGGCGGGCCTCGCCCTGATCATTACCGGGATTGGTTTCAAGCTTGCGCTTGTACCCTTCCACCTCTGGACGGCGGACGTGTACGAGGGTGCTCCGGCGCCCGTGACGGCATTTCTTGCGACGGTCTCGAAGGGCAGCGTGTTTGCATTATTCGTGCGCTTTTTTCACCTCACAGGAGCCATGCAAGCGCCCGTGGTCTTACTTGCGCTGGGCATTATTGCGGTGTTTTCGATGATTGCCGGCAATGTGTTGGGCATGCTGCAAGAGAACGTCAAGCGCATCCTGGGCTATTCCTCCATTGCGCACATGGGATACCTTCTGGTGGCTTTCCTTGCTGCAGGCGACCTGGGTGGGCAAGCGGCCGCATTCTATCTTGTCACTTACATCATCACCATTCTCGGGGCTTTCGGCGTTGTGTCTGTGGTCTCGGGGACCGACCGGGAAGCCGGCTCGCTCGACGATTTTCGTGGCCTCTTCTGGCGGGAACCCGGCCTCGGGGTGATCTTTACTCTCATGCTTCTATCGCTGGCGGGAATTCCCTTAACGGCGGGATTCATCGGCAAGTTCTATATCATCGGGGCGGGAGCCTCATCGGCATCTTGGGGGTTGATTATCGCCTTAGTGCTGACAAGCGTGCTCGGCCTCTTTTACTACTTGCGGGTCATCGTTGCCATCTATGATCTTGCTCCCGCCGCCGTCGCGACAGGAATCAGCCGGCTCCGGAGGCCTTCCCTGAGCGAAAGATACGTTCTGGCGGCTTTGACGGTGACACTGCTGTGGGCCGGAGTGTACCCGGCGCCGATTTTGAAACTGGTCGCGGCCGCGGTGAAGAGCCTCGCGTAAGGCGCGGCGCCGCGATTAATGTCATTCTGAGGCGCTGGCAGGCGCCGAAGAATCTGCGTTCGCTCGAACCCGATTTCTGAGGCTGCGAAACTCCGTGAAAAGAAACCCCTCACCCGGCTCGCTACTCTTGCCACCCTCTCCCCAGGCGAGAGGGCTTAAATCAATTGTGTTGACGGCCCTCTCCCTTGGGGAGAGGGTGTCCCGCAGCCGGCGTAGTCATCAGCCGGTGCGGGACGGGTGAGGGGTTTCTTCCCCGAGAGCCTCGCAACTGCGGAATTCGGGTTTAATCGATGTCAACTTGGGAATGAAACTTTGCCACGCTCCACGCAGAGACCAAAGCGCTCAGGCCGTTAGAGCATCGGGAAATGGCCTGCGCCGTGGGCTTGGGTGCGAATTCAGAGCGGGTGCTTCGCTGCGCTACAGAGGTTGCGGAAAAGCTTCAGGCGAATCTTTCCATTATTCATGCCATTCACGCCATAGAGCGCGGGCTGCCCATTCCATTGGATTTGGAAGAGGGTGTCAGATCAATGGCACCTCAGGCGGCACGGAACCGGCTGGACGAGATGCAAAGAATGTTGGGCTCGCGTGCGCGGGTTCAAATCGTCGCCGGCCCCATCAAGGACGCGGTGACAGAGGCGGCGAGGAGGCTGCAGGCTGACATCCTGGTTGTCGGGAGAAGTGCGCAGCCTGGCGGGCGCGAACGCTTGCGCGATTTAACTTACGCCATTGTGCGCGACGCTCCTTGTCCCGTATTGAGTGTGTAGGGATGGAATCAGGACGATTATCGGAGCGGCCAAAGAGGAACACCTGTCGCCCCAACTCCCTGCGTGCCGATGGTCCTCCTCGCCCGAGTCTTGGCGCGAGCGCCAACGCTCTTCAGCCCGCGCCGGACTCGTGGGTCTGGCCCTACCCCGGCTATCACGACCGTGAGCGCGGAGTACACCAGCACGGTGAGCGCAATTAACAGTCGAGTGAGGTTTTCGTAAATCTTCTAATTCCTCACACGGCATCCGCGTAGAAGACGGCCTGCCACGGACAGGCCCCAGCGGCTCTCTCTGAACCTAAGCCTGGCGCGGTGGAGATGGTTTTTTAGTGTTCCGATCGGAATTCCCAATGCCTCAGCCGCTTCCCGGAGGTTCAGCCCTTGAACGATGCAAAGCCGCATCGCATGTCTGCAGGCAGGAGGCAGACTCTGCAAACACTGCCATGCGATTTGACGGCGCTCCTGCTGTGCGTAGATCTTCTCCGGGTTGGTCCGCTCGTCGGGAATCCTGTACGCCCAGGGTTGCTGGCCCGACCCGGGTTGGTCATCGATCGAGGTCACGACCTCTGGCCGTCTTCGCCGCATCTGCATTGCAGCAGCGTTGAAGACGATGCGTGTGAGCCAAGTCGAAAACTGGGAGCGGCCTTCAAAAGTGTCGAGTTTGCGAAAAGCAGAGAGTAAACCTTCTTGCAGCGCATCTTCAGCGTCCTCGGGATTTCGCAGGACCCGAAATGCCGTGTTGTAGAGTCGGCCCCGGTAGCGCGAGAAAAGTTCCTCAAGTCCGTCGCGGTTGTCATTGACCAGTTGAGGCACAAAGACATCAGTTCGGCGAACGCCATCGCGGTTGGCTGTAGGTTTCATGACGTGCTCCTTTTCGATTCGTTAAAGCCCGGCGATATCGAATGCAAGCGAAGTTCCATGAGATACTCTTAATCGCTCAGTCTCGGGCGAGGTTGATAGAACCGTGAACCGTGTGCTAACGGCCCGACTACCAGGAAACTTGTTCTGGCTATCGGACTCGAGGCTTAGGGCTTTGAGGCGGATTACCATGGCATAGCCACTGCTCAACTGAGCCGGAAGCCCGTTCCGTCAGCGGTTCGAGTTGATGCGCAGCTTACCGGCGGAACCCGGCCAAGTGACGAACGTCGAGGCTCAGTAACCGTGTTTCGACGTTAGTCGGTATACTTCACGGTCGAGTAGCAGCCCGCCGGTTCAACTGATCCGCGCTAAAAGGAAATCTTGTGCAGGCCGCCAACAGCAGAGATCCCCCGGCGGCGGAGAATACGGAAAAGTCGAGCGGCGCCTCAAATCCCAATGCCATGGTCATGGCCGTGCCGAACGTCACCAGCAGAACTCCAGCGCACAGTGCGGTGATCCGCGTCTTCCAGCCAACGAGGAGAAGAAAACTCAGCAGGATTTCAGCGATAGTGGAGGTGACGGCGAATGCGAGAAGCAGTGTGCGCGGCAAGAACCAGTTGAGTTTCACTGTGAGCTCGCCGAATCTCGCAAAATTACCCAAGGCAACGTTCGGCCGGCACAATGGCCCCCACCTACCCAAACGATCTGCCACCGCGGAAAGAAAACCCAGCCCGAGAGCGCGCCGCAAGAACACGGAACTGAAACTACCCAATCTTTCCCACCATATTTCCATATGCAACTCCGCGATTTCTGTTCCCCGTCAAAGGCATCACCTTCCTTTTCTCCCCTGCTGCCACTGCGATATCAACTCTCTCTCTCACGGTGGTTCAAGACCTCGGCCACCTCAAGAGCCTATGCTTTCCAAAAATGTCCTTCCAACCAACCGTGGATGGACTTTCGCGGTGTGTAACACTTTTTCGAGGGCCATGGTGAGTTCTCTTTGATCAGAAAAGCGTCCGTGCGGATATGCGATCAATACCCTCAGGACAGCCTGAAAAGGTGCAATCAACAGTCCAACACCAGTTCGCGATTGCGCTCTCTTCCGAACTTTGTGAAGAGACACTCACTTACTGACCCAGACTTTCGCCTCCTCCTCTCCAGGCGTTTTGGCGCACGTCGACCAGCGTCGAATCATCGCGACTGACTATGGACTCTCGTCACGAGCCCGGGTTCGTCCGGCAAATACGGGAGCGGCTCAAACTGCTGAAGGAAAGGACGACCAGGGCTGTCTCACTCTGGCTGCGCATTGGTACCCCGCGTGCAACGTGCTGGGATTGCAACAACTGAAGACGCGGAGGGGAATTGAATCGACCGGGCAAGCCTTTAATCGGAGGGAACCCTGATGACCGAGGGAATCACGGCACTGCTCGTCCACCAGAATTCTGAGACGCTCACCACTCTTAAAGGCGCGTTAGAGCGGCAAGGCATGCACGTCCTCCATGCTGAATCGCAAGCGCAAGCCAGACAAGTGCTTACCGGATTGAACCCCGCCCAAGTGGTTTTCACGGACACGCAACTGCCCGATGGCACGTGGGCGGATGTCCTGGCAGTAGCCGAGCGGGCCTCACAACCTGTGAATGTGATCGTCGTGTCTCGGATCGTGGACACGCGTCTATACGTGGAGACTATTCAAACCGGCGCCTTCGATTTCCTCGCACCACCCTTTGTTGACACCGACCTCGCTCACGTGGTGCGGGGCGCGATCTACAATGTCGTCGCACGGCGCGCTGCCCAACGATATGCTTCGCACACTACAGCGGAGGGCCAGTCGTGACCCGTCCCGATGAAGCGTAATCCCGCGGCTGATAGCCCTGAGAACCGACCGGGTGTTTGGATCCTTCGGCAGTAACCCCTCACCCGTCCCGCCCCGGCTGATGACTGCGCCGGCTGCGGGACACGCTCTCCCCAGGGGAGAGGGCGTCAACAGAGGGGTCTGGTCCGGCCGAGGCGGCATCGGGGTGGTTAACTCCGTTAGTACTTGACAAAAGCGGTATTACAGACTAGAATCGTCAAGTCGGACAAGGCGCTCAGGGCCTGCCGGGTACGCTATGCCAGAAAGTCCTCTTTTGTTTTCGTCCGCAGTTCCTACCTCTGGTTCCTGCTTCCAATTGCAGTCAAGAATTCGAGGAGTCAAAGAGTCGAGGAGTGGGAAACCCGAGCCGACGGCGACCGTCCAGCGCGGGGCGCAGGCCGGAAGGTGGCGGAGGGATCGCCAGCGTCTCGACTCCTCAACTTGTCGACTGCAAAATCGCGGGAACAAAGCGAGAATGTCTATGAAAACAAAGGAAGAGGACAGAACTGCCTGGGGGTTGGCGCAGACATTGGCTTTGAATGTCTGCGATGCGCCGAAAGGGGCAGGCCGTTCAGGTTGTGCCGTTAATCTCGACCTGTCCCTTCGGGACATCGCAGACCCCAGACATCAGGGGTCTGTGCCATCCGTCGACTCGAGAACTGGCGGAACAAAGCGAGAATGTCTATGGAAACAAAGGATCGGGCTGAGAATCAACCACCTCTGGCCCCATGTTATCCAAGGAGGGGAATATCTCGGCTGATTGCTGAAAGCTGACTGCTGAAGGCTTTTTTTGAACGAACGAACCGGGAATGTTTATGAAAACAAATGACAATGACAGAATGTCGAACAGTCGGGCATATTTGCTATGAGATAGGTAACACAACCACAAAGTAGGAGTTTCATGCCCCAACACAACGCCCCAACGGTGAATCACATGATTTCCAAATTAATGGTATACTCCTGTGTTAGGACAAAGTGTCCGAGCATCCCGGATTTCCCCCGTGGATTGCGTGAGTTGATGGCGCCCCGAGGTGGTCCGAGCCATGTCTACCCCTGCGATTAAGCGACCGAAAGCTGGTTACTCCATTCCTGCGCTCGGCCGCACTCCCCATTGTATTGATTGCTTCTCTTATGGGCGTTCTCCGCGCCCAATTCACCCACGCCTCGGTGACGGACCGGGTGATTGACCCCAGCGAAGCAGTCATGTCGGGGGCAAGGATCGCCGCCATCACCACCGATACAATTCTCCATTATGACGGCAACACCAATTGACGGGATGTCTTCGATGGCAGCAGCCACCGAATATCTACTGGAACCCCTCCGGGAAGGCCCGGAGTTCACGCTTTACCGCGGCCGGCAGCACGACAACCCATCGCCGGTCCTGATTATTGCCCCCGCCACAGAACAGCCGTCGCCCCAGGTTCTCCGCAGGCTTGAACATGAACACTCGCTCGTGGCTGCACTCGATCCTGCCTGGGCGGCAATGCCCGTGGCGTTAACTCGCCATGAAGGGCGAACGGTTCTCATCCTTAAGGATCCGGGTGGTGAGCCCCTGGACCGCGTTCTTGAGCGGCACAGTGGGCAGCCACTCGATCTGGCCCGCTTTCTCCGACGTGCGATTGGCCTGGCGACGGCGCTTGGTCAAGTCCATCGGCGCGGCCTGATCCATAAAGACATCAAACCTGAAAACGTGCTCGCCGATGACGCCGGCAACGTATGGCTTACCGGCTTTGGCATAGCCTCCCGCGTGCCGCACGAGCGCCAGGCGCCCGCGCCGCCGGAGATCATTGCCGGCACCCTGGCGTACATGTCTCCCGAACAGACCGGCCGCATGAACCGCTCGATTGATGCCCGCAGCGATCTCTACTCTCTGGGTGTCACGTTGTACCAGATGCTTACGGGCGTGCTCCCATTTGCTGCCGCCGACCCTTTGGAGTGGGTCCACTGCCAGATCGCACGCCAGCCTGTCGCGCCTATCGATCGCGGCGCAGTCCCCAGGCCGCTGTCTGCCATCATCATGAAGCTCCTCGCCAAGAACGCCGAGGAGCGTTACCAGGCCGCCCCGGGCCTGGAGGCCGATCTTCGGCGGTGCCTCGAGGAATGGCAGTCGCATGGCCGTGTCGATCCATTCCCTCTGGGCGCGGACGACCTGCCGGACCGATTGCTGATCCCAGAGAAGCTGTATGGACGGGAGCGCGAGGTCGATGCTTTGGTGGCGGCGTTTGATCGGGTGGTGGCGCACGGAACTGCCGAGCTCGTGCTCGTTTCTGGTTATTCCGGCGTCGGCAAATCTTCCGTGGTAAACGAGCTGCATAAAGTGCTCGTACCGCTCCGCGGGCTTTTCGCCGCGGGCAAGTTCGACCAGTACAAGCGCGACGTACCGTACGCGACGCTGGCCCAGGCCTTCCAGATGCTGGTCCGTCAGATCCTGGTCACGAGCGATAAGGAAGCGGGCAAGTGGCGGCACGCCCTTCTGGAGGCGTTGGGGCCGAATGGCCAACTGATCGTCAACCTCATCCCCGAAGTGGAGTTCCTCATCGGGAAACAACCGCCCGTTCCAGAGTTGCCACCGCAAGAAGCGCGGAATCGTTTCCAGTTGGTGTTCCGGCGTTTCCTGGGCGTCTTCGCCAGCCGGGAACATCCGCTGGCGTTGTTTCTCGACGATCTGCAATGGCTGGATACGGCAACTCTGGAACTGTTGGAGTGCCTGATTACCGATCCGGACGTGCGCCACGTGCTGATGATCGGAGCCTACCGCGACAACGAAGTCAGTTCGTCTCACCCACTCATGCGGACGCTGGCCGCCACGCGCGAAGCGGGAGCGAGAACGCAAGAAATCGTGCTGGCGCCACTCGGCCTCGACGATGTCGGTCGATTGGTCTCCGATTCCCTGCGCGCCGGGCGGGAGGCTACGGATCCCCTGGCGCAGTTGGTCGACGAGAAGACCGGCGGCAATCCGTTCTTCGCAATCCAGTTCCTCACGGCGCTGGCCGAGGAAGGGTTACTCAGGTTCGACCAAGATGCAGCATGCTGGATCTGGGACTTGGGCCGGATTCGCGCCAAGGGCTACTCCGACAACGTGGTGGATCTCATGTTGGGGAAGCTCAAGCGATTGCCCGACACCACCCAGACCGCTCTCCAGCAGTTCGCCTGTCTCGGGAACGTGGTCAAGATTGCGACCCTGAGTTTGGTTTTCGGACAATCCGGAGAGGAGATCCACAGCGTTCTTCTGGATGCCGCCCGCGCCGGGCTGATTCTCCGCCTGGAGGGATCTTATGCCTTCCTCCACGACCGAATTCAGGAGGCGGCCTACGCGCTCATCCCTGAAAGCGAGCGCGCGGCGGCACAACTGCGGATTGGCCGGGCGCTGCTGGCGAGCATGACGGCGGACTGCCTCGGCGAACATCTGTTCGATGTCGCCAACCAACTGAATCGGGGCGCCGCACTGCTGATCAATCACGACGAGAAGGTGCAGGCGGCCGCAATCGACCTGAGAGCCGGGCGAAAGGCCAAAGCGTCCGCGGCGTATGCGTCGGCGCGCGCGTATTTTTCGGCCGGCATGGCGCTGTTGGAGGAAAGGGACTGGAGCAGCCAGTACCAGTTGACGTTCAGCCTGTGGTTGGAGTGTGCGGAATGCGAGCTTCTGACCGGCCATTTCGACAGAGCCGAGCAACTGATTGCGGAGTTATTGCCGCGGGGCGCATCCAAATTCGACATGGCCGCCGTCTACCATCTGAAGGTCCAGTTCCATGGCATGAAGTCGGATTACCAGCAGGCTGTGGCCAGCGCCCTGACATGCCTGCGCTTGTTCGGCATTGACCTGCCGGAACATCCGACCTGGGAGCAGGTCCAGGCCGAGTACGAGTCGGTCTGGCAAACCCTCAATGGACGCCCAATCGAAAGCCTGATCGATCTGCCGCTGATGACCGATCCGGAACTGCGGGCCGCCGTGCAGGCCTTCTCGGTCCTTTTCGTCCCCGCGTACTTTGCCGATTTCAATTTGTCGTGCGTGCAGACGTGCCGCCTGGTGAAGCTCAGCCTGCAACATGGGATCAGCGGCGCTTCGGCGCACGGCTTTGGCTTATGGGGGAGCGTGCTGGTGGGAGGGGTCTTTCATCGTTACGGTGAGGGTTATCGTTTCGCCAAGCTTGCAAGCGACATTGTCGAGAAGCACGGCTTCATTGCAAGTCAGGCAAAAGTTTACGCCACATTGGCATCAGTGGCCATCTGGACGCTGCCCATCGGGACCGCGATCGATTTCTGGCGGACGACCTTCCGCGCCGCGATTGAGACCGGTGAGTCGACCTTCGCTTGCTTCGGTGCGTACTCATCGATCACATTCCTTCTCCTGCGGAACGATCCACTCGACCTGGTGTGGCGCGAGTCGGAGATGGCGCTGGACTTCGCTCGAAAAGCCCGGTACGGCGACGCCGCGGACATTATCGTAAGCCAGCAACGCTTCATCGCGACGATGCAGGGCCGGACGGTGAATTTCTCCACCTTCAGTGATGCACGGTTTGACGAAGCGACGATTGAGGCCCAGCTCACCGGGGACCGGATGCCCATGATGGTCCTTTGGTATTGGATCCTCAAACTGAAGGCGAGGTTCCTGTCCGGCAATTGCGCCGAGGCACTGGCAGCTTCCGACAAGGCGAAGCAGTTGCTTGGGGCCTCCGCCGTCCAGATTCAGCGACTCGACTATTTATATTACACCGCGCTCGCGGTGTCGGCGCTCTATGAGACCGCGTCGGCCGGTCAGCGGCAAGCGTGGGACGATCTCCTAAGGTCGCACCGGGAACAACTGCGCCAGTGGGCCGAGAACTACCCGCCGACGTTCGCCGACAAGCACGCGCTGGTGTCGGCGGAGATCGCCCGTCTGGAAAAGCGCGACGTCGATGCCCTGCGTCTGTACGAGCAGGCGACCCATTTGGCGCGTGAGCACGGCTTCGTTCAGAACGAGGGCCTGGCACACGAACTGGCGGCGCAATATTACCTGGCTCGCGGTCTCGAAACGGCGGGCTACGCTCATCTCCGCAACGCGCGGAACTGCTACGACCGTTGGGGTGCCCTCGGCAAGGTGAAGCAACTCGACGAACGCTACCCGCGCCTGCGGGAGGAACGAACTCCCACCGCGTCGGCCACGATTGGCCGGCCGGTCGGGCAGTTGGACATCGAGACTGTCGTCAAAGCCTCGCAGGCACTTTCGAGTGAGATGCTCCTCCCCAAGCTGATCGAGAAGCTCGTACGAATGGCGGTGGAGAGTGCAGGGGCCGAGCGGGGTGTGCTCATCCTCCTTCGGGGTGGTGAGCCGCGAATCGAAGCGGAGGCCACCACTGGCCACGGTAGGGTGGAGGCTGCGGTTCGACAAGCCGCCGTCACGCCGTCGGACCTCCCGCAATCCGCACTGCATTATGTGATCCGCACCCAGGAGCGCGTGCTCCTCGATGATGCCTCCGCCGATAGTGTGTATTCAAAGGACGAATATGTGCGGCAGAAGCGCTCCAAGTCCGTCCTGTGCCTTCCCATCCTCAAACAAACGCAGCTTGTCGGCGCACTTTATTTGGAGAACAACCTCACTCCGTGCGCCTTCACGCCCGACCGGGTCACGGTGCTGGAACTGCTGTCTTCGCAGGCTGCAATTTCTCTAGAGAATGCCGGCCTCTATTCCGACCTGCAACGCAGCGAAGCTTTCCTGGCCCAGGGCCAGAGGTTAAGCCAAACGGGCAGTTTTGGCTGGAACGTCGTCAGCGGAGAGCTCTACTGGTCGGATGAAATCTACAACATTGTCGAATACGATCGAGCGGTTAAGCCAACGCTCGAGGCGGTCTTTCAGAGAACTCATCCTGATGACAGAAATCTGTTGCAGCAGACTGTCGACCGCGCGACCAATGAAAAGATGGATTTCGACATTGAGCATCGCATGGTGATGCCGGACGGGAGAGTCAAGCATGTCCACCTGGTCGGCCGCGCGTTAAAGACCACATCGGGCGACATCGACTTTGTGGGCGCTGTGACGGACGTCACGGCCGCAAAACAGGCGGAAGAGAAGATCCGCCAAAGCGAAAGCGAGCTTCGGCAGATTCTGGATTTCGCTCCGCAGCACGTCTATGTCTTAGGACCTGATCCCAGCAACATGCGGCTTTATGTGAATCAGGCCGCGCTCGATTATCACGGTCTAACCTTCGAGGCGTGGCAGACCTGCGACTTCCTCAAGCTTTTTCATCCGGGCGATCTGGAGCGGATGACGAGCGAGGCGCAAAGCAAACTCGCGGCTGGCCTGCCGCATGAAGTTGAAATACGTTTACGGAGAAAGGACGGGACATATCGCTGGTTTCTTTCCCGCCGGAACCCGCTTCGGGATGAACACGGACGCCTGACACGCTGGTACACCGCCGCCACTGATATCGAGGACCGCAAGGCGGCTGAGCGACGGCTCAAAGATGAGAATGTTTCGTTGCGCGAAGAAATCGACAACGCCTCCATGTTCGAGGAGATTGTCGGAACTTCGTCTCCCTTGAAAAGGGTGGTTTCCCGTATCTCCAAGGTCGCGCCGACCGACTCAACCGTTCTGATCACTGGCGAGACCGGCACCGGCAAGGAACTGGTGGCGCGCGCGATTCACCGGCGGTCACAGCGATCTTCTTGCGCATTTGTGAGTGTGAGTTGTGCCGTGATTCCCCGTGACCTCATCGCCTCAGAACTATTTGGCCATGAGAAGGGCGCCTTTACGGGAGCAACTCAGCGTCGCTTAGGACGCTTTGAACTGTCCGAGAAAGGCACGATCTTCCTTGACGAGATTGGAGAGCTTCCGGCCGAAACCCAGATTGCTCTGTTGCGTGTTCTGCAGGAACACGAATTTGAGCGCATCGGAGGAAGTGGAACCCTTCGCGCCGATGTTCGGGTGATCGCCGCCACCAATCGCAACTTGGAGTCTGCGATCGCTTCCGGTACGTTCCGAAGCGACCTGTTTTACCGGTTGAACGTCTTTCCCATTGAGGTGCCGCCTCTGCGGAAACGGAGAGAAGACATCCCTTTGCTCGTCGAGTATTTCCTGAATCGTTACGCGCGGAGAGCAGGAAGGCGTTTTACGGCGGTAGACAAGAAGAGCCTCGACCGGTTGCAAGCGTACGCCTGGCCAGGTAATATTCGCGAATTACAGAGCGTGATCGAGCGATCCGTCATAGTAAGTGAGACGGAGACATTTTCAGTTGACGAAAGTTGGCTTTCCCGGCAGCCTCCGCCCACTGACACGGAGATCCACCCCGGCCTCTTTAACCGGCCTCCTGCTGAGGAGAAGGCCATCATTGAGACTGCGTTGCGCGAATGCAGAGGACGTGTGTACGGGCCCTCGGGCGCCGCGGCCAAGCTCGGCATGCCGCGAACCACTCTGGAATCGAAGATCAAGTCACTGAAGATCAACAAGAACCGCTTCAAGGGGACCGATCCCTTGAAAAACAGCTAGCCCCGGCTTCCTTATTCCTACCCACCTTACGAGAAGATCCTTGTACAGGATTCGTCAATTGACGAAATCCGTCAATTTTCCGGTCCGACCGTCCGCGAGTGGATCATGAGACAACGCAACGGAAGGCAAAGCACTTTGGCTTGATCGGAGGAACAGCGAGCATTAATCGTCGCATTCCATTAAGGAGCAATACGATGTCCAGTTTAGAATTGATCGGCTACAGTCCGATCCCCCGCTTCGCGATAGGGTGGATGACATCCCGGCGCTGGTCGAGTACTTCGTGCAAGAGTTCTCACTCGAGATGGGCGCGGTCGAAGCTGTCGGGCATTCTCGACCGATGTCGGCCCGCGGTCACTAAGATTTGATCTTCGTCGCCAGCAAGGCTTCGTCCGTCGCCTTCGCGAGAGCTCAAACGCCTGAGGAGAAGCGAGATAGTCCCGGCTCAGCTTTTGCCCGGCGTTGGTATGCCACGTGCGCTTAGCACATCGTATTTGTGTCGTACAAACAGGGCTGATCGCAAAGGGCGCAACCTCCGACATCGACAGCGGCCAGCAACTCATCGCCTAGCCAAAAGGGACGAGGTGAGCGGCGAGATCGAAGGCAGGCCTTTTGAGGCTGAGCAGACCTCAGACACCAGCAAATCACGAAGGAGGAATGACGTGAGGAGAACCTCATACTTACTCATGGTGGTCACTCTGGTAGGGCTCGCCGTCCTGGGCGGCAGGACCTTTTCCGCGCAGGACAAGTACAGCGTGCGAGTGCCCAATGGACTCGCCTTCTCGGAGTTCAGAGGATACGAGAGCTGGCAGCTTGTCTCCATCAGTCAGAACGGAAGCCATATTGCTGCGGTCGTCGCTAATCCTGTGATGATCAAGGCCTACTTGGCCGGCGTTCCGGGCAACGGCAAGCCCTTCCCCGACGGCTCCAAGATGGCGAAGATCCATTGGAACCCGACAAAGATGGAGACGTTCCAAGCAGCGACGGTGCCAGGCACCCAGCATGACGTTGACTTCATGGTGAAGGACAGCAAGAGGTTTGCGGACAGCGGCGGGTGGGGATGGGGCGCGTTCGAGTATAACACTGCATCCGGCACGTTCACGCCCGCCACCTCGGCTGACAAGCCGCCCCAGGGGAACGACGCCAAGTGTGGGCTCGCGTGCCACACGATCGTGAAGACAAGAGATTACGTTTTCACGGCGTATGCGAAGAGGTGAAAGGGGCGGAGGGTTCGATGAACACTATGATCAGCGGCACCCACAGCTCTCGCTCGGCCAGTGCCGAGCAGCGCTTGAAAGAACTCGGCCTCAAGCTCCCGGCGCCGCCTCAACCCTTCGGCACTTATGTGGAAGCGGTGCAAACGGGCAATTTACTTTTTCTCACCGGAATGCTTCCCACGGAAGGCCGCGAGGCCAAATTCATCGGGCGGGTCGGCGCAGAGCTCGACGTGGAAGCTGGTCGCCAGGCGGCTCACCTCGCAGCGCTCAATGCCCTCGCTGTCGCGAGGGAGCATCTGGGATCGCTCGACAAAGTCTCGCGCGTCGTTCGGCTCGGGGTGTCGGTGGCCACTGCGGGAGACGTCCGCGATCAACCCAAGGTCGCTGACGCCGCTTCGGAGTTACTGCAAGACATATTCGGAAAGGACAAGAACCCTTGCCGCTTGGTGTATGGCGTCGCAAGCCTTCCGCTCGGCACCCCCGTCGAGCTCGAACTCATTTTCGAGGTAACAGAGTAGAGGCGTAGCGTGCAATGTTCGGTCACCTTGCCGGCAACGGTAGGTACTTTTCGACAAAGTCTGAAGACTCCAAGGAGGATTTATGGCAACGGCAAAAGTGGCAATAGCGCCAATGAAGGCGGCGCAGATCTCGAAAGGGGGAGCTGATTTCCAGATCGTCGAGCGCGAGATTCCCAAGCCGGGTGTAGGACACGTGCGCATCAAGGTGCAGGCGTGTGGGGTCTGCCACAGTGACGTGTTCACGAAAGAAGGGCAGTGGCCCGGCATTCAGTACCCCCGCGTCCCAGGACACGAAGTCGTGGGCATCATCGACGAACTGGGCGACGGCGTTTCCGCGTGGAAGAAGGGGCAGCGCACCGGTGTCGGCTGGCACGGCGGCCACGACGGAACATGTCTCCAGTGCCGGCGTGGCGATTTTGGCAATTGCCGAAATATGAAGGTTCCGGGTATCAGCTATGACGGCGGATACGAGGAATACATGGTGGCGCCCGTCGAGGCACTGACGGCCATTCCGGAAAGTCTGGGGGACGTGGAAGCGGCGCCGCTGCTTTGCGCCGGAATTACCACCTACAACGCCCTGCGGCACAGCGGCGCCCTCCCTGGCGATCTTGTGGCGGTGCTGGGTATCGGGGGTCTGGGTCACCTCGGAGTTCAATTCGCGAACAAGTTCGGATATAAGGTCGCGGCGATCGGGCGTGGATCCGAAAATGCACCACTCGCCAAGAAACTCGGAGCCAGCGTGTACATCGACAGCAAAGCGGCGAACGCTGCAGGTGAACTGCAAAAACTGGGCGGGGCACAGGTCATCCTGGCGACGGCCCCAAGCTCGAAAGCGATGTCCGAGCTGATCGATGGTCTGGGGCCGAACGGAAAGCTTATGGTCATCGGGGCGGCATTTGATCCCATCGAAGTCACGCCAGTACAGCTCATTGTTGGAAGTCGAAGCATTCAAGGTTGGGCCGCGGGGACGCCGGCGGATGCCGAGGATACACTGCGTTTTGCCGAACTAACCGGCGTGCGCCCCATGATTGAAACCTATCCGCTGGAGAAAGCGGCCGAGGCTTACGCGCGCATGATGAGCGGCAAAGCACAGTTCCGCGTCGTGCTAACGATGTGAGCGGCCATCAACGTCATCCGTTGAAGAGTTCGCGACTGGAAACCTAGATTTGCGCGGGTTCTGCTGACTCGCAAAACGGAGCTGAACAGTGCGCCTATTCGCATCTTCCTCTTGCGTCCGGTCCAGGCAGGTCGCCCGAACGACGTTGGTAGTTTCTGTGCTGCTTGCGCCATTTCAATTGCTGGCTCTTGCCAAGGGAAAGGAACGTTCCGTGGACCAACATAGTGTTTATCGCACGACACAGATCGACGGCCTTTCCATCTTCTACCGGGAGGCCGGGCCGAAAGATGCGCCCACGATTCTCCTGTTACACGGACTTCCTTCTTCCTCGCGGATGTTTGAGCCTCTCTTCGCCCGGCTTGCCGATCGCTATCACCTTGTCGCGCCCGACTATCCCGGCTTCAGACACAGCGACTGGCCGGACCCTAAGAAATTCGCGTACACGTTCGATCATATCGCCGAAATCATCAATCACTTCGCCGACGCGCTCGGGCTGTCTCGCTACACGCTTTACATGCAGGATTACGGCGCGCCCGTGGGCTTTCGCATGGCCTTGGCCTATCCGGACCGGATTGAGGCCCTCATTGTCCAGGACGCGGTGGCGCACAACGAAGGCCTGGGCGCGAGTTGGAAAACGCGACGGGCCTTCTGGGGCGATCGCGCCGCCTACGAAAGCGCGCTGCGCACCAATCTCCTGTCGCTGGCGACGACGCGGACGCGCCATGTGGGGAACGATCCCAACGTGGAACGCTACGACCCGGATCTGTGGAGCGATGAATTTGCTTTTCTAAACCAGCCCGGCCAGGCCGACATTCAAAGCGACCTCTTTTACGATTACCGCACCAACGTCAACTCTTACCCCAAGTGGCAGGCCTGGATGCGCGAGAGGCAGCCGCGCTTACTGGTGATCTGGGGTAAGTATGAGCTCTCGTTCGATCCCTCTGAGCCGGAGGCTTACCGCCACGATGTGCCCAACGCTGAAGTGCACATCGTCGATGGAGGTCATTTCGCGCTCGATACCGCCGCGGATCAAATCGCGCAGCTCATCCAGGGCTTCATCAAGTAGCGGCGTTGACCGCACAAACCGCCCGCTTCGGAAAGAATTTGGCAATGGCAGATCCACGAAACACAGCAATCGTTACGGGCGCCTCGCAGGGCGTCGGCGCCGGAGTGGTGGAAGCGTTCCTGCAACGTGGTTATAGCGTAGTGGCAACCTCGCGAAACATTTCCAAGACAAGTCCCTTTGCGTCGCCTGGAAATCTGGCACTGGTTGATGGAGATATCGCCGACCCGAACACGGCCGCGAAGATCGTGGACACAGCCGTATCCCGATTCGGCCGCATTGACGCGCTCGTCAACAGCGCCGGCATCTATTTCTCCAAGCACTTCACGGATTACACGCTGGAAGACTTACGGTCGCTAGTCGCCGTCAACATCGAAGGTTTTCTTTTCATCACCCAGCTCGCGATCAGGCAGATGTTAGTTCAGAAGAGCGGCGGAAGCATTGTGAATCTTACGTCGACGATGGCGGGTCACCCCATCGCCGGAATAAACTCCGCGGTTCCGATGATTACGAAAGGCGGTCTCGAGGCCGTCACGCGCAGCCTGGCGATGGAATACGCGAAAGAGGGCATACGCGTGAACGCAGTCGCGCCGGGCATCGTGGATACTCCGATGCACGAGGATGACCCAAAGGACTTTCTCAAGACGCTGCAGCCCATGGGGCAGATTTCCACGGTGAAAGACATCGTGGACGCAATCGTTTATCTGACGGAAGCCCGTCAGGTGACCGGGGAGGTCTTGAATGTGGACGGCGGCGCGCATGCTGGCAAATGGTAGCCAGTGAGCGCTTTCGGGGAGGCCAGCGCACCGCAGCGCAGGGAAGATCCTCTTTTTGGTGTGGGACCTGAATCGAGGGCGCGTACCGGAGAACAGGACGGGATAGGCTGCGTAGTTACTGAGGGGCCAATTCCACCAAAGGTCTTCGAACGTGAGGAAGGTTCAAAACTGCGCGGGTGACCGGCTCTGACGAATGACCGATCTCAGAGGCGAAGTTTCGCCAGTTGGCGACTCAAAACATTCCCTGAAACTCTCGATGCCTACCCGAAGTCGCCAGAAGGCCATGCAGTTTCAATCGATTGCACACTGGAAGAAAGCCAAAAAGGGGAATTATTTTGAAGTCTCTGAACGGAAGCACGATTGCCTGTTTGGAGATCGGGGTGATTGAACAAGCGATGAGAATCAAATTGACGTGAGATGTTGTTATCCCAACTCTCCAAGCCGCTGCGGGAGGCTGCGGCGAGCTTCCCGTTTCCCTGCCAGAACGGAGGGTTGGACGTTGCGGAAATCGACGTTAAAGGAGGACACCGTGGAGTTCAAGCGAAAGCGCGAGACAGTTCGACAGCCAGATCAGAGGCTTGAACGGGCATTGCACGGCGACCGGGAGGCGCTTGGACATATTTTTGCGTTGCACACGCCCCAACTCTATCGTGTAGCCCTCCGGATCCTCGGCAAGCCCCAAGACGCGGAAGAAGCGCTGCAGGACGGATTTCTCAGTGCCTTGCGCCATCTGAGAGACTTCGAATGTCGGTCCCGCTTCTCAACGTGGCTATCACGCATTGTGATCAACACCGCCCTGATGCGGCTGCGCAAGAGCCGTCGCGAGGTACTAACATCGATTGACCAGAAACTCGAACAAGACAAAGTGGCGTGGGCAGACAGAATCGCCGATCCCAGACCTGGTCCGGAGGAAATATGCATGTGGAACGAACGGTTTGAGATTATTGAAGAAATATTGCGGAGCTTGCCGGCAGCACACCGCTCAGTCTTGAGGCTGCGGGATGTTCAGGGGATCAGCACACAGGAGGCCGCCGAAATATTGGGAGTCAAGCCTGGGACGGTAAAGTCACAGCTCCACCGGGCGCGCCTGAGGATGGGCATGAAGATATGCATGGCCGGGCCCTACGACAGAACTCTTCAGGCCTCTCGGGGCGATCTCAGGACGGAAAGACAACGGCACACCAGCAGAGCGATAGCAGCACTTGCCGGTCCAGCAGCATAAGGGGAATGAAAGAAAGGTTAAAAGAGGAAAAATGGCAACGAAAAGCACGATGGAGCCCTCGAAGTCACACGATTCCGAGGTGGTATCGAAGCTCCGCAGTCAATACGGAGGCGGTCTGCTCGATCTCGCGGGCACGCCGGATGCTCTCTATGAACGGCACCTCATGTTTGACAACGTGGTCAATGTAGCCACGGCGGGTGCTCGAGAGCGATTTGAGGCTCTCGCTCGATCGGTGCGGGATGTGCTATCGCAGCGCTGGATCAAGACCGAGAGTACTTACGCCAAGGAGAATCCGAAACGCGTCTACTATCTATCCATCGAATATCTAATCGGCCGTTCTCTTGCCAACAATGTGAGGAACCTCTTGCTGGATCCCATCATAGGGCAAGCAATCAAGGTGAAGGATCTTGATTGGGCCAACCTGCTGGAGGAGGAACATGACGCTGGATTGGGCAATGGTGGACTCGGACGTTTGGCGGCTTGCTTTCTTGACTCGATGGCGACTATGCAACTCCCAGCTATGGGATACGGCCTGCGTTACGAATACGGCATGTTCAAGCAGACGATTCGCGACGGCTGGCAAGATGAGCGGCCGGATAATTGGCTACGTCCTCCCGACCCGTGGGAGGTCGCACGCCACGACGATACCGTCGAAATCAAGTTCAACTGCTCTTTCGAGAAGCGCGACGGGAGCCTGCGTGCGGTGCTTGGCAAGACGTGCAGCCTGATTGGCGTCCCCTACGACCGGCCGGTGGTGGGTTACGGCGGAAAAACCATCAACACGCTTCGCCTGTGGGCTGCAAGCGCACCTGATTACTTCGACTTTCAGGCCTTCAGCCACGGCGATTTCGTCGGCGCGCTGGCGGAGACACTCGATGCGGAATCACTCACAAGAGTGCTGTATCCAGATGACTCGACCAGCATGGGGCAGGGTCTGCGCTTCGTGCAGGAATACTTTCTTGTGGCCTGCTCTTTGGCTGATCTCATCCGGCGGTTTCGGCGAAGCAACGAGGATTGGGCGGCGCTTCCTGAAAAAGCCGCCATCCAGCTCAATGACACGCATCCAACCATGGCGGTCCCGGAATTGATGCGCATTTTACTCGACGAAGCTCACTTGTCGTGGGGCAAGGCGTGGGACATCACCCTGCGAACACTGGGTTACACGAACCATACCCTGTTGCCCGAAGCGCTGGAGAAATGGCCCCTTGCGTGGTTCGAGGCAGTGCTGCCGCGACATCTCGAAATCATCTACGAAATCAACCAACGGTTTCTGGACTTGGTTCGGACACGATTTCCGGGTGATGAGGAACGTGTGGCGCGTGCGAGCCTGATTGAGGAGGGTCCCACCAAGCACGTGCGCATGGCTAACTTGGCCATCGTCGGCTCCCACAGTACGAATGGTGTTGCGGCGATCCACTCCGAGTTATTGCGGACAACGACGGTCAAGGACCTCGCTGAGATGTTCCCCGATCGTTTTAGCAACAAGACGAACGGAGTGACCCCTCGGCGTTGGTTGTTGCTGGCCAATCCGGCGCTTGCCCGCACGATCTCCAAGGCCATTGGCGAGGGATGGATAACCGACCTCGGTCAATTGCGCAAACTGAAACCATTGGCCGACGATCAGGTCTTTCGCGATCAGTTGATAAAGGCCAAGCGCGAGGCCAAATGTCTGTTTGCCAGTTGGCTCAAGTCGTCTTCCGGCCAGGTCGTAGACCCGGACACCATCTTCGATTGCCACATCAAACGCATACACGAATACAAGCGGCAACTTCTCAATGCGCTGCGGATCGTGGTGCTCTATGACCGGCTCCGGAAGAATCCCAGAGCTGAGATGGCGCCGCGGACGTTCCTCTTCGCCGGCAAGGCGGCGCCAGCCTACCAATTGGCCAAGCTCATCATCAAGTTCATTGAGAACCTGGCTGGCACCATCGACGGTGACCCGGCGATGCGGGATCGACTCAGGGTTCTATTCCTGCCCGAGTACGACGTGTCGTTGGCGGAGCATCTGATTCCTGCCGCCGATGTCTCGAACCAGATCTCCACTGCGGGTTACGAAGCCAGCGGCACGAGCAACATGAAATTCATGATGAATGGTGCGTTGACGCTCGGTACGCGCGACGGCGCGACTATCGAGATGGCGCAGGAGGCCGGCGAGGAGAATTTCTTTCTCTTCGGCCTTAATGCAAAGCAAGTGAGCGAGAGCCGCGGCTCGTACAACCCGCACTGGCACTATGACCACGAGCCGGAGACTCGGACGGCCTTGGATCTTATTCTCTCCAATCATTTCAGCCGCAATGAACCTGGGGTCTTCTCGCCCCTGTACGACACGCTTTTGACGCATGGCGATTACTACATGCACCTTGCGGATCTGAGGTCTTACCTTGAGGCTGATCAGCGCTTGCTTGAGCTGTATGCCGACCAGCACGCTTGGGCGCGCAAGGTCATTTTGAATGTGGCGGGCTCAGGCAGATTCTCAAGCGACCGTACGATCAAGGAATATGCAAACGAAATCTGGGGGGCGGAGCCATGTCCAGTGCAGTAGAGACGAAGCTAAGCTCAGGCATCTCGCCGCTGGCGGGCCTGCCCGCCCCGAAGGAATTGCTGATCAATGTGGCGGAGCTCCAACGCAAATATTTTGAACACCAGCCGGACACGAGTGACCCCAACCAGATGGTCATTTTCGGGACCAGCGGGCATCGCGGCTCGCCGCTACACGGCACGTTTACGGAAGCGCACATCTTGGCGATCACCCAAGCGATATGTGACTACCGCCACCACGCCGGCACCGATGGTCCGCTATTCATGGGCAAGGACACCCACGCCGTCTCGGAGCCGGCCGAGCGCACGGCTATCGAGGTGCTCGCGGCCAACAACGTGGACACCGTGATTCAACGAGAGAACGGCATAACGCCAACACCCGTCATCTCACGTGCCATCCTCGTTTACAACCGCGACCGCAAGGAGCACCTTGCTGACGGCATCGTGATCACGCCCTCCCACAACCCGCCGGAGTACGGCGGGTTCAAGTACGATCCGACTCACGGCGGTCCCGCCGATACGGACGTGACACAGTGGGTGGAGGATCGAGCCAACGAGCTTCTGCGGGAAGGCAACGCCGGAGTGAAGCGCGTGCCGTTCGCCACCGCTATCAAGGCGGCAAGCACTCATCCGGAAGACTTTGCGCTGCCTTACATCCGCGATCTGCGGAACGTCGTGGACATGGATGCGATCCGGGCGGCCGGCCTTAAGCTAGGGGTGGATCCACTCGGCGGCGCTACGCGCTACTATTGGGAGCAGATAGACTCCCTCTATCATCTGGACATCACCGTCGTGAACCCGACAATCGACCCAACGTTCTCTTTTATGACAGTCGATCATGACGGAGTGATCCGCATGGACCCCTCCAGCCCTTATGCCATGGCCCGGCTCGTCGGGCTCAAGGATAAGTACCGTCTGGCATTCGCCACCGACCCGGACGCTGACCGGCATGGCATCGTCACGGCCTCCGGGGGGTTGATGTATCCCAATCACTACCTGGCGGTGGCCATCCGCTACCTGCTCATGCACCGCGCGCATTGGCCGGAGCACATCGCAGTTGGCAAGACGGTGGTGAGCAGCAGCATGATCGATCGAGTGATGCAGAAGTTGGGCCGCCAGCTCTGGGAGGTTCCCGTGGGTTTCAAGTGGTTCGTTCCGGGATTGTTCGACGGCTCCTGCTGCTTTGGCGGCGAAGAGAGTGCCGGGGCGAGCTTCCTCCGGCGCGACGCCACCGTGTGGACGACCGACAAAGACGGGCCAATCATGGACTTGCTGTCAGCCGAAATCACCGCCAAAACAGGCAAGGATCCTGGGGAGCACTATCGCGAGCTGACCGCAGAGTTCGGGACTTCCTATTACACCCGCATCGACTCCCCCGCGACGCCTGAACAAAAGGCCAGGCTGCTCGAGCTGTCACCTGAGGCGATCAAAGAGTCGAGCCTCGCAGGCGAACCCATCATTGCGAAGCTGACCCGCGCGCCTGGCAACAACGCTCCCATCGGAGGTCTGAAAGTGGCGGCAGCGAGCGGCTGGTTTGCGGCAAGGCCTTCCGGCACGGAGGACATCTACAAGATCTACGCGGAAAGTTTCCAAGACCAGTCGCATTTGAACGCCATCCTCGCAGAAGCCGAGGGAATTGTGAATAACGCACTGAATGCCTCGAAGGGACAAGCATGAGCAGCCGGAGTGCCAGCGTGCCGCCGTTTCCTGCGGGATACCGTGCCTCAGGCTTGTTGTTGCACGTTACCTCGCTTGCCTCGCCTTACGGCATTGGCGATATGGGACCGGCGGCGCTCGCCTGGATCGACCGGCTTGCCGGAGCCGGCCAGAGTTGGTGGCAGTCGCTACCGCTCGGACCCACCGGCACCGGGAACTCGCCGTATGATCCCTTGTCCTCTTTTGCCGGCAATTCACTGCTCATCAGCCCGGACTGGCTGATCGAAGACGGACTGGTGCGGGCGAGCGATTGTAAGATTGGTTCGGTCTCGCAAGGCGAAATCGACTACAACGCTGTTATCCCTTTCAAACATCGGCTACTTGAGACAGCGTGGTCTAACTTCAAGGCCGGAGTACGCGCTGATCTTCAGGCAGCTTATGAGCAATTTCGCAATGAGCAGGCGCACTGGCTGGAGGACTACGCGCTTTTCCGAGCCTTGAAGGTGAAGTTTAGCGATGCCTACTATCTCGAATGGCCGGTAGAGTTGGCCCAGCGCAAGCCTGTGGCACTTGAGCAAGCCAGGCGTGAATTGGCGGATGAGATGGGCCAGGTGTGCTTTGGGCAGTTCCTGGTGTTCCGGCAAGGCAAGCGGTTAAAGGCCTACGCCCACCTCAAGGGAGTAGGTCTGATCGGTGACGTACCCTTCTACGTCTCGCCCGACTCAAGCGACGTGTGGGCCAACCCGGAGATCTTCCTGCTGAACGAGCACCGCCGCCCCCGCTTCGTTGGCGGCGTGCCCCCTGACTATTTCAGCGCGCAGGGCCAACTTTGGGGCAATCCCGTCTACAACTGGGATGCCCTGCGGGGGTCCGGCTATCGTTGGTGCATATCTCGCTTACGCTCGCTGCTGGCCCACGTCGACGTGATTCGCTTGGATCATTTCCGGGGTTTCGTGGCGGCCTGGCACGTGCCCGCGGGCGCTCCAACTGCCGAGACTGGGAAGTGGGCACAAGGTCCTGGCGCCGAGTTCTTCCTTGCCGCCGAGAAAGAGTTGGGCGCCTTGCCGTTCATTGCGGAGGATCTGGGATTGATCACCTCAGACGTGTATGCACTGCGCGACCAGTTCCACCTGCCGGGAATGCGGGTGCTTCAGTTCGCCTTCGATGGCCATGCGGATAACCCGCATCTCCCTCACAACTACGTCGCCAACACCGTGGTGTACACCGGCACTCATGACAATCCCACGACTCGAGAATGGTTTGAGGATTTACCCAAAGACCAACAACAGAACCTCTGGCGGTACTTGAAACGGCCATCGGGCTCAACCGCCGAGGTCGCCCCGGCCCTGATGGAATTGGCATGGTCCTCCCCGGCGGCGCTGGCGATGGCTCCGCTGCAGGACTTGCTGAACCTGGGGAGAGAAGCGCGAATGAACGTCCCCGGCCGCGCCGAAGGCAATTGGCTGTGGCGCATGACGGAAAACATGCTCTCCGATGGAAAGTTCAAGTGGCTGCGCGATTTGACGAAAAACTCAAACCGGTTGGGGGCTCTTCGAGGTGAACGCACCGACGGTATGATGGAGGCCGTGTCGTGATTCCATCGACCCCACTTGCTATGGAGGCAACTCGATGAAAGCGACCGAACTGCTTCACAATCTGGGCCAGAGCATCTGGCTCGACAATATCACGCGGGATCTGCTGGACAGCGGCACGCTTAAACGCTACATCGATGAGCTGTCGGTAACTGGACTAACCTCAAATCCTACGATCTTCGATCACGCCATCAAAAACAGCACGGCTTACGACGCCGCGATTCGCGAAAAGCTGCGCAAAGGCAAATCGGGCGAGGCGCTTTTCTTCGAGTTGGCGCTGGAGGACCTTAGCCGAGCTGCCTCCCTGTTCCTACCCATTCATGACCAGACAGATAGCGTGGACGGATGGGTGTCGCTGGAAGTTTCGCCCTTGCTTGCCTACGACACCGCCAGCACTCTGGCGGCCGCCAAGGATCTGCACGCGCGGGCGGGCCAGCCTAACCTGTTCATTAAGATCCCTGGCACCAAGGAGGGCCTGCCTGCCATCGAAGAGGCGATTTTTGCCGGTGTGCCGATCAACGTCACTCTGCTGTTCTCCCGCGAACAATATGTGGCGGCTGCCGAGGCATTTCTGCGCGGCATCGAGCGGCGTATCGAGGCCGGTCTGAATCCCAACGTCGGCTCCGTCGCTTCGATATTCATCAGCCGTTGGGACGCGGCGGTGATGGGCAAGGTCCCCGAGCCGTTGCGCGATCAGCTTGGCGTTGCCATCGCCAAGCGCACGTACAAAGCTTACCGTAGATTGCTCGATTCGCCCCAGTGGCAGCGGGTTATCAACGACGGCGCCCGTCCCCAACGCCTCCTGTGGGCAAGCACGGGAACTAAAGATCCCAAGGCTTCCGATGTCCTTTACATCAAGGCCCTCGCCGCCCCTTTCACGGTGAACACGATGCCGGAGACAACTTTGAAAGCGCTCGCCGATCACGGCGAATTGGGAAGGATTCTGCCGGTCGACGGGGGTGACTGCGAGGAGGTGCTGGCGCAGTTTGCCAAAGCTGGAATCGATGTCGATGCCCTGGCTGCCCAGCTTCAGGAAGAAGGGGCGGCGTCGTTCGTTAAGTCGTGGAACGATCTAATGGCAGTGATTGTCTCTAAGAGCGCCGCGCTCAAGGCGGCCGTAGCCGGGTGAAGGCGGTAGCACAGGCACTTTTGCCTATGCCAAGGTCGCAGCAACAGACGAAAGGAGTAGAAACATGGCGACACACGTAGCGACACTGACCGCAGAGGTGGGCCTCGAACTACCGACGAAGCGGAAGGCGTGGAAGGCCCTCCAAACTCACTACAAGAAGGTTCGCGAATTACATCTGCGAACCCTCTTCGCAGAAGACCCCGGGCGCGGTGAGCGGATGACCGTTGGGGCCGTGGGCCTCTTCCTGGACTACTCGAAGAACCGCGTCACCGACGAGACCCTCAAGCGACTCATCCGGCTGGCAGTGGAATCAGGATTGCAATCCCGGATCGACGCCATGTTTCGCGGCGAGAAGATTAATGTAACGGAGAAGCGGGCCGTGCTCCACGTGGCTTTGCGCGCGCCCCAAGGATCATCCATCGTAGTTGACGGCGAGAACGTCGTACCCCAGGTCCACGCCGTCCTGGATAAGATGACAGACTTCTCCCATCGTGTGCGGAGCGGGGAGTGGAAGGGGCACACCGGCAAGCCCATTCGCAATGTCATTAACATCGGCATTGGCGGCTCTGACCTCGGCCCGGTGATGGCCTACGAGGCGCTCAAGCATTACAGCGAGCGAGCCATGACTTTCCGGTTCGTTTCCAACGTTGATGGCACTGACTTCGCGGAAGCCGTCCGGGATCTCGATCCCTCGGAGACTCTTTTCATTGTCTCTTCGAAAACCTTCACCACGCTCGAGACCATGACGAACGCCCACACCGCTCGCTCGTGGTCACTGGAGAGTTTCGGCGGTGATGACAAGTCGGTGGCCAAGCACTTTGTGGCGGTATCGACGAACGCGGCGGAGGTCGCGAAGTTCGGCATCGACACTTCGAACATGTTCGGCTTCTGGGATTGGGTTGGCGGGCGCTACTCCATGGATTCGGCGATTGGGCTATCGACCATGCTGGCCATCGGCCCGGATCATTTTCGAGCCATGCTCGATGGCTTCCACCAGATGGACGAACATTTTCGCATCACCCCGTTAGAGCGCAACCTGCCCGTACTGATGGGTCTCCTGTCCATCTGGTACAACGATTTCTTCGGCGCTCAGACCGTGGCCGTGCTGCCTTATGAGCAGTACCTGAAACGATTCCCGGCCTATCTCCAGCAGTTGACCATGGAGAGCAACGGTAAACACGTCACACTCGACGGCGTCGAGGTCACTTACCCCACCGGCCCGATTTATTGGGGCGAACCAGGAACCAATGGCCAACACTCCTTCTATCAATTGATTCATCAGGGGACGCGGCTCATCCCCTGTGACTTCATCGCTTTCGGCCAGGCGCTCAACCCGCTGGGCCGCCACCATGACCTTCTCTTAGCCAATGTTTTCGCGCAAACCGAGGCGTTGGCGTTTGGCAAGACGCCGGAACAAGTCAAGGCCGAGGGCACGCCGGATTGGCTCGTGCCTCACCGCGTCTTCGAAGGCAACCGCCCGTCGAACACCATCCTCGCGGACCGGCTCACGCCGGAGGTGCTCGGGAAACTTGTCGCCCTCTACGAACACAGTGTTTTCACCCAGGGCGTTATCTGGCAGATCGACTCGTTCGACCAGTGGGGTGTGGAACTCGGAAAGGTGCTGGCGCAGCGCATTGTTCCGGAACTCGAGAGCCCGCAAGAGCCTGCACTTGGCCACGATACATCAACGAATAACCTTATCCGCCGCTACCGAAAGCTCAAGGAGGCATGATGGGCAGCTTCACGCAACAACTTGAGAAAATGAAGTCATATCCCGGTTTTGTTGCAGCCCTGGATCAAAGCGGCGGCAGCACGCCCAAGGCGCTAGCTTCTTACGGAATCAAGGAAGGCGCATGGTCCAACGAGGAAGAGATGTTTGCGATCGTGCACCAGATGCGCACGCGCATCATTACGAGCCCCAGCTTCACCGGCGAGCGGATTCTTGGCGCCATCTTGTTCGAGAACACCATGGACAGGGACATTAAGGGACAGCCGAGCGCGGATTATCTGTGGAATGTGAAACGGGTTGTGCCTTTTCTGAAAGTGGACAAGGGCCTGGCCGCGGAGGAAAACGGTGTCCACTTGATGAAGCCGATGCCCGACCTTTCCGCGCTGCTGGCCAAGGCCAAAGCAAAGCGCATATTCGGAACCAAAATGCGGTCGGTCATCAACCAAGCCGATTCGGGGGGCGTCCAGAACATTGCGAGCCAGCAGTTCGAAGCGGCAGAGCAGATTATTGCCGCGGGCCTCATACCGATCATCGAGCCGGAAGTGGATATTCACTGCCCGGAAAAGGCCAAGGCCGAAGCGCTGCTGAAGGCGGCTCTCCTTGAGAAGCTTAACGTTTTGCCAGCGGGTCAGATGGTCATGCTCAAGCTCACCCTGCCCGAGCAAGACGATTTCTACGCCGAGTGTGTCAGCCATCCCAAGGTCGTGAGGTTGCTTGCACTGTCGGGCGGATTTACACGGGAAGAAAGCAACAGGCGTCTGCGCAGGAATCACGGGGTTGTGGCAAGCTTTTCGCGGGCGCTCTTGGCGGGCCTCTTGGCCCAGCAATCCCCTGCCGAGTTCAACGCCATGCTGGATGCATCCATTCAGAGTATCTATGAAGCATCCACCACTAAGTCAGGCGATGACCGGAGTACTGGGGAGGAATCGGTTGGAGTGCCGCGGTTCACGCGAACGGTTTGAGGATTGTAACCGCGAGGAACTTGGGATATGGCCAAAGCGAAAGCGAAAAAGTGACTGCAGCGATGGACCGTCTGAGGGCCGGAATCAAGGGACGGGAGAAGCAACCTCAAGAAATCCAGTGACGATGATATCGGCAAAGGAGTCGTCTATGCAACTTGGAATGATCGGGCTGGGAAGGATGGGAGCGAACATGGTGCGGCGGCTGATCAAAGGAGGCCACCGCTCGGTCGTCTTCGATAGCTCGTCGAAAGCAGTGGAGGAGTTGGTCCGGGAGAAGGCGGAAGGCAGTTCCTCACTTGAGGAACTCGTCACGAAGCTCGAGAAGCCTCGGGCATTGTGGCTAATGGTGCCGGCGGCGGTCGTCGACAGTACCATCGCCGACCTCCTGCGCCATCTCGATGCGGAGGACATCCTTATCGACGGCGGCAATTCCTACTACGTGGATGACATTCGGCGCGCCAAAGAGCTCACGGCGAAGCGGATTCACTACGTGGATGTGGGGACGAGCGGCGGCGTGTGGGGATTGGAGCGCGGTTACTGCATGATGATCGGGGGCGAAAAGGATGTGGTAAAGCACCTCGATCCCATCTTCTCCACGCTGGCGCCGGGCGCGGGCAACCTGCCGCGAACACCCGGACGTGAGAACCTCGACGGCACGGCAGAACAGGGCTATTTGCACTGCGGGCCCAACGGCGCCGGGCACTTCGTCAAGATGGTCCACAACGGCATCGAGTACGGGATTATGGCCGCATACGCGGAAGGGTTAGGCGTCTTGCGCGATGCCAACGTGGGGAAGAATCTAAACGCCATCGATGCTGAGACCACACCCCTGCGCCACCCTGAGTTTTACCAATATGACCTCAATCTGCGTGACATTGCGGAAGTGTGGCGGCGCGGCAGCGTAGTCGCTTCATGGTTACTGGACCTGACCGCGGCCGCGTTGGTCAATGATCCCAATCTTTCCCAGTTTGCCGGTCGGGTGTCGGATTCCGGCGAAGGCCGCTGGACCATCAAGGCGGCCATCGATGAGGCTGTGCCGGTGCCGGTTCTTTCTGCTGCGCTCTATGAACGATTCACGTCGCGGGGCGAGGGGGATTACCAGGACAGGCTGCTCTCCGCGATGCGTTACGGGTTCGGCGGGCACTTGGAAAAAGCCGCTGCCAGGTAACCCCGCGAGAAAGGAAGATTCCCAATGAGCGACGCCCAGTCGGACGCTTTGGTATTTTTCGGCGCAACCGGTGACTTGGCCTACAAGAAAATTTTCCCGGCGCTCCAGGCCATGGTGAAACGGGGCCACCTTAACGTGCCGGTGATCGGGGTAGCCAAGGCGGGTTGGAATCTCGAGCAATTTCGGGCACGGGCCCACGACAGCCTGGAGAAGCACGGCGGCATCGATTCGGCGGCGTTCGAGAAGTTAAGAGGTTTGTTGGGCTATGTGGACGGCGATTACCAAGACCCCGCGACCTTTCAGGCACTCCGCAAAGAACTCAAGGGAGCGCTACGGCCGGCTCATTATCTAGCCATTCCGCCGGTGCTATTCGAAACAGTCGTGGAACAACTTGCAAAGACGGGCTGCGCGGCGGCACCGGGGTGCGCCGAGGCGCGCGTCATCGTCGAAAAACCGTTCGGCCACGGCCAGGCTTCGGCACAGGAGCTCAATCGGATCTTACATGCGGTCTTTCCTGAGTCCGCCATCTTTCGTATTGACCACTACCTGGGTAAGCGCCCAGTGAACAACGTGGTGGTCTTCCGGTTTGCCAATGCTTTCATGGAGCCGTTCTGGAATCGCAACTACATCGAGAGCGTCGAGATCACCATGGCGGAAGACTTTGGCGTTGAAGGACGGGGCTCTTTCTACGATCAAACCGGGACCATTCGCGACGTGATTCAGAACCATCTCTTCCAAATCTTGTGCAATCTGGCTATGGAGCCTCCGGTTCGCACTGACAGTGAAACTCTTCGGGACGAGAAAGTGAAGGTGCTGAAAGCAATTCCCGCGATTGACGTGAAGAACCTGGTGCGAGGGCAGTTCCGCGGCTACCGCCAGGAAAAGGGTGTTGCGGCGAATTCGAAGGTGGAAACGTTTGCCGCCCTGCGACTGGAGGTCGATTCTTGGCGGTGGACAGGCGTGCCGTTCTACATCCGCGCCGGGAAAAACCTGCGGGTGACTTGCACGGAGGTTCTCGCCCGGTTCCGCAAGCCGCCTACAGTCATCAAGGCGTCGGCGACCTCTCGAAACTACCTGCGGTTCCGAATCAGTCCCGAGATGGCGATCGCGGTAGGCACGACGGTCATGGGGCCGGGCGAGGAAATGAAGGGGGAGAGTGTTGAAATCGTGGCCAGCCGTCTTGCCTCTCCGGAGGAAATGGAAGCATACGAGCGTGTGCTGGGCGACGCCATGGCCGGAGATGCCACCCATTTTGCCCGGGAGGATTATGTGGAAGAGGCGTGGCGAATCGTTGACCCCGTGCTGAAGGCTGACACTCCGGTCTATGAATATGAGAAGGGCGCTTGGGGGCCCAGCGAGGTCGACAAGAGCGTTAGCCCTGCCGGGGGCTGGCATAATCCAGCGGCGGCGGAACAGAGGGACATCCGAGTTGCGGCCCACGTCGGCTGATGCGGCCACGATCTGGATGTAGGGGGACGGCTTGCCGTCCCCCGTCCGGCCCCTGCGCACTCAACCACGGTAGGGTAAGCCCTACCCCTACGGTGAAACTTCGATGAAGATTGAAGTGTTTGATGACGCCGATTCCGTGGCGCGAGCCGCCACCGCGAAAATCGCCAGTGAGTCTCGTGCAGTGATCGCTGCGCGCGGCCATTTTGCTTTGGCGGTCAGCGGCGGCCACACTCCGTGGATCATGTTACGGGCGCTGGCAAGCAAGGATATCCCTTGGGTAGGCGTGCAGTTGTTTCAGGTCGACGAACGCGTGGCCCCTGATGGGCACCCGGACCGCAACCTCACCCATTTACGTGCGAGCCTGCTCCAGCACGTCCCGCTCGGCCCAGAACAGATTCACGCCATGCCGGTTGAATCGAATGACCTGGAGACGGCGGCGAAACAGTATGGCGATGTTCTGCAAAGAGTTGCGGGGGCGCCGCCGGTGCTCGATCTCGTCCACTTGGGACTCGGGCCCGATGGCCACACGGCCTCGCTGGTGCCGGGCGATGCGGTACTCAGTGTTGCCGACGCGGACGTGGCACTGACTGGTATCTACCAGGGCAGGCGCCGGATGACGCTAACTTACCCTGCGATCAATCGCGCCCGGCGCATACTTTGGGTCGTGACCGGAAGTGAGAAGAAGGAAGCGCTCCATCGCCTGTGGGTTGGTGATGTGTCGATCCCCGCCGGACGGGTGCAGCGCGAACAGGCTCTGGTGCTGGCCGATCGTGCGTCGGCAGGTCAATTGACCGCGGAAAGCAAGCGAGGAGGTTAGCGTGCGCGTAAGAATTTGCACGGGCCATAGTGAGGCGCCTCGTATCGCCCAGAATGCGGGGTTACCAGGCAGGAAAGGAAAGAACGTATGAGCACCACACAAGTTGCCCGACCCATGACAAGCGCGCAACTCGATCAACTTTGCGTCAACACCATACGCACGCTCTCGATGGACGCAGTTCAACAGGCCAATTCCGGGCACCCCGGCACGCCAATGGCGCTTGCACCTTTGGTCTACACCATCTGGAATCGCGTGATGCGCTTCGATCCGCAGGACCCGATTTGGCCAAATCGCGATCGGTTTGTGCTCTCGAACGGTCACGCCTCGATGCTGCTCTGGTCGGTGCTCCACCTCACAAAAACGCAGGCGGTGGATGCCGAGTACGAGATTCTGGGACGCCCCTCGGTGACCCTGGACGACATCCGCCGCTTTCGCCAACTCGACAGCAAAGCCCCCGGCCATCCCGAGTATCACTTGGTTTCCGGTGTCGAGTGCACCACAGGGCCGCTCGGCCAAGGCATTGCGACGAGCGTAGGCATGGCGATTGCTCAGAAGTGGCTCGCCGCACGTTATAACCGGCCTGATTTCGCAGTGTTCGACTACAAGATCTATACCGTTTGTGGCGATGGTTGCCTGATGGAAGGTGTTGGATCGGAAGCGGCGTCCCTGGCCGCCCACCTGAACCTGGACAATCTCTGCTGGGTCTACGATAACAATCACATCACGATCGAAGGGAACACGCGCATCACCTTCACGGAAGACGTGGCGACGCGGTTTCTGGGTTACGGGTGGAATGTTCTGCGGGTTGGTGACGCCAACGATACGGATCGCATTCAGCACGCTTTGGAAGTCTTTCGCCAGACGAAGGGGCGGCCGACCTTGATCATTCTGGATAGCCACATTGGCTACGGTTCACCGCATAAACACGACACCGCGGAAGCGCACGGCGAGCCCTTAGGCGACGAGGAAGTTAGACTCACGAAACGCTTCTACGGATGGCCTGAGGACGCGAAATTTCTTGTGCCGGACGGTGTCTACGGGCACTTTGCGGAAGGGGTCGGCCAAGCGGGCGCCAAGGCCCGGCGGGATTGGACGAACCTTTTCGCTTCTTACAGAACCAGCTACCCTGAACTCGCCGCCGAGATCGATCAAATGGAACGACGCGAGCTCCCGGCCGGCTGGGACCGCAACCTGCCTGCCTTTCCTGCTGATCCGAATGGGATAGCGGGGCGAGACGCCTCGGGCAAGGTCCTGAACGTGCTCGCGCAGAATATTCCCTGGTTTCTTGGAGGGTCGGGCGACCTCGGGCCATCGAACAGGACGCTGTTGACCTACAAGGGCGCCGAAGACCTGCAGGCTGAGAGTCCGGGTGGAAAAACCTTGCACTTCGGTATCCGCGAGCACTCCATGGCGGCGATTGTGAACGGGCTCTCGTTGTCGAAGCTTCGACCGTTCGGCGCCACCTTCTTCATCTTCAGCGATTACGCACGCCCCGCTATCCGGCTCTCCGCGATAATGGAACTGCCCACGATTTTCGTCTTCACTCACGACGCCATGGGAGACGGCGAGGACGGCCCCAGTCACCAACCGGTAGAACAATTGGCCTCGTTGCGCGCGATTCCCGGCCTAGTGACCTTGCGTCCCGCCGACGCCAATGAGGTGGTCGAGTCGTATCGCTATGTAATGCAATTGCGCCACGAGCCCGCCGTGCTGGTGTTGTCGCGCCAACCCTTGCCGACCTTCGACCGAATCAAATATGCACCGGCTTCGGGTGTGGCGCGCGGGGCCTATGTACTGGCAGACGCTCCGGGCGGCAATCCCGAGTTGATCCTGATTGCGTCCGGCAGTGAAGTCAGTCTGGCTGTGAACGCCCACGAGACACTGCTTGCCGAGGGCATTCGCTCGCGAGTGGTATCGATACCGTCCTGGGACATCTTCGAACACCAAACCACGGAATATCGTAACAGCGTACTGCCCCCAACCGTGAAGGCGCGGGTCGCAGTGGAGGAGGCTTCGACTTTCGGATGGGAGCGATACGTGGGCGACTCCGGCGTCGTAATCGGAATGAAGACCTTCGGAGCCTCGGCGCCGCTCAAGGAACTTCAGCGCAAGTTCGGGTTCGAACCGGAACGGGTAGTCGCGGCTGCGAAAGAGCTATTGGGCAGGCGGTGAGCCGTGCGTGTTGCATCCGTCGACCAAACCATAGCCCCAAAAGGCGTATTCTCTACTCCACAGGGAACTGCGATTTTGGGTCGAAGCTTCCCTCTCGGCGCCACGGTTGTTCCTGAGGGTGTGAATTTCAGCGTCTACTCGCGAAACGCTTCCGACGTCGAGTTGCTGTTATTTGAACAGGAGGATGACCCTCAGCCTTCGCGGGTGATAAAGTTCGATCGCGCCAAGAACCGCACTTACCCTTATTGGCATGTCTTCGTGCCGGGCGCGAAAGCGAGGCAGATCTACGCCTACAGAGCTTACGGACCGTTCGATCCTGTGATCGGAATGCGGTTTGATCCCTCTAAGGTTTTGCTCGACCCCTACGGTCGCGGAGTCGTGGTTCCTAGGATTTACAGCAGAGACGCGGCGCGCATGAAGGGCGATAATGCCGCCACGGCGATGAAGAGTGTCGTCGTGGACCCGCACATCTATGATTGGGAAGGCGACACCCTGCTTCACCACCGCTCTGCACGCAGCATCATTTACGAGATGCACGTGAGAGGTTTCACTCGTCATCCGAGTTCTGCTGTATCCGAACAAAAACGGGGCACCTACGCCGGCTTGATCGAAAAGATTTCATACCTTCGGAAGCTTGGAATCACCGCTGTCGAACTGTTGCCGGTGTTCCAATTCGACGCGCAGGATGCTCCACCGGGACAAACCAATTATTGGGGGTATTCGCCGGTCTCGGTCTTTGCGCCGCATCAGGGCTACAGCTCTCGCCAGGACCCGCTCGGCCCGGTAGACGAATTTCGTGACATGGTGAAGGCGTTGCACCGAGCCGATATCGAGGTCATCCTCGACGTCGTCTTCAATCACACCGCCGAAGGCGGCCAGCTCGGTCCAACGCTGTGTTTTCGCGGTCTCGACAACATCACCTATTACATCCTTGAACCGGACCAGTCGCGCTACGGCAACTATAGCGGTACGGGAAACTCACTTAACGCCAACCATCCCGTAGTCCGCCGGATGATCCTGGACAGTCTCCGCTATTGGGTAGACGAGATGCACGTGGACGGCTTCCGCTTCGATCTCGCGTCGGTACTCGAACGCGACCGGTCGGGCAGTTTATTGCCCTACCCGCCGGTGTTGTGGGATATCGATTCGGACCCATGGCTGGCAGGCGCAAAGTTGATCGCTGAGGCGTGGGACGCGGCCGGCTTGTACCAGGTGGGTAGCTTCATCGGCGACAGTTGGAAGGAATGGAATGGGCGCTTCCGAGACGATGTGCGCAGTTTTTTCCGAGGCGACGCCGGATCGGTAGGACGTTTCGCTGACCGGCTGGTCGGCAGTCCACAGATTTACGGGCATAAGGAACGCGAAGCGGAACAGAGCGTAAACTTCGTGACGTGTCACGACGGGTTCACACTAAACGACCTCGTCTCTTACAACCAAAAGCACAACGAGACGAACGGTGAAGACAACCGAGATGGTATGAACAATAACCGAAGCTGGAATTGTGGGGTCGAGGGCCCCACGAATGATCTGGCGGTCGAGTCGCTGCGAAACAGGCAGGTGAAAAACTTCCTGACTGTCACGATGCTCTCGCTAGGGCTGCCGATGATCCTGATGGGCGACGAGGCGCGGCGCACGCAGCACGGCAACAACAACGCATATTGTCAGGATAATGAAACCAGTTGGTTTGACTGGAGAATTATCGAGAAGCATGCGGATGTGCTCCGGTTCGTGAGACTCCTCAATGCTGGACGCCTGCTCTGCGCGGTAGCACCAGAGGAGCCACACTTAAGTTTGAACCAGCTTCTCCGCAAGGCACACACAACCTGGCATGGCGCAAAACTCGGGCAACCGGACTGGAGCACGGCGTCGCACAGCCTGGCATTTACGGCGCAGGCCCGGGACGCGAAGGTGCTCTTCCACGTAATCCTTAATGCCTATTGGGAGCCGCTCGATTTCGAGCTCCCGACACCCGGCGAAAACGACCACACTTGGCGGCGATGGATCGATACGGGCCTTGAGCCTCCACATGAGATCGCGGAATGGAGAAATGCAACGCTGGTAAACGCCAGCACGTATTGTGTCAGTCCCCGCTCGGTGGTCGTGCTTTTTTCTCACGCGTGACATGGTCCAACTGGAGTCGGCAGCGCTCGACGAGCCAGGGAGCCATGGGGAGTTGCACAATGAGCGAGAGTTTTCCCCTTGATGCCCATCTCCCTGTAATTAGCGACGAGTTGGCCAGGCGAACAGCATTTGGAACGATCAAGGACTTCCTGCCGGCGACACCGCCAGCCATATGGAAGTCTCAACCGTGTCGGCGATACTGTCCGGCATCTTGAAGCTTTCAACGCTCTCCACCTGAACGATACTTGCCGCTGGCTTACCCCTTCTTGCCAATGTTCGTGACGAACGTCGAAAGGCTGTCTCCACTTCATGGCTTTGGTTGCGTTGATTGCTCGGTGACACATCCGAGCCATTGCCTTAACCGACTGGGGACACGCGCGATAGCGCACGCGGCCAATGAGTCACCTTCTGGCGTCGCTTTTGCTCACTGCTCAATTGCTATGAATCGCGCTGGCCGTCAGAATTCACGGGCGGGGCCCAATCGGTCGATGTGTGTTCGACCAGTCCCCATCCTCGGAAGGATCCGTAACGTCTTGAGAAGGCCACAAACGTGTTGAATTCACTCCTCAACATCCGGGCCGCTCGTTCTGTGCGGATTATCGTCTTGTTCGTCGCCGGTTTGCTCTGGGCTGCAGTCATGGCCTGGGCAAACACCGGAACGGGCCCTCAGATTCCCAACATCTTCGCTCCTGAGTCAACACCGGCGCATGAAATCTACATCGTGTCGTTGTTTGTGATGGGGATTTGCATTGCCATCTTCGTTGTCGTGTTCGGCCTGCTTGCCTATTCGGTGGTGAAATTCCGGCGACGGGCCGGCGATGACCATCGTGAGCCACCGCAAGTATATGGCAGCAACCAGCTGGAGCTAGCCTGGACAGTGATTCCGGTGCTGATCGTCGTCGTACTTTTCCTATCGACGGCTCGAGTGATCCACGAAATCCAGGACGCGCCTCCACCAGCGCGAGCAGTCCGCGTCACCGTCGTCGGGCACCAGTTCTGGTGGGAGTTCCGCTATCCGCAATTCGGATTCGTGACTGCCAACGAACTGCACGTTCCCGTGAGTGATACAAAGAACCCCACACCTACTTATCTCACGCTTCTGTCGGCAGACGTCAACCATAGCTTCTGGGTGCCTCGCTTGGCAGGAAAGACGGACTTGATCCCGAATCGCGCGAATCATATGTGGATCGAACCGCGTGAAACGGGACTTTACCTGGGACAGTGCGCGCAGTACTGTGGGACCCAGCACGCCAAGATGCTGCTGCGTGTATACGTTGATACGACCGCGCAGTTTGACCTCTGGGTGCAGAAACAACGGCTGCCCGCTTTGCGGGATCCGTCAGTTACCGAAGGGCGCAGGATATTCGACAGCACAGCTTGCGTCAACTGCCATACCGTCAATGGCACGGGAGCCAGGGGGCGTTTCGGGCCCGACCTGACGCACCTCATGAGTCGTGACACCCTGGCGTCGGGCGCCGCCCCGAATACTCGCAGCTACCTTCGTCTGTGGATCCGGAATCCATACACTATCAAGCCGGGCGCGCTCATGCCGGCGATGAACCTTGAGGATGAAGACCTCGACCGAGTAACTGCTTATATGCTGACACTTCACTGAGTGGAGAGAAGGCGGAGCATTCGATGTCATCGAGCGCCGTGGCAACGTCGGAATTAGCCCTCCTGCGTGCGCACGCTGGAAGGCCCTGGGTCGAGACGCTCCATGAGTGGGTCACCACAGTCGACCACAAGAAGCTGGGGCTAATGTACATCGGCTATGCGTTGTTATTCCTCCTGATCGGCGGGATAGAAGCCGCTATCATTCGGATTCAGCTCGCGATTCCCCATAATAGCTTTGTCTCGCCACAAGTGTTTAACCGGCTGTTCACCATGCATGGCACCACCATGATTTTCTTCGTCGCCATGCCCATCCTGTTTGGCTTCGCCAACTATCTGGTGCCGCTGATGATTGGGGCGCGTGATATGGCCTTTCCGCGCCTGAACGCATGGAGCTTCTGGACGACGGCTTTGGGAGGACTGACGCTCTACTTCAGTTTCGTGGGCGGGGATGGCCTGTATGGGGCGGGTAGTGCCCCGGACGTTGGCTGGTGGGCTTACGCGCCACTGACTTCCACCGCATTTTCCAAGGGACACAGCACCGATTATTGGACAATCGCACTTTTGGTTTCTGGCTTCGGCAGCATCGGTACGGCCATTAATATTTTCACCACCATTCTCTGCAAGCGCTGTCCGGGGATGAAACTGGGAAAAATGCCGCTGCTGGCGTGGCTAAACCTCGTGATGTCAGGAATGGTCCTGTTGGCCATCAGCCCGCTGACGGCGGCACAGATCATGCTGATGATTGACCGTTACCTGGGCGGGCATTTCTTCGACACGCAGGCCGGCGGCTCGGCGGTGATTTGGATGCATTTTTTTTGGGTCTTCGGCCATCCGGAGGTCTACATCCTCATCATCCCCGGTTTTGCCTTTGCCTCGGAAATCATACCCGTATTCTCACGCAAAGCCATCTTCGGCTACCCCGTTATGGTAGGAGCAAGTGTGGGGATTGCGTTCCTCAGCATGAGCGTGTGGGCACACCACCTGTTTACAATCGGGATGCCCTCCTACAGCAACGCCTTCTTCGTTCTAACCTCAATGGCAGTAGGCGTCCCTACGGGCATCAAAATATTCAACTGGCTGGGTACGATGTGGGGCGGCAAGATCCGTTTCGACACAGCGATGCTGTTCTCGATTGGCTTTCTCGTTCAGTTCCTGATTGCCGGGCTGACGGGAATCATGCTGGCCGTTGCGCCTTTCGATTGGCAACTCAATAATTCTTACTTCGTCGTGGCGCATTTTCACTACGTCATCGTGGGCGGACTTCTCTTCACTATCTTTGCCGCGTTCTACTATTGGTACCCGAAGATGGTCGGCCGAATGTTGGGAGATACCTTGGGCAAGTGGCACTTCTGGCTCTTCCTCATCGGCTTCCACCTGACGTTCGACTTCATGCACGTCCCTGGCGTTCTGGGAATGCCAAGGCGGATCTACACCTACGAGCCGGGACGGGGTTGGGAAATCTGGAACCTGCTCGTCACGGTGGGAGCGTTCTTTCAGGCCCTGGGCGTGCTGTGTTTCGTTATTAACCTGATCAAGTCATATTTCCGTGGTGCTCCGGCGGGGAACGATCCCTGGGACGCCTGGACTCTGGAATGGTCCACCAGTTCGCCTCCCCCTGCATACAACTTTGCCACGATTCCCGAGGTAAAGAGCCGCCGGCCGCTTTGGGATATCAAACATCCAGAGGACCCCGACTGGAAGTATGAGTGAAGCCCCCTATGAGCACGGCTGCCATGTTGGCGCCCACACCTGAAACGGTCTCGACGCTCCCCTCGGCGGGACGGGTGGGCATGCTCTCGCTCATCGTGGCGGAATCGGCGATCTTCACGATCTTTGTTGTCGCCTACCTCTACTATATCGGGAAGAGCTTAAGTGGGCCGACACCCAGGCAGGTTCTTGAGATTCCCATTTTCAACACCATCTGCCTGCTGTCGAGTAGCGTCACCATCCACTTGGCGGTAAAGGCATTGCGTAATGGACAGAGGGCTGCGTTCCGCGCCTTCTGGATCGCGACGACCGTGCTTGGCGCCACTTTCCTGCTGGGGACAGGGCGGGAATGGCGCCGATTGATCTACGCGGATGGGTTCACCATCCAAACCAACCTCTTCGGGACCACGTATTACTCACTTGTGGGGCTGCATGCCTTTCATGTGAGTGTGGGACTCCTCGCGCTCACGATCGTACTAGCCCTGACCTTGGCAGGCTCGGTGACGCGGGAGCACTCCGAGCGTTGCGACGTGCTCGCAATGTACTGGCACTTTGTAGATGCGGTATGGGTGGTGGTGTTCAGCGTGGTGTACATCATCGGGCGTTAAGCTTCGCCGGGAATACGGCCGGTTCATCTGCCAGAGGACGCGCCGGGTGTTTGGATTCTTCGGCAGTAACCCCTCACCCGTCCCGCACCGGCTGACGACTACGCCGGCTGCCGGACACCCTCTCCCCAAGGGAGAGGGCCGTCAACGTGATGGATTTCGGCCCTCTCCCTTGGGGAGAGGGTGGCGAGAGTAGCGAGCCGGGTGAGGGGTTTCTTCTCGCAGAGTCTCGCAACTTCGGTATTCGGGTTAATTTTGGACGAGGAACTTCAAAGTGGGCACAGACCAAGAACTCGGCACCCAACGAACTGTGGCGCCCCCGACCGTCCGATTACCGGCGCCGACCGCCTGGCCAATAATTCTCTCCCTTGGGGTTACGTTGATGTTCGGCGGACTTTTGACGAGCGCCAGCGTAAGCATTCTTGGGGCGATACTTACCGTCGCGGGAAGCGTGGGCTGGTTTCGCGACGTGCTGCCCCACGAAGGGGTCGAATTTGTGCCAGTGGAATTGGAAGTCGCAGGCGTCGTTGCTCCAACGACTAAAGTCCAGGCCTTGAAGGTTGGAGAGAAGCTGCATCGAGCTTACTTGCCCATTGAGATCCCCCCCATTTCTGCCGGCATTCGAGGTGGTCTGGCTGGAAGTGTGGCTATGGCAGTGCTCGCCATACTCTTCGGCGTTATAACCCACCACAGTGTTTGGTACGCCATCAATTTGCTTGGCGCAGTGATCTACGCGCAGGCGCAAGAAGTGACCACCGCCCAGCTCACTCAATTCAATATCGGGCTGCTCCTCGTAGCGACCGCCATTCACCTGGTCACCTCGGTCCTTGTTGGTTTGTTGTACGGCGCCATGCTGCCCATGTTTCCACGCCGGCCAATCATTTTCGCAGGGTTCATCGCACCCCTGTTGTGGTCGGGGTTGCTGCACAGCGTGCTCGGGCTCGTCAACCCCATCCTTAATCTACGCATTAATTGGACGTGGTTTGTGGCCTCCCAGATCGCCTTCGGCATCGTTGCGGGGTGGGTCGTGGGACGGACAGCATGGGTGCAAACGCGGCAGTCTCTGCCTTTTGCGGCACGCGCCGGCTTGGAAGGCCCAGGCTTTACGGAGAAAAAGGACGAAGGTCAATGAATCGCAGAACTGTAAACCTGGTTTTCATGACACTCGTCGCGATGTCCGGCACTGGCTGCACTCACCTGCCCGGCCGCCCAGGACCAGGCCCCGAAGTGATGCGGCCGGAAGACATTGTTGATTTCGGAGCACTCTACAAGCAGAACTGCTCCGCGTGCCACGGTTCTGAAGGCAAGGGAGGCGCGGCGGTTTCGCTGGCTGATCCTACCTACCTGAGCTTCGTTGACGACGCGACGCTTCGGAATATAACCGCGAACGGAATTCCGAACACGGCGATGCCGGGCTTTGCACGAAGCGCCGGGGGCATGCTGACGGATCACCAGGTTGACATCTTAGTCCAGCAATTGCGCGCACGCTGGGCAAGGCCCGGCGCGCTCGGGGGAACGGCGCCACCAGCGTACAAGGCGGATGTGTCCGGAGATGCGCAGCGGGGGGCCGGCGTCTACAAAACGTTTTGCGCCTCATGCCATGGGCCGGATGGCAAGGGCACCGCCAAGGGAGGCTCTATCGTCGAGGGGGCATACCTTGCGCTCGTCACGGACCAGGCCCTGCGCACCGCCGTCATCGTGGGGTGGCCGGACTCAGGCGCACCCGACTGGCGCAATGACTTGCCGGGTCGGCCGATGACGGACCAGGAAGTGTCCGATGTCGTGGCGTGGCTCGCAGCGCAGCGACCTCAGGTTCCAGGCACATCGAATCCGCCGAGCCGAGAGATCGCAACACAAGGGAAAGAGTAGGAGGTTTGCCATGAGCGAGCAGACCGAACTTTCCAGACGAAGCCTGCTGATGAAGTTGGGAATTCTGTTCAACGTCGTCGTGGCTTCCTTGGTGGCGATACCCATCGTAGGGTACCTCTTCTCATCGTTAAGGCGAAATAATGCCGAAGGCTCAGAGGCATGGATTTCGCTGGGCCCCTTCACCCAGTTCCCGGTTGGCCAGACACGTTTAGCCGCTTATCGCAACCCCTTCGTGCGCCCATGGGATGGCACGACCGCGGATATCCCTTGTTGGGTTCGACGTATTGAAGGCGAGCAGTTCCAGGTATTCGCGGTGAACTGTGCGCACTTGGGATGCCCGGTGCGATGGTTCTCTCAGTCCGGACTTTTCATGTGCCCTTGCCACGGCGGTGTGTATTACGCCGATGGCTCGCGCGCCTCCGGTCCGCCCGAGCGTGGACTGTTTCAGTATAGACACAAGGTGGAGGGCGGGCAGCTCATGATTAAGGCGGGCCAATTGCCCACACTTGCCACCCATGCCCAATTATTCGCGCATCAGGGGAGGACGTCTTGCGCTGGTTAACAAAACTCATCGAGTGGTTGGACCAACGTCTCCAAATTGGCGGAGCCATCCGCGCGAGCGCCTTTCATCGCGTTCCCCGCTCGACGGCAACCTGGTGGTACGTTTTTGGCAGCGGGGCACTGGTAATTCTTGTTCTCCAGGTTGTAACGGGAATTCTCCTGGCGATGGTCTATGTTCCCTCCGGGGCTCAGGCCTGGAACAGTCTTCAGGTGCTCAACCACGATCTTACTTTGGGTTGGTTTCTTCGCGCTTTGCATGGTTGGGGCTCGAACTTCATGCTGGCACTCGTACTCATTCACATGGTCCAAGTCTTTCTCTTCGGAGCGCATAAATATCCCCGAGAGCTAAACTGGATTGCGGGCGTGTTTCTGCTTCTGATGACCCTCGGGATGGCATTTACCGGACAGGTTCTGCGCTTTGACCAGGACGCTTATTGGGGTTTGGGCATCGGAGCTTCGATCACCGCCCGCGTCCCATTTTTGGGTGGGCCCCTTGTCCATCTTTTGCTCGGCGGTCCTATTATCGCCGGAGAGACACTGTCTCGTTTTTTTGCACTGCATGTTTTCGTGATCCCGGGTCTTTTAATCAGCTTCGTGGGGCTTCACCTGCTCTTGGTTTTGAAGGTAGGAATTAACGAATGGCCCGTTCCAGGACGGCTCGTGCGGCGCGAGACCTATCTTAAACAGTACGAAGAGCAGGTCCGCAAAGACGGAGTTCCCTTCGTACCGTACGCGATCTGGAAAGACATGATGTTCGCCGCCGCCATGATTCTCGCGGTGGCAGTTTGCGCGGCCGTCTCCGGTCCGTTTGGTCCCTCGGGCCAGCCCGACCCCACGATCATCCAAACAGCGCCGCGGCCGGATTTCTTTTTCGCGTGGCTCTATGCGCTGCTCTCTTTCCTTCCACCACAAATGGAAACTCCCGTCCTGCTGATCGCCCCGGTAATTGGCATCGGGGTGCTCCTGCTGCTGCCCTTCCTGGCCGGTGAGGGGGAAAAGAGTTGGCGGCGCCGGCCCATCGCGGTTCTGACCGTTTTAGTGCTGGCCGTCAGCCTTGGCACGTTGACCCACCTCGCAAGCTACGCTCCATGGTCTCCCGTGATGAACGCCTGGAGCGGTTCACCGCTTCCCACACAATATCTCAAAGGCCGTTCGCCACTTGAGCGACAAGGCGCACTCGTGTTCCAGGATAAGCAATGCCGTAACTGCCACGCACTGGGTGGTGCTGGCGGCCTGAGGGGGCCAGCTCTGGACAGTGTTGCCACACACCTCACCGAGGACCAGATGATTCGCCAAGTACTTCAGGGCGGCGGCAACATGCCTGCGTATGGCAAAAATCTGAAGCCCGCAGAGGTAACGGCACTGGTAAGCTTCCTTGAGACCCTGCGCCCCGCCGGCCAGGTCCCGGCCCGCGACGCTTCGCAATCTCAGATGTCCACCGCCGAAAGGCCGGCTCCAGGTCAGCCCTAGGAATCGCTCATGCACACTGCTTTGCCAGCCGTCATCGAGCTTTGGTCCCCTGCGACCGGGGTCGCATCGGTTCTTGCTCTGCCGGCTTTCTTCTACTGCCGCGGCTGGCTCCGGCTGCGACGGAAGGTTCCGCAGAATTCTCTTTCCCTCCTGCAGCTTTCTGCGTTCCTGAGCGGTCTTTTGTCCGTGTGGGTCGCCGTCGGGTCTCGGCTCGCCGACCTGGATGAGACGTTGCTTTCAATTCATATGGTGCAACACCTTACGCTCATGGTCATTGCTCCTCCGCTGATTCTGCTCGGAGCGCCGGTGCCAGCGCTTCTACATGGGCTTCCCCGGCTCGCGATCCGCTTTACGTGGGGCATTGTCCTTCGCTGGCATCCCTTCGAATGGTTGGGTCAAGTTCTCGGACGGCCACTCGTTTGTTGGGTTGCCGCGATGGGCGCCCTGATCGGATGGCACCTTCCAGTCGTGTTTGAGCTAGCACTGCGTTCGGAGTTGTGGCATGAAGCGGAGCACGCTTGCTTTATGGCTACTGGACTTCTGTTCTGGATTCCCGTCATTCAGCCCTGGCCGAGCGTCGCGAAGTGGCCGCGGTGGTCCATTCCTTTGTACTTGTTCTTTGCTACCTTGCCGTGCGACGCACTTTCCGCGTTTCTTGCGTTTTGTGACCGTGTCGTCTACTCATCGTACCTTTCTGCACCGCGGGTTTTCGGAATCTCCCCCTTGGGAGACCAGGAATGTGCAGGCGCCCTGATGTGGGCTTGCACGACGTTCGTCTATCTCGTACCCGCGGTAATCATCAGCGTCCAGATTCTCTCGCCTCAGCCGGCGCCTATTCGGGAACAAACCCTAAGCGCGCTCCCTGGCATCGCTTGGGAGCGGTCCTCCCCACCCGATGCGGAGGTGGTTTCATGAGTGCGATCATTGGCGCCACGCCGGCGCCCAATCCCAAGGTATTGCCTCGCACGCGAACCGATCGTTTCGACATTTTCCAGGTCATGGCCGATTACTGGGCGCTGACAAAGCCCGAAGTCAATTTTCTCATTGTCATCACCACGCTCGCCGGTTTTTGCCTGGGTTATCCGGCCGGACAACGGTTCAATTTCCTACTGCTCGTTCACACTCTGCTCGGCACGTTGTTGGTCGCAAGCGGCACGGCCACACTAAATCAGTTGATGGAGTGGAGATTCGACGCCCTGATGCGCCGGACGGCGCGACGCCCGCTGCCCTCCGGCAGGGTCAAGCCCTTGCATGCCTTCTGGTTCGGGAGTTCGCTCGCGGCGGCAGGCGGCCTTTATCTGGCGTTGGGGGTCAATAGTCTGGCAAGCGCCCTCGCGCTTCTGACGCTTGCCACTTACCTCGGGCTCTATACTCCGCTGAAGCGAAGGACTCCGTTTTGTGTGTTGGTAGGCGCTATTCCCGGAGCTATGCCCCCCGCGATAGGGTGGGCAGCGGCGCGAGGGGCACTTGGACTGGAGGCTTGGGTGCTTTGCGCGATCGTGTTTCTCTGGCAGTTTCCCCATTTCATGGCGATCGCCTGGATGTATCGGGAGGACTACGCGCGCGCTACGTACCTCGTCTTGCCTCAAGACGGGTGCCAAGGGCGTTTCGTACTATGGCAATTGCTGCTCCCTTCCGTGGCTCTCTTTCCTGCCAGCGTCGCGCCGATCATATTGAGCCACGGCGGAGCCGTCCATTTTATCGGAGCTCTGGTGCTTGACTCAGCCTTTGCTTTCTACGCCGTACGTCTGGCATTCCGTCGATCGAACGCCCTGGCGCGCCGCCTCCTGATTGCGTCGGTTCTTTATCTTCCCGCCATCTTCACGCTCTTGATGATTCTTAACGTGGGGCAATTGTGAGCCGCGGCGCGAAATCGATCCCCAAATAGACGCCAATGCCATCTCGTTCAGTGCACGTGCAGGGGCCACGAGCTCACGAGCGCGCTGGCGCCGTTCCAAAGGATTTGCACGCCGATGCACACAAGCAGGAATGACGCGAGTTGCATGATTACAGTCATGCCGGTGGCGCCCAGGACGCGTCCCAATTGGTCCGCGAATCCGTAGCACAAGAAAATGCTGGCTGCGAGCAGGACAAACCCAACAACCGCCACCAGAATATTCAAGAGATCAATTCCATGATGGTGCGGGGCGTTGGCCCCCAGTGTGATCGCCACGGAAATCGATCCGGGTCCCACCGTTAAGGGCAAGGTTAAGGGATAGAACGCGTTGTGGTAGGGGTCCTTTGGTTCAAGACGCTGCTTCATTTCCTTTTGGTCGTCGAGACTGCCTTGCTTTAGCAGTGTCCAGCCTGTGGAGATGACGATTAATCCTCCGCCCACCTGGACAACGGGTAGCGAAATCCCGAAGAACGAGAGAACGTGCGTCCCGATGAAGTACGAGCCAACCAGCAACAGCCAACTGTTCTGCGCAATTCGCCAAGACAGCTCCCTCCGGGTTCTCGGCGAGTCTTCACTCGTCATCGCCAGGAAGATCGGGCTTCCCCCCAGCGGGTCAATAATTGGAAACAGCGCGCTGAGAATCAAGAACAGGCTCTTTGCGGCTTCCATCAAGACGTTTCTCCGATACGTCGCTGCTTTAGCCAAAGCTACATCAACTCGATCTCCGATTCCTGATCGGTGATGATCTCCTGCGCTAGCCTGCGCATCTGGGTGCCTCTGCCATTTTGACTACTGCTGCCAGCCTCCGCCGAGTGCCCGATAGAGCTGCACTAGGCTCTGGTACTCTGTGCCGCGCGCTTCCGCGAGGGTAAGTTCGGCGGAGAAGAGCGACCGCTGGCCGTCCAAAACTTCAAGATAGGTGGTGGTGCCTCCCGAATAACGGTCTTTGGACAGGCGGACGGACTCCACCAAGTCCGCGACCGTATCCTGCTGGCGAACCCGGACCTGGTGGTTTTTCTGGTATCCGATCAGTGCATCCGAGACATCTCCGAAGGCGCGCTGAATCGCTTGCTGGTAGGCGATAAGAGCCTGTTGATGTTCCGACTCGGCCAACCGCAGATTTCCGTGGAGAGCTCCCCCGGTGAAAATGGGCTGGCTCACCTGGGCGCCGTACGACCAGATCCCGAGTTGCGAGCTCATGAGGCTGGAGAATACGCTGCTCCTTCCGAAGGCGCCGCCACCCGAGCCCGTCAGGGAGATTTGGGGAAAGAACTGAGCTTTGGCGACGCCGATTTCGGCGTTCGCGGCGACCAGGACCTGCTCGGCCTCGCGAATGTCGGGCCGGCGCTCAAGCAGCGCGGAAGGCAGGCCCGGCGGCACATCGGGAGGAAGCGCCTGCTCCACCAGCGGACGCCCGCGGGGCACGGCCTGCGGGTAGTTGCCTAGGAGGATGCTGATAGCATCCTCTTCCTGTCCGATCTGCCGCTCCAAGTCAGGGATTTGAGCGTTGGCAGTATCGAGAACCTGCTGAGCCTGCAAGACGTCAAGCTTGGTAGCCACGCCGTGCTGGACGCGAAACGTGGTGAGCTTCACCGAGTCTTGCTGTGTCTTGACGGTCTCGTGCGTGATTTGGAGTTGAAGGTCAAGTTGCAATAGAGCGAAATAGTCACTCGCCACGTCGCTCACGAGGGTTAGGACGACCGTCTGCCGCGCATCCTCCGTCGCCAGGAGCTCGGCGCGCGCGGCTTCGGTAGCGCGACGCAGCTTGCCGAAGAAGTCCAACTGGAACGCGGCGTCGGCCGTGAGGGGCAGAAAGTTGTATCTGGATTGGAAGGTGTATTCTTTCCCACCATTAGGATTGGCGCCGGCTTGGATCTGGGGGAACAGGCTGGAGCGCGTCACCGCAAGCGCGGCGCGCGCGGCGTTGATCCGCTCCGTCGCCAGTTGCAAGTTGTAATTTTGCTTGAGCGCGGTGCGGACGAGTTCCTGTAATTTCGGATCCTGGAAAACCTGCCACCACGGTAAGTCGGCATAGGAGGCGGCTTGCGCTCCGGCCTGCTGGTTCTCACTCAGGTCACGGTAGGACGGTGGAATCGGCACGGCGGGCTTGTGGTAGTTCGGGCCTACCATGCAGCCCGTGGTTAAACTTGCGCCCAGGATGGCAGCGATCAATAGCTTGTTCATTTAGTTGCCCTCCGCCGGCGCGGGTGTTGGTGGAAGTGCGCCGGACGAGCCCGCCAGGTGTTCGTGCTGCGGGGCAGCTGACCATTTTTCCACAAGGTAAAAGATGGCCGGGACGAAGAAGATGCCGATGGCGCTCGCGGCCGCCATGCCGCCGATGACGGTGGTGCCCATGATCTGGCGCGCCACTGATCCCGCGCCCGCCGCCGTCCACAGCGGCACGCAGCCGAGAATAAAGGCGAAGGAGGTCATCAGAATCGGCCGCAGGCGGACCCTGGCTCCTTCCAGAGCGGCGTCTGCCAGGGGTTTTCCACTCTCGTATTCGTCTTTGGCAAACTCCACGATCAGGATGGCGTTTTTCGCCGTCAGGCCAATCAGCATGACCAGACCAATCTGGGAATAGACGTCATTTTCAATCTGAACCATGTAAGGCGGAAGGAAATAGCCGATCAGCACGCGACGCAACCAAAGAACCCCAAACGCTCCGAAGACTGCCACGGGCGTGCTGAGCAACACGCTGAACGGCAGCGACCAACTCTCATACAACGCCGCCAGAATCAGGAATACGAAGAGCAGCGAAAGTCCAAACACCACTGACGCGGGCACCCCTTCGCGCGCCTTTTCTTCCTGAAACGACATGCCGGAGTAGTCAAAGCCCATCTCGCGCGGCATGGTCTGCCTGAAAACCTCCTCGAGGGCGGCCGTGGCTTGGTCCGCGCTATAGCCCGGCGCGGCGCTCCCGTTGAGCTGCGCGGAACGATATTCGTTGAAGCGCAAAGTGAACTCCGGGCCCAGGCGAGGTTGAACGGTAACCAGGGTGGAGAGGGGAACACTCTCTCCGCGGTTGTTGCGGACGTAGAACTGGCCGACGTTTTGCGCCTTGGTGCGGTCCTGGCCTTCCGCCTCAACGTAGACCTGCCACTGGCGGCCAAAGCGGTTGAAATAGTTAATGAAATAGCCCCCCATGAAGGTCTGGATGGTGCGGTAGACATCGTCCAGGGCCACCCCTTGTTTCAATACTTTGTCGCCGTCGACTTTTACAAACTCCTGGGGGACGCTGGGCAAAAAGGTGGTGCTGAGGCTCGAGATTTCAGGCCGCTTGCGGGCGGCTTCCAGAAAAGTGTTCAGGTTTTTGGCGAGGAACTGAACGTCGCCGCCCGAACGGTCTTCCAGCATAAACGTAAACCCGCCCGCGGTGCCGACACCGGGGATAGCGGGTGGGGAAAAAGCGAAGCAGACGCCGCTGGGCAACCTGCTTAACTGCTGGTTCAGATGCGCCTTGAGCGTTTGGAACTGCTCGAATCTTGTCGTGCGCTCATCCCACGGCTTGAAAGTTACAAAGAAGGTCGAATTGTAAGTCGTGCGGGCAAAACTGAGCAGACTGAAGCCGACGAAGGCGCTCACGTCCTGTACCCCCGGCGTGTTCATCAGGATTTTCTCCACATCGTCTGTGACCGCCGTAGTGCGTTCCAGGGAGGCGGCGTTGGGAAGCTGGAGATTGACGTAGGCATAACCCTGATCTTCGTCGGGAAGAAAGCTGGAGGGGACCCGCTTGGCAAAAAAGCCCGCCCCCACGCAGAAGGCCGCCAGCAACACCACTACGACGGCGGTCTTCTTAACCAGTACGGCGCTCCAACTCACGTAGCCCTCGGTGGCCCGCTCAAAGAGGCGATTGAACCCGTCAAAAAACCTTTGCAAGAGTCCGCGGCTTGGTTCCTTTGGCCGAAGCAGCAGGGCCGCCAGCGCGGGGCTGAGCGTGAGCGCATTGAAGGCGGAAATGAGAACGGAAATGGCGATGGTGACGGCGAATTGCTGGTAGAGCCTGCCGGTGATTCCGGGAATGAAAGCGGTGGGCACGAATACCGCGGACAGCACCAGGGCAATGCCCACTACCGGGCCGGAAAGTTCTTCCATGGCTTTCAGGGCAGCCGCCTTGGGAGTCATACCCTCCTCGATATGGCGCGCCACCCCCTCCACCACCACGATGGCGTCATCCACCACCAGGCCGATCGCCAGCACCAGGCCAAAGAGCGAAAGCGTATTGATGGAGAAGCCGAAGAGCGGGAAAAGCACAAACGTGCCGACCAGCGAGACGGGCACGGCAAGAAGCGGAATCAGCGTGGCGCGCCAGCCCTGCAAGAAGAGGTAGACCACCAGGATGACCAGCGCCAGGGCGATGAGGAGCGTTACGACAATTTCCTTCATGCCCTCCGTGACCGAGAGCGTCGTATCCAGGGCGGTGGCGAATTCCAGATCCTCCGGGAAGCGCTGCTTCATCTGGGCCATGAGTTTCTTGACGCCGGCGGCTGCGTCGACCGCGTTCGAGCCCGGCAGTTGATAGATGGCAATGATGGCGCTGGGCTTGCCGTTATAACTGCCGGCCACGCTATAATCCTGCGAGCCTAACTCCATGCGCGCGACATCGCGGACCCGGACGGTACCGCCGTCGGGCGTCTCGCGGACCACGATCTGCCCGAATTCTTCCGGGGTCGTAAGCCGGCCTTGCGCGAGGACGGAATAGGTGAATTCCTGGCCCTTGGGCACCGGTTCGCCACCCACCTTCCCAGCCGGGTTCACGGTGTTCTGCGCCTCGACCGCGCTGATGATCTCGGGAACGGTGATGCCGAGCTTGGCCAATTGGTCGGGTTTTACCCACAAGCGCATCGCGTATTGGCCCGCACCGAATACCTGAACGTTGCCAACGCCGGGCGAACGGAGGATGGGGTCCGTGAGATTGATGTAAGCGTAGTTCGACAGGAACGTGGCGTCATGGGTTCCGTGCGGGGAATAAACGGCAATCAGCATGAGGGGGGCGGTAACGGATTTTCGAACCGTCACTCCATAGTTGGTGACGTCGGTAGGAAGCTGGGAAGCGGCCAGCGTTTCGCGGCTTTGCGCGAGAATGTAATCGTTGTTCGGATCGGTTTTCTGATCGAAGTCAACGATCAGGGTGGTGGTGGAGTTGCCGGTGGCATTCAGCGAATACATGTAGTTCATGTTGTCCACACCGTTCATCTGCTGCTCGATGGGAGTGGCCACCGATTGCTCCAGCGCTTGCGCGTCCGCGCCCACGTAGGTGGCGAGGATTTGAACTTCGGGCGGAGCAATGTTGGGAAACTGTGCGACCGGCAAATTCAGGATGGTGAGCGAACCCACGATGACCAACACAATGGAGATCACGATGGCTACGATGGGGCGATTGATGAAGAACTTTGACATGGATTACCTCCCATTGCCTTCCGCTGCAAATGGCTTGGGGTTCACGCGCATGCCGGGACGCACCTTCTGCACGCCCTCGACCACCACCCGCTCTCCGGGCTTCAGTCCGTCCGCAATAATCCACAGGTCGCCGACACGCTCGCCGACTGTGACCGGGCGGATGCTCACCTTGTTCTCGTCGTCCACCACCGCGACTTGATAGCCGCCTTGCAGTTCCGAGACTGCACGCTGAGGTATAAGCAGCGCATCCTTCTCAACTCGAATGTCGGCGCGAACCCTGGCGTAACCGCCCGGGCGCAGGACATTCCCGGGGTTGGGAAACAGGCCTGCAATCCGAATCGCCCCTGTACTCTCGTCAACTTGGCGCCCCGCAAAGTAAAATGTGCCCTCACGGGGATAGGTGGAACCATCCGCCAAAATCATTTGCAGATGCAGATTCTTATGTGCCTCTTCCCGGCTAGCCGCTGTCGGGTACCACTCTCTCCACTCGAGGTACTGGGGTTCGCCCACAGTGAAATAAACCTTGATGGGGTCGACGGTAGAGACGGTGGTCACGGGCCCGCTGCTGAGACTGACCAGTGCGCCCACCTGAAGTTGGGCCTGGCCGGCGATGCCATCGATGGGTGCAATGAGGCGGGTAAAATTGAGGTTGATCTCGGCCGTTTCGACGGCCGCCTCGTCGGTTTCGATTTGCGCCTCAGCCGTCGCTACGGTGGCCTTCGCGGCCAAGTTGTTCTGAACCGAATTGTCGAGATCCTGCTGGCTCGCTGCTTCCTCTTTGGCCAGCGGGGTGTACCGCTCGACATCCAACTGCGTTCTGCCTTGCACGGCCTGGGCGTTGGCCAATATGGCCTTGGCCTGCGCCAATTGCCCTTTGGCCTGGTCAAGCACCGCCTGGAACGGCCGCGGGTCAATTTCGAAGAGCAACTGACCCTTCTTCACGAAGGCGCCTTCCTGGTAGTCCTGCCGCATCAGGTAGCCCGTGACTTGGGCCCTGACGTCGGCATTGCTGAAGCCGTCGAGCGTTCCGATCCAATCGCCAATAATCGGAACATCCTTCTGCTCAACTTGCGCGACCTCCACGACCGGCGGACCGGCGCGCGGCGCTCCCGCTACGTGCTTGGGGCGGATCGCTCCAATAACCAGACCGATGACGAGCAGGCAAAAAGCTCCACCTATCCAGACTTTATATTTCCAAAGCGTGTTCATCTTTTTTCTCCCGGCAGCGTGTCCGTAAGAAATAATCGATATATTGGCTTGGGCTGTCCCTACCTCCGAGTCCCGAAAAGGACGGGCATGACTTGCTGCCGCAAAACATGCTTGGTTCAAGTTTTTCGGCCTTCCGGGGGTCTTGAAAGCACTCGGTGCGCGACGTGGTCGCGCCACCCAAGGATCAGGACCAACAGAATTCCGGCCACGGCCAGAAGAGCAAGACACCAGAACACATCGATAAACGAAAGCAGAGTCGTTTGTTGAACAACGTTTCCACGGAATAACTGGTAGGCGCCTGACGCGGCGACGTTCGACGGCAGGTTACGGCTGTGCAACAGCAGAGTCAGTCGACGAACCGTGTTATCGACCGAGGGGCTCAATCGATTGGCCGTATCAAGCAGGCGGCTCGAATGGAGTGTCTCGCGGATATCAATGAGCGCCACCGTGGCGGCAATTCCGATGGCAGCCCCAAGTTGTCGAAAGAAGAAATAGATCGTCATGCCGAATTCTATGAAACGGAAGCTGGTGCGGCCTAGGAGCAAATTGGTGACGCCGGGCAGCAGGATGCCGAGTGAAAACCCATGTAACAGCAGGATCGCGCAGAGCTTGTACGCCGGGGTGTCCGGAACGAGCTCATAGACGAACAGCAGGTTCGCACCGGCAGCTATCGCCAGGCCTACCAGCACAATCAACCGCAGACTCAGTTTCGAACGCGAAATTGCGGCACACACGATTCCCAGATAGACACCTAAAGCGTCCACGCAAAAGAACAACGAGGTCTGAGTGGCGTTGTAGTCCTGGATACCTCGCAGGTATTGAGGAAGTACGTAGAGTCCCGCCGCTAACAGCACGCCCAAAATCAAGGCTAGTCCTACTCCCGAGGCTAGCATGGGCTCGGACAGCAAGAGGCGGAGATTCAATATGGGATTCGGGTTGTCCGGCCGGGTATCCCACCAAACGAACACACCCAGGCATACCACGCAGACCATGAACATGCCACGAATCAGACTCGACTGCAGCCACATGTCCTGCTCACCTCGGCTGGCTGCAATCTGGAGAGCGACAAGACCTACGATCGCGAGCGTTGTGGAGAGAAAATCCATGGGCGGCGGTTGTGGCGCAAGCTCGAGATGGCCGGGTATGAAAAGGTACAGGATGGCCGCGGCCAGCAGCGTCACCGGCACCAGAATGAGAAACGCCAGGTTCCATCGGCCCCAATCGGTGACGACGCCGAAGACCACGGGAACAACCGCCCTGGAAAAGGCGACAAACGTCGCAAAAGCGAGCAGCGTCGGAAGCCGGCGTCGCCCTTCGTGAAGCCGGAAGAGCGTGATGAGCGAACGGACCAGAAACCCCGCTCCCCCCGCACCCATCACCGCCCTCGCAGCGAGTAATTCTGCAAGCGTTCCGCTAAAGAAACAGCCCAAAGCTCCCGCGGCGTAAAGAAGGAGCGACCCCACCAGGTAATTCCGATGGCCGAATCGACTCGCCAGCCATCCCGAAAGAGGCAGCACGGCAAGAAAAGCCGCGAGGTAGACGACAACGACCCAGCTAATCTGGTCCTGGCTGGCGGCGACGTTCCCTTTCATGTCCACCAGAATGATGTTGACGGCAGTTCGGGCGCCGAGTTCTGCGAAACTCGCGATGCCCAGGCCGAAGATGATCATCCATTTGTCAAGCTCGGTGAGACGTGCCAGCCCGTTGGCCAAAGCGAACTCGAACTGCCGGGCGCGTTCGGAAAATGCCGGATTCAGAAAATCGGCGGAGGCGCTAGCGGACATAGATGGTGACTTCGGTATTCATCCCGGGGCGCAGGACGGCGCCGCCCTCCGGGTTTTGCTGTACGAGAATTTTCACCGGGATGCGCTGTACGACCTTGACGAAATTCCCGGTGGCGTTCTGGGGAGGAAGCAGAGCCTGTACCGATCCGGTCGAGCCGGCGATCGAATTGACTGTACCGTGAAATTGCCTCCCCCCGTACGTGTCGGCCCGGATCACGGCACGATCTCCCTGCCGGATGCCGGCAAGCTGCGTCTCTTTGAAATTCGCGGTAACGTAAACGCTGTCCAGCGGGACGACCGTCAACAACAATTGGCCGGGCGCGATGTAGTCTCCGGGCTGAACCGTGCGCTCAGTCACTTCGCCGGAGATGGGGGCCACGACCTCGGTGTAGCTGAGCCGCAACTTGGCTTCTTCCAGCTCGGCCTTGGCCCGTTTCACCGCCGCCAGACTCGATTGGTATTGCGCCAGTTCGACCGGGACCTGCTCGAGTTGCGCCTGACTCTGTCTCACTTGCGCCTCCGACTGGGTCAATTGAGCTTCGGCGGTCGCCGCTTGCGCCCTGGCGATCGCGACCGCTTCGGTGGCCTCGGCCAGTTGCTGCTGCGCAAGGTCGAGCTCGCTCTGCGCCACTTGCGCCGCGGCCTGGACGGCGTCGAATTCCAGCGCGGAGACGTCGTAGGTCTTGACGAGGGGACGATACCGGACCAGGTCAGCCTGTGCGCGCGTGTTGGTGGCCTCTTTCGCGGCAACGTTCGCTCGGGCGGCTGCGAGTGCCGCTGTTGCGGCCTCTTCGAGAGACACTTTCGACCTCAGCAGGGTGGCTTCGGAAGCTGATTTCGCTGCCAGCGAGCCTTCGACGCTGGTTGAGGTCACGTTGCGCGTCAGCCGGACACGCACTTCCGCCGAACGCGCGGTTGCCAAAGCGACATCGTAGGCAGCCTGGGCTTGGTCTAACGCGGTCTGGAAGTCACGCGGGTCGATTCGGAGCAGTAAATCTCCCGCCTTCACGTACTGGTTGTCGTTCACGACGACGTCGTTGACGTAACCGGCGACCCTCGTTGAAACCGCGGTGATATGCGCGTCCACTTGTGCGTCGTCAGTGCTCACTTTGCGCCAAAGCGAGACGAATACCACCGCGACTACCACCACCGACACGACTCCGAGGACCAGGGCGAAAATGCCGAGTTTCTTCAACGGGCGCCGATCATCGGGAGAGCGCGAAGGGGATGCTGGAACACTCGGTTTCGCTGCCGGACTGCTCCCCGCCTTGTTTTCATTGTTGATTTCATCGGGCATACACATCCTCCGCGTTCCCTTCGGCGCGGGCCCAGTCAGCCCTCGCCTGGTTAAATCGATACAGAGCGCCAATCTGATTGTCGTCGGCGCGCGCCAGTTGATCCTGCGCGGTAATGACATCGATGTTCGTGGTGACCCCGGCTTCGAATCTCCTCTCCGCTCGGGCGACTTCGTCCTTGGCCAACTTCAGGCCAAGGTCGGCTACATCAACGGCATTCCTCGCGGCCTGGAGTTGATCGAGCGCGGTCTTCACCTGTCGTGTAAAGGTGTTTTCCAGGTCTTTACGCGCCTGGGCCAGGCGATCTATTTCCAGGCGAGCCTCTGCTATTTCGGCGCGAATTCTCCCGCTGGTCCATAGAGGAACCTTCATCGTGAAGGCGTAGGTGTAACCGGGCTCGCCAACGTCGAGGCGGCGGGCCTGGTACTCGTAGAACCCGGAAAACTCAATAGTTGGCAAGCGCTGCTCCGCCGCTGCCTTGAGGCCGAGGTCCGCTTGACGCTGGCGAGACAAGAGAGCTTTCATTTCGGGACGATCCATCAGCGCCTGGGAAATGAGCTGTTGCCGGTCAAATTGGGGAAGATCGAAATATCGCATGGTGTCGGTTGGCTGCGGCTCTTCGCGGCCAGGCAAGTCAAGCAACTGTGCCAGGACATAGATCGCCGAGCTCTCCTGGGTGCGTGCATCAATGAGCCGCTGCTTTTCATTCTGCAATTCGACCTGCGCTCGTTCCGTGTCGATCGCTGTCCCCACTCCGGTCTTTTCGACCCGCTGGGCTTGGTCGAATAGTCTTTGCGCCAAGGCGACTCGGGCTGTCACAGCAGTTTCGTTGGCCATGGCTTCAAGCACAGAAAGATACGCCGTCACGACGGCTATCGTTATCTCCTCGCGCGCCGCGGATTCATCAAATCTGGCGGTCGTGACGTTCTGGCGGCCAGCCTGATAACGGCGAGTCAGCCCAAGGTTGAGCAATTGCTGTGAAAACACCGCCCCGGCTGTTTCTGACTGAAACGGTCCGACGCGAAGCGGCTTCAGGCCCAGCCCGTCGAAGGCGGGAAGAATAAAAAAAGTCTGCACGTTGAAGCGAATGATGGATTCCCCAGCCCTGAGATCGGCTTGCGGGAGCAACTCGGCTAGCGCTTCCGCTCTCGCCCGGTCGCTCAGGCTGACCGCAATCTTTGCGATCAACACCTGAGGGTTCTGACGCAAGGCGAGCTGAACCGCCTGTTTCAGCGTCACCGGGACGCTCGAGACCGACGGGTCTCGGTCCCGATCAGATCCGGGGGCTTCATTTGTCGGAGATGGAGAACCGGCAGAATTCGAGATCGTGAGATCACCCGTCTGCTGTCCCTGCGCACCTGCGAAGAATGGGAAAAACGTCAGGCACGCCACCCACAACAATCGGGAGCAATAGGGCGCCGGCCTTATTCGTGGTCTGAACATCTGCAGATTCACCTCAAAGAATCGAATAAGAATTCCCACGTCGCCCGCCAGTGGCTGCAGTCAAACGCTCAGCACTGGAAATGGAGAATCCCGCACTATCGCATAGGTCAAATCCCGCAATCCGCGATTAACGCTCGGCTGCGGACCTCTGCCGATTATCAGCACGTCGGCGTCGAATCCTCGAACAGCCTCAAGCAGGGCTTCCTTAACGGGGCCGGCAACAATTCGAACCGACGCTTGGGACCCAACGGTGCGTTGCAGTTCGGCGATGCGCTGAACCGCGCGCTTCGTTTCCTGAGACTGAACCTGTTCCTCCAGGTCGAGTTGAACGGACGGAACGCGATCGGCAGTCTGGATGGCGTGAATGAGGTGGAGGTTGGTGTGCACGTCAATCGCCATTTGATGGGCAAAGCGCAGCACTCGTTCTGAGCCATTGTCCACTCCGAGAGCGCATAACAATTCTCGGTGCGCTAAGGGTCGTGGAGCGATCTTCGGAGCGTGGTTGCTCGTTAAAACCGGACAGTCGGCATCGTTGAGGACCTTGGCCGTTGTTGAACCAAAGAGCATCTTCCTGAAAGTGCCAGCATGCGTGGGCATAATGATGAGATCGAACCCACGTCTTGCGATCTCAGCAATCTTGGTCGCCGCATCCCCGGTGAGAAGGATTCTTGGATGCTCGCGCATGGGAAACTCATCCCGGAGGAAAGAATCGAGCCTGTTGCGAGCGATCTCCTCATGCTCTGCGGCGATTTCCGGCACTCTCCTCACGTAAAGTTCGAAGCCGTTGTAGCTTGCGGGGTCAAAGACATGAATCAGCGATACGCTTGCTCCAAACAACGTTGCGGCCCTTTTTACATACGGAGCCATAGCGACGCAGGAGTCCGAGAAGTCAACTGGGAAGAGGATATGCGTAATAATCGCTGTCGTCATCTGTCTCACCGTTTGCTAAAAGAGCGGCGACCCAGCAACATCGGATATCCTATGAGAGGCCATTCCCGGGATTGGGAAATAGTCGCGCGAGTCGAATGGCCCCCGTGCTTTCATTCACCTGGCGGTCGGCGAAGTAGAAGGTGACTCGGATTAGGCTAGAGACCTAAAGCCCGCGCGAACCACTTCTGAAAACAGTTGCGCCTGTTCCCAGGCCGCAGAGTCCCTGCCTTTCTGCTTGCCCAACAAAGTGACGCTAACGGAGTTGCATGTTCGACACCAACAGTCAACGAGTGCCAAATAGAGACGATCTCCGTCTTGCTCAGGCATTTGAGCGACGTTGACGACGTAGGACCAAGCCGTTCTGGTGGCGAAGAGTCCTAAATCAGAGACGGTAAACTGACACTCGTCAGAGCTGTTTGAAAGTGTCAGCTATCAAGGGCCGGTTGCTGCCGGTTAGTGCTGGTAGTGCGAGAGATTCAGGTAGGCGGCTGAGACGGCTTCGGGAGGGTTTGCCTCCTCGTTCTCGAACGATTCCGAGTTTGCGCATTCTGTAGACCAGAGTGGTCCGCGGCATTCCCAGCCGCGCGGCGGCGCCGTTGCCTCCCCCCAGTACCCACCGCGTATCACGCAGGACCTCCACAATGTGGTCTCTCTCGGCCTCTGCCAGCGTCCGCTTCGCCGCCGGCGAGGTTTGACCGGGCAGGCGTTTGAGTTCTCCGAGCAACGGACGAAGGACCGGACCGGAGGACATAATGACGGCGCGCTTGATGATGTTCTCCAGCTCGCGAATATTGCCGGGCCAATCGTACAGTTTCAAGATATCCATGATTTCGGGGGGGATCGTTTCGATTCTCCTTCCCATCTCGTCCGAGAACTTCTGCACGAAGTGCTCGACCAACGCTGGGATGTCCTCCGCCCTGTCACGGAGAGGGGGAAGGGTGATCGGGAACACGTTCAAGCGATAATAAAGGTCGGGTCGAAATCTATGCCCCTCCACCATTCGGGCCAGATCCTGGTTGGTGGCCGCGACAATTCGTACATCGATGCGGATGGTGCACGTGCTACCAAGCTTTTCCAGCATCTGGTCCTGGAGCACTCGCAACAACTTGGGTTGCAGCTCCAGGGGCAGTTCGCCGATTTCATCTAGAAACAGCGTGCCCTTATCGGCAAGCTGAAACCGTCCCTGGCAAGTGGAAACCGCCCCCGTGAACGCGCCGCGGTTATGACCAAACAGCTCGCTTTCGAGTAGACCAGCAGGTATCGCCGCGCAATTCACTTTGACCAAGGGGCCACTCCGGCGTGGGCTGCTATCGTGTATGGCTTGCGCTATGGCTTCCTTTCCGGTTCCGGTCTCACCCTGAAGAAGAACCGTGAAAGGCGTCGGTGCTACCGTCGCCACCTGCTGAAGAACCCACTTTAGGGATTGACTCGAACCAATGATCTCGGTGCGAAAAGGCCTTTCGCCCGATGGAAAGCTTGGGGAGTGGAGTTCCGGACAATCCATATACCTTGCTAGTCCCATGACACACCTCCATATCGTCGGCCCGTTCGAAGAGTCAATGCGACTCCAACGCTTGCACGGCGAGCCGGCGCCCGGCCTTGTGGCCCAGCCCTACGTTCAATTTGCGATTTCTCGGCCCTGTGGGCGGTTCGCGGCGCCCGCGGGATCACAATGGTGTTGGTCTATCCTGGGCTGCAAACCTTGAGTTGCTCGGCAACGAACCTCGAGCAATTTACAACGCTTACCTGGCGGGCGGAGAGGCGATGGAAGAGGGCTACCCCCTTACGGTCGATGAATGAGATACCCGCCAGATCCAGGGTGAGGCGCCGACCTTCGGCAAGAGCCTGATCACAAGACGCATTGACTTCATCGACCGCATCGCCAATGACCTTGCCTTCCAAGAGCAGCGTCAGCGCGTTTCCGGTCGACTCCACGGCGGAGATCCTCAGCATCACGTGGGCGCCCCAAGCCCCGCTTTTCCTGATGCAAGTCAAGGACCGGATCCCGTGAGGGCCTCACGTTTTTGTGTACCTTGCTGGAAATGCGAACGATTTAGACACGCTCGCGATCAGACTGGTTTTGGGTTCTTCACGCCATTTCGTGAACGCGGAACGGCGGACCGGGACCGTTTACGGGGTTTCGTGAGGAGACCGAGTGATCCCCAGCTTGCTGATGCGGTCTCGCAGAGTGTTGGGGTGAATCTTGAGGATCTTCGCGGCGCCCTTGGGGCCGCTGAGTTTCCATCCCGTCTGCTCCAGCACCGTCAGAATATGCCGGCGTTCGACCTCTTCAAGCGAAGGAGCATCGATAGGTGGATTATTCTGTCCAGGCACTTGGACTTCACCGCCCACACCACCAGAGCGAACGGAAGTCGTGGCGGGGACCGAGTCGAGGTGGGCAATCTCTGGGGGAAGAAGACCGGGCCCCAGCGTTAAGGCGGAGCTCGGGGATAGCACGATTCCTCGCTCGATGACATTCCTCAGTTCTCGAATATTCCCAGGCCACGGGTAGTTCACTAACTGTTCCATTGTTTCCGGTGAAATACTGTCAATCTTTCTTCCCATCTTCCGCGAGTAGTGGATAAGAAAGAATATCAGGATCTGGGGAATATCCGATTGGCGTTCACGCAGCGATGGTACATGGAGTGGCACAACATTCAGGCGATAGAACAGATCGGAGCGGAACAATCCCGCCCGTGTGGCCTCGGCCAAATTGCGATTGCTGGCGGCGATGATTCGCACGTCGACATGAACTGTGCGACTGCTTCCCACGGGCTCAAATTCCTGCTCCTGGAGAACCCGCAGAAGCTTCACCTGCGTGTCTAAAGGCAGCTCGCCGACTTCGTCAAGGAAAATCGTACCGCCGTCGGCGAGTTCGAACCGGCCGGTGCGGTCAGTGGTGGCGCCCGTAAAGGCGCCTTTGACGTGCCCGAAGAGTTCGCTTTCTACAAGGCCAGCGGGAATCGCACCGCAGTTGACTTTGACTAAAGGTCGATCTTTGCGCGTGCTACGGCTATGGACGGCCCTGGCGATTAGCTCCTTGCCTGTCCCTGTCTCCCCGGTTATCAAGACGTTCGAATCAGTGGGCGCGACCTGCTCCACCAATTGCAACAGTTTCAGCAGACTGGGACTATCTCCGACGATTTCGTCGGGGTCGTACTCTCTTCGAATCTCTTCCTCGAGGTACTGTTTCTCTGCCGCTAAGCGCACCCGTGATTTGGTCACTTGCCGGTAATTCAAGGCGTTGTCAACGGCTATGGAGATTTGACTCGCTATCTGTCTGAGGAAGTCAACGTCGGCTTGCGCCAGGCTGCGCTCTGCCCGCCAGGCCAGATGCAGAATTCCGAGTGCGTGATCGCGTTGAATCAGAGGAAGTAAGCAATTGGTTTGCAGCCCTTCGCCGGCCAGCGCCCGCTCGAAGGCCTCACCCTTAGGTCCAGTATAGATATCGGGGTCCGTCCCGCGTTGTCCGACGTTGCCGGTAACCACAGGCTTCGCTGTGCGGAATGCCTGGCCCGACGGCGACCCCTGAACAGGAATTAACATCCCTTCACGCATTGAGCCCTTGGGCTCAATGCACTCGAGTACATCGACGCGTAGCTGCTCTCCCTTGCTCTCCGGAAGCGCTAGCCCGACGAAGTCGCACTCCATGATCTGCTTGAGCTCTTCCAGAAGGGCTTGAAAGAGCTGGTGGAGATCCAGGTTCGAGGCGATTCGGTTGTTCAGATCCAACAACAACCGCAGCCGGTCGCGCTCATGCTGAAGCTCGCGTTCGAAACGCTTCCGCTCGGTAAGGTCGCGGATTATTTTTGCGTAGCCAACGAGTCTTCCATCTTTTTCTCTTATGGGCGTAGTGATGACTTCCGCCCAGTATCGCGACCCGTCCTTACGGACCCTCCAGCCCTCGACCGTAGTGCGACCCTTGGCCTCGGCCTCTTTCAGCTCTTGCTCGGGCTTGCCCAGCTCGATGTCTCTCTCTTCGTAGAACCGTGAGAATTGCCGGCCCAGAATCTCCTCATCACGATAACCCTTGATACGCGCGGCACCTTCGTTCCACGTAACCACCCGCCCTTCCGGGTCGAGCATAAAGATGGCGTAATCCTGCACGCCTTCCACGAGCAGACGAAACCGCTCTTCGCTCCTCCGCAGCGATTCTCCCGTCCGCTTCCTCTCGATCCCTTGAGATATGGAATCCGCCGCAGAGGCGAGGGTGTCTAGAATGGAGGTGGCGAGCGGCGTCCGGGAGAAAACAGCCATAACTCCTACCATCCGATTATCAACCACCAGGGGATAACCCGCAAAGGCCACCATGCCTTCCTTCTTAGCCCATATCTTGTCGGTGATTCGCGGATCGTCGAGGACCGCGTTGGTGAGATGAGGTCTCATTTCCTCCGCAATCAGGCCGATTTTGAGCTCACCAACCGGGATGCGGCTGTGGGGGCCATCAATGTGGGTGTACAGGCCGGCGCTGGCCTGCATCTCCAGCATTTTCGCATCTTCAGTGTGAGTCCAGATCCGGGCAAAGGCCACATCGAGGTGCTGAACCAGGGCCTCCGCGCATCGCTGGAGGATTACTCGAAGATCTCCTTCCTCTGCGAGTGCACTGGTGATATCGGCTCGAATCGCGGACTGCCTCGCCCGCGCTGTACGCGATTCCTCTGCTTCTTTCCGCTCGCTGATGTCCCGGATGAAGCCGGTAAAGAGGCGCTGGCTGTGATTTATGACCTCACCAAAGGAGATCTCCACGGGGAATTCCTCGCCACTCTTACGTAGCGCGGTTAGTTCCACTCCCTGCCAGTTCAAGTGGCGTTGCCCGGTTTGCAGATAGCGCTGGAAGCCCTCCCGGTGGAGTTCGCGCAAATAGTCGGGCATCAGAATCGTCAGCGGTTGGCTGATCAACTCGGAAGCGGAGTATCCGAAGGTTCTGGTCATCGCCGGATTGGCGTGGAGAATATGGCCAGTCTCGTCGATGATTACAACCGCGTCGGTTGCGGTGTCCACAACGTTCCGAAACTGCTCTTCACTGTGGCGGCGGGCCGCTTCCGCTCGTTTGCGCTCGGTGATGTCCGTGACAATGCCGCCAAGGGCATATATTTCTCCCTCGGCGTTGAACAACGGGAATTTCTGGACGATGCTCGTATGCGGACCATCCTCCTGTAAAGCCACCTCTTCGAATTCCATCGGTGCGCGAGCCTCGAGCACCTTGCGGTCATTGGCCTGAAATGCTGCCGCCTGTTCCGCCGCAAATACTTCGTCATCCCGCTTCCCACCGATCTCGTGCGGGCTCACGCGCAGGGCGCGTTCGAACTCTTTATTAACGTACAGATAACGGCCGGCCGGATCCTTCAGGAAGACCAGGTTCGGAGTGTTGTCGCAAAAAGCGTGGATACGGGTCTCACTGTCGCGCAGAGCTTCTTCCGTCCGCTTGCGCTCGGTGATGTCTTCCGCGACTGCTAAGATCAACGGTGGCCTGCCCTCTGTACCGGCAACCAGAGAAACGTTGTTACGCACCCAAATCAGGTCTCCATTCTTACACCGCAAGCGCCTCTCGATCTGGAAGTGTCGCCGTTTTCCTTCCAAAAGTTCGTCGATAAGTTTCCGATTGAATTCACGGTCTTCTTCACGAGTGATATCCAGGAACGAGACCCTTCGTAACTCTTCCTCGGTATAGCCCAGCATGGCCTGGAAGGCCGGATTCGCGCTGACAATGTGGGTCTGAACATCGCTTATGGCAATGCTGATGGCGGAATTTTCGAACGCCCTGCGCCATCTTCCCTCATTCTCCCGGTCCAGCGGAATGTTCAGCCTATTAAGTTCGTGGGCAGATGGAGGATCTTGCAAGTGATCTCCTTCCGAAATCGGGCCTAAATCACCGTTGAGTGTGCATCCATGTCGGACATAATGTCTGCCGCTCTGCGTATGGAATCCCTCGCATCCCAATCAAGAGTAGGCTGCAACTCGGACTACGACTGGAACAGCAGATGGGAAAGCATTTGAGCGATTCAGGTGCCCGAATATTAGATGACGCCGAAACGTAATTCGGATGCCCGCTGTTTAGATGACGCCGAAGCGTCTGACAAGGTTACCCGAAGACAAGCACCACAAAATAAAGAAAATAGACACAACGAGCCAGATTGACCAATGTCGAATGCTCGCTCCCTGGCGGAAATCACTCGTCGTGTTGATGCACCGCATCATCCTGGCGGCGCCAGACATCATTCACGCGTGATTCGAACTCGACGAGATTATCGATGTGCGATCCACCTTCATCAGCCCAATCCATGCGGCAGACAATGCGGCTGAGGGGAAATCCTCACGGGGCGTTACCGCTGGCCGCCTGTTCGAATACTTCGAGCATCCGATCCTGATCGAAACGGCCGTCCCGAAGGTACGTTTCCGTGTTGGTGCGGAGCTCTAATTGCCCGCTCCGCTCGGCGGCCGCCGGGTCGATCCCTACTGCAGCCAGCCGTTGCAGATGGTCACGGCGTTGACCGGGATTAACGACGTGCACGGCCTTGTCGCCACACTGCAATCCGTCCTTAATGAACGGAAGCAGCACGCGATACTCTTCGTCGTCGCTATTGAAAAACGCGCACACATGGCGTAATTCGCCGAGTTGGGAGCCGGCAAAGGAAATGGGTGCAGCGGACCTCTTCACGGTGTATTCCTCCCATGGTTTTTTCGCGAACCTGCTTATGTTCCATATCCAGGTTTCTAACCCTCTGAGCGGATGGAAGACCTTGCATGTTATGTCCGTACTGTCAGTGCCGGTCTTCTGGAACCTCGGTACTTTGCCTAAGCTTGCGTCTGAAGAACTAGAATGGACCGTTCGGGTTAGTCAGTGACATGCTTTACCTCGATGGAATGTGTTTCACGCGGTCGACGAGGGGAGTGGCTAGGAAGGAGCTGCATCACGAGCTGGACACCGAATCCCACTCCAGTCGAAATTACAAAATGTCCGCAAAGGGACCGCAAGATTCAGCCTCTTACCGCCTTGGTTTCTCCTCCTGATACGCAATCCCTCTGTTAGATGACATTTATCAAAAAACGTCTGCCTTTATTGTTGTCCGTTTAGGGAGCATCAGACTGCCGCGGACCCTTCGCCTCCACGCCAGTGGGAGCCTCAAGCTGGGCGACATGCCGTTTGTCAAGCGGTCCGCTGAGCTTGGAGACCACTTCCCCCATTCGTCGACCTCCCAATCTTAACATTCTGCCCCTTCCAGGAAGTCGAACCCAAACAGCGCAAGGTGTGTTTGCAAAGCGCTTCCCAGCATGGTCCAATTTCTCGCTATGCAGTGCCGCAAATCCATTACCAACCGAAAATTATTGAAATTAAAGGGATTGACTGGTTGACAGATTGACGAAATTCGTCAATTGACGAATTCTGTACAGAGATCTTGTCGCAAGGTGGATCGGAATGAAGGCCCCACTGCATCACGAAACGTTCAGCTCACGACCTCGGGATTATCAGAGGCTTGAGCCCCTCTGATTCTAAAGAAAATAAACCGGTTACCCCGGCAGCTTCCGAACAACTGCGGCAGTTTCCGCAACCCGGGCGCAACCAAAATCCGTCCCAAGGTAAAGCTTCTGAATCCGAGGATGAGAATAACAATTTGGTGCTCGCACAGCCAGTGCATTGTCGTATCCTGCTGTTGACCGGTCTGGAAGCCTTTTCTATCGGAAACACAATTGTAGTGAGCCGCAACCTCATCGATGTGGTTACGACAGAATCGGGCATCGCCCGTATTCTGGCCCACCAACTGGCTCACGACGCGCTCGGCCATCGACAAATCGACGATAGGCTAGCGTTTGCGGACGTCTTGCGCATTCCTGATGCGGAGCTCCTGGCAAAACTTCGCTTTGTTCACAATGCGCGCGAAGAACAGGAAGCGGACGAGTTAGCTATGGAGATCCTTCAGAAATCACCATATCAGTCGAAGATGGCAGATGCAGAACTCGTCATGGATGCGCTCCGAGCCCACCGGAATCAGCTACAAGCACTTATAGAACCGTCTTTTGGCGAGCACATCGCCGACGCCGCTGGAGTAGTAGACAGGGACGAGATGGTTCGTGTGAGGCCCTCCCTTGACGAAGACAATCCAAATCAGATCGTGGGGCTACCGCTTCGATCCAAACTCGTCGTCAATCCGTGGGATGGCACGCTGGAGTTCGTCCGGCCCCGCCAAATCCGTGCGATTAAACCGTATGAGCGCGCCCCGTTTGCCATTACTGCGCCCATGCCCTACTTGACATACTGGAGCAAGAGTCGTGATTCTAGCTTACAAGCCAAGGCCATACCGGCACTGACGGTCCATAAACCTATCCCAGGAAAGAATCGAAAACAGGCATCAACTCCGCAAAACCCTCCTTCGACGACACACAAGAAGACTGTGTCTCTCCGCGCTACAGAGACTTCGTCGCGAAGTGCGGTTCGGTAAGAAGGCTTGCGAAAGTTCCATCCGGTGATGACTAGGGCGGCAGCGGCACAACGCAGCACCATCTTGCCGTCGCACCAGCGACAGATGCGGCGCGTGCGGAGTCGCACCCCGCTGTGCGGACTCCCAAGTGATCTTTTCGCCGTTAGGGTTGTGTTGGTCACGACCCCATTTAAGGAAGGTCTCGATGGCTGTGGTCCGCAATCATCGTGTACGGCCCGATTCCCACCTTCAGTGACGACAATGCTCCAGGTGTGCGATCCTGTCGTGGACGCTGAGATTCGATCGCCTTTCCCATATACTGCTGACTCCATTTGATCTATTGCTGGATGGCTTAAGGATCGTCCGACTTAGCCTTCGGCCGCGGTGTGCTCTGGCCGCCGAGAAGCAATTGGCTCTCTATCTGGAGCGGAAGGTCAAACCTCGTCGAGCGAAGACTGCTACCAAGTTGATTCTGGCGTGGCTTTCCAACCTGTTTGTGTGGCGAGAGGTGCTGGCCGTCGTTAAGCCCGCCACCTTCATCCGCTGGCATCGGCAAGGCCTTCGGGTATTCTGGAAGTGGAAATCGAAGCCCCCAGGGCGGCCGCGCATTCCTGCCGAACTCCAGAAACTGATTGTAACGATGGCTGACGACAACCCGACATAGGGTGAGGAGCGGATTGCCGCTGAACTCCTGTTGAAGCTGGGGATTCGGATCCCACCTAGGACCGTCAGACGCTATATGCCCGATGACATACGACCCCGACGCGGTCCCTCGTCTCAGCGTTGGATGACGTTTGTTCGCAACCATGCTCAAGGCATGCTGGCCTGCGGCTATTTCGTCACCGTGACGGCCATCTTTTGGGTGCTGTACGTCTTCGTGATCATGGAGGTGGGAACGCGCAGGATCACCCACTTCAACGTCACACCGCATCCCACGGCGGCTTTGGACGCTCCAGCAACTCCGTGAAGTCATCACAGGAGAGATGTCTTACCGATTTCTCCTCCACCACCGCGACGGCATTTACTCCTCCGAGTTTGATTCGGCCGTAAAGGTCAACAATATCGACTCGAGAGGATTGCGGCATGAGCCTGATCCACCGGAAAACTCCCAGAGCGTCTCTCTTGCAGAGGCGCAGGTCATCCGGGAACTTGCCTTATGCCGACCGGAATGGGCCGCGATTGCAGAATCCTGCGACACTGGTTCCATCGCACGAGGTGGTGACCAGCAGCATGGCTTCCTCAACAATGGCAGTCTTCGAGTTGGTGTCGGCAACGCTAGAGGCACATCCGCTGTAAGACGGAGTATGGGATTCAGGCGCTCGCCGTCGCAAACTTCTGGGCCACAACTGGGCCACATCTGGTCGGGAACAAGGGGTAAAACGGGCCATCAGCAGCCAGCCAAGGCCCTTAAGAATCAACACCGGGTGCAACTCTGACATGCCTGGCAGTCATGAGGTCGAGAGTTCGAACCTCTCCAGGTCCACCATTTATCCCATTGATTCTGCAGGGCTTAAATCATGAAAGTCCTCCCCTACAGGGGAAGCTTTGACCTCATGAGTGCAAGTCATGAGGTCGGGAGTTCGAACCTCCCCAGGTCCAGCAAACTTTTGAATAAGTTAGCCTCAAGACCTACCGAGCGGTGGGCCACATTGGGCCACATCTGAATTACGAATCTCATTCTCCACTGCCTTTTGTGCGGCAAGAGAATCAGTTTTTCGATGTTTTGCACCACCTCCCGCATTGGACCTGCGAGCTCGTGCATCTGGCGGTCGGTGGTGCTCGGGCGAGAACTGCACTGCGAAACTGGCTGGATGCGGGAATTCTCGCCGCTCTTGACGGTTGCGAAGTGGTGATTTGTGCGGGAATGGGTCAGCGGGCGGCAGAAGCTCTCAAGGGCTGTGGCACGCAGATTATTGTCACTTCGATCGGATCGGCGGAAGCCGCAATTTCCACTCACTTGGCAGGAAAGCTGACCCCAAAAACGGAGGGCTTCTGCCTCTGTAGCCAGTGAACTCCGCTAGCGGGATATGACCTTGTCTCACTAGAAAGCCAGTACCCCATGAAAAAGGTGAGTAGCGCCGCGCGGCGGAGCCACAACCAGACATATAGAGACCAGCGGCGCTGGTCCGAGGCCGAACGCTGCTCGGCCCTACACCGCGCGCAAAAGGTTTGCTAACCCTATTTCTTCCCCATCACTGATAGAACCGGGCAGGCGGCGCTTCGGATCACAAGTTCAGTGGTCGAACCCAAAAGGACGGTCGCTAAAATCCAGGGGGCACAGAATATGTTTAGGCGCAAAGTTACTCATCGGATGCCTCCCCCGAATCCAAGTGGAAAATGGACAACGTTACGGCTTCACGCCGAGCTTCCGCAGGAAGGTCATCATCGGGCACCAGTTTGTAAAGGCCGACTGGAGCAGATTGAGGCCCACGAAAGCTGTAAAGAGATACCATTTCGGGCTCACCCAGTAACCCAAGGCCAGGGAAGCCAGTACAGAAGCTCCTGCAATCATCCGTAACCATTGATTCAAATCCATGATGTTTCCTCCTCAGTGTTATGTGAAAGCGGGCAACCGTTGCTACCGCTGATCACGGCGCCACACTTTCGCCGGCAGATTTCTTCTCTTCGTTCCGCGCGTTCAGGTAAAAGAGCACCGGCACCGCCATGCGCGAAAGAAATGTGGATGCTACCTCGCCCGCCATCAAAGAAATCGCGAGCCCCTGAAAGATCGGATCAAAGAGGATGACGAAAGCCCCGGCCACCACCGCTGCCGCTGTCAACAGCATGGGCCGGAAGCGGATAGCACCGGCGTCCACCACGGCTTCCGCCAACGCCATCCCTTGCCTGCGGCGTAGTTCGATGAAGTCCACCAGGATTATGGAATTACGCACGATGATTCCCGCGCCAGCAATGAAGCCGATGATGGTGGTCGCCGTCAGGAACGCTCCCATCAAAGCGTGCGCAGGAACGATTCCAATCAGCGTGAGCGGAATCGGCGCCATGATCACCAGTGGTATTCGGAAGGATTGGAACCACGCGACCACGATGACGTAGATCAACACGAGGACGACGGCGAATGCGAAGCCCAGGTCGCGGAAGACTTCGTAGGTGATTTGCCACTCACCGTCCCACTTCATGCTCACCTGGTCGGTGAAAAACGGCAGGTGCGTGGCGTAGCGCTGAATGGAGTAGCCGCCCGGACCGTGAATCTTGCCGAACGACTTGGAGAGGCTGAGGATCGCATACACCGGGCTCTCTTCTTTCCCCGCCACGTCGCCTGTGACGTACACGACGCGCTTCAGGTTCTTGTGGTAGATGGAGGTTTCGATAGTGCTGGTCTCAACATGGGTCAACTCGCTGAGCGGCACGAGGGCGCCGGAGGCCGACGCCACACGGATTTCACCGAGGCCGGTCATGCTGCTGCGCTCGGCCCGGGGGACTTCCAGCACGATATCGACGTCCTCTTTCTCGTTGGGTTGATGCGCCAAGCCAACGACAGCCCCGCTCACGGCCAGGCGCAACGTTTGCGCGATCTGGTCGGCGGAAACACCCACCAGCGCTGCTTTTTCTTTGTCCACCACATAGCGATATTGCGCCTCGGGGGCCTCCACGGTCCAATCTACGTCCACCACACCCGGAGTCTTCTTGAATTCGTCGCGAATCTGCCGCGCAATGTCAATCTGCTGGCTATAATCAGGGCCGTAGACTTCCGCCACCAGCGTCTGATACACCGGCGGGCCGGGGGGAATTTCCGCCACTTTCAGTTTGGCCCCGTATTTCTTCCCGATGGGCACAATGGCGTCGCGCACGCGCTTCGAGATATCGTGGCTTTGCGCGGAACGCTCGCCCTTGGGGAGCAGGTTCACCTGAATGTCAGCTTCGTTCGCGCCTTGCCGCAAGAAATAGTGACGCACCAGTCCATTGAAGTTATAAGGACTGGCCGTGCCCGCATACACTTGGTAATTGACGACCTCCGGTTCCTCGGCCACGCGGCGCGCCACCTCACGTGCCACCCGCGTGGTCTGTTCGAGCGTCGTCCCTTCCGGCATGTCGATGATGACTTGGAACTCGCTCTTGTTGTCGAAGGGAAGCATCTTGACGCGTACAATCTTTAGAAGCGGAAGGGTGAACACCAGCAGCAGAAGGAGCACCACGCCCACCAGGAAAATGGTGCGCTTGCGAGCATCGACGAGCAGGGGCATCATCATCCGCCGGTAGACACGGGTTGTCCAGCCTTCCTGCCCCGCTTCGCCATCCCCGTGACCGGCTTTTGCGTTCGCGAGCATTCGCAACGCTGCCCAGGGAGAAATCACGAAGGCAATGAAGAGCGAGAACAACATGGCGAGTGACGCGCCAATGGGAATGGGCCGCATGTAAGGGCCCATCAGTCCACCTACAAACGCCATGGGCAGGATGGCGGCAATGACAGTCCAGGTGGCGAGGGTGGTGGGATTGCCAACTTCATCCACCGCCTCCACCGCGACGTCCGCCAGGGGGCGACCCTTATTCTCGGAGAGGTGGAAGTGCCGGGTGATGTTCTCCACTACCACGATGGCGTCGTCCACCAGGATGCCGATGGAGAAGATCAGTGCGAAGAGGGTGACACGGTTGAGCGTGTAGCCATAGATGAAATAGATGAACAAGGTCAGCGCCAGGGTGACTGGCACGGCAGCGAGCACCACCATCGATGACCGCCAGCCGAGCGCCAGGGCGATGAGCAGGGTTACGGACAGAACGGCGAGCAGAAGGTGCTGCAATAATTCGTTCGATTTTTCCTGGGCCGTCGCGCCGTAATTCCGCGTGACCGTCACTTCGACACCAGATGGAATCAAAGTCCCTTTCAGACTTTGCACTTTTTCGATGGCGTGCTCGGCAACTACCACAGC
>Ga0326728_10000738_pt1 | contig 123930 bp, 96 predicted proteins | sample MB3enrmetagenome_FD_207602 | JGI IMG/M metagenome (GOLD analysis project Ga0326728, IMG submission 207602) | Lab enriched peat soil microbial communities from McLean, Ithaca, NY, United States - MB31MN | ecosystem: Environmental > Terrestrial > Soil > Wetlands > Peat | place: USA: New York... | reverse complement strand
AAGAGCTGTAACCAGTTACCACCCCCCAAAAACCGGTTACAAAAGTGATTACCGAACCCTGTAACCAGTTACCAATGCCCAAAAACCGATTACAAAACCAGTTACCAAGAGCTGTAACCAGTTACCACCCCCCAAAAACCGGTTACAAAAGTGATTACCGAACCCTGTAACCAGTTACCAATGCCCAAAAACCGATTACAAAACCAGTTACCAAGAGCTGTAACCAGTTACCAACCCCCAAAACCGGTTACAAAAGTGATTACCAAAACTTTTTATCGTTGACCAAAGTCGGTCATCAGTGACCAAATCCCCGGTTATCGATGACATTAATTGGCAAGTGGCCGGTTACCGGTGACAATAATTGGCAAGTGCTTGGTCAACAGCTTACTCCGAGTGATTTAATTGGCAGGTACCCACCCCCTTAGGTATACCCGGGTTATATATTTTGGACAGTAGGTGAACCCAGATATACGAGTTGTATATATTTGGGCCATTACATACCCCCCCTTGCCCAGCCGCTGGGCAGTAGTTTGTCCAGTCTCAGCCCTCTTTCCCCGACTCGGGAAAGGCAATGCAACAAGGGGACCAGCTTCTATTATGAAATTTCATATTGCACGTTAGGGCCTTATCGTGCAATATGGACAAATCCAATTTCATTAAATGCAATAAGGGTATTAACGATCATGAAACGCAATACAACTGGCCGTTATGAGGTTTCAACGACTTCGGGTGAAGCGGTAAAAGCGTTCATTCCAGAACCATTGCCGCCCAAACCGCCATTGGAAATATCGCCCAAACTCCGTGAAAAAATGAATCAGGCATTAATGGCTTTAGGGCGATTGGATAGTGTCACCCTGCTTTTGCCGGGAACTTCACTTTTCCTTTATACGTATATCCGAAAAGAAGCGGTTCTTTCTTCACAGATAGAAGGTACCCAATCCTCATTATCGGATCTTCTTCTTTTTGAAGAGGACGCGCTTCCGGGCGTACCTATTGATGATGTGGAAGAAGTCTCCTGTTATGTCGCTGCCATGAATCACGGATTAAAAAGGCTCAAGGAAGATTTCCCGCTGTCCGTCCGATTGATCAAGGAAATACACGAAAAGCTTTTATCCTCAGGTCGTGGAAGTTCCAAAGGTCCTGGAGAATTCAGGACAAGCCAAAACTGGATAGGTGGCACCCGTCCCGGCAACGCCGTTTATGTTCCGCCGCCTCCAGGTTTGGTCCCGGAATGTATTTCGGCTTGGGAAAAATTCCTTCATGACGAACCTGAACAAACGGAAATTCTTGTTAAGGCCGCTTTGGCCCATGCTCAATTCGAGACGATCCATCCTTTTTTGGATGGTAATGGGAGATTGGGTCGGCTTCTCATCACACTTCTTTTCTGTCATGAACATGTCATGAAAAAACCCATGCTCTATTTAAGCCTTTATTTTAAAACTCACCGCCAGCAATATTACGATTTGCTCCAGAAAACCAGGCTGGAGGGGGATTGGGAGGCTTGGTTGGAATTTTTTACGGATGCGGTGGAAAGCACAGCCAACAAAGCCGTTGATACGGTTCACCGATTGGCAAAAATGGCTGAAACCGACCAGGAAAAGATATTAAAGCTCGGAAGAATTTCTAAGTCGGCTTTATTGGTTCATAAGGCCTTAATGGAACATCCCGTTCGGAAATCGGATGCCATCCGCAAGCAAACCAAAATGGTCCCAAATACCGTCAATAAGATATTACGAAAACTCATCGAGATCAAAATTGTAAGGGAAGTTACGGGAAAAAGAAAAAATCGTGTTTACGCATACTCCCAGTACCTGGACATTTTGAATGAAGGGACAGAACCTATTCGGTAAGTTGTTTTCGCTTAGGTTTATTGACTTGGGTGTTTTAATGTCAAAGTCGGAGTGGTAATCTAGGTCATCCTCTATTTAGCTGTTAGCCGGGAGGTGCTCTATGGTCCGGTCGGTTTATTTATTGAGGCTCAAATATGCATAAACGTTATTTGTTCTGTCCCTTCCTTCTTCTGTTCTTTTGTTTGGCCTTAAAAACCCATGCGTCAAATTCTGTTTCCGCTTCAGACCCAATCGACGACGATATGTACAGTATTAGCGAAGCCATTACCACATCCTCCGGGGCTTTTCACTCGCAAGGTTCGTCCACTCTTGTCGATACCGCAGTTGACATCAATAGGGGTGGTAATAACAGACATATTTATTATTCAAGTAAATCTGGGGATATGGATTTGGCAGAGACTTTTCACCCCCTACAAGCATCACCTAAAGCAACCTCAACCCCCGTTACTCCTGAATTGAAATGGTTTTTCGGGATGGACGAGATGAATAAAACTAATTCAACGCAAGTTGAGCAATGGTTGGAAAAACAATTTGATATCCCGGTAACTGTTGATATCCCAAAACTGGAAGAGGACGCCCAAATGGGGGTGGTAGGCGCCCAAGTGGTTTTGGGATGGGATTATTTGACCGGATGCAGCATTGGAAAAGATCTTGTAAAAGCTTCCGATTTATTTCAAAAGGCCATGGCTCAAAAAAATGAATCCGCGCAGGCCCTTTTAGGGCTTCAATTTGCGGAAGGTTACGGTATCCCTGTTAAAGCCAGTAAAGGTTGGATTCTCATCCGTAAATCAGCGGGTTCGGGTAATCCGATAGGACAGACACTGATGGGCAGGATCAGCGAAGCGGAGGCAAACCAAACTTTTGATATAAGCCAAGCCCTTGACTGGTACAAGAGGGCCGCTGATCAGGATTTCCAATGGGCGGAATATCTATTGGGCCTTAAATATATATCAGGGCCTCATGACGGTAGAAATTATCCGAAAGCGATGATATGGCTCGAGAAAGCGGCTGACCATGAATTACCGGAAGCCCAATACACCTTGGGTCAAATTTTCTTGCATGGATGGGGGAATAAGAAGGACATTCCAAAATCGATTCAATGGTTTCAAAAGTCAGCAAAAAATGGGTTTGCAAAAGGCCTCGATTTGATGGCGGGTGGTTATATATCGGGTTTCGGAGTGCCCAAGGACATAAAAAAAGCTGTGGAATATTATGAACGAGCTTCGGAACAGGGCGATGAGTTTGCAATGGAGAAGTTAGCCGATGCCTATTATTTGGGCGCATGGGGCGAGAAAGACAGCATTAAAGCCGCCAAGTATTTGGACGAGGCCTCCAAGGTTGGCGGCACACGAGAAGAATTCGATCTGGGTTGGAAGTTTGAAAAAGATATTGGTTTCTTCCAAAGCTATCCACTTGCCCTCCAGTGGTATCAAAAAGCCGCTGAGGATGGGGATCAAATCGCGCTGCTTCAGTTAGGAAAAATGTATGCTGAGGGAAAGGGCGTCCCCAAGGATATTGTCCGAGCTTCCCAATACTTTGAAAGATATGCGAAGGCTGGCGGCATGGACGCGTCCGATTTTATAGGTCAGGAGTATGAAAATGGGCTGGGTCTAAATAGGGATTATGACCAAGCCCAAAAGTGGTATCTCAAGGCAATAGATCAAGGTAGTGGTTTGGCTATGTATCATTTGGGGTTGATGTATTACCGAGGCAATGGGAGGCCTCGAGATGTTCTTAAAGCCATCGAATGGTTCAAAAAAGGCGCGGAGCAAGGGGATGATGAGGCTCAATACGCCATGGGGTTGATGTATGAACAAGGTAGGGGAGTAACCAAAGATTACGCCAAGGCTTTATCTTGGTTCAATAAATCCGCAGCACAAGATAACAGAAACGCTGAATATCACATGGGGTTGTTCTATGAGAATGGATGGGGTTTTCCAAAAGATATAAAAGGGGCAATCAAGTGGTATGAATTAGCCGCCCAGACCGGGAGTTATAAAGCTAATAAAAGACTTAAAAGTCTTTCGAAGGCCAAGTAAAGACATATTTTGGCCATTAGGCACAACAGGGTTGATTAAGATGGGTTCGTGTAATGGATTGATTCACCTAATATGTAATCCTTGTTGTTCAATTGGTTCTTCACTGTTTGTAATCCACTCAAATTAATTAACTTTTGAGGTTCGTTTTTCAGGACTACAATTAATCCATGGCCCCTTTATCCGAAAACTTCATGGGTTCCACAGGCCCCAAACCTCCCCTTGAAAAATGGTGTTATTTCGTCGGGTTCGCCTCGCTCATCCCATTCTTGGGCGTCATTTTCGCCGCCGTCTCCTTGATCCTGGGCATCATTAAGATCGAAAGAAAAGGCGGCTGGAGTCTTCTGGTATTGTCCTTGTTGGGGTTCACCCTTACCGCTGGGTTGACAGCTGTCTATTACGACCAAATATTCCCGTCTAAGGACCAATCCTATGCCCAGGCGCAGGCAGGCAATCCGGCCACTTCAACGACAGGAACAGGAACCCTGGTTTGGCTTCAACCCGCGGATGGCTTGAAGGAATCCCTGCGGACCGGAAAACCCATCCTTTATGACTTCACAGCCGAATGGTGCCACTTTTGCAAGATCGAGAAGGCTCAGGTTTTTGAGAATCCGGCAGATGCAGCGAAGCTCAGCGGAGTGTTCATCCCGGTGGTCGTGATGGATCGGCGGCGTGAAGAAGGGAAAAATCCCAGCGATGTCAACGACCTGCAGACCAGGTACCAGATCAGGGGATTCCCCACACTCGTCGTTCAATATCCGGGGAAAAGCGACTTCAAACAACTGGTCGGTTTCCTGGGCGAAGACAAAGTGATGGCCTTCCTGAATCAATCCAAACCCTAACAGATCGTTTTCATTTTTTTGAATAAAGAAATGGGAACAACATGATGCCGGTCAAGAATCCCCCAACGTGGGCCCAGAAGGCCACCCCGCCCATGGAGGGCCCGGTCATGCTGGCCAACAGGTATTGTTCCAGGAACCAGATGCCCACCACGAAGATCGCCCTGGCCGGGATGGAGAAAATGGGAAAGATTATAAAGAAGAACTGAAGCCTCATTTTCCGCCAGGGGAACATCACCATGTAGAGGGCGCAGATGCCCGAGATGGCCCCGGACGCCCCGATCATGGGAATGGTGGAATGGGGGGCCATGGAGTATTGCAGGTAGGCCGCGCCGAAGCCGCTCAACAGGTAAGCGATCAAATAGGTGAACTTTCCCATCCGGTCTTCCACCTGGTTCCCGAACACATAAAGAAAGTACATATTGCCCAGGATGTGGGCGAAGCCCGCGTGAAGGAACATGGAGGAAAGGATGTCCCTGAAATGGGGATGGGCCGGGATGAAACCCATGCGCCAGATCAACCGCTCGAAATCGGGCCGAAAAATGGTCTGGAAGAAAACATAGAGGTTCACACCGATCAATAAAAAGTTGATCAGGGGGAAGTGCTTAGGAGGGCGGTCCTCTTCAATGGGCAGGATGAACATCGGGTCTCATTTCAGTATTTTTTCGGCGAGGGGAGTCCGTTCCACCGGGATGACTTGGTTGGAACCTCTGGCCGGTATTTTCCAGACGCCCGGGATGGTTTGGGAGCATTGGGGGCATATGCCGTCCGACCCCAGCTTCATTTTCAGTAATTCGAACCCCATGCGCTCGATCAAAAGTTCCCCGCAGCCGGGACAATAGGTATTTTCGGTGGTTCCCACCTCACCGGGCCGGTTGCCGGAATAAACGTAACGCAGGCCGGCGGTCTTACCGATCTGGTAGCTCACGTTCAATTTTTTGGCATCGGTTTGTCTCCTGTCTCCCATTTTGTAATCCGGATGAAAAGCCGTCACATGCCAGGGGATATCCCGGGAAACCGAGGCAATGAACTTTGCGATGGAGGTTAGTTCCGCCTCACTGTCGTTCAGGCCGGGGACGACCAGGGTCACCACCTCGACCCAGAAGCCCATCCCTTTCAATCTCTCGATGGTTTCCAGTACAGGTTTCAGGGTCCCCCCCATGTTCCGTCGGTAGGTCTTGTCGTTGAAACCCTTGAGGTCCACTTTGTACAGATCCAGCCAGGGTCGGAGGAATTCCAAGACCTCGCGGGTGGCGTTGCCATTGGAGACATAGCTGGTCAAAAGGCCTTTGGCGTGGGCCGCCTGGAAGACTTCCAGGGCCCATTCGCTGGTGATAAGGGGTTCGTTATAGGTGGAAGTGACGGTCTGGCAATGGGTCTTGAGGGCGGCGTTCACGATATCCTCCGCGCTTATCCTTTTCAGGTAAGAACCCGATCCTTCGCAGGCCGGGTCCCTCAGGGCCTGGCTGGTGATCCAGTTCTGGCAGTAATCGCAATGGTAGTCGCAGCCCAGCATGCCGAAGGAAAGGGCGCCGGACCCGGGAAGGGCGTGAAAGAAAGGTTTCTTCTCGATGGGGTCCACCTGGAGGGCGCCGACATAGTTCTGGGGCACCCGCAAGACACCTTCTTCATTGAAACGGACCTTGCAAACGCCTTTTTGGCCCGCCGGAATACGGCAGTGGTGGGCGCAGGCGTAGCATTGGACCTTATGGTCCGGGAGTTTCTCATATAGAGTTCCCGGCGATGTGAGAGCCGAGAGTTGTTGTTCCAGGGTCGTCAAGTTCCGCCTCCAAGGTCATTCTAAGGCTGTGGAAAAGGGAAAAACAGGCCGGCTTGTGTAATTCGGCGCGTCAAATATGTTAGGGTGAAGAATCATTAAAAAGACGTAAAATGGTTCTCCCTTTTCAACGACGAGGAGATGTATGAAGAGATCGGAAAAACAAGCCGAACCCCAATCATCGACCGCTTTTTCAGCCAACGCCCGAAAGGCTTTGGAATGGTTGGACGAATTACTGCTTCTCCAGGATGTTTTCGGCGACGAAGTGGGCGAGGCGTTCAGCCGTCTTTTACGGTGGCTGGCCAAGAAGGAAGAATCGGACGGGGCCAAGGGTTACCGCCGTTATGGAAAATTATGGAAGGCGGTCCTTTCTACCCAGGAGTTCATCCACCATCCCAGGGTCGGGACTTTCCTGCAGGACTATTGGCTGGAAAGGTTCCTGGAGAACGACAATCCCTTCCACCGGAAAGCGGAGATGGCCTCCCTTTCCAAGATCAGCCCATCCTTGACCGAGACCTACCGACGGGAGGTGGAGATCTTTCAAAAGTTGATCCGGGTCGATTGGGAAGCGGAGTACCTGAAAAAAGCGGGCCTATTGGGGAAAGCAGGCGCCCCTTCCCTGGAAGGATCCAATGAAATCGAAAGGGAATCAGAACTATCGCCATCGGCCAAGGCGAGAAGGGACATCAAGAAAAAGATACTCTCCGGCGGGGCCAAAAACGCGGGTCTGGTCACCGAGATCAGCGAGTATTTTTCCCGGAACGGCTGGGGTTTGTTCGGCCGGTATCGGGCTTTCCGTTGGCATGGTCATGGCGACGGGAAAGGAAAACTGACCGGCATTGGGGCTGTGGACCCCATCCAACTGAGGAACCTGGTGGGATATGATGAGCTCCGCCAGCCTCTCATCGACAACATCGAGGCGTTCATCGCGGGCAAGTGGGCCAATAATGTCCTTCTATATGGAGAGAGGGGAACGGGAAAGTCCTCCACCGTCAAGGCGCTCCTGAACGTTTACCAGGACAGGGGCCTTCGGATCATCGAGGTGGCCACATCAGACCTGAAAGATTTTCACGATATCCTGCCTTTCGTGAGGGGCCGTCGAGAAAAGTTCATCCTGTTCGTGGATGACCTCTCCTTCGAGGAGAACGAGACTTCCTACAAGGGGTTGAAAGCCGTCTTGGAGGGGACGGTGGAAGCGCCGCCTCAGAATGTTATATTGATCGCCACTTCCAACCGCCGCCACCTGGTGCGGGAATTCTTCGGGGACCGGATGGAAGGCAAACAGAACGACGGCGAGATCCATGGCCAGGATACGATCGAGGAGAAACTTTCCCTTTCCGACCGTTTCGGCCTGGTAGTTTCCTTCTATACTCCGGACCAGGAGATCTATTTGAAGATCGTGGATAGTTGGGCCAAGGCCGAGGGCATCAAGATGCCCCCCCAGGAACTGCATCCGCGGGCACTGAGGTGGGCGCAATTCAATAACGGCCGCTCGGGACGGACTGCTAGACAATTCATTATCGATATTAAGAGCAAGGCTTGAATTAAGTAGGAGGAATCTATGGCCATTGATCTATCCGTTTTCCAGACAGCCGTACCTTATCGCGGTTTCAAGGACCAGGATTGGACAGTTCTCTCCGATCTCTTGAAAGAAGTACGGGTTTCCTCGGGCAAGGCAATCTTCAAAGAAAACGATCAGGGCGACGGTTTCTACTGGATACGTTCGGGCAAGATCAAGATCAGCCGCCGGGTGATACCAGAAGGGAAGAAAGATAGTCAGGAACAACTCCTCACCCTCCTGACCGCCGGTAGCATCTTCGGCGAGATGGCCCTGGTCGATGGCGCTCCCCGCTCGGCCGACGCCATAGCCGAGGAAGACACGGTCCTTTACCACTTGCCCCAGGTTAGCTATGAGAAGTTGGAAGTGGACCACCCGGCGACGGCCCTGAGGATCCAGGACATGCTGGTGGTCACCCTTTGCTCCAGGATCCGCGCGGCGAATAGAAGTTTCGAGATCATCCGGTTCTGGTGTACCTGATGACCAACCCGGGGAGAGTCATCCTTCTTCTCTTGATCCTAGGCCTTCCTTTTCCGGGGCGGGCTGAGGATAGTTCGGATTCACCCAAGCCCTATTTGCCATCACTGCTCCTGTGCGGAAAAGACCGCGACTTTTTGGCCCATATCCACAAAGGGAAGATCGACTGGGAATATAAATCGGACGGACCTTTGGTGGATATTCAGGCCCAGCCCATCGCCAACCGATTCCTGGTGGTGGGGGGGTCCAAGAAGGTCTTTTTACTTCGTAAAGTGGACAGCGGATGCCGGGTCATTTGGGATTGGACCCATATGGAAGGGGTCCAGGTTTCCTGCGCCACGGCGGCGGATTGGGATCTGGACGGGAACCCGACCCTGATCCTGGCGGGGGATATCCTGACCAATCGATTGTTCCTGGCGGAGGCCAAGTCCAACACCATCAAGACCCGTTGGGAGTTCAAGCTTTTGGCCGCTCCGAGAGCGGTCCACATCTGCCCCGATACGGGTAATTTTTTGGTGGTCATGGCGGATTCGACCATCGAGGAGATCTATTTCCAGGAAGACAAGGTGGTTTGGATCGTGGGAAAGGGAACCCTCCTGAAGAACGTCCTGGACGCCATCCGGGACCCAATGGGTTTGAATTACGCGGCCGAGGGTTCGGATGGGTCGGTGATCTGCTTCAATAGCGACCAAAAGACCCTCTGGAAAAGCCATCTGCCCTTCGCCCACAGCAACGGAAAGCTCAAAGCCCTGGCCCTTTCCCTCTATAAAAAGAAGGGCAAGCGCATCGTGATGGCCTCGGCGCACTTTACCGGAGGGGGAGAGAACGCCAAAGACCTGGTCTACTTGTTGAACGCCGACACTGGCAAGGTCTTGGCCTGGAGCGACCATCTGGACAAGGGCGCTTATCCGCCTTTCGAGAAGGTCGTCCCCGATACGCCGTCTTATTTCAGGAAACAATAGCCAGTTCAAGGAACACAACCTGTATCCACCGGAAATCATAAAGAAGCTCTTGAAGTGCGAGAGGGTCGCGGTATTCACCGGGGCCGGTGTTTCGGCCGAGTCGGGGATCGCCACATTCCGCGGGGCGGGAGGGATGTGGGAAAAAGTCGACCCCATGAGGGTGGTATCCATCGAGGGTTTTCTGACCGACCCCAAGTTCGTATGGGAATGTCATGAGGCCTGGCGCCGGCAGATCGGTTCCTGCGAGCCGAACAAGGCGCATGAAGTCATCGCCTGGATGGAGGGATTCTTTCCCCAGGTCACTGTCTCGACGCAAAATGTGGATGGTTTCCATCAAAAAGCCGGGAGTAAAAGACCTTATGAACTCCATGGGAATCTTTGGATCCTGCGCTGCGTGAACGGATGCGGGGAATGGGAGGACCGGCACGAGCTGATCGACCTTCCGCCCAAATGTCCCCATTGCGGGGGGATGTTAAGGCCGGCCATCGTCTGGTTCGGGGAACCGCTCCCCGAGGAGGCTTTGACGGCATCGGAGAAGGCCGCGGCGGATTGCGATGTCCTATTCGTGGTCGGGACATCGGCGACGGTCTATCCGGCGGCGTCGATCCCCGAGATCGCCATCCTCAAGGGAAGGCTGGTCATCGAGATCAATCCGGAGAAAACGCCCATTTCCGGCAGAGTGACGCTCTCCGTAAGGGCCAAGGCGGGGGAGGCCTTGGAAGCTTTACAAAAGGAGCTATTAACCCATGGCCGATGAAACCCCATGCCGGTATCACCCGGAACGCAAAGCCCTGAGTTTTTGCCACCACTGCGGGGAGCGCTATTGTTTTGAGTGCCTGACGGAGGGCAAGGAGTTCTATTACTGCAAGAACCCGGAATGCCAAAAGGCCCTGGAATTGGAAAGGAACCCGCCCCCGGCCCCGATGGTCGAGAGAATCGAACCGGTCGTGGCGGAAGAACCGCCCGAGGAGGTCCTGGTCCTTCTGGCTGGATTCCTCAACGTTCCCGAAGGCCGGATAGCCCAGTTGAAACTGGAATCGGAGAATGTGGAAAGCTTCATGACCGATTATTACCTGAATCCTTTGGACCCCCAGGATGATTCTTTCGTAGGGGAAGTGCAATTGTTGGTGCGGGAAAGCGAATTGGAAAAGGCGACCCAGATCCTTCAGAAGTGACGGTTAATCATGATCCGTTTAAAAAAACTTGCATCAACCTTGCTGGGGATATTCTTGTTCTTGACCCCGTGTGCTTGGGCTGGACAGGATGATATTTTCTCTGGAAAGATCAGCCTGGAATCCGGTGTTCAACAGGGGCATGGCGAGGGTCTTTCCCTCTACCAGTTCTCCCGGTTATTGGTGGAAAGCCATAACGAGGTCCTTCCTTCCTTGACCCTGGGGCTTTCCGGGGAAGGGGATTGGCAAACCTCCGCCGTTGGTATGATCCCTTCTTGGCCTGTTTATTCGACCAAAAACCTCGTCAATGTCGAGGCGGATAATCAGGCAAGCGATAACGGGACCGACCCCTATTCCCTCCGCTTGAGCCGGGCTTACTTAAGCTGGACCTCCGGTCCGTTGGAGATCAAAGCCGGCCTGAGTTCTTTCGATTGGGGTTCTTCCTATTTCTACCGGCCCACCGATTATTTCTATCCTCTTTCCCCCCTGGCCTGGACCAGGGACCAGCCTTTAGGAAGCGACGCCTTGCAAGCTTCCTGTTTCCTTTTCGATTTCCTATCCGCGGAAACGGCGGTCCGATGGCTTCAGGGAGGAACGAGCGAGTGGGTGGCCCGCCTGGTCAACAAGGGGATCGGGATCACGGTGAGCCCCAGTTTCGCCGACTTGTCCGGGCGGAATGGACTAGGTTTGGAATTGAACGGGACTTTCCCCGAGTTCCAGGTGAGGCTGGAAGGGGTGGACTGGATGTTCGTTGATGGCCACGCCTCGGTCAACTGGATCGCCGGAATTTCGACCGTCCACGAAGGGATGAAATACACCGCCGAGGTTTTGCGGGACTCGAATGGGGAGATCCTGGGGAACGAGACAGACCGGCTCCCGCAGGCCACTTATGTGTTCCTATCCATGACAGGTTCGCTTTGGAAAGAATGGAAAGTTTCCCCGGCCTTGGTGGCTCCCTTGGAAGGCGGGCCGGTCCTCTTTTGGCCTAAACTCTCATGGGGTTTTTCACAACAATGGGAGGCGGGTTTCCAGGCCCAGTTGATGCTGGGGAATTGGAAAGGGCCGTTGGATCTTTATCCGGGACGGGCCGGGCTTTCCCTGGGGTATCTTTTTTAGAATCCTTCCGAACCTACCGTTACTTGTAGGCCCTATTTTTTTCCTTTCATGCCTTCCAAGCTCGCCAGGTTCTCCTTCGCGGGTGTCAGGTCCAGGGGCGCCCGGATGGCCGAACGGAAAGCTTTTTCGGCTAGGTCATTCTTTTTTTCGATCATATAAAGGGTTCCCAACTCGTTGTAAAAATGCGCCGCCGGATATCCCTCCTGGATGGCGTTCAGCATGGCCTGGGCAGATATCAAGAAATTCATCATCGATGGCTTCCCATACATATTCTCCCAGTTGTGAAGGGTGAAGACCAATTCCCAATAACAGGACCGAACCAGGGAATCGAGGGGAAGGGAAGACTTGAGCTGGTCGTACAACTGGATGGCTTTCCGCCGAGACTCATCAGGGGGAAGGTCCATGGTTTGCTGGATGACCGAGTCGAACAGGACATCGGCTTTTTCCCAGGTCTGGATGGCAGGGCGGGTCTTGTCCGTGATGGGGATGATCCCCAGCATCAAGCCTCCCTCGTAATTGATATCCCTCGGCACGGAATCACGGGAGATCCAGATCCACCGCCCTTCGGGGAACCTCTTGGCGAGGAAAGGCTGGTAATGGATATTCACCGTGATGGCCGCCCAGGTGGCCTGGCGGCCCGCAAGCGCGGGATTGTCGAAGGCGTTGAAAGGGAAGCAGGCGACCTGAAGGGCCGGGTCCCTGAATTCCAGGGCGTTGAAATGGGTCAGGATGACCCCTGGTTCCTTATTCTCCTCGTATTTTTGCTCAAGACTCTGGAAGGCCAGGGTGTTCTCCCGGGTCTTTTGGAAACCCCAAAGGTTATTGAGGAAATCCCGGGACTTTTCCAGGTGGATGAAGTCCAGGCCGGAGGTGGCGAGGAGGATGGCGGTCAAGGCCAGGAGCCTGGTTTTCGCGGGAGTCCAAGAAAGCAAACTTTCCAGACCTACCACCGCCAAGAGGGTCAGAAGGGGCAAGGCTTGGATGGCCCTCATTTCGGTCGGAGGCGGGCCGCTCAAAAGAGTGGGAAGGAAAGAAAGAAACAGTCCCGCGATGAGCCAACGATAAAGGTTCTGGGAGACCCGGGAAAGGGCCACGATCAGGCCGATGACCAGCAATCCGCCCGAGACGGGATTGAAAAAGCCGCCCCAGATCGGCCCGTAGTAAAAATCAGGCGGCTGGTTCCCCCATAAAAAACCCGAGAGGCAGACGAAGACCGTGAGCAGCTGCTGGACGCCCGTGGTTTGGGGCTTGAATGCCCAGAGAAAATGGAAATATTTTCCATAGACCCCCTGTCCCATGGACCACAACATGGGAAGGATCATCAATAAAAGGGGCAAGAAGAAATATCCCGATCGGGCCAACTTTTGGCGGAAGCATGGCCGCTGGTACGAGGTCACCAGAACGGGGAGGAAGACCAGCAGGGCCACGACCGGCCAGGAAAAGTAAGTATAGAAGCCTGTCCCAACGACCAAGCCGGTGACAATGAGCCAAAGTTTTCGGCTAGGTTCGGACGGCGCGTTCAAGAACTTTCCCAACACGAAGAACGCCAGGTATTCCCAGAGGACCAACAAGCAACCCTGGTGGGCCATCCGGCCAAAATAGAGGGCCCAGAAACCGAAGGCGATCAGGATGAAATACAGGAAAGCGGTGGACCTGGGGAAGAAATTGCGGACCGATCCATAGGCCAGAGGAAGGATCGCCAAGGCGATCAAAATGGGGAGTAGGCGGACGGCCAATAAGGTGGAAGAAAGTATTTTGAAGAAGGCTGTCATCAACCAGATCATGAAGGGGAGCAACTGGGTCCAGAAAAAGAAAAGACGGTTCTCCCAATGCTGGCAAAGCTTCATGGCGTAGTAGCCGTTGATCATCTCGTCGTAAAGGGGCCAGCGGGGGATGTCGCCGAAGTGGATGAAACGAATGGCGACGGCGAGAACAGGAATGGATAGGGCGATCCATAAGGCTGGCGAAGGGATGGGAGCGACGGTCCAAGCGTCAAGGGCCAGGGTTTTACGGAGGCGCAGGGCCACCAGGATCGGCACGAGCCAGCCGAAAAGGATAAGCCAGAGTTTGGTTTCGAAGGGAAGGGGGAAATAAGATAGGGGGATATCCACGGCCACGAGCCAGCTGAAAAAAAGCCAGATCCATACGGCTTTTCCACGGAGGTTGAACTTGTTGGATGGCAAAAGGTTTCCTTTCGAGAGATGACCCCCATGGGGACCGGACGTCATTTTATCAACTGGGATGAGGGCGGATAAATAAAATTGGGTTTATTCCCATAAATAAATGTAAAATCTTGGGCTCCCGGCGGTTCAATCCAAGGATGGTGAAAATGAAAGAAACGAATTCCAAACCCTTTCCCGACAATCTGGTGCTCATCGGTATGTTCGGGAGCGGCAAAAGCACGGTGGGCCGGATCCTGGCCAACCGAAAACGGTACAACTTCGTGGATGTGGACCATCTCATCGAGATGAAATACCGCAAACCCCTGGGAAAGATCTACGACCAATTGGGCATGAAGGAATTCATGAGGGTGGAGGAAGAGACCATCCTGGCCTTGAGGACCCGGCGGTGCATCCTGGCGCCGGGCGGCAGCGCGGTCTATTATCCCAAGGGGATGAGGCATCTCAAACAACTGGGAACCTGCGTCTATCTCCGTGTTTCCGTGGACGAGATCAAGAAACGCCTTCCCGACTGGTCCAACCGGGGGGCTGTTTGCCGGGGCGGGAACACCATCCCGGCCCTCTATCGGGAAAGGACGCCCCTTTACCGGAAATACGCCGACCTTGTGGTCGACGCGTCGGGCCGTTCCTTCGAGAGGATCGCCGACCGGGTCCTGTCGGCCTTGGGCCAGGAGATCAAAACACCCAAAAAGAAATGACTTATTCGCCCGCCGGGCGGGTTGAGGTTGGACTATAATCGATGGGTCGGGGGCGTTTTGAGCCCCTGTCTTTTGACGAACGGAGCGTGGGACTCATGAAAGCCGCAATCATCGGTTCGGGCAACATGGGGACGGCCTTGGCCCATCTCTTGGCCGACAACGGACACACCGTGACCTGCTGGGACCATATCCCGGAAGTCGTCGAGGACATCAAGAAGAACCACCAGAACAACCGTTTCCTTCCCGGGGTCATCCTTCCCTCCAGCGTGACCGCGGACCTTTTCCTGAACCATGTGGTCCGGGAAGCCCAGATCATCTTCATCGCGGTCCCGTCGCCATTCGTCGCCCACGTGGTCAAGGAGTTCTCTCCCTTCGCCATGCCCCAAGCCATCGTGGTGGGTACGGCCAAAGGACTGGAGCCAGCCTCAGGCAAACGAATGAGCCAGGTCTATGCCCAGTCCACCGTCCATTCCTCCGAACAATATGTCGCCCTCTCCGGGCCCGCTATCGCCAACGAGTTCGCCCGCAAACAACCTACCGCCGTGGTGGCGGCCTGTCCCAACCATTTCCATCTCACCCGGGCCGCGGAAGCCATGATCAACCCCTACTTCCGTGTGGAAACCTGCGAGGACCAGGTTGGGGTCGAACTGGGGGGAGTGCTCAAGAATGTTTTCGCCATCGGGTTCGGCTTGCTGGACCCAACGAATAACGGCTCCTTCAACCTGAAATCGGCCTTCCTGACCCTCGCCCTGAGGGAATTGAAGGAAGTCGGGGTCAAAATGGGCGGGCAAGCGGGAACCTTCGAGGGCCTGGCCGGACTGGGGGACCTGGTCACGACGGGGTTATCTTCCGAATCCCATAACCGCAGGTTCGGCCAACTGCTGGCCTCGGGCGTTGAGTACGACAAGGCGGTCGCCCAGATGGGCGCGGCGCCGGAGGGCGTGAAAACCGCCGCGACGGTCCTTTCGACCATCGGGAATTCGATGGATCTTCCCCTGATCAAGCTCATCCAGACATCCCTGTCCCAGCCGGCGGCCAGGCCTCAATTCAGGGATGGGGTTTGGAAACTTTTCGCTCCGAAGTGACGGTCTGATGCGGCCGTGGAACAAAAACCATTGTTGTTTTTAAAGGATGCTTGCCTGTATCCTCGTTGAGAAAAAAACGAAAGGTTGTCGCCTTGGGCCTGGAATTCGTCTCCCATTTTCCTGAGTGGCACCATATCCTTTTCAAAGTGAAGGACGCGGACCTTTCCATCCGCTTTTACAGCGACTATCTGGGCATGGCCGCGGTCCTGGACCAGAGGGACACGGATGGCAAACGGTGGGTCTGGTTGAGGTTCACCGAGAATCCCTATTCCCCTTATTTCGTCCTGCTGGAGGACGGCCGTTTCCAGAAGGGCAATATCACGGGAAGCCTGCAGATGCTGTCTTTCCGCATGACGGACATGAAACCGGTCGAGGAGATCGGCGCCAAGGCCAAGAACGAGAATTGCCTGGTGGAAGGGGCCAAGTACGGAGGCCACATGAGGGGTTATTACTGTCTGGTCTCGGACCCGGACGGCAACGTGTTGGAATTCGCTTATGTCATGTCCCCCAAACCGGGCGGGGCGCAGTAATCCTCGATACGTTCCTAAAATAAAAAAGGCCGGTTCCCCAATGGGAAGCGGCCTTTTTATTGACCTTGAGTTCAGTTTCGGCGGCTGGAGAGTATCCGAAGGATGGCCAGGAAAAGGTTCAGGAAATCCAGGTAAAGGGAAAGGGCGGCGCTGACATACTCATCGCTCTCATGGGTCTGCATGACGCGGGAAGTGTCATAGAGGATGAACAGGGAAAAGAGAACCGAGGTCACCCAAGCCAGGGCCAGGTTCCCGGCCTCGCTGTGGAAGAACATCAGGATCACCGCCAGACCGATGACGGCCCAAAGACCCACCGAGACGATCCCGCCCAGGAACGAGAAATCTTTCTTCGTGATGAAGGTGTAGGCTGTCAAACCCACGAAGATGCTTCCGGTGATGGCGGCCGCCTCGTAGACCACTTCATAGCTTCCGCCGGTGCGCATGACCGCCGCCATGATGGCCGGGGTGATAAAAACTCCGCTGACGAAAGTGAAGGCCAGAAGAGCGGCTACGTTGACGCCAGGTATTTTCCTGACAGCTGTGCAGACAAAAAAGAGTCCCAAAAAAAGAATTAGACCAATCCAAAAGTGGGCTAGGACGGCCAAGGCGAAATCCTGGTTGCTCAATGTGACCACCGAGCCGCCGAAAGCCGCCACCAATCCCAATAAGAAAAGGGAATAGACCTTTTGCAAAAAGGACAGCTGGGTATGAGAGTCTTCCCGGATGACGCTGGAAGAGATCGGTTGATCGTTCGAAAGAAAGGCCATACATTTCCTCCTGAGGAATTATTCTGGTAGTTATATTGGGAATCCACCCATGAAATGTCAATGTAAAGCTGGTTAAAAGAATGGGAACAAGGAATGCCATGGCCATAAAGGCGGTTTTTTTAGACCTGGATGAAACCCTGCTCGACAACGAGACCTCCGCCCTGGAAGCCTGGAAACTTTTCCGAATGAAAGCCGGGGAGGCGGGCCTTCAGTTCGACTGGCAAATATTGGAGACGAAATTCCAAACGGTCGCCTATGAGCATTGGGTCCTCATGGAGAACCAGCCCTTGGGGATGACACCGCTTGAATTTCGGGTCAAGGTTTTTCGGGAAACTTTGGGCCTTCTTGGATCGCCCGAAAAAGAAGCGTCCTTATTGGGGAATATCTACAACGGATGCCAGATTGAGACCTATCGATTTTTTCCCGACCTCCGCCCGGCGTTGGACCTTCTCAAGGAAAAATATCTTCTTGGATTGATCACCAACGGTTGGCTCGAATATCAAAAGGAAAAATTGAGGGCTTTGGGATTGGAGGACCATTTCCAAACGGTGGTGGTTTCCACGGAAGTGGGCTGGTCCAAACCGGACCCCAGGATATTCCAGGCCGCTTGCCAGAGGCTATCGATCGAACCGTCGGAAGCGGTCATGGCCGGGGATAACCCAAAACTGGACGGGGAAGGAGCGCTTGGCGCGGGACTTCATTCGGTCTGGCTGAACCGGACCGGTCGATCCCCGGCCTCGCCCCTGCCGGAATGTCTGGGGATCATCCCCCGTTTCCAGGACTTACCCCGATGGATCGAGGAATCCCAGAGGGGCGGGCCTCCACCCCGATGGAGGATGTCCCCCTAACGGGAGGGCCGATTGTGTTAAAATGACGGCAACCTCTTTCCAGGAGCGGTCTTGTTCTTCAAACACACTTTTCGCAAGAACCTTTGGGTTTTTTCGCCCTCCGAATTGCTGACGTCCATCCTTTTCATCATTTTCTTTTTCCTGGCCTTGGGAGCCAGTTTCGCTGAAAGGACTGGTTCCCAGGACGCTCTTATGGCGGCCACCTTCAACGGATCGGTATGGCTGGCCTGGCTGTATTTCCTGGCCGTCCGGCGGCCTCCCCCTTTCGGCGGCCTGGGACTTTTGCGGGGTTTAAGCCCTTGGCTGGGCCTGGTGCTTTGCTATAGTCTCATGCGCCCCCTGGTGCCCGTACTTCATCCCCAGCTTTGCGACGCTGACCTAAGGAGCCTTGACCTAAGGCTTTTAGGCAAGGGGCCCTCTCTCTGGGAACAGGGACTGATGGGGCATCCGCATTGGGTCGATTTTTTCTGTGTTTGTTATCTTGGCCTTTTCGTCTGGCTGATCGGTCTGCTGGTCTATCACTCCTACTTGCGGCGGGCCCTCTATCAAAGGTTCATGCTGGGATTGATCCTGGTCTATATCGGGGGGTTCCTGGGTTATTTGATCTATCCGGCGGTGGGACCCAGGTTCGCTTATCCTCAGGAATGGACCTGGCTTTCTGGCGGGGCCATCTTCAATTTGACCCAAGGACTGGTCAACCGGATGGGAGCCCAGTTCGATGTTTTTCCCAGCTTACATGGGGCTATCTCGGGTTACCTGTTGGCCTGGCAGTTCCATCATGACCGTCGTTCCCTGGTGTGGGGCATTCCCTTGTTCATCGGCATCTGGCTTTCCACCCTTTTCCTGGGGTTCCACTATTTCCCCGACCTGGTGAGCGGGGGACTGCTGGCTTTAGTGAGCGCCTGGGCGGCGCCTCGATTGGAGGTCCTGGCCGGGGCCTTGCGGCGAAGCCTGAACCCTCCCCGGGTTTGGTTGTTGAACCTCACGGAGGGTCATGGCGACCATTATGGAAAACTGGCCGGCCGATTGAGCGACCTGCTTCCGTTGGGCGGGGAAACTTCCCCAGGGCTCATCTGCGGCGGAGTTCCGCGTATCCGGGGGGAAGAACCCCTTCGGCAGGCCCTGGCGGATATCGGGGAAGGGCCTTTCTGGGTCCGGCCTTCCGACGCTTCCGGTTCCAAACGGGATACCTTGTTGGCCTTGAAAGCCGTCTCCCTTGAGAAAGTGGTCCGTACCGCCTTCACGCCTGGCACCAAGCGTTATTACATCGTCCAAAAAGCCCTCAAGGTTTCGGCGGTCGGGGTTTGCAGGTCCTTTCCATCCCAGGGGATGGAATTGACCGATGTGGAGATCCGGATGACTTCCTTGCCCCAAGGGGAAGCCTTGGTGCTGAGGCTGACCCCCAACCGGGCCTTGTTCAAGGGCTGGCTGGACAGTCCATGGAATTATTTCCCCAAATCTTTCCCGTTGAAAGGGTTCGAGCTTTTCGAGGTCGTCAAATTGACCCGCCAGTTAGCCCAACGTTGGAAACGCTTTACGGAAGTGGAGTGGATCCTGTCGAGCGGGAAGGTCTATGTGTTGGATGGGCGCCCGGTGGGCGGGGGAAAAGATTCGGGTGAGGTTAAGGTTTGAACCAGAACGGTCAGGACGCTCAGCGTATTTTTTCCCCACGCTTACCCGGAAGAACGCCCAAAGCCCTGCTCGTTTTATGCCTGGGTTCTTTGCTTCTGTTGGGGTTGGGCGGGCAAGCGGGAGCCCAGAACGAGATCGTCACCGTTCCGGTCATCCTCGCCGATTATTACGCTTGGTCCTATACCGAGATCTTCAAGGATAGGGCGGATGTTTTCGGCTGGTCGACCGCGGGTGTGGACGCGTTAGGGTGGGGCATTCTGACGGTATCCCCCGACTATACCGGGCTTTTTTTGGTGAATACGGCCGGCGTGGCGAAGACGGTTTACCCCCTGGTCGCTCTCTTGAGTTCTTCCGACCATCCCACCCGGGACCGGGCCTGGATCGCCCTGGGAACCCATACGGCCACCCTTTTGACTTTACAGCTGATGGGTCAACCGGCGATCGGTATCCAGGCGATGGGTCCCAGGAGGGACACGCCTGGCATCACCTTGGCCTGCCGTTTCTAAGAAGGATCCCCGCCCATTCGTCTTACCCGTCAGATCAAAAATCACAGACCAAGGACGCCGAGATGTCCGTGAAGGATCGGGTGGAGGCCGAGGAGGTGGTCAGGGTTTGGGCTAAACGGTCGCTGTAGAAACTTCCCGCCGGGAGTGAATCCCAGCCTTCCTCACCGGTCAAATCAACGGTCCAGTTCTTCCAAAAGTGGAAATCCATACCGGCTTTGAGTGTATCGAGGGTATTCATCAGTTCCAGGTCCTGGGAGATGGTGTGGGATAGGTTCTGGACCTTCACCGTTTCGTTCATGTCCTGCCGGGCCCCCAGAAGGATCGTCGTGGACGGATCGACCGAATACCGGAATAGGGCAACGAGCGAGGCGTTGAGGTTATCCACCTCGGCCGAACTGTCGGAGACGCGGATGAGCGAGGCGAAAGGACCGTTATGACTGGTCACCTCGCCGTTGAGATGTAGGTCCAAAAGAAGGGGCTGGGAGAGGGGGACATCCGCGCCCACCTGGATGATCATGGAATTATAAGAATCATCTCCCGTCAAGACCGACAGGGAAATTCGGGGGATCCAACCGCCCAATCCCACGCCGCCCCCCGCGGTGAAACCTTCATAAGCGTTCGTGGAGCCTTCCAACTGATGGGTGCCGCCGAGAGCCCCCGCGAAGAAATAACTTCCCGATCGGGATAAGCGTTCATTCCCCCGAAGTGAGAACCAGGCGCCCTGCTGGCCCCCTTCCATGGACCCATAACCGATCTCCAAATGTCCGGACCAAGTGGGAAGAAAGGGCGAGGAGCCATCCAGGGTGCCCGATGTGGTCTGAGCCATCAAGGGTAAGGGAAGGATCAGGAAAGCCCCAAGCAGAAGAAGGAATGGATTTTCTTTTTTCACCAGATGATCCAAGGTTCAGGATTTTCGTTCCGCGAGTGAACCGATTTTATCCGATATAGTCCCGATCGGGGGATGGAATCACTTATTGTCCTGAGATCGTTTTTCATCCTTGAGAAAGGTGTGGATGCCGCATTCGATCTTGCCGGTTCCTGACCAACGGCCGGAACGGGGATCCTCCCCTGGGCGGATGGGTCTGGTGCAGTTTTCGGGGGAACAGCCGATGGAAAGATAACCTTTTTCCCAAAGGGGATGGTAAGGCAGGTCGTGTTTCTTCGCGTAATCCCAGAACATCTTACTGGTCCAGGTCAACAGAGGGTTCACTTTGACCAGGGTGTCATTGTAGTTCTCAACGAACCGGGCGGATTGGCGGGTCGAGGCCTGGCTCCGGCGGATGCCTGTGATCCAGGCCTGATAATCCTTCAGTGCCTTTTCAAAAGGGGCGATCTTATTGGCGGCGCAACAGGCGTCCGGGTCTATCTCGTACAGTTTCCCGTGTTTGGCGAGAAATTCCTCATGGGGCATCTCAGGCTTCAACTCCTGGATATTCAGTCCCAATTTTTTCACCAAAGCGTCCCGGTGCTCCAGGGTTTCCTTGAAATGGAACCCGGTGTTGGTGAAGAGGATCGGGATATGGGGTTTGATCCGGGTGACCAAGTGCAGCAGGACGGCGCTTTCCGCCCCAAAGGAAGTGGACATGGCCAGATGGTCCCCGAATTCCGCGACCGCCCATTGGACGATCTGTTCGGAAGTCCCGGTCTCAAAATCCCCGTTCAGTTTTTCATAATCGTAAGGTTTCAAGGGAATAGGCCTTTGGATGTCAGAAAATCGCTCTTTTCCAATCATAGGTTTGTTTTTCAGCAAAGACAAGAAACCAGGGAATAAAAATAGGGTGAAGACGCGCCCTAGTCATCCGAAAGGTCCTTTCTTTAAGGTTGACTCATCCGGCGCCTCGTGGCAATCTTTCCCTCGGTTCAAAGCCCTTTGGATAATCCGAACGATCGAGGGAAGGAAAAAAATGAAAGTCTTGCCCAGGATATTGACCTTAGGATTCCTGTTCCTAGCGGCCCCTGCCGGCTCCTGGGCCGGGGTGGAATTGAAAGGGGTCAGCTCCGCCATGACGTCCCCTCTTTTTTCCAGTTGGATGAACGGTTTTGCAGCCGGTCAAACGGGGGTGAAGGTCAAACTGGAGAACAAGACATCCTCCGACAGCGTGGAACAATGGCTGGGACGAGGGGCGCTTTTCGCGGCCATCGATACGCCACTGACCCTGGCCGAGGAGAATTGGGCCAAGGTCCGGGTACCACTCGATCTGCCGGTCGCTCTTGAGGCGATTGTCATCACCTATAACCTCCCGGGAATCCCGGCGGGGATCAAACTTACCCCCAAGATCCTTTCGGCGATCTTCATGGGAAATATCCGCAAATGGAACGACCCCATCCTGACCGAAATGAACCCAGGTGTTCACCTGCCTGATCTGGACATCCTGGTCATCTATCGGGATGACACCCGGTCGGTGCGGGACCTATTCCCCAATATCATTTCCAGGCTGGATAGCAATTGGACGCAAAACCGGGAAAAGGAAAAGAACCTGCACTGGCCGGTGGGCCGTAAAGTGAAGGGGAATGAACAAGCGGAAGAGTTCCTGAGGAAATACCCCGGAAGCATCGCGGCGCTGGATTTCCAATACGCCCTGGCGAAAAATTTGCCCGCGGCCAGCGTGAAGAACGAATCGGGGGAATTCATCCTGCCGACCCTGGAAAGTATCCAGGCGGCTACGGCGGATATCGCCCATTTCCCGGATGATTTCAAGGTTTGGATCAACCATTCCCGCGACCATCAAGCCTATCCGTTATGCGGTTTCATGTGGTTGATGGTCTATCAGGATAACCACAAGGTCTTTCATGATCCCAAGAGGGAGAAAGCCTTGTTGGATTTCCTGGATTACATCGTAGGGGAGGAGGGACAGAAACTGGCGAAAGACCCCGGATTCCTGCCGCTCCCCGATGGCCTGCTCGTCCAAGTCAAAGACAAGATCAAGTCCCTTCACCCTTGATGGCCCGAAAGGCCGTGCCTTTTCACTTTAAAAATTAGGCCCATTCGTGTCTTGAAAGAATGATGGGGCTTTGTTCAAATGAACCTCAATCCACTCCCCTGAGGTTTCCATGCAAGAACCTGAAATGTTGGAAAATTCCCTCCGCCAAGGTCTTTTTTCCGACCGGATGCCGAGACCCTGCAGCCTGGTCATCTTCGGCGCTTCGGGAGACCTGACCCAACGCAAGCTGGTACCGGCGCTTTTCGATCTCTATAAAAAACATCTCCTCCCCCCGTCTTTCAACCTGATCGGCGTTTCCCGGTCCCCCCTTTCGGATGAGGAATTCAAGAAGAGGCTGAGGGACGCCCTGAAGCAGGTAGACCCTCAACTCTCCGACCCGCTATGGGAAAGTTTCTCCCAGAATTTCCACTATCACGCGGGAGGATACGATGATTTTCGTGCATTCCAGGAGCTCTCCCGCCTTTTGGATGATAAGGACCAAAAGAACGGCACCCAGGGCAACCGCATTTTCTATCTTTCCACCCCGCCCAACGTCTTCGAGATGATCATCTCCAACCTTGGCGCGTCCGGCCTGGCAAGCGAGGACAAGGGATACGCCCGCATCGTCATCGAGAAACCTTTCGGACGCGACCTAGCCTCGGCGAGGGAACTCAACCAAAAATTAAGGGAAGTGTTCCAGGAAAAGCAGATCTACCGGATCGATCATTATCTGGGCAAGGAAACGGTCCAGAACCTTTTGGTCATGCGGTTCGCCAATTCCATGTTCGAGCCGATCTGGGACCGGCGCTATGTGGATCACGTCCAGATCACGGCCAGCGAGGAATTGGGGGTCGAGAGCCGGGCCGGTTATTACGAATCATCGGGCGTGCTGAGGGATATGTTCCAGAACCATCTGCTTCAGGTGCTGTCCTTGGTGGCCATGGAACCCCCGGCCGCTTTCGAGGCCGACGCCATCCGGGACGAGAAACTCAAGATCCTGAAATCCATCCGGCCCTTCGACCAGCAAACGATCCCCCAATGGGCGGTGAGGGGACAGTATGGGCCCGGGTTCATGGCGGGCGCGAAGGTGCCGGGATACCGCCAGGAAGAGGGGGTCAAGCCCGGATCCATCACGCCTTCCTTCGCGGCGATCAAGATCAACGTGGATACCTGGCGGTGGCACGGGGTGCCCTTCCTGCTGCGCTCGGGGAAAAGACTCCCGAAGAGGGCCACCGAGGTGGCCATCCAGTTCAAGGAACCGCCCAATCTGCTCTTCAAGGGCAACGTCAGCGACCTTTCCCCGAACGTCTTGGTGGTGAGGATCCAGCCCGATGAGGGGATCACGCTGAAGTTCGAGACGAAAGTCCCTGGGATGACCATGGAGGTCCGCACGGTCAACATGGATTTCCGCTACGGCACCAGCTTCGCCGAGGGGACTTCGGAAGCTTATGAGCGTCTTCTTCTGGACTGCATGCTGGGGGACGCCACTTTGTTCATCCGGGGGGACGAGGCGGAAGCGGCCTGGGGCGCCATCATGCCGGTCCTGGACTATTGGGAGAATCACGAGCCGGAAGAGGCTTTCCCCAATTATGAGGCCGGAACCTGGGGCCCTCTATCCGCTGACAAACTGCTGGAAGGACCGGGAAGGAAATGGAGGCGGTTATGAGCCCCTTGACGGCCAATGAGGTCGAAAAGGACCTGGCGGATCTTTGGAAAGCCCCTTCCGGGGATAAGACCGGGGACCTGGGGCTTCAAAGGGTCTACACCACCAATCTGGTGACCTACGCCATGAACTATGAGGCGGGATTCCGGGCAGAAAGGATACTCAATGACTTGGCGGAGCATCATCCGGGCCGATATATCCTCGTTCGGCCTTCCCTGGAAGGGGAAGAACCTTCCCTGAAACATTTCGTCTCCGGCCATTGTTTCATCGGGAGCGATAAGGAAAAAAAGGTCTGCTGCGACCTGATCAAGCTGGTGGCCGGGGAGGGCGTGATCGAGAACCTTTATGGGTTCACCTTCGCCCTATTGCTGCCGGACCTGCCGGTGGAATTTTGGTGGCCGGGCGACCTGTCCATTTCCAATCCCTTTTTCCAACGAATGGCCGAGGAGTCGGACCGGGTCTGGGTGGATTCCTCCAAATTCTCCGATCCGGTCGGCGCATTGGCGCTCCTGGCCGCCTCCTGGAAAACCCGTCATCCCGATACCCTGTTGGAGGACCTGAACTGGGTGCGGATCCACCGATGGAGGGCGCTGATCGCCGAGCTGTTTGACGGGGAATGGGCCGTCTATCTTAAGGAGATCCAGAAGGTGACCATTGAATACGGGGATGGAACCTCGCCGACCCGGGGATTCACCCTGGCTTGCTGGCTGGCCCATCAATTGGGCTGGGGTTATCAAGGCCCCCGGGTCACCTTTTTCCCCCATGAATTGAACTTCACCAGCCCCCACGGCTCAGTGACGGTGGCCCTGAAACCCGTTCCAGTACGGGACCTGAAACGGGACCTGATCTTAGCGGTCCGGCTCGAGACTTCGGGAAAAAGGTCAGGACGCTTCACGGTCGCCCGCAGCGAGGATCCCTCGCAGGTGCTGGCCCAGTCGGAGATCGACGGTCAAAAGTCTTTTTCCAGGACCGTCTCTTTCCAACATCTTCATTCCAATGAATTATTGGGGGAGGGGCTCAAGCATCTCCAGGAGGATCAGATCTGGACGGGAACCCTGCGAATGGCTGGAACCATCCTGGAAGACCCCAATTCTTCTCGGTGAATAAAAGCTGAAAAGGCTTGTTTTTACCCTTCCGTGACATGAAATCATGATGACAAGATCTTTCTTCGGCCCATCCGGTTGGAAACAATTCCTTTGGAGGTTACAATGGATTTATTGAACGGTTGAAGCCGTTCGACCTTGGCATCTTCGCTGGAGCGGGAGACCGGGGTTCGATCTTTCTGCTCCGCCGCATCGAAGGTGGTCTGATGAGTCCTATCCAGAAAAAAGCCAAGAAACCGATCCAACCCAAGAAGAATTCCAAGGCAGTACCGAAGAAAACGGCCATTAAAACCAAAGCGAAGGCTCCTCTTCCCGCCAAAGCGGCTCTCAAGCCCAAGGTCCTGAAGTTCCAACCAGAGATCAACATCTATCCAAACGTTAGTTTGTTATTTGAGGAGACAGCTCCCCTGGTCATGATGGCCGCCAGGGAAGCGGCCGATAAGCGGGGCCGTTTTTTGTGGGCTCTCTCGGGAGGGTCCACTCCCAAGGGCTTGTTCCGGCAACTCACCGAGGAACCCTACTTGAACCTGATGCCCTGGGCCAAGACCTACGTTTTTTGGGTGGATGAGAGGCAGGTTCCTCTGACCCACGCCGATAGTAATTACAAGTTGGCGATGGATCATCTTTTGTCTAAAGTTCCCATTCCCAAATCCAACATCTTCCCCCTGACCGACGGTACCAAGCCGGTGGACGCCGCGGCCTCGGTCTACGAGAATAAATTGAAGAAGTTCTTCGGGATGGACAAAGAACCGCCTCGATTCGACCTGACCTTGATGGGCATGGGGGAGGACGGCCATACGGCCAGTCTTTTCCCCGGGGTCCAATACTTGAACGAGCAAAAACATTGGGTGATCGGCTACAAGGTGGATGACCAGCGCAAGGAACGGATCACTCTTACCTTCCCCGTCCTGAACGCCTCGCGTTTGATCATGGTGCTGGTGGAGGGTGAAAAAAAGGCGGTTAGGATCAAAGAAGTGCTGGAAGGCCCATCCGATCCTCCCCGGTACCCCATCCAATACCTACGCCCCTTCGATGGAAAGGTCCAGTTCGCGCTGGACGCCTCAGCAGCCTCCCTGCTGAAGAACAAGATTTCCTGAAGGAAGGGCTCGGACCTTTAGGGGATTCTGGAATTGTCGCGGGTTATATCCTCGATAGATCCCTATCAAGACCCCGCTTTATTCTTCCCAAGAAGCGACTTACCATTATTGGCGAATGAGGGATATATTGGGAGTGTAGGTCGAAAGATCAAAACCGTCCGCGAGGGTAGGGGAGATGGATGTGATCCGTTATAAGATCCAGATGATGGCGGAAGAAGCCATCCTGAACGGAAGTCCGTTCAGTTGGTTCGAAAAAGTTTATGCCGAAGCGGCCGGGGATCCGCTTGCCGTTCCATGGGCCAACTTGGCCCCCAATCCATTGCTCCTGGAGTGGCTCCAAAAAAACCACCGCCGTGAGGAAGGCATCCGAGCGCTGGTCATTGGATGCGGCCTGGGCGATGACGCGGAAGAACTGAGCCGCTGGGGTTTCAAGGTTACGGCCTTCGACATATCCCCCTCAGCCACCGAGTGGTGCAAACAACGATTCAAACATTCCACTGTGGAGTATCGGACCGTCGACCTTTTCGATCCGCCCGAGGATTGGAAACATTCTTTCGAGCTCGTTTTCGAGGCCTTCACCCTTCAAGCCATGCCTGAGCCCTTGCGCCGATTGGCCATGGAGAGGATCGCGGAGTACCCTAAGCTTTACGGCAAGCTTCTGGTGGTCAGCCGGGGAAGGGATCTGGACCAGGAAGTGACCGGGCCTCCCTGGCCCTTGATCAAGACCGAGCTGGGTGTTTTCAAGAAATGCGGGTTGAAGCAGATCGAGATGGAGGATCTGGCGGAGAAGGAAGATCCGGGGATCCGGCTGATCAGGGCTTCTTATGTGGTGGTGGACCCCAGGTTAGCGGAAGACCGGAAATGGTCAAAGACAGAGGAAGACCCGGACTGAAAAAATAATCCGATCCGCGTTCGACGTCCTTAAATAGTTATCGTGGAAGAGACTTACCAGCGCCATCCCGCGTAAAAATAGACTAGCCACATCCCCTGAAAAACACAAACGACCAGAAGCGAGACTTGCACCCAAGGTTTGAGTCCCCGTTTCCAAAGCACCCAAACACATAAAACAACCAACAGCCATTCAAAAGGGGCGAAGAAGGCCCCGAAGAACCTGGGATCATAATAGGAAATGGGGGAAAAATATCGGAACCGCGAAAAGGGAACCCAGTGGGCGTGGGGGAAGGTCGCGTGGACGGGGAGGTCCTCCAGATCATGAAAAAGCATAGCCAGGAAAAAATAAATTGCCCCTTCCCGTTTGAGGAGCCAGAAAAGGAGGATGCCCACCAGGGCCAACGGGATGGAGTGGGACCAATCCACGCAATTGCGCCAGTAGGGCCAGTAATAGACGCGGTGGAGAAGGTCGTGATGGATGAAAAGCTGAAGGATGGGCACGGTGAAAAAGTAAAGGAACATCGGAAGATCGGGGATCATCGACCCAAGAACGACCGGCCATCCGCGGCCGGGGCGGCCTTGGCGTCCCAGTAGGGCGCTGTTCAGGATGGCGTGGGTAGTGGTGATCATGGGCCTTTACCAACGGGTAATGAAGGCCCGAGGGCCGGTTATCCTTTTAAACACTCTTTCGCCGCGGCGACGATATTCCCGGGGGTGAATCCGAGTTTCTCAAAGAGCACGTTTCCAGGCGCGCTGGCCCCGAATCGTTCCAGGGTCACGAACTTCCCGTTCGATCCTGCCCATTGGTGCCAGCCAAAGGAAGAAGCCGCTTCGACGACCACTCGAGCCTTCACGGACGGGGGTAACACCTCATCCCGATAGGAAATGGGTTGGGCCGCGAAAAGCTCCATGGAGGGGAAACTGATGACTCTGGCCGGGATACCCTCTTTTTCAAGAATATCCTTAGCTTTCAAACATAACTGAACTTCCGAGCCAGTACCGATCAGAAGGACCTGAGGCTTGCCGCCTTTGGCTTCGGAAAGGATATAAGCCCCTTTCAGGAGCCCGGAGGCTGGGGATAGGTTGGATCGGTCGAAAGTGGGAACGGTCTGGCGTGTCAAAACCAGGGTGGTCGGGGCGGTCTTGCGCTCCAGCGCGATTATCCAGGCGTAGGGAACCTCATTGGCGTCGGCGGGCCGGATGACGCAGGCGTTCGGGACCGATCTCATGGAGGCCAAGGTTTCCACTGGCTGATGGGTCGGGCCGTCCTCGCCCTGACCAATGGAGTCGTGGGTGAACACGAAGATGGACTGGAGTCCCATCAAGTGGGCCAAACGGAAAGCGGGTTTCATGTAGTCGTTGAACATCAAGAAGGTCCCGCCGAAGGGAATGACGCCCCCGTGCAGGGCCATGCCGTTGAGGGCCGCGGCCATTCCGAACTCCCTCACGCCAAAGTGGAAAATCCGGCCTAGGTAGTTATCCGCCTCAAAATCCCCGCCCCCGTCGATATTGGTGTCGTTGGAACCAGCCAAGTCAGCCGAGCCGCCGTAGAAGAAGGGGACTTCCTTGGCGATGGCATTGATAACCTTGCCAGAGGCCGAGCGTGTAGCCAAACCTTTTTCATCGGCTGGGAAGACGGGGAATTTGCCCGCCAGATCCTTGGGAAGTTCCTTGGCTAATGCCTGCTCGAAAAGCTTGAATCGATCGGCTTGGTTTTTAGCGTAGCCGTCCTTTTTCGAGTTCCAGGCATGTTCGGCCTTTTTCCCTTTTTCGACCGATTCCAGACAGCGTTGCTTGGCCTCTTCCGGGACATAAAAAGTCGGCTCCTGGGGCCATTTAAAGAATTCCTTCGTGGTCTTGATCATCTCGGGGGGAAGGGGACTCCCATGGGATTTCGCGTTGTCCTGAAGGGGGCTTCCGTAGCCGATATGGCTTCGTACCGCGATCAGGGTAGGCCGGGTCGTCTCGGCCTCGGCTTCACTCATGGCCTTGTCGAGGGCTTCCAGGTCATTGCCATCGGACACCCGAAGGGTGTGCCAGCCATAGGACTCGAAGCGCTTCAGCACATCCTCGGTATAGGCCAGGTTGGTATCACCCTCGATGGTGATGTGGTTGTCATCATAAAGAACCTTCAGGCGGGAAAGCTTCAAATGACCCGCCATGGAACAGGCTTCGTGGGAGGCGCCTTCCATAAGATCGCCGTCGGAAGCGATGACCCAAGTGCGATGATCGACCAGTTCGTTATCGAAGCGGGCGGCCAGGATGCGTTCGGCCATCGCCATGCCCACCGAGGTGGATAGCCCCGAACCCAGGGGACCGGTAGTGATCTCCACTCCGACCGTATGACCGTACTCCGGATGGCCAGGTGTCTTGCTTCCCCATTGGCGGAAATTCTTAAGTTCCTCCAAGGAAAGACCATAGCCGTGAAGGTGCAATAAGGCGTAAAGGAGCATGGAACCATGGCCCGCTGAAAGGACAAAACGATCCCGATCGAACCAGTGGGGATTGGAGGGGGAATGTTTCAAATGCCGGCTCCAGAGGACATGGGCGGCGGGAGCCATCCCCATGGGCATGCCAGGATGACCGGAATTGGCCTTTCGGGTAGCGTCGACCGCCAGCATCCGGATGGTATCGATGGCCAATCGGTCGGCTTGATCAAAAGGCTTTGACATGAAAAGCTCCTTGTTTATAAAAGATCGGATTGAATGATAAGAGGATGGGAAGAAAAGAACAACTAGGCAAATGAATTACAGGGGCTTGCGATTCTTGTACCCCTCCCGCGGGGTATGCCAGTGACGGATCTGTGCTTCGCCCTCTTTCCAGCATAAAAAAACGATCTCGCTATCCCGGCGCGTGTAAAAGTCCACTAAACCCAAATCCAGGTCTTTTAAATGAGCGCCTAACCCAAGAAGAATCCCCAGGTTTTCCTCGAATTGGCTGGTCTGGTTTTGGAATTTGACCATGCATTTTTCGATGGTCGATTGGGCGGTCTCAGTAAGCCGACCATTGGAATCAGCCCCGGTCATCTCCTCGATCTCGATCTGGGCCTGGGTGCGCAGAATGACGGCTCGGAGTTCCCGGAGGGTCTTAAGGGCGGAATGGACCTGTGGGAGGAGGGCGTTCGCCTCTTGGATAGTGAACAGCTTTATCTTTGCTTCCTCGTGGGGCATCGGCTCTCCGAATACAACAAATTCTATTCATTGTAGGTATTGCCCAGGATGCCCACAAGGCGAAAATAACCCAAGCGGAGCGCCGATTTCCGGGGCCTTCGGAAGAAGGTTTTTACTAGTTGACAATAAATATCATTTGCAATATATTACCAACTATGAAATCCAACTCGAACACATTTGCCCAAGAAAAGATGACCCGCTTTGAGGGTCTATGTAAGGAACAAGGGATCCCTTTGACCATGCAAAGAAGGATCATCCTGGAATCCTTGGCGGTCCGAGTGGACCATCCGACGGCCGACCAGGTGTTCGAAGGGGTCGCGGATCGGCTGCCGGGTCTTTCTCGGACGACCGTGTACCGGGTCCTGGAAACATTGGTTTCGTTGGGGATCATCCATAAGGCGAGCCATTTGGGTTCGGCGGCTCGTTATGATCCCAATACTCAACGCCATCATCATTTGACCTGTCTTACCTGTCATAAGGTGATGGACCTGGAGGAGGGTATGGAAGTAAGGATTCCCCTGCCCAGATCCGTAGGGAAAAATTTTGAGGTCGTGGATTATTCGATCCATTTCAGGGGCCATTGCGCCGATTGCTTGAAGCAGAAGAAAGTTTCGAAGGTTCCTCAACATCGCGTCGTTGAAGGTTAAGGAACTTTGTGTTGTTCGGGGAGGCCATGGGGAAGTAAAGGACGACCCGCCAGTTGGTGAACCGGATCTTTCGAAGAAGATCCATAAAAACGGAAGTATATAAAAAGGAGGACGTTATGTCAGTTCAAGTAGGACAAAAAGCCCCTGATTTCCAGGGACAAGCGTTGATGCCGAACGGTGAGTTCAAAGACATCAAATTGTCGGATTACAAAGGGAAGTGGGTGGTGTTGTTCTTTTATCCTCTCGACTTCACTTTTGTCTGCCCGACCGAGATCAAGGCGTTCAACGAGAAGTACGAGGAGTTCAAGAAGATGGGAGCCGAGGTCATTACGGCTTCGACCGATAGTGTCTACAGTCACAAGGCCTGGCAGGAAACACCGGCTTTGGGGAAACTCAAGTTCCCTCATTTGGCCGATACGGCCCATCACATCTCCCGCGCTTATGGCGTATTGATCGAGGATAAAGGGATTGCCTTGCGCGGCACCTTCGTCATCGATCCGGAAGGGAATCTCAAGCATGCCACCATCAACGATACGGCCGTGGGCCGGAACGTTGAGGAGACGATCCGCACCTTGGCGGCTTTCGAGACCGGCAAGTTGGTGGGTTGCGGTTGGACCCCTGGCCAGAAGACGCTTAACTAATCGAAAAGTAGGGGAGTAGGGGCTTTCCATAACGGGGAGCCCCTTTTTTATTGTCCGGAACCGTTCCCTCTTCTCTAATAGAAGCGCCCACCATCTTGAAAGAAGGTCATACGTGATCCTTATCCCCATCTTTTTTGTTTTGATCTCCTTCTATTTGTCTTTTTGTGGATGGGCTAATCAAAAACAATTTAAAAAAGTCCCAGAAGTTTTCTTTTCCGGTAAAAAAACACCCATGATCTCGATCTGTATCCCGGCTAGGAATGAGGAATTTCGTCTTGGCCCCTGTCTGGAAAGCTTCCTCCTTCCCCATTATCCCAACTACGAGGTCCTGGTATTGGATGACCAATCAACCGATGGGACTTACTCGTTAGCCAAAGGCTTTTCCAAGAAAAACAAGCGTTTCAAAATATTGAAAGGGAAGCCCCTTCCCAAAGGGTGGGTCGGAAAGCCCTGGGCCTGCCATCAACTGTCCCTGGCCGCCCGCGGGGAATGGATCTTTTTCACCGATGCGGACACCTGGCACCATCCCGATATGCTGATCAGGACCCTCCGAGCCGCGGAAACATCCAATGCGGACTTGGTCTCCTGTTTTACCCGACAGGAAACCGTGACCTGGATGGAAAAACTGATCATTCCCGTCATGATCTTCTGCCTGATCTCGTTCTTGCCCGCTCGCTGGGTTGTCTGTAACGACAGCTTTTTCTCCAGGTTCGCCGGAGCGGGAGGGCAGTTTCTCTTTTTCAGAAGAACGGCCTATGAGGCTATCGGCGGTCATTTTTCGGTCAGGGAGCAGATCGTGGAGGATCTGAACATCGGAAGAAGGCTGGTTCAAGAAGGGTTCAAGCTCGTCATACTGGATGGGACCGAATTGTCCTGGTGCCGGATGTACCGTTCGACCAGGGAAGTGTGGGAAGGGTTCTCGAAGAATTTCTTCCCCGCTTTCGGTTTTTCGATCCCAAGGGCGTTGGGCGGATATTTCTTCCTTTTAGCGGTCGGGTTGTTACCCTTTGTCCTATTGGTTTTTACAAAACCTGGGTCGCTTCTTTTTGAGTCTGCCCTAGCAATTGTTTTCATACAACTAGCGTTAAGATTGAACCACGCTTGGCGGTATCATTTGCCGATTCTTTCCGCGGTTTTACATCCGATCGGCTGTTCGATATTCGTCCTGATCGGGTTCAATTCCATGAAATGGTATTTGGGAAAGAACGGTGGAGTCTGGAAAAACCGTAGCCTAAGGGCTCCTTCGTGAGACTGGTCAATAAAAGTCAGCCTTTGTAGAGGGAAACATGGAGGACCGTGGAGTCGAATTTCCTTTTCTTTTCCCGGTCATATCCCCTTAACCAACTTTTGGCCAGAAGTCCGGATTCGTCTTGCAGATAAAAAAAGAAATTCCCGCTGGTGGATGGAATCGGATCCAAAACCGGGTTTTCTTTCGCCCCGAACAAGGTTTCGATAGCGCTATCAGGTAGCTCCGGAGGGAACGACAAGCCTAAAATGGAGGATCGCTTGGATCGGGTAATCTGGGTCCCCTGCCCGGAATTGGGGTCCACCGCCCAAAAGACCAGATCGTCAGGGCCATCGTTCAACATGCAATAAAGGGAGTCGCCACTTTTTGCCAATCCCAGGTTCCCGTCCCCTGCGGTAAGTCCGCCTGTCTCATTCTCGGGAAAATCAAAAAGCGTATTTGTCAGTTGTGCTTGGTAGTCATAAACGACCAAGTGGTTCGCGTTCAAGAAAAAGACTTTGTTCCCGTCACTTGACCAGGTCGGGTAATAGGATTTCTTGAAACCGGCGCCCACGGCAACGGCTTGGGCGTTATAGATCTCTTTGGGTTTTCCAACCATCGTCAGATCGTTCCCCAGGTTCAAGATCGTGATCTTGTAATCGTTTTGGTAAACGCATGCGATCCTGGTCTTATCGGGAGATATTCGGGCCTGGTAGTAACCTCCCCCGATGACCTTCTTTAGTCCGCTTCCATCCCCCTGGATGAGATAGACATCCTCGTCGAAGGAGTAGGCCAGGGTCGAGTCCTGGGCTTCCAGGGGACCGAGCGGAGTGTTTCCGCAACCGATCAAAAACATGAATGGAATTAGAAGAATAAAGACGCCTAATTTCGAATGGTTCAAAAAGGGTATCCTTCGTATTGAATCAGCTTTTGGTCGGGGTAGAGGAACCGGGATTTTGCTTTTTCTTGGCGATCTCTTGTTGGACCAGATGTATCCATTCCTTGACGTCAGGTTTCGGCGTAGCGGAAAGTGGGGTAGGGATCAGGGGCCTCGAATCGGATAACTTCAAAGGAACAACGGACGCGGCCTTAGCTTTTTCCTTGGTTTTATCCACGTAGGTCTTTTGAAGGTCGTCCAGGACTTCCCGAAGGACCTTTTTTTCCTCGATATTCAAATTACCCGAGGTTTTCTTGATCAGGGAGGCGATCATGTTGATGGTGATGCGGGCCCGGGCCAGGTTGACATCCTTGTCCTTGTAATAAGGATGTACCAACTCGCCCAGATCGATCTTGGCTGAGGAAGCAAGCATTACGATCAGGTCCACGAAATAGTAATCGGTGACACCCCAATCCCTATTTTCCTTGTACCCCTGCGGTTCGCCCATCATTCCCTCTCTCCGTTGACCACCCGGACCGCCCGGATCCAGGCGTCCCATTCCTTGCCCGACGCTTCCTTGGAACGATGATAATCTTGTTTTTCAAGGAATTCATTCAAATCTTTCATCAGTGGTTCCAGGGCTTTTTTCCCCGCCTCCAACAATGATTCACGATGAGGTTTGTCCAATTTTTGGTTCAGAACCCCTTCCAGGTGGGGAAGACAAAGGATACCGCGGGTCTGGAAAGCTTCCCGTAGTTTTTCAGAATGGGCCCAACTGAGGGCGAATTGTTTTTGAAAGGTTTGCTCACATTTTTCTTCCGATTCGCAAAGCAGGCAGGGTTTAGCTTTGGGGGCCCGCCAAAGACGGTAGGGGGAAAGTTTCTCAATGCCTTTGGCCAGCAAACTGGCGTAAATGATCCCCATGGCGAGGGATTGGCGTTGTTGGACCGCGGACCAGGCGTGACGACGGCAAAAACCTTTGGACCGGAACAGATCTTCCCTCGTGATTGGGTCGGTGGCGCATTCATCCAGTAGGGAACGCATATGTCCTTGGATATAATTCTGCACGAGGAAACAGAGGGGACAGCGGTCAGGCTGGAGGATCTCCAGATAACGTTCAGGCTCTACGAGAACGGGCATCGGTCATCTTTTCTTGGGGATCAGAAAAGTTTCTTGGAGCAAATGGAGGGCTTGGAAACCTTTTCTTCCAGGACGCGACCTTTCCTTCCGGTGAAGCCGCTGACTGGAGAAAGTCCGCCGACCGGAGGCTTGGGTTGGTCAGGATGGTCGGAGTTCTCCTGGTATTTGGACCAGAAGTACCAACCAGCCACGGCTAAAGCTACAAGGACCAGGAACCACAAGAACCAATGGGAGCCGTTCTTCTTCTTGATCGGGACGGATGTTTCCATCGGGGTTTGGTTGGCGTTGTTATCAGTAGCGGTGACCACAGGGGTGGTGGCGCTGGGGGTGGAAGCGGTGGCTGTCGAGGTGACGGTGATCTTGGTGGTTTTGTTCACATTGGACCGATGGATCTTCTCCACGATGGTTCGTTTGGGAGCGGATCCATTATCGGCAGGCATCCCGATATCGGTGATCGGAGCGACGGTGGCGGTCGGAGTTACTTCGGCGTTGAGGACAGTTTCATTGGCTTTCTCACTTCGGACTTCGGACTTGCTACCGCAGGCGGGCAAACATACCAAGGCGGCTCCTAACAGGATGAGAAAAGCGGTGCGTTGAAATGAGATATTCAAAGGTGTCTCCAGTGCGCTAATCAATGTTAAATTCATTTTAACAAGTCGAAGCGAATGGTGGAAGGAAAACAAATTTTTCTAAAGAAAAAAGACTCAAAAAATAGATTTTGGGGGGTAAAGGGATAGATGGGTTATTAAAAGAAACCTACCAAATACACGATGTTTTGACGTTTAAAATCGAAATATGGCGGAGAGGGAGGGATTCGAACCCTCGAGAGGGTGTTAACCCTCCAACGGTTTAGCAAACCGTCGCCTTAAGCCGCTCGGCCACCTCTCCGTGCGTCCAGTCATTGATTTTCCAGTGTGGACCCATCAGGTGGATCGCCTGGACGAAATCAACTGTCCGAAAAATTTTATTCTTTATCGAGCATTTCGTCCCGCCCTTTCCTTGAAAGGGCGAAAGCCGCTCGGCCACCTCTCCGTGCGTTAAGCAAATTAATTTAAAGTTTTAAAATAATTGGCGGAGGGTGCAGGACTCGAACCTGCAAGGGGTTTCCCCCGGTGGATTTCAAGTCCACTGCCTTACCAATTAGGACTAACCCTCCCCCTGTCTTCGTCCGCCACGATCCATTCCAAGGGGACGGATAGGGCCATCATTGTACCCAAATTCCTCCTTGGCACAACTGAAACAATGGTGTACGGGTATCCTATCTTGCCTTTGATCCAATGAGTCATAGTTTTTTCTGAAAAGTGTGTTTCCAAGGGAACATTTCATGAATTTTAAGCTCACGCTCCAGAGGTGGGATTGAGAATCCAGGGTCTTTTTCCCCTTGCGTCCGTGACCGGGTCCAATTAACTGTCACTTCGTCACGATTCAAATCCTCTTTCTTGAAACTGTGGATCCAAGATGAGGAAAAGAAGTGGGGATTAACCGCGCCATTGAAGTTCTATGCCCGCGAAGCCCTTCAATTGGTTTTTTGAGCTTTGATCTGAGTGATGATCATCCGCAGTTTTTTAGCCGCGTCAAAGATACGATCATCCCGGTAGAACTCCCCGTAATAAATGGACTTGAGGCCCACATTGGCCACCATCTTGAAACAGTTCCAGCAGGGTGAGGCGGTCACGTAGATCTCCGCCCCTTCCAGACGCACCCCGTTGCGGGCCGCCTGGATGATGGCGTTCGCTTCGGCGTGGATGGTGGCCACGCAATGCCCATCCTCCATCATGTGCCCCTGGTCATCACAGTGGGGCAGTCCCCGTACGCTTCCGTTGTATCCCGTGGAAAGGATTGTCTTGTCCCTGACGATAACGGCACCCACATGTTTGCGGTCGCAGGTGGAACGGGTGGCGACCTCGGAAGCGATGTTCATGAAATACTGATGCCAGTCCACTCGGACCCGGTGAGAGGGTTTGGCGTTGGCGATGTTCTGAGCCTGGGTCTTAGAGGTCCGGCGTTTTTTCAGTCGGCTCATATTGTTTTTTTTGAACTTGATCTTGATTCGGGATGCCATCGGTTTTCCTTCTTTATGGTTTAGGGTCAATAGCGAATATCGTCAACCGCTCAGCCGGATGCCAGTGCTCTTTGGACTCGGCTAAACGGGGCAAACCTTCCGCGTCGCCCGTATTGATCCTCGGAAAGGATCCTATCATGCGGCAGAGATTCGTGAATATATAAGCGGACAAACCCTTGACCGTCAAGTCGGTCACTTCCAAGAAGACCCCGTAGGTCTCGGGGTTCAAGGGGACTCCCGCCGAATAGGCCGCTATGCGGTCCTTCAGGAGGACCACCCAGATGTCCATGCCCATGGACTCCCCTTCCAGAAGCGCCCGGAAATGGGCTTTTTGGGAGGAGAGGATCATTTTTTCCCCCATCTGTCCTTTCAGGCCGGGAAGGCGCTGGTTCTTCCAAAGTTCGAACAGGTCGCCACAGGCTTTCAAGTCCGAAGCGCGATAGGGGCGGAAAAGAACGGAATGTTCCTTTAAAAGATGGTTGATGTCGGCCCTTTTGGCCCGGTAAGGATCCCCGTGAAGTCCAGCCAGGTTTGAGCGGTCATAAAGATACTCAGTTAGGGTCGGCCGAACAGGATGACCCCAGGACCGAGCCTGATCGACCTGCTCGCTGGTCAAACCCTCGATCCGGGAAATTCCTGGGCCTGGACCGTTCACCCTTTTCATATACTCAAAGGCTTCCCCAACCGTCCGAGTGTCGAAAGGGCGAGGGACGGTCGGAAGATAAACATAATTGTTGTAATGGGCCAAGACGAATCGGGTGGTCCCTATGGAAGCGAATGAGAAGATGAACACATCCCGCCACATTCGGAAGAAAGGGAGGGAGTTCGAAAGGGCGGTCGAGGGATGGAAGAACTCCGACGCTTTTTCAAAGCTATTCTCAAGGGGTTCTATCTGGTCAAAGAAGTCTTGATGAGGGATGGATTGGGCTGGCAAGTTTTGGTCCTAAAATAAGGAAGCCGCGGTTCGTCAGGGTAAAGGCGGTCATTTTCTTCCGCTAATATCCTGGAGAGCCCGCGGCTTTTGTTCGGTTACTTGCCCGTCAAAACTCGGGCGATTTCCCGGCGCAGACCATAGCTCAAACGATGCGCCCGGGAGGGCGGCCGGTAATTGGCCAAGTACTGGGGTAGGTTAGGCAGTTCCACCACGCCATGCTCATGATTGACCACGGCCGAGGCGTCCCCTTGCGGATGGGCGAAAACCACCACGCCTTGGATCCAGATCTGGGAACATTCCTGGGCCCAGCGGGGAGGCAGGTTGGCTTCCAGATGACTGCGCAAGTGGTAGATCTGGGTGGCGACCTGTTTGAGCGGGTTGTAGAAACCCCGCTTGTAGCGGGAACGGGTCTTGCGGGCCCTCTTGTGAAGGGTCCATTCCCGGTCCAAAACCTCACCGGCGATCCGCCCTCTTAGATACTTGGTTTCGATGACGAACAGGGTGTTGTTGGTGATCAATAGGTGGTCCAACTCCCTGGCCTTATCCCCGGATTGGAACTGGACCGAATGAAGCACCCGGGCGTCCATCTGCATGTTGTCGAGGACCTTGGCCACCATGGCCTCGCCCTCCGACCCTTCGCCCACGATCCGGCCCCTGTGTCTGGCAACGGTGTAACTCCAAAAACCGAAGCCCAGCAAGGGAACCGCCACGATGATCTTCAAGAACCAATAAGGCAACAGCATCAGAACAGCGATACCCACCGCGAACGAAACGATCGAGATCCATCTCCAACGAGTCACCCACCGCATCGCCCGAGGCGGTGCGAGTTTTTGCAAAGTGGCGACCATTTATTAAGCCTTTCCCAGCGACAGCTCACGCACCTCCACAACCTCTTCCTGAAATTCGCTAATAAAGTGAGGATAATTTCGAATGAGGGACAACAGGGTTGTGCTTTCCAAGTATCGCTGAATCAAATTCAGATAATTTTGCAGCTTCGCGACCACTTCCGATCGCGACAGGGCCGGGCACTTCGTGTCCGCCCCCAGAAACACTTTCTGGCGGTCCGTACCATGCATGACCACCGCGGGGTACATCGAGCAATCCAGGGGACGGGCCTCGTAAATCAGGCACGTGTGATCCTCAGGATTGAAAAACGAACAGGCGAACCCGTGCCCGCAACTCACGAGCTCAGCCTTGGAGGCGCTGCCGGAGGCAGCCTCCCGGAAGGAACCATTCGAAAGGATGGACTCAGCCTGGTTTCTTTCCTCAGGGAAGAAGAAAGGTGATAGCCCCGCTTGTTTTTCAGGGAAGCGGCAGCAAACCGGACATTCCAAACAAATCTCACTGGGTATTAACTGGGGCAGCTGGGGTGTCATTCGGTCCTTCGGTTACAGGTTGTAAATCCCAACGCCGATGGTAATGAGGCCCCCAATAATGAGGATGGGCGCGAGGGTCATTGACCCGGTCGCTAAAAACATATAACCCGCCACCAAGACGCCCACTCCGGCACCCAGGGTGATTTTGCCTTCCTTACTCATCTTCGGTTCAACGGTTTGTGTTCTGGCTGTCTTGTCCGCCATGAAGGATTCCTCCGGCTGTTGGTCAATCGGGCGATATTGTACCAAAGGTGAACAAAAAAAACGGAGTTAATGAGAGAAAGGGGTATTAAGCCTTATTTTCCGGCTTTTATGACATCGAGACCGTTGAGGTAGGGCCGCAAAACCTCCGGAATCACCACGCTACCGTCCGCCTGCTGGTAATTCTCAAGGATGGCCAGCCAGGTCCGGCCCACGGCCAAACCCGACCCGTTCAAGGTATGGACTAGTTCGGGTTTTCCCCCGCCCGGCCTTTTGAACTTGATGCCTCCCCGACGCGCCTGGAAATCGCTGCAGTTGCTGCAGCTGGAGATCTCCCGGTAAGTGTTCTGGCTGGGGAGCCAAACTTCCAGGTCATAGGTCTTGATCGAGGAGAAACTCTTGTCGGCGGTGGCCAGGGTAACGACCCGGTAGGGAAGCCCCAGCAGTTTCAGAACCTCCTCAGCGTCGGAGGTCAGCTGTTCCAGGGCATCCATGCTCTTTTCTGGTTCGACGAATTGGAAAAGCTCCACTTTGTTGAACTGGTGGAGTCGAATCAGTCCCTTGGTGTCCTTGCCGTAGCTTCCTGCTTCCCGACGGTAACAGGGGGAATAGGCGGCGTATTTTTTGGGCAGGGACCCGGGCGGAAGGATATCCCCCCGATGGAGGTTGGCCAGCGAGACTTCGGCAGTGGGGATCAGATAGAAATTATCTTTCTCGATGGCAAAGGCCTGTTCGATGAATTTGGGAAATTGTCCTGACATCTCCATGGATTCATAAGTGACCATGTGGGGGATCACCGCTTCCTGGTAACCTTTTTTGGCGTGCAGATCCAACATGAAATTAATGAGAGCCCTTTCCAACCTGGCGCCATCGCCCATAAGGGAAAAGAAACGAGCGCCTGATATTTTGGCGGCCTTTTCGAAGTCAAGGATGCCCAGGGACTGACCAAGTTCCTCATGGGGTTTGGGTTTAAAATCGAATTTCTTAGGCTCCCCAACTTTGCGGATCTCCTGATTGGCTTCCTCTCCACCTATTGGGACGCTCTCATGGGGAAGGTTACAGACCTGCAATTCGACATCGTGAAAATCCTTCTCGACCGAGGCTATCTCGCCATCCATTTGTTTGATCTCATCCGAGAGTTCCTTGAGCTTGGCCTGGAAGGGGGAGGTATCCTTTCCTTCCTTCTTCATCTTGCCCATTTCCTCGGAAGCCTGATTAAGGCGGGCCTTGCGTTTGTCCACCGAGATCGTCAGATCCCGGCGGCGGCGTTCCAGGTCCAGGTAAAGGGATAGGTCCACCTTGGACCGGCAATCCTCCAGGGCCTTGCGGACCTGGGCTTCGTGTTCACGCACATATTTGGGATCGAGCATGGGGTTTTCCTGATCGTATTTACTTTTCCGATGTCCTTCCCATGATTGGGTCGGCGCCAAGACGAAAAAGGATTTTGATTATATTCTGAAATTGGGAACAGGCCAGAATGAAATCGGAGTCAACGGATGGTGAAGGCCGTAAAACCAGGGTTGACCCGCCTTTTTTAAAGCTTTTTCAACATTGAACAGGAAGGGTAGATGAATTGATTCCATCCTATCGGGTTTGGTCAAACTTCCTAAGCTTCCCGAACCCTCAAAATACTGTCGGAGGGATTGAATAAGGAATATAATTTTCGGGTCATTACCTCACTTCGCCGGAGGGCGCCATGTCCAAGATGAAATTGAAATGGATCCTGTTGGGAGTAGTGTTACTTGCCGCGCCCCTTTGGGCTCGGGAACGCACCGGCATCCTAGCGCCCCCCGATGTCAAAAAAGAACAGGACCTGGTCATGAAGACCCTCATGGACGGCAACAAAGCCCACGTCAAACATATCGGAAAGATCGGCAAGCCGATGGTCATGGTGATCAGCTGCGCCGATTCACACGTCCCTCCCGAGACAGTCTTCCATCTTAAGACCGGTGAGATATTCACCAACCGGGCCTGGGGCAACATGGTGGACAAGGTCATCCTGGGAAGCCTGGAGTACGGGGCGGACACCTTGAAGTGTAGGGTCCTGGTTGTGTTAGGGCATACCGAATGCACCGCTTTGATGCAAGCCATCGAGGAACATAAAAACCCACGGCCCTTGTGGCGTTCCTTGAACATGCAGGACCTGAATGAGCGCTTACAGCCGGCGGTCGAGGCTGTTACGGCGAAACTGGAAGGCGAGGAACTTTTGGACGCTGTCGTCCGGGCCAATGTGTTGAATACCATGAGGACCATCCGGGAACAAAGTCCCGCGCTTTGGCAGTTGGAGCAGGATGATATGCTCAAGATCGTGGGGGCCATCTACCACAAGGATACGGGCGTGGTGGAGTGGCTCAAGGAATAGTCCGGCCCAATCCTCGAACCCCTGGAATGAGATCAATCGTTTAGGGCGTCCCGTCTTTATCGTGGGGCATTTCAGAAAATAATTTCCGATCCTACTTGATTAAACATCACCCGTTGATCATCAATGTATATTCTATTTCCTAATTCATTTTCATTCGGAGTTTAAGTTGCCAATCGTTTTCGCCAGTGTCAGCATAACTGTCCTGCTTTTCTACGGGGCTTCGCTGGTCATGGCCTATACCGGACTCCTACCCGTCAGCCTCCACATGATCTGGGGTTTGTTCATGACCCTTTTGATAGTCCTGTTGCAATGCCTCGTTTTCGGTTTTTTCATTGGAAGCGGCAAGACCATCAAACGGGTGGTCGCCGAAAATGGTTTGGGAGGGGATTGGGTCCAGAAGACCAAGGAATACAAGAACCAATCCTATCCCGCGCTCATGTTGGCCATCATGGCAATGCTTCTGGCGGCGGCGGCGGGAGGCGCGGTGTCGGTTGGTTTTCTACCGTCGGCTGTCCATCAGGGTCTGATTTGGATTTCCTTGATCTTGAACGCCAGATCTTTGTGGATCTCTTATCAGGTCATCACCCAGAACGTCAAAGCTATCCATCTCATCAATCGAGAGATCGTACGATTGAAAGAAGAAGGGAAAATACAGGCGCGGTCTTCTCAAGATCGTGAGTTGACCCAGGCGCCGCTTCCACCCAGGAATTTACCCACACCAACCTCCAAGTATTACTTCCTGGCCGGGGCGGTCTGGGTGCCTTACCTCTATATGAGGTGGTCCTTGGGCAGTCGAAACTTTCCTTTTTGGCCATTTTTGGTCTTAAGCGGTTCGCTTTGGTTGATCGGATGGTTCAATTCACGAAAGAAGTCTTAGGAACGATCCAACCCCAATTTATTGCAATTCACCATAAAGAAAGCTATCTTTTTTCTTCGGAACTTAGAAAAATAAGCTAAAATGACGCCCCTGTGTCACCCCCTTGTTCGTCATAATGGAACACAGTTAAGCCACATCAACGGAAATTTGAAGTATTGAGGTCAAAAGACGGGATGAGAAAAACTTTCCTATTATTAACGCTCGCGATGGTTTTCCTTTCTTTCGTGGGCAGGACCTGGGCCGATGGCCCCAACGATTATCTTCATTCTCGTACCTATATTGGGATCCTAGGGACATCGGTAAGCGTCGGTAACCAGGGAGAGTTCACCGGTCTCAATTACTCTAGAGTGGATACTCCCTCTTATGAGATCACCCTTATCCCTTCGCTGGCCCAGAATTTCGGTTATGGGGTTCTCGTCGGGCATCGGGAAGAGTCCTACGCTTTGGAACTGAGTTATTGGGAGTCCCAGCACATCGCCACTTTCGGGCAGGGGACGATCAAGTCCAATGATGGGTCCGCCTTGATCGGCGGTTCTTATCAAGAGACCGCGGTTTATCGCTCAGTGAATGTGGACTTCAAGAAATACTTCCTAACCAACATAGAATTACAACCCTTCTTGGATCTTGGAGTCAGTTTCCCCTGGATCGATATCCCTTACGCGGATACGGACGGCCAGGGTCGTTTCTATCAGGCTACTTTGGCGGGTCTGGGGTTCGATCTAGGAATTGGAGTTGAATATTACCTTTCCCCCACACTTTCCTTGGTCGGAGGGGCCTATCAGCGGTGGGCTAGTTTTGACGAGTTCAAGGGTTTTAACACGCAGTTTGCCCAATTGATGCAGTATGGAAACCCAACGAGCGATGAGGGTAGCGGTTTGATCTTTTCGGTGGGTACTACCCTGGGTTTTGAGTGATTGATTTTGTAGGTTGATTCTCGGAAAGGTTGATCGATGAAAAAGAGTTTGGTCCTTATCCTATTCACTGTCCTAGCGGTGGTTGCGGCGGTTTTGGGCTTGGCTTGTTCGACTAATCCGACATCGCCTAATTTCCAGACCCCGTTACAGACCATTGTGGCCATCAATCCAAGTTTGACGCCTACTTTCACCAACACGTTCACCCCGACATACACCCCCACATTGACCTTTACCCCGACCCCTACCTCCACGCCCTATCAAGCGGCGACCTTGGGAACGGGTTTGAAGAATCCGGACGCCGTTTCGGTGGATTCCACCGGCAACATCTATGTGGCGGACGCGGGCAACTTCGCCATCAAGAAATACGCACCTACGGGCGTCCTGAACACCGCTTGGGGCAAGGGGAGAGGAATTTTGACTGTTCCCGGCTCGGTTACTGTGCAGAGCCTGGCAGTCGACAGCACTGGAATCCTTTACGCCGGTTTGAACGGAAACAACGGGATCTACAAATTCGATAGTCTGGGCAATCTCATCGGTGTTTATACCAGCGCCAACTCGCAAACTTTCAACAACATCCAAGGTTTGGCCGTGGATGGCTCAAACGACCTTTACATCAGTGATACGGGCAACGACCGGATCGTTGAAATGAGCAATGCGTGGGGCTATGTCAATTCCATGGCGGCTTCGGTCTATGGGATCGCTTATGATTCCGGGGTAACGTCCCTTTTTGGGGCCGATGGATCCTCCACCGTTCAAGAGTACAACGTCGCCTCGGGGTCTTTCGGCCAGTCCCTGATGACCATACCTGGTTTCCACCAACCCAATGATGTGGCGCTGGATTCGAACGGCAATCTTTACGCGGCGGATACCGGCGGCAAGCAAGTCGTGGAATTCGCCTTAGGTTTCTTCAATTATCCCCCGATCGTGCAATTCACCAATGGCGGTGTTCTTACTGATCCAGTCGGAGTCGCGGTGAATAACGTTTCGGGAATGACCACAAGTAATTATATATACGTGGCGAACGCCAGCACTAATACGGTTTATGTTTTCACCCCTTGAGCCATTCGTCGATCAGGCGTGAGGTCGGGCCGAAAAAAGTGAAAGGTAAGGTTAACGAGATGAAGAAAAGTTTGTTCGTCATCCTTGGCGCGGTGGTTTTATCCGCCCTCCATATGGCCTGCGGGTCCAGCAGTCCGACCAGCCCGGCCGCGACCGCTACCCCGGTTTTCACGGCAACGACTTGGGGGGATTACACTCCCACGCCTACGCCCACCGCTACCCCTTCCGCCACACCGACGGCCACCAATCAAAACGGTTATACATCCACTTATACCCTCTCACCCACGCCAACCTCAACTCCCACATTGACTCCCACTGTCACTCCAACCGGGACCTCGACCGCCACTTCAACCCCTACTTCCACCCCCACCAACCTGGGCGGATATACCTCTACCTTCACTCCCACGAACGTGACTTCGACATTCACCTGGACGCCTACTCTTACACCAACCTCAACCCCTTCCAGCACACCGACCAATACAGGAACTTTGCCCTACACCCCGACCTACACCTTCACCCCCACTTCTACGATCGCCACCCCGGCGCCTTCCCCTTCGGGAACGCCTTGGGCCGCCCTTTATCCTCCCAACGGATTATCGATCAATAACGCGGGTACAACCGTTTATGTCGCCGAGGGAGACGCGGCTGATACTGCCGGCGCGGTGGAGTTGTTCAACGCTTCCGGTGTCTCCCAATCACTATGGACCACCTTCAACGGAGGGACTACTTTCGGGCAACCCAACGGCGTGGCGGTTGATAACAGTGGGAATGTTTATGTTGTGGATGGTCTCTTGAACCAGGTCATCGTCCTGGATCCGACCGGGACGTATCAAACGTCCTGGGGTGGTTTCGCGGCGCCGGAAGGTATCGCGGTCTACCCAACCTCCAGTTCCCCAGCCAGTGTTTTCGTGGCCGATACGGACAACGCCCAAGTCGAGGTTTACTCACCCACCGGTTCCTTATTGGCTCAATGGGGAAGCTGGACCGGTGGAACCGTAACCCAATTCTCCCAACCCAGCGCGGTGGCCCTCGACGGTTCGGGAAACATCTATGTGGCCGACTCAGGGAACGGCTTGGTCGATATCTTCAGTTCGGCCGGCACATATTCCAACCAATGGCAAACCTCAGCCAACGCCGACATCTGGGGTATCACGGTCAACAATGGTTTTGTTTACCTGGCGGATTCGGAAAACGGCCAGGTGGAGGTCTATAATACCTCCGGCCAACAGCAGACCATCCTCTATGGGCCCAACGGTTCGGCCAACAGTAGTCCGGATGGGGTCATCGTGACCTCCAATAATGACCTGCTGGTGACCGATTTTATTAGCAAAACTATAGAAAAATACGGACAGTAAGCCCCCGAAAGCTGAAATATCACCCTTAAATTCATTGGGGTAAGGTCAAAGCCGTCTTCCCATCTTCTCAAACCAAATCTTCCAACATTAGCCCCCCATCCTTTCGAAGCAAAGTTTCCTTTTTTATCTCTCAAACCTTAGGTAAAATAAGTTCAGTCCAAGACCACTAGGGGTTGGGGTCTTTTTTCGGAGCCGTCAAAATTCGGATGGATGGAGTACGAATGAATTTGAAAAATACCGGGTTTTTGGTGTTGGCGCTTTTTATAGGTTTATTCACTTCCAAGGTTTGGGCGCAAGACGACGATAACAATGCCGACTACATAAAAAGCCGCACTTATATCGGGGTACTCGGGACTTCTTCCACCATCGATCAATGGGGCGATTTCAACGGGCAAGAGACTTTAACCATGGGTGCGACCCAAGTTCAAACAACCCCGGTTACCATCTATTCCGACGAGGAGCAAACCATTATCCCGTCCATAGGCCGTAATTTTGGTTTCGGGGCTTTATTAGGGCACAGGGAAGGTCCTTGGGCGGCGGAAATCAGTTTCTGGCGAAGTGATCACACCGCCTCCTGGACGGGCGGGGGAAGCGTTACTTTCACCACTCCCGCCAGTTTGCAGTCCGTCAATATCGATTTCAAACGGTATTTTTTCACGGAACTTCCAACACAACCCTTTATTTTGATGGGGATGAGCTTCCCGTGGCTTTGGGTCCGGCAAGCATCCACCTTGATCGATATCAACAGCGGAACTCCGGTCGCGGTTATGTCGAACGACGCGACCATGTCCGGTCTTGGTTTAAACCTCGGGGCGGGGCTGGAAATTTATGTGGGCGATGGTTTTTCCATCCTCGGCGGAGTCGAACAGCGTTGGACCGGCTTCAACCAAACCAACGGAGCGGCTAAGATCGGCAATAACAGTATATATTTTGATGGAAACCCGAAGGATGTGGGAAGTCTGGAAGGCGACGGTCTTAACCTTTATGTGGGTACCACGATCGGTATCCCATAATATTTCCCATAAGACTCAACCAATTAGAGGCATCCGGTTGTTCCTCAATGATGGTTTTCTTTCCCCTGTTTTATCGTAGTTTTCATTCTTGGCTTTTTGATCGCGTTTGGCTCAAGGGGTTAGGAAAATAAAGGAAAAGCCTTCTTTCCGAAGACCTGGCTTATGGTTTTTCAGTTGTTTACGCCATATTCTCAAAATTAGGGTAAAATTATAACCAAGCGGTTCTAGAAGAAACCTTGAGGTGGGATCATGAAAAACGGCCTGCTTTTAACCATCGCCCTATTGGTATTGATCTTTCACTGGGCTTGCAGTGACAACAATAGTTCCCCCTCTAAACCGGTGGGAACTTTGGCGGGGACAAACACTCCCACGCCGGGAGTTGGAACCGTTGTGGGTACCCCGGTCTCTCCCTCCAGTTTTACCCCGACTCCAACCATGTACATCGCAGCGCCTGTGTTTCAAAGTAACGTGGGAACTTCCGCCTCACCGAACACAATGAATAACGCAGGGGGCGTCATTTGCGTAGCTGAAGGCGAAGTCAAAGTTGGCGGGGATGTAACAATGTATGAAAACTTCTCTACTACGGGCGGTCAAATCGCGCTGATCCCTGGAAGTGTTGGAAATGAGATATGCATCGGCGTACCTACTCCACAAGCCACCCCGGCATGGCAGGGAACAACTATCACCTTAGAAATGCCGCTCGGACTTGTACAAGGATACAATGCCATCCTGGATTGTCCGCCGGGGGGGACGCCGACACTTTATGAGCAAAATCCCTTTTGGCCAGGCGACTACGCAAATTATTGTTCCGGCTATGGAGGAAGTCCTTTCAACAACCCCACCGGATTAGCCGCTGATAATTTAGGACATTATTATGTGTCGGATACAGGCAATGGATATGTCGAGGAATTCGGGGGTCCAAGTGGACAAGGTCCTCCCTATAGTCCAGCTTGGTTACATCGTTGGAATGGTTCCTCGAGCGCCAAACCTTTTATAGCCCCTGGTCCTATCGCTTTTGACGCTAATCATTACATTTGGGTAGCGGACAATGGCTATACCCCTGCTGTCATCGAGATTTTCGCCTCGGGAGCCACGACCTTTGGCGCCCCAGCGTTCAACACCAACGGCTATTTCAATACCGTGCCTGGCTGTGTCGCCTACGGGATAGCGATCGATAACACCGTCGGATGCAGTTCAGTGCCGGGGCCTTGCGTTTTTGTCGCCGATGGAAAGAACGATCAGGTCGAGGAATACGACGCTTTAGGAAATTTATTGCGGGAATGGGGCGATCCCCATGGTCCGCATGAGTTCTTCCCTTTTGTTCCCCGTTCCATCGCCTTGGTGGGAAGCCCGATCCAATATATCATTGTCGGAGATTCGGGTAATGACATGCTCCAGCTTTTTGACGGGCCCTGATCGATAAAAAGCTGAGCGCTTGACCATACAAGCAGTGTAAATCAAAAAGCCCCGGGTTGAAAAATCCGGGGCTTTTCCTTTTTTCGACAACCCCGCTTGGTTTTTTAAACACGAATGGCCCAAAAGTTACAGACGTTTTTTACAGACATACATAAAATCCTTAAAATATTATGTTAGGATGAATCTTCGTTTGAAATTTAGATTTATTCCGCAAGGGGTTTTACATGATCCATGCCATTAAGGCCTTCGCTCTTCTGGGCGGCGAATGGGTCCTCTATATCCTGATAGCCCTTTCCATCTGGTGCCTGGCCGTCATTTGGGACCGTTTCTTTCTTTTCCGGGCCAGGGCCAAAGAACAAGAGCTCCTGGGAAACAAGGTGCCAGAGTTATTGGCCAAGGGAAAGATCCAGGAAGCCCAGGAGCTGGTGGAAAACGCCAAATCCCCCGAGGGTGTCATCCTGAAGGCCCTATTGGCGAACCTTCCCCTGGGGAAGGAAGCCCTGGAACAGATATTGGAAAGCAGCAAGATCCAGGAACGAATGATATTGGAAGAGAATCTCCTTATTCTGGGCACGCTCGGTAACAACGCGCCCTTCATCGGTTTATTCGGCACGGTACTGGGGATCATCAAGGCATTCAATGACTTGGCACTGGCCGGTACCTCCGGGCCCGCCGTGGTCATGAGGGGCGTTTCCGAGGCGCTGGTGGCCACGGCCATGGGACTTTTGATCGCCATTCCGGCGGTCGTTTCTTACAATTATTTCCAGGGACAGATCAAACGTTCCTTATTGAACGCCGACCGACTCTGCCGCCTCATCCTGGCTTACGTCCCCCTCTGGAGATAACCCATGCCCCTGATCCACCAGGACCTGGAAGAACCGATCACCCAGATCAACATAGTGCCCATGGTGGATATTACCCTTGTTCTCTTGATCATCTTCATGCTGACCGCCAGTTTCATCTCCACGCCCTCGGTGCCGGTCAATGTGCCTAAATCCTATACGGCCAATCAAACGGCTCCGGCGAGCCAATCACTGGTCCTGACCCCGCAGGGGGAGATTCTTTATCAAAACAAGAAGATAACCAAGGATGAGCTCCAACAGACCCTCCGGGAACAATCAGCGTTGAATCCGGAGATTCGCATCGTTTTATCCGCCGACAAGGACACGACCCATGGCAAGGTAGTCGAGATACTCGACCTGATCCGTCAGGCGGGGGTGGTCAAGATCGCCCTGGGAGTGTCCAACCCATGAGGCCCCGGACGTTCCTTTCCGTTCCCATGAAGCCCTGGTCCCTCTCGGCGGGGATCCACCTTTCATTCTTTGTCGGGCTGTTATTGCTTGGCCGGGCCAGGACCTTTGACCTGACCCTCATCAACCTGGATACCGCCTCACCCCAGACCCAAGCGCTCCAACAGGAGGATGAGGAATGGCAAAAACCCATGACCCATCGGAAGGTTCCGTTGTCCCCAGCCCCTAAACCGACGGTCGTTCCAAATGTCTCCACTGGTTTTCGCTCCATCGCCCAGGTCAGCCAGCTTCCGCACTTCAAGACCGAGATCAAGGCCCAATATCCGGAGGCCGCTAAAAGGGCCAATATCGAGGGAGTGGTCATTTTACAAGTGGACATCGACGCCACTGGTGCTGTTAAAATGGTTCAATTAATCCAGGGCCTGGGTTATGGGTGCGATGAGGCGGCTTTAGCGGCCGTTCAGCAATCCAGTTTTACCCCGGCTTACGCGGGCGACGAGCCCGTACCGGTCAGGATCAGGATCCCTTATCGGTTCAAGTTCGATTATTAGGAAACATCCAATGATTCACCACATAGGCACAGAGACACTGAGAAAAGCTTGCTTGGATATCGACAAAGGAACAACGGCGATTTTTAGAACCGCCCATCAGTCTATTCCCCAAAGGAGAGGACGCTTCATGAAAATGACACTGAAAGGTTTCTTGGGTCTTTTGATACTCCTGGGGGGAACCCTGGCTCCGGCCATGGCGGGACAACAGCTCTTCCTTTCCACCTCGCCCAACAGTAAGTACCGGGTCATCGTGGAACAGGTCATTGACCGCCGGGTGGGGGACCATATCTTCTTTCGTTACCCCATCAGCGTCGTCACCCCCAAGACCCACCGGTCATTCGAGATGAAGGAAGGGTCCACACCCCTCATCCAAGAGACCGACCGGGGAACCTTCCAGATCCATTGGGATTCCATCCATTTCGACTGGGCCAAGGACAGCCAGAAGTTCTTCTGCAATATCGAGGTCATCGAGGGTATCTGGAAGACCTATTTCGTGGATATCTCCGCCCGCAAGGCGATTGACTTGACCCCGGACCTGGAAAAGACGCTGGTCAAGAGGGTCGATTCCCATGATTGGGATTGCCAACAGCCCAAGGTGGAACTGGTCAAGTGGACCAAGCCCTACCTGGCGTTCCTGAAGGTCACCAGCATTTGCGGGGAAGACAGGACCAAAGAGAACAAAAAACTCTTTTATGACATCCACTCCATCCTGTACGACACTAAACAAGAAAAGATCGTTTATGAGTGCTCGAATTGCAAGGACGACAGCTCCTTGAAGAAGTTCGACCGATATTTCCAGTCGACCATGGTGACACCGACGCCCACACCCGAGGAAACCCCTACGGCCCAGTGACAGGTCTTAGAAAATTTATCGTCTAATTCGTGTAAGCCGGGCTTATTATTGAAGTCCGGCTTTCTTTTTTTGATCGAACAGTAGGCGGTTCCCGAATGAGAATATTTTTCTTAAGCCTCATTTTCCTTCAAATGGTTCTGGCTTTTGGATCGGCCCAGGCTTTTACCCTTTCGGGCCGGGTGCTGGAAAAGGGAACCAAAACCCCTTTGTCCGGCGCCAGCCTATTCCTGGAGGCGGTCGGCAATACCACCCAGGCCCTTTCGGACCAGGATGCCCAGACCGAACCCACCCAAGCCGTCACCTTTTCCGCTGAAGCCGACTCCCAGGGACACTACCAGATCCCGGTTCCGGCGGGCCTTTACCGGTTGACCGTGGCGTCCGAAGGTTTCGAAAAAAAGACGATCTCATCCCTGAACATCCAGGGCGACCAGGTCCTGGACCTGTACCTGGAAAAGGAAGGCTTCACCCTGCCGGAGGTGCTGGTCTCCACCGTCAAGGATAAGACCGAGGTCAGCCATGAGGTCATCTCCAAGGAGGAACTGACCTCCGTCCCAGGCACCGCGGGGGACGTGATCCGGGCGCTCCAGACCCTGCCGGGCGTGGCGGTGGCGGGGGACTTCTCGGGACAAATGATCGTGCGCGGCGGGGGACCGGACGACAACCTGTACCTGTTGGACCGCATCCCTATCGCTTTTCCTTTCCACTTCGGGGGGATCATCTCCACCATCGACTCGGACCTTATCAAAACCGTCGATTTTTCCGCCGGCGGTTTCGGACCGCAGTACGGCAACAGTTGGGGCGGCTTGATCGACGTGACCCAGAGGGATCCCCGCTCCGATCGTTGGGGCGGGCGGGTGGAAGTGAATATGCTCCTTTCGGAAGCCTCGGTGGAGGGCCCCATCAGCTCCGACAGTTCGCTGGCCGTGTCGGGCCGGCGCAGTTATCTAGAGATCCTCGGCAACGCGCTGGGGGATTTCACTCTCGTACCTACCTTCAGCGACTACCAGGTGAAATACAGCTGGAACCAGTCCAAGAACATCCATTGGGACTTTGAGGCATTCGGGAGCGATGACCAACTGGCCTATACGGTCCTGCCCACATCCGACCTGGCCCAACACGATCCTGGCTTCGCCGGCACCTTCGAGTTCCACAACGGTTATGACAGCCAGGGCATCAATTACAGGAATATCCTGGGAGACCAGGATACCCTCTGGGAGACTTTCTACCATTACCGTTTCTTCTTCGATACCCAGTTGGGCAACCAGGGCGTTCATATGGACAATTCGGTCGACGATTTCGGGAATACATTCGATTGGCTCCACGACTTCGACCCCGATACCCAATTCCGGGCTGGGGTGGATTACGACCATATCACCACCGGGACAGAGGCCTATTCTCCCGTCCTGCCGGGGGAGGGCCAGCCGAATTTCGACTTAACCACCGCCCCCAAGATCAACGCGCTGGACACGGCCACTTTCAATAACGCGGGTGTATACGCGGACCAGCGGTTCAAGCTTTTCGAGAAGAAGCTGGAATTGTCCATCGGGGCCCGGTGGGACTTCCAAACGAATAATTCCCAATCGGAAATCAGCCCACGGATGTCGGCCGATTATCAACTCTCGGATCGAACGACCCTGAAGGCTTCCGTCGGCTACTATCACCAACTGCTCACCCAGGGCCTCTACCCTTATCTGGACCCGAACCTCGGCAATCCCGCGTTGGAAACTGAGGAGTGCCTTTCCGAGGTGGTGGGTTGGGAACAGAAACTCGACGACGGGCTGTACGCTCGGGTGGAAGCCTACAACAAGGACCTGTCCAACGTGGTGGTCTCCGCGGACTATCCTGTGAATTTCACGAATGAGGGCACCGGATACGCCAGAGGTGTGGAGTTCTTCCTGCGCTGTCCGCCCACGGGGCGTTTTTTCGGCTGGGTTTCCTACGCGCTCAGTACCTCCGTGAGGGACAACGGCCCCAATGAGATCCATGTGTATGACTACGACCAGCCGGATATCGTCACCCTGGTTGCCAATTACAAGGTTAACCCCGGTTGGATCCTGGGGCTCAACTGGCGTTATAACTCGGGTATGCCGGACACTCCCATCGTCAGTTCGACCTATGATCCGGTGAATAAACGCTATCTCCCGGTCTATGGCGCCACCAACTCGGTGCGTTTGCCCGATTACCAGAGACTGGACGTTTCCAGCTCTTTCCTGACGACCTACGACACCTGGCAATGGAGGTTCTATATCCAGGTCATCAATCTTTATAACCACGACAACGTCATCGCTTACGATTACAACAACGCTTACACCCAGCGCAAGGAACTCAGGGAACTTCCGTTACTGCCCTACGTCGGCTTTGAGGTCGTTTATTAAATGAGAAGCCCAACCCTCATGAGCCGGGGCGATTCGGGCCTGCTGGTCATCGACCTGCAGGAGAAGCTGATGCCTGTCATCAATAATAGTGAGAAGGTCTTGGTCCAAACGATCCTCCTGGTGGAAGGCGCCAAGATACTGGGCCTTCCAGTGCTCGCCACAGAACAATATCCCAAGGGTCTGGGGCCGACGGTGTCAGAGCTTAGCCAAAGGATACCTAAACCTTTCGAAAAGTTAACTTTTAGCTGCGCCGCCATGCCCGAGGTGGTGGATTTTTTCCGAAAGAAGAACGTGGGCAAGATATTACTCGCGGGTGTTGAGGCCCATGTGTGCGTTCTTCAGACCGCGTTGGATCTGATGAACGAAGGTTTCAAGGTTTTCATCGCGGTCGACGCGGTCGGAAGCCGCCAGGAACTGGATCGGGAAACAGCCCTGAAGCGAATGCAAAGCGCGGGGGTGGTCCTGACCACCGCCGAGACCGCTTTATTCGAATGGGCCGAGAAGTCGGGAACGCCTGAGTTCAAGCTTGTCAGCAGGCTGGTGGTAAAAGGCGTCCCCAAGTCCGCCCCTTGAAGAGAGCCTTTCTTTTACAAAGCACAATTCCTGGAATAAACTAAGCATATGAAAGAGACCTTTAAGTCCTCCGCTTTTCTAACTTTCCTTTTTTTTACCGTCATTTTTTCTTTTCAAGTCCTGCCTCGTATCCACCGGTATTCCCTGACCTCGGATGAACCCACCGACATCACCAACGGATACTATTTCCTCACCCGAGGAGATGTGGCGACGCCGCATAATCATCCGCCCTTGGCCAGCGCGCTACAGTCGTTGCCTTTATTATTCATGAATTTGAAGACTCAAAGTTCAACGGGCGCTGATTCCCTTATGGCCTCTGGCCTTCGGTTTCAAACCGAAGGCCAGGATGTGAGTGCACCAATACCTGAAGCAGGTATTGGTGATTCAACACACCCACCCATTGGGCTTATGGCCCAAGGGCAACCAAAATCGTCGAGTCTCGGGGCTCGACTTGGGGTCTCGCCCCAGGGGGACGTTCTCGACCGGGGCCATCATTTTCTTTTCGACTGGAATCTCGACAAGTTGGAGTCCATTACTCGATATAGCCGTTTGGTCAGTTGGGTTTTGGGTCTGGTTGTTGGTTTTCTCCTCTTTTGGAACTTCAGAAGGGAATCGGTCTGGCTTTGGTTCGCGCTTTTCCTCTGGTCCTTGGATCCTCTCCTTTCGACCCTTTCAGGTTTAGCCAAGACGGATATCGCCCCCACTCTTTTCTTCTTCTGGTCGGTCCTGGCTTTTCAAAAGGCCCAAAAGTTCATCACACCAGCCATGTCATTGGCCGCTGGCGTTTTAACCGCCATGGCGGTCACCTGTAAGTTCTACGGTCTGGTCCTTATCCCGATCTTCATGGCCCTGGAGTTTTTGAACGAAAGGGAAAGGTTCAAACCCAAGGAAAACTGGAAAACCTTCCCCATCATCCTGAAACGCTGGGGATGGGGGACTTTAGGGTTTTTCTTGTTCGTTTTTTTGATCTACCTGCCAGGGACCCTGTGTCTTCCGGAACATCGGTTCCCATTGGTCTATTTTTTCAGCAAGCTGGGGGAAGATATCGCCTATGCCAGCCACCCCTATCCGGTCTTTTTCCTGGGGTATGCCGGACTCGAAAGCCACTGGTATTATTTACCGGTCGCCTTCGTCCTTAAAGAACCCATCCCGTTCCTATTCCTGTTGGCGCTGGGCCTGGGTTTGGCTGGCCGAGGAAAGATCACTTTTCCCGCCTGGCTATGGGTCCCGCCCCTTTTCTTTGCTCTGGCTATTCTTCCTACCCTCAACTTGGGTGTCCGCTATTTGCTGCCGGCGTTCCCTTTCCTTTTCCTGATAGCGGGGAAAGCGGCGGTATGGATGTGGCAGTCGGTCCAGGGCAAGCATCGAAGAGCCTGTCGGTTGGCTGTCATCGGATTGATGTTGTGGCAGGCCGTCAGTGTCCTGACCCAGATGCCCCGGTCCCTCAGTTATTTCAACGACCTGGTGAGGGATGACCAAAAGATCGCCTTGCTGGGGGACTCGAACTTGGATTGGGGTCAGGATTTGAAGCGTCTGGCTGGAAAGGCCAAGCGGAGGGGTTGGAAAAAAATAAGGATGGCCTACCTGGGGGCGGTCGATCCGGTTGTTTATGGACTGGATTGGGAACCCTGGACCCAACGGGACCTTCAAGGGCCTCAGCCGGGAACGGTTTACGCGGTGAACGCAGGTTTTTATCAACTAGCCCCAGTGTCTTATCCTCCAACCCGCGCCATTGCGGAAGGATGGATCAGCCGGGCTATTCCAAGCGGGAAGGTCGGCGACACTTGGTATTATTTTGAGATACCGGGAGAGCCGGGAAAAGACGTGAAAAGTCATTTCCTGTTATCCGTCCCATTCCAGCAATCCCGGGGCTATCGGACTTTTGGAAGCAATCCCAAAAGTTAACTAAAGGGCCTTTTTGAAAATGTTGTTAAGGGCGAAACGGCCTTCTTTATCCAGGAAAGGCTGTAATAGAAGCCGGTCAACCTGTAGTTCCTCCCGCCCATTGAAAATACCCAGGCCTAATTCCATGCCTTCCTGCCCTTTTTGGGGTTCGGCCCGGTAAGTTCCCAGAAGGCGGTCCCACCAGGTCAGGATAAAACCAAAGTTGCTATTGGTCTCAGTGGGGATCACGGAATGATGTATCCGATGCATATCAGGGGTCACGATGAGCAACCTGAGTGAGTGATCCAGGAGCTGGGGTATTCTCACGTTGGAGTGGCTGAAGATCGAGCCAACATTCAGGATGATCTCAAAAAGGAAGATCCCATAAACAGGAGCGCCCAGGAGGGCGATGGTCGCCCATTTGAACAATAGGGTGATGAGTATCTCGAGCGTATGAAAACGGCCCCCGGTGGTGATATCCACTTCCGGGTCGGTGTGGTGGGTGCGGTGGATCTTCCAGAGCCAGGGAACATTGTGGTAAAGCCGGTGCAGGTAATACGACATATAATCCAGGGCGATGACCGTAAAGACGATGGAAAAGAGCAGGGGAACAGGACACCAATGGAATAATCCGAACTGGTGGACGAAGGCCCAATATCCCGCGGCTAAGGCCGTACCTGGGAAAATGACCCTGAAAATGAGGATGTTCAGCAAGACCAATCCCAGGTTGTTAGGCCATCGGGTCTGCCGGGTGATCTTTTGGGATCTGCGGGAAGCCAGCCATTCCCAAATTCCCATCACGACAAAGACTCCGATGATATAAAAAAACATAATGTTCTTTTCGTGAGAAACAATGTTCATCAAGGCGTTCTCGTCCATCCATCACCCCCGCGTCTTCAGTTGGGTCACACGACAAAGTATATTCCTGTTCCTGAGTTGAATAAAGACGGCCTTTCATGTGGAAAAATGGTATTTAAACCGTCAAAATACAAATATGACCGAACCATCCCAGTCATCCTCCTTCTCTGTCCTCCATCCTCCGCCTCGTCCCTTATTGGTCTACGACGGCGATTGCGGTTTTTGCCGAAAGTGGGCTGGCCGATGGAAGGGAATGACCGGGGATAAAGTCGATTATGAACCTTATCAGAAAGCCGCGGCCTCCTATCCAGAGATACCCATCGGAAATTTCCAAAAAGCTGTTCAGTTGATCGAACCGGATGGGACCGTGACCGGAGGGGCCCAGGCTGTCTTCAAGACACTGGGAAATAACATTTTTTTGGGATGGACAACTGCCGCCTACACCAAAATCCCCGGCTTCGCCTTCATCTCCGAGAAGGTTTACGCTTTTGTGGCTTCCCATCGGGGTTTTTTCTCTTCCGTTGATTCCTGTGGGACGGCTCAGGCCGATGCCCGACCCACCTATCTCATTTCCCGTTTCCTGTTCTTCAAATCCCTGGCCCTGGTCTATCTGGTCACTTTCTTATCCCTTTGGGCGCAGATCGACGGCCTCATCGGCCGGGATGGCATCCTTCCCCTTGACCTATATTTGCGGGACATCCAGGAACAACTCGGCGGTTCCGGTTTTTTCTATCTTCCCACCCTCTTTTGGTTCAATGACAGCAGCCTGTTCCTACACCTGGTTTGCGGGGCGGGGGCAGCATTGTCCATCCTGTTGCTTTTCGATCTCGCACCTTCCCTTTGTCTTTTGGGACTTTGGGGGCTATACCTGTCGCTGGTCACGGCCGGACAGGATTTTCTCGGTTTTCAATGGGATAACCTGGTCCTGGAGGCCGGGTTCCTGGCTTTCCTCGCGGCGCCAATGGAACTCAGGCGTGGAACGACCAAAACAGCGCCCTTTTCCCAAGTCATTCTTTGGTTGTTCCAGTGGCTCCTTTTTCGGGTCATGTTCTGCTCGGGAGTGGTCAAGCTTGTCAGCGGCGACCCGACCTGGAGGGACCTAACGGCCCTTCATTACCATTACCTGACCCAGCCCATGCCCACGCCCTTGGCCTGGTTCATGGACCGGATGCCCATGGCTTTCCATCAAGCCTCCTGTCTTTTCGTATTCTTCGTGGAATTGGTCGTTCCTTTTTTCATCTTCGGCCCGAGGCGAATTAGACCCTGGGCCTTTGGGTTCCTGGTTTCGCTCCAGGTCCTCATCCTCCTGATGGGCAATTATGGTTACTTCAATTATTTCTGCATCGCCCTTTGTCTTTTCGCCCTGGAGGACGAGGCTTGGCCTGGACCCATCAAGAAGTGGTGGAAAGGAGGGAGGTCCTTATTGAAAGGGACGCCGAAGGTCTGGGTGGGATGGATCCCGAGGATATTCCTGGTCCTGGTCCTTTATATGACCGGCCTTCAATTTCTCCAACTCTTTGGAATGCCGCCTCGGCTACCTTCGTCTTTGGCAGTGGTGTATGAGGTGGTAGCGCCATTCCGAACCATCAATGGATACGGACCCTTCGCGGTCATGACCACGGTCAGGGACGAGGTGGTGGTATTGGGGAGCCGAGATGGGAAAAACTGGACACCCTACGATTTTAAGTATCAACCCGGGGACCCGAATGCCTCCCCTGTTTGGGTCGCGCCCTATATGCCTCGACTGGACTGGCAGATGTGGTTCGCTTCGTTGGGAAGTTTACAGGCCAATCCCTGGTTTCCCAAATTCATGGAAAGACTTCTGGAGGGTTCGCCTAGCGTCCTGAAATTGTTGAAAACCGATCCCTTCCCGGAAGGACCCCCAAAATTCGTCAAAGCGGATATTTATGAGTACCATTTCACCACACCTGAAGAAAAAGCCCGAACCGGTCATTGGTGGCGATCGGATTATAAAGGTCCCTATCTCCCTCCTTTGACCCTGGAGGGATTACGTCGTTTTGGTTTCTGAGATTGGAGTAAAATCTAGCCAAATGGTCCGGGAAGTGCTTTATTAAGGGGACCCTCATTTAACGGAGTTCGGAAAAATGGAATGCCCATTATGTCATTTTGAGCAACCCGAAGGCCGCATTGACTGCGAATGTTGCGGCTTGGTCTTTTCCAAGTGGAAGAAAAAAAACGCCCCCGCGCCTCCTGAGCCGACCCAGTCCGATCCGGCCCCGGGGCCGATCACGCCCAAGTCTTCGGCCGAAAGTAAACCAACCCCGGCCCAAGAGCTTCGGCTTTATCAGAGGCTTGGCAAACTGTATTTGCAAAGGGACGAAAATGGGACCTGTTCCTATTACCCTTGGGGAAACGTTTGGAAAGGTTTCAAGGTCGAGGATGAAGAGAGGTTGGCCAAGATCGAGAGGTTGGAAACGATCTTCAGCTGTATCCACTGCCCGGCGGTTTCCATCCTTGGTCTGAACTGCTTATTGTTCCTGAGGTTCTATCCTTCCCAATTCGGGGGCTGGTTTTTAACGCTCATTCTTTATCTGACGGTTTCATACCTGGTGTTCGGGGTCCGCTCCACTCAGATCACCTGGGACCTGCCCTTTTCCCTGGTCAAATTCGACCAAGGACGCTACTTGAAGGGTTTTTTCAAGAGCTTCGATTTTCGGCTGCTCCTGGATCTTGAGGTTTTGGCGCTGCTTTTGGTTTTGTCCTGCGTCTATTTGTTGATCACGGGGAACCTCACCATGTTCTTCATGAACGCCACTCCGATCGTATGGAAAGCCTGGATATGCATTTCGGGCGGATTGCTGACCTTTTCCACCGTTTATTTTTATGTTTTGGATGGTAAATTCGATCTCAAAAAACTCCTTGGAGGGAAATGAATGATCCCGACTTTTGACATGACGCCCAAGAAACTGAAGGCCTACCGGGGGACCAACCCCAAACCCAAGGATTTCGAGCGTTTCTGGGACGCGTCCCTCAAGGAAATGAGGGCGCTGGACCCCAAGATGGAACTGGTGCCGAACCATACCATCCAGGCCCCCTTCGCCGAATGTTACGACATGACCTGGACCGGGGTGGGAGGGTCCAGGGTCCACGCCAAATTGCTCCGCCCCAAGGGCGCGGTCAAACCCCACCCCGCCCTCTGTTTTTTCCACGGTTATTCGGTCTCGTCCGAGGATTGGAATGACAAGTTGGGTTATGTGGCGTCCGGGTTCACCTTCGCGGCCATGGATTGCCGGGGGCAGGGCGGGAGCTCGGAGGATCGGGGGGGAGTGACGGGCACCACCTTGAGGGGCCATATCATCCGGGGTCTGGACGATGAGCCGGAGAAATTATTGTTCCGCCAGATATTCCTGGACGCGGCGCAGATGGCTGGGTTGGTCATGGCCATGCCGGATGTGGATGAAAAAAGAGTGGGAGCCTTCGGCGGAAGCCAGGGCGGGGGATTGACCCTGGCCTGCGCCGCCCTGGAACCCAGGATCCGTCGAGCCGCGCCTGTCTATCCTTTCCTCAGCGACTACCAGAGGGCCTGGGACCTGGGCCTGGCCAAGAACGCATACGAGGAACTGGCCTATTATTTCCGAAGGTTCGATCCTACGCACGAACGGGAGAAAGAGATCTTCACAAAACTGGGGTATATCGATATCCAACACTTGGCGCCCCGGATCAAGGCCGAAGTCCTCATGGCGACCGCCTTGATGGACGAGGTTTGCCCCCCTTCCACCCAGTTCGCTGTCTTCAACAAGATCCGTTCCAAGAAGCGGATGATCCTCTATCCCGACTACCAGCATGAATATCTGCCTGGTTTCGGGGATAAGCTTTATCCGTTCATGATGGGGATTTAGTGTAGGGGTTCTCGAAACCGGCGGGAAGCGGGACCACATTGCTGTCGTCCCAGACCTCGTAGCCATATAGGTCGGTGGCGACGACGTAACCGTGGAATTCACCGCTGGCGCCTGAGAATTTCGGCGAGAGTACGGTCCCGACCTTATTCGTTTTGAAATTCCCGACCCGTTGATTGACGGTAATGGGCATAAGATTCTCCTTTAGAAATGATCTGTTTTGATGGTAACAAAGTCCCCCCGCAATGGGGGATAAAACGAAAGTTGGGCCATTTGTTCCAAAAAAGCTATTGGGAAAGAAAAGCGCTCGAACAAAGAAGGCCTCCGGACCATCTGGTGGTCCGGCACTACGCCTCCTCCAAGATCGCCCAGATCCAAAAAAGCATACCTTTTGGAAAAACCACCCGTCTTCTGGATGTGGGTTGTGGGAATGGTTTTTTTTCCGCACCTTTCTCGGGGATCTGCGAAACGGTCGGGGTGGACTACTCCGCCAAGATGCTCGCTCAAAATCCCATCGAAAATAAAGTCCTGATGGACGCTCAGCACCTTTGCTTCCAGGACCTTTCTTTCGACGTGGTTTTCTGTCACGCCCTTCTTCATCACGTGGAGGATATGGACGGGGTTCTAACGGAGATGCGGCGGGTTTCCCGAAGATATGTGGTGGTGTTGGAGCCCAACCGAGCCAATCCCCTGATGTTCCTCTTTTCGGCGATGGTCCCGGAGGAACGTAAAGCCCTGGATTTTTCCCTTGGCTATTTAAAAGGGAAAATGGAAAAGAACCGATTGAAGGTGATCGCGGCCTTTTCCCACGGGATGACGGTCCCCAATAAGACCCCGGGATTCCTACTACCTCTGATAAAGTTATTGGATTTTAACCAGCCCCTGGGAATGACCAATATCCTCATCGGCCAAAGATAATCCTTCTCGACGATCGAGAAGGGATCCTACGCTTTCCCTTTTTCAAAATTGAGATGGAATCCTTCAAACCGGCAGGCGGAGAGACTCGATCTTGTGCAGTAGGCTTTCCAGGGATAGGTCGGCCATGGATTCGATGCGCAGGTCGGCGTGTTCCAGGTTCAGCTGGATCGTGACACTATTGGGTACGGCCACGCAGAAAATGCCGGCGGCCTGGGCGGCCGTGATACCGTTGGGCGAATCCTCGAAAACCACCGCGTTCTGAGGGTCCACCCCCATGGTCGTGAGGGTCAGGTTATAAAGTTCCGGGTCAGGCTTCACGTTGGTGACATCGTCCGCGGTCCGGATGGAATGGAAGCGGGATGCCAAACCGAGACGGGACAGATGGCCCATCACCCAATCCTGATGGGAACTGGAAGCGACGGCCAAAGCGATCTTGTTCTTGCGGGCATCTTCCAGGTATTCCACAACGCCGGGCCTTGGGGGCAGGACATCGATGAGCTCGAGCATCCTCTTTCGGTGTCTCTCCCGGATCTCTGTTTTATCCACCGGGCGGCCGATTCGGGTTTCCAGATAGGAGAATACATCGAACGCGTTATGGGATGTGCCGATACAAAAGGCCCACTCGGCGAGGGGAAGCTGGGTCCCATAAGATAGGAAGACCTCGGTCCAAGCCTGGAAGATGGCCGTTTCGGTGTCTAGGATGAGTCCGTCAAAATCGAATATGAGCAGTTCCAAATGAAAATCCCAGTTTTAAGTTTGTAGTTCTCAGTTTTGAGTTATACGGTTTTTTCGCTCCAAAGGTTGGGTTACACTATTCCAACCGAAATCAAAGAACAAGGGCCTATTTGTGAAAAAAATGAATGGCAAACCGATCGTTCTGGATGTGGAGAACATCACCTTGGCCTTCGGCGGCTTGGTGGCGGTGGATGATTTTTCCCTGGTCCTTCATGAGGGCGAACTGGCGGGTCTGATCGGGCCCAATGGCGCGGGAAAGACTACAGTATTCAATATCCTTTCCGGCATCTACCGGCCACAGGCGGGAGATATCAGGGCCTTCGGTAAACCCATCCTGGGCCTCAAACCCCACCAGATCACCCATTTGGGTTTGGTGCGTACTTTCCAGAATATCCGTCTTTTCAAGGAATTGACGGTCGAAACCAATATCAAGGTCGCGTTCCATCATACTCAACCCTACGGACTAGGTGCGGCTTTGACCCGGACTGGGCGGTTCATGGAAGCGGAAGCAGGCATCGAATCCCGGACGGACAGGCTCCTGGAAGTCCTGGAGCTCACTCATCGGAAAGGTATCCTGGCAGGCGCCCTTCCTTATGGCGACCAAAAAAAACTAGAGATCGCCCGGGCGTTGGCCACGGGCGCGCGGGTGCTTTTACTGGATGAACCAGCCGCTGGCATGAATCCACAGGAATCCCAGTGGTTGATGCAGGCCATCCAACGCTTACGGAAGGAATTCCAACTTTCGGTTCTTCTGATCGAACATGACATGAAGGTAGTCATGGGGATATGTGAAAGGATCTATGTCATGGATCACGGCGTAAGGATCGCTGAAGGCACTCCCCAAGAGATCCAGGAAGACCCGATTGTCATTGAGGCCTACTTAGGCATGAAGAGGAAGAAATGAACGAACCTCTTTTGGAAATAAAGGATCTGACCGTCTATTACGATTCTATCCAGGCGCTAAGGGAAGTCAGCTTGAAGGTGGATAAAGGGTCGATCGTCTGTTTGATCGGCGCCAACGGAGCGGGTAAATCCACGGTACTTCGCGCCATTTCCGGGATCAAGAGGCCGACCGGGGGGGAGATCCTATTCAACGCCATGTCGATCAGGGAGTTTGAACCCCATCAACTGGTGAGATTAGGGATCGTGCAATGCCCAGAAGGAAGGGGCGTGTTCCCTAATTTAAGCGTGGATGAGAATCTTGAACTGGGCGCATATATCCGCCGGGACCTTGGCCGGATCAAAAAAGACAAGGAACATGTTTTTTCCATTTTCCCCAGGCTTCAAGAACGTCATAAACAATTGGCTGGGACCCTTTCGGGCGGGGAACAACAGATGCTGGCCATCGGCAGGGCCTTGATGGCCAGGCCAAAATTACTTCTTTTGGATGAGCCGTCACTTGGATTGGCCCCCCAAGTCACCGAGTTGATCTTTGAGACCATTGAGCGGATCAACAAGGAAGGAACCACCATCCTTTTGGTCGAACAGAACGCACAATTGGCTTTGGAAGCGTCCCATTACGCCTATGTGCTTGAAACAGGCAGTCTTTTGTTGGAAGGGGACGCGACCCAACTACTTGAAAACCCGAAAGTGAAACAAGCTTATTTGGGAAAAAGGGTATGAATGAGGTTGAGCGGTAAAAATCCACTGGGCCTGTTTCGTGTATGTAAAACAGGGAAATGGGTTGAGTTCTTTCGGTTTTGTTCGTTTTCCCTTAATTTTTTTGATGATATAATTACGCGTTGAGTCAATGGGGCGTCTGTCCACGCCCTCAATACAATCGAAAGCGGTTTTTTGCTTCTCCGTGGCCGATCCAGAACCAAAACCGCTCACCTCAAAAAATTTTCAGGAGACTATTTATGAAACAATTCGTTTGGCTGTTCATCGCGTTTTTGATGTTGCTGCCATCGACCCAGGTTTTCGCCCAGGCTTCAGCGGCCCAGTATCTGGCGGCCGGGAACCAGTTTTACGCTGCCAAGGACTATAACAAGTCCCTTCTCTATTATCAGGCGGCGGCCCAGATGGACCCGCAGAACGCCGCGGCTCAACAGGGCTTGGGAAACTCCTATTATGTCCTGGGGCGAAAACAGGAAGCCTTGGCGGCTTATGAAAAGGCGGTCGCCATCAATCCGAATAACGCCCAGCTTAGCGCCTTTGTCCAGACCTTGCGGGCGCAGGTCGGTTCGGCGCCTCCCGCCGCCGCAACCTCTTTGGGCATGAAAGTAGGGAACACGGCGCCGGCGAAGAATTTCGAATTGGGGGTTCGGGCTGGGGCTGATGTGGGAGCCAGTTCAGGTTACGGTTTGGGTATCGGGGGCGGTGTGAGCGGCTTTTATTTGAGCGATGAGCACCTGTCTTTTGGGGGAATGATCAGTTTTTATTCCTTCAGTTCCTCGGCCAGCGAATCAGGTTACTATGAGACCCAAAGCTACACCTTGGGAACCGAGACGGTCACTTCGAATGTCAGTTTGGGAAGTCTGGAAATCTTGGCCGCCGTGAAGTACAAGTTCGAAGGGAACGGCATCAAACCCTTTTTGCTTGGGGGCGCGGGATTATCAGCCCTTATGTCCAGCTCTTCCGTTTCAGTGAGTTATAATTCTGGCGCTCCTTTACTTTCGGTCCCTTCGACGTCCACTCCTGGTTCAACCTCCATGAACCCTATGATCTCGGTTGGGGCGGGAGGGGAATTCTCCGCCGGCCAGGATATGGGAGTGTTTGTCCAGGGCAGGTATAGCGTGGTATTCGGTAACGGAGGTACGTTCTCCTACGCTCCCCTCGAGGTAGGTGTGAGTTTTAATATGTAATCTCTGAAAAAGTCGGCTTACGCCTTTTTCAGAAAAACATAAAAGTAACCCCACGATTTCCTGTGGAAATCTTTGTCCTCCATTGCGTTTTAACGCAATGGAACCTAGGACAATGCCGATCTCTTTATAAGTATTAAAAGATAATCGGCATGGGGTCGAGACCTCTGATTGTCGCTTTATCCAAGTTTTTCAGAGGTCTCAATATGTAATTTAATGAATCTCAAACCCCGGTTCGTTTAAACGTTCCGGGGTTTTTTATTGCTCGAATCAATCCGTTATCCGGTCCTCAAGACGGGTGATATAATAAAAAAGTCGTTCGGTCGAATAACTTCTTATTTTGAAGGTTCCGGAACATGCGGTATAAAAAAATAATATTCATTTCGTTCTTGTTATTCGGGATGACTGGTTGGGTCTGGGCTCAGAACGATCATTATCCTGAATTCATGGAAATGGCCAATAAGGCCTACGCCGATAAAAAAATTGACCTGGCCCTGACCTATTACCAAGCGGCCGCTGACGATAACGAGGACTATTGGCCGGCCTATCAAGGCCTGGGAAGTTGTTATTACTTGAAGGGAAAGAAAAAAGAGGCGTTGAAGGCCTTTGAGAAAGCCCTTTCGCTGAATCCAGACAATCCACAGATCTCGCGATTCGTTCAAGCTTTGCGAAAATTGCTGGGTTTGGCCCCTTTACCAACACCGACGCCCACACCCATACCTGTCATGCCGACGGTAGTCCCGGTTACCCAATAGTATCCAAACCGCATAAGCGCAAGAAACGAAATGTTTTTCCACCCCATTCGAACGGTCTAAGCCATAATTGAATCCCATGAAAAAGACTCGATTGTTTTGGTCATTCCTGCCGATCTTTTTGGCTATGGCTTTAACAGCCTGGGCCGAACCTCATTACCCCCAATATATGCTTCTGGCCAACCAAGCCTTTGAGGAGAAGGATTACGACGAGGCCGTGACCCAATACCAGAAAGCTCTGGCTGATCGGCCTGATTTTTGGCCGGCCTATCAAGGCATTGGTAATTGTTATTTACGAAAGGATAAATCCCAACTGGCACTGGATGCCTACGAGAAAGCCTTGAGCCTGGACCCGGACAGCGCCATCCTTAAGAAGAAGGTCAAGAATCTTCGGGATAAACTTTATCCTGCTACTCCCACCCCGGTCCCGACTCCCAAGCCCAACCTGGGACACCGATTCCTGGGATTGGGCCTGGGGGCCGACATCCCGGCCCAGGGTTTGAGCGGTCATTATGGAGTGGGATCGGGCATGGAGTTTTTCGTGGGTTATACGGAGGACGACCGTTGGGGACTCCTGATCACGGCTTCGGCCTATTCTTTTTCCTCCAGCCAGACGAACGATCCCGCGGACGGCCTAGAGATAGTACCAGCCATCAAATATCGGTTCGATATGAATGGGATCAAGCCCTATATCACCGAGGGTGTGGGTTTGAACATCAACTTGTCCAATTCGAACAATGTGTTTTCGACCACGTTCACATCCCAATCCCAATACCTTTTGCAAAGCGGTTTGGGGGTGGAGATACCAGCCGCGCCGAAAGCCAGGCTCTTTATCGAGGTTAAATATAATTATGTCTTCTCGCCGTCCGTTCTGGTATTCGTTCCCTTGAACGCGGGCATGGTCTTCGATCTTCCCTGACGCCCTTGCTTTGACCCCTTCTCCCCTTTAAGATGACCCTTCATTTTCAATCTTGGGGAGTGGTCCTTGTCCTTCACGCAGAATAAGATCTTCAGGTTCCTGGCCTCCATCCAGTTGGCGGCTCCCATGATCCTGTTTCTGGCACTGATGCTGGCGACCGGAACGGTAGTGGAATCGATCTATTCCACCGCGGTGGCCAAACGATTCGTTTATGGCACCTGGTGGTTCGCCGGCTTCTTGCTGGTCCTGGGGGTCAATGTCCTTTGCTCCGCTCTCTCCCGATACCCCTGGAAAAAATATCAAACCGGTTTCGTCATCACCCACCTGGGAATCCTCATCGTCCTGGCAGGCGCCTTAGTGACCCAACAGTTAGGAACGGATGGGCAGATCGCCCTGGGCGAAGGGGAACAAGGGAGCACCTACCAAGAGGATAAGCCCACCCTTTATTATCAGATCGCAGATGGCCCGGTTGGACAGGCGCCGGCCGCCTTTACCTTTCGCCCGCCGAATCCCGACCGTCCGCTTATGATCAACCTGTCCGATGGCGGAGTCCTGATGGTGGATCAGTTCTTGCTGAACGCGCAAAAGAGGGTCGAGGCTCGAACGCCCGATAAAGGGGAGGCGGGTGTTCCCGCAATTCACCTGGCGTTGGATAGTTCCTTTGTCCATGAAAACCAATGGTTGTTCTTGGGCGACCCGGACCGAAGTCATCTGGACCTGGGCCCGGCCTCCGTTTTCTTTGAGAAGGAATCAGATTGGAAGAAAAGGACTAAAACCGGGGATAAAGAAGTGGGAATGAACGCCCTGGCGGTCTTGGTTTGTCCTGATGGAAGCCTGAAATACCAGACCCGCCATCGGGGTGAGTTCGGCCCGTTGGAGGCCATGCAAGTGGGAAAGGATTATCCCACCCAATGGATGGACATGATGGTCAAGGTACAGGAACGGCTGTCAACTGCCGTGCCGATGGAATCCTTCGATCCTGAACCACTCCCCAATCAAAAGGACCCGGAACCGGCGATCCATTACGAAGTCATCCATTTCCCGGATAAAAAAGAGGGCTGGCTCGGTTACCAGGCGCAGGCCAACGTCCCTTTAGCCGCCACGACCATCTCCCTGGCTTACGGCCCAAAGCAGGGGACTTTGCCCTTTTCCCTCCAACTGCGAAAATTCCATCTTGGTTATGATCCCGGGACCGAAAAGCCAGCTTCTTATGCCAGTGATATTTATTACATCGATCCCGAGAAAGGGGTCCAGGTTCCCGCCGAGATCCATATGAACCATCCCCTTCATTTCAAGGGATACACTGTTTTCCAGGCCAGTTATTCGACCGATAACTCCGGGAAATTCATCTCGGTCTTCTCCGTGGGGAGGGACCCGGGCATCTGGTTGAAGTACGGAGGGGCTTTAGTGCTCGTTTTCGGGATCATTCTCATGTTCTGGTTCAAGAATCCAGCCTGGAAAAAGAGGGAGAATCATGCCTAAAACATTTTTCGCCACAGAGTCACAGAGGGACAGGGCGTCAGGAATAAGAAAACTTTTATTTGGGTTGTATTTCTTTATCCTCGTGCCAGGGTTGGCCTTGCCCGTAAGAGCGGATGGGTTGGATTTCAAGACACTATCCCTCATCCCCGTTCAAGAAGGGGGAAGGATCAAGCCTCTGGATACCCTGGCAAGGGAGAGTATCCGTTCCATCACGGGTCGAGAAGGTTTTGAAGGCCGAGTCCCCATGGATCTTTTGATGGACTGGGTCACCCACCCGGAGGACTGGGACAAGCAACCGGTCATCCTGGTCGAGAATCTCGACTTGCGATCCCTATTAAGCGTTCCCCAGGACCAAAAAAGGGTCGCCCCTTCCTTTCTTATCCATAACGATGGATTCATCGCTTTTGCCAAGTCAAGTTTCGGGAAACAACAAAAGAAGATGACCTTGAATCCGATGGAAAAAGAGAGCCTGACGGTATTCGGGCGGCTCCAGCGCTACGAGGATATCCAATCGGGAGAGATATTGGCGATCATCCCTCTTCCCAATCCCGCCACCCAGAAATGGGCGTCATTGGGTGAACTACAAGACGCTTATAAACGGGATGCCGCCCATATGCCCGCCCCTTTGAAGACTGTCCTGGTATCTTTCGCGGGGGTCCTGAAGGCTTACAACGCGAAGGACCCTTCCGACTTTAACGCGGAATGTCAGAACCTCTCCCAGATGCTAGCTCAGATCGGCGGAAAGGACGAACCCGACCTTTCAAGGCTCTCGCTGGAAGTGCAGTTCAACGCGTTGAAACCTTTTCAGATCGCTTGGATACTTCATCTCGTAGCTTTTTTATTGATGGGAATTTCCCTCCTGACGGGTATTCGTTGGCTTTTCCGGGCCGGTTTCCCAGTGTTCATCCTGGGGATACTCATGAGCGGATATGGTTTCGTACTTCGATGCGTGATCGCGGGAAGACCACCTGTCTCCAATATGTATGAGTCCCTTATTTGGGTGACCTTCGGCATGACGGTCTTTGCCCTTATTTTCGAGCTTATTTTCAAGAACCGGCAATTCGCGATATGCGGATCGGTGTTGGCGGTCGTTGGATTCGTCCTGGCGGACAACATTCCGACCGTATTGGATTCTTCCATCCAGCCCCTTGAGCCTGTCCTCAGGAGCAACTTCTGGCTGACCATCCATGTGCTGACCATCACCTTGAGTTACGCCGCTTTCCTGTTATCCCTGGGAATCGGACACGTCTGTCTTTGGACCCTTTACAAGCATGGAGAGGACCGGGAAAGGTTGACCCGCCAAACCAGACTTCTTTACCGAGTGGTACAGGTCGGGGTCGTTCTTTTGGCGGCGGGAACCATACTGGGGGGGGTTTGGGCCAATTATTCCTGGGGACGTTTTTGGGGTTGGGACCCGAAGGAGACCTGGGCGCTCATCGCTTTGCTGGGTTATATCGCGATCCTGCACGGCCGATTGTCCGGCTGGCTTAAGGAAGCAGGATTCATCATTGGGGTGGTTTTGGCCTTTCTGGGCGTGTTGATGGCTTGGTACGGGGTCAACTTCATTCTGGGAGTGGGTCTGCATAGCTACGGATTTTCCAAGGGCGGGCTGCCCTATGTCATCACGTTCGTCGCGATGGAACTGATCTTGGTCGCTCTGGTTGGATTGAAAGTCCGTGGGTCCGGCCCAAACTAGGATAAACTTCCCGCCAACGGACATTTATTAACAATTATAGTTTTTATTCCTTCCGGATAAATCGTTAGAATTCATCCTGTATCACTACTCGCGAAAAACCCATCCACTGTCGAGTAAAGGGACCCATGAAAGCTTTGATATTCAACGGGGCTTTTGAAGGACAAACCAATCTTGATCAGGCGGGCGACCTGCTGGTCGAGGAGTTCAAACGTCTTAAGTGGGAGCCGGTCCTGGTCCGCCTCAGGGACATGAATATCCGGGAATGTGTCGGCTGCTTCAACTGTTGGGTAAAAACCCCCGGTCTTTGCTCTACGGCGGATGACGCGAAAGAACTGAACCGCCATCTATCCCAATCCGATCTTTTCGCCCTTATCACCCCGATCCGTTTCGGCGGATACGGCTCCATCCTGAAAAAAGCCATGGAAAGAACGGTCCTTCCCAATCTCCTCCCGTTCATGGAATTCCATCACGGCGAGACCCATCATCCGACCCGTAATGGGAAAGGGATCAAGCTTTTAGGCATCGGAGGTCTTCGGGCCGCCGACCCTTTGTCCGAGCAGATCTTCGAAGAGATATTGCGTCGGAATACCTTGAACCTTCACGGGCCGATCCATCGTTCCACGGTGCTTTATGAAGACTTGACGGTCCAACAGCTGAAGGCCAGGATCCGCGATCTGGTCGTGAGAGCGGGGGTGAATTGATGGGGAACGAAAAAAAAGTCCTTGTCTTGGTCGGAAGTCCCAAGGGTAAGTTAAGCGCCTCAAATACCTTGGGGACTTTTTTGACGGAAAATTTGGGTGAAAAGTTCATCCAGGCCCAACTTCAGTATTTGACGCTGGCGAGAAATTCGGGAGAGTCGTTCGAAAGACTAATGGTCGCGATGGGAGAGGCCGATGTTCTGGTCTTGGTTTTCCCTTTATACGCCGATCAATTGCCCTTCGGTGTGGTCGAAACGCTTGAGCGTTATTCGGCGTTCAGGGAAGGACATAAACTTCCCAAGGATCAATCGTTGATGGCATTGGTGAACTGCGGATTCCCGGAAGCGACCCAAAATGACGCCGCCCTTTCTGTCGTGAAACGATTCGCCGAACTTCATCATCTCCAATGGCTGGGTGGTCTTTCCTTGGGAGGGGGAGGGATCGTCGATTCGGAAAAGCCGCTGCAATCCCAAGGGGGGAAAGTCCACCGGATCATGCGCGTCCTTGAAATGGCGGCTACGGCGATTTCCAAGGGACTTATGCTTCCTGAGGAAGCCAAAAGGGATATCCGTCGCCAAGTCCTGCCGTCCTGGCTTTATCGATTACTCGGCAATTGGGGTTTTCGAAAAGCGGCCAAGGAATCCGGGATTTCCCGTCAGCAGGTATGCGCCAAGCCTTTTATCAACCAACCCTCTTAGTCTTCGCTTCCGTAAACCAATCCCCAGGTATGTAATGAATAATGGCCAGTCCATTCAGACCGTAAAGATTCAGTAAAGAATTCGTTGTATTTTTGTCCCTCTTTTTAAAATGAACTGACGGTATGAACGGTTGATTTTCCTGAAAAAAGGGGTTTCATCAAGGTTAAAGGAGTAAAATAAGCTCATAGACCTCTTCTTAAAAAGCTTACCGAAGGAGGTTAGGACCATGTTCGATTTCAAACGTCATACCAGCCAAATCCCAGCCAATCAACAATCCTATTCGGTATCAGGGCCAACGTTAAAGAAAGCTTTCGTCCTTCAACAAAAAGGGGACGCCCAATTCCTGGCCAGCTGTTATCCCGAAGCCGAGAAATTTTACAAAAAATCCTTAGCCATTTATCGAAAGTCCGGGATCGGGATGGATATCGGTCATACTTTGTTGCGCATTGGCCGGACCGAAGAGATCAAGGGAGAATATGAGAACGCCAGGGCCGCTTACCTGGAAAGCCTGGAATTGTTCCAGGGGTTGAGCGACCTGCAGGCGATTGCCCGCTGCAAAGCCCATCTGGGTAGTCTGGGATGGGCAACAGGAGACTACGCCCAGGCGATCATCCTTTTGGAGGAGGCCAGGAGTTTGTACCGGGTCGCTGAAGACGTTCCCGGCGAGGCGTGGGTCCATGACTTGATGGGAAATATCCGATTGGCCATGAGGGAACACGACGAAGCGGAGAGGTGTTATTGGACCGCTTACTCTATGGTGGAAAAACTCGGATTGAACCTTGAGAATGTCGCGTGGAATCACTATCACTTGGGCGCGGTCGCCCTTTATCGAGAACAGACGGAAGAAGCAAAAAAAAGATTCCAAGAGGCTTGGGACTGCTTTGGGCGTTTGAAGGACGACCTGGGACTGGTAGCCGTCCTGACCAACTTAGGAGAGATCGCGTGCGCTGAAAAAGATTTTCTGTCGGCGGGAAAACATTTTCGGGAAGCCGTTCAACGGGTCATCCTCACGGGATGCAAACCTTTGTTGGCGGATACATTGATCGGTGTGGCCCAGCTATTGAAAGCCACCGGGGAGGAGCGCAAGGCCATCGGGATATTGATGGTCGCCCTTTCCCATCCTACCTGCCGGCAGCAGACCAAGGACCGCATGGTAACGTTGGTCATGGCGTTGGAATCCCGTTTTTCCCAGGCGGAGGTGGAGGATGGTTTCCTGTGGGCCAAGGATTTCAGCCTGGAGGATATGGCTTCGGCCTGGGTATCTTCTTCCCAGAAACAGGAGCCTTCCCGGAAACGAACAGGCAAAAAACCCAAGCCTAAAGATTGATCATTTATTCCACATAATGGGAAGACGAACTTTTTAGCTGTTCCTTACCTCATCACGTTCATCAGACCCAATTTTTTGTAATCCTCCGGTGGATCGAAAGTCCCCTGTGCGATCTCCTGTTGACGGATGCTGATGACTTTGTAATGGCAAGAGGGTCGATCATGGATATAAAGGTTCGATTGAATCGGAAGATCCTCTTCTAAAAGACCCTGTTGGAATGCGTCGGCATCCACCCCCATCTGAGCAAGGAAGTCCCCGGATAGATCGAACATCAGGTGGATCAGGCTCCGATAGGTATGGTAATCCTCATCGTCGATCCCCGCTTTTTGCGGGGTCGTGACCCATACTTCCCGGTTTTTAACGCCATCTATATCAGTTACATATTCATCGCAGGGGAATCCATCCGTGCTTAAATCCTTGGCTATCCGTTGGGGATTGCCGTTGAAAAAAGCCCGCGCGTTGTCCCGAATGAACTGGAAAGCGCGTTTCGAAGCTTCGGACGAGGTCTCCATCTGTTTTTCGATCCGACCGGCGGTGATGGCCGCGACCAATTTAAGGCCCATTTGGTCGGTCGAGGAAATTGGGATGAAAGTCTTGCGCAGATGGTCCGCGATGACCAAAAAGGAACTGTCCCGATCATATAGGACGGACCCCAGGGCTTCGGGGCCCTTAAAATCCAATCTTAACTTGTCATGGGAAACGGACACCTTCAGGTCGATCCAACCATCCTTATACGCGCCGCAATGAATATGGGCTTTCAATACGGTCCCAGCCCACCCCTGGGTCGAAAAGCCGACCGCCAGGGACAAAAAGATAAATTTTTTCATGTATTGGATCTTATTCGAAACCGTAGAGTCCTCCGAATTTTTTCCCCAAATAGTCCAGGAAAAAGCCACTGTTGGGCTCCTGCCCTGTGATGACCTGGCAGAGGGCATGGGCCCTGTATTTCTGACCCTGGGAATGGATCTTCTCATTCAGCCATTTTCGCAAGAGTTTGAAGTCTCCCTTCGAGAAATTATCTTTGAAAGGCCCGACTTCCTTTTCGGCGGCCGCGAAGAATTGAGCCGAATAAAGATTTCCCAGCGTATAGGTGGGGAAATACCCGAAACTTCCATGGCTCCAATGGACATCCTGAAGACATCCCGCCGCGTCGCTGGGAGGGGTCAATCCCAGGTATTTTTTCATGGACTCGTTCCAAGCGGCCGGTACGTCGGATGTATTCAATGTTCCCCCGATCATGGCCACCTCGATGTCATAACGCAGGCAGATATGGAGGTTATACGTGACCTCATCCGATTCGGTCCGGATGAAGGAAGGCGCAGAATGATTGATGGCAAAATGGAAATCCTTCAAGGGGACATCGTCAAATGTTCCGGGGAATGTTTTTTTCAGCTCCGGGTAGAAAAACTCCCAAAAGGCCAAGCTTCGGCCCACCAGGTTTTCCCAAAGACGGGATTGGGACTCATGGATACCGAGCGAGACCGCCGAGGCGCGGGGAGTGCCGTAATGTTCGCTGGAAGGAAGATTTTGATCGTAGATCCCGTGGCCCGCCTCATGCAGGGTGCTGAAGAAGGCGTTCTCGAAATTTTCTTCCTCGAAGCGGGTGGTGATGCGCGTATCCCAGGGACCTAGGCCGGTGGTGAAAGGATGGGCCGAGACGTCAATGCGTCCTTTGGCAAAGTCAAACCCTATCGCTTCGGCCATCCGGTTACAAAACTCCCGCTGGGCGGGAATAGGGCACTTGCGTTTCAGGATGGACAGGTTCGGTTGACGTTTGGAGGAGGTGATCTTGGACACCAATAAGGATAAGTTCTCTTTTAACGGTGGGAATAATTTATTCAAAAGAGCGGTGGTCAGCCCTGGTTCGTAATCCTCTAACAGGGCGTCATAAGGATGGTCCTGGTAGCCGTAGCATTTGGCCTGTTCTTGGCACAAAGGGATGATCTTGTCCAGCCAGGGTTGAAAACGGGAAAATCGGTCCTCCTGCCGGGCCTTCACCCACTCGACCTGGGCTTGGGAAGTGACCAAGGTCATTTCCTCCACCAGCTTTTGGGGAAGTTTGGTGGAGCGGTCGTAGGAACGGCGCCATTCCCGTAGATTGACCGCGGTATCGGATAGGGGATCGGAAGTCAAACTCTTCGAGGATTCGGCTTGGGCGATCCACTCGCCGACCTGGGGATCGGTGAACTTGTGGTGGCACATGCCGGCCAATAGGGACAACTGTTCCGCCCGATAAGGCGCGTTGGCGGGAGGCATATAGACTTCCTGGTCCCATCCCAGGATCCCAGCGGTGTTGCCAAGGACCGCGATCTCCTTCATGCGTTGTATCAAATCTCCATAGGCTCGCTCGGGCGTCATGGTCTCTCCTTGATAGGATGAAAGGTCCAAAGTCAACGACAAGAAAAACGTCCCCGTTATTCCGGCTACCGATAGTTGACCGTGAACGGTTTTTTTACAGGTCTTCGCTTAAGCCGACCAGGATAGGAACGTCTTCTTGGGTGATATTCTTATAAATGAGGAAATAATAACGGCTTTCAATGAAGGCGTGTTCGCCAGGACGCAGGTCAAACTGGAACCCGATCCCACCTAAAGCCGCGAAGGAAGATGTGCTGTATCCGGAAGGGCTAGCGAATTGGAAATCAAACCCCGGCCCCAACAGGAAATAGGGATCCACCCCTCCAGGAAAGGACATCCACCGCAGTTCGGGGGAAACCCGCAGGTCGGCAACCGACAAACCGTTGCCGGTGAAGAAGGTCGGGATGACGGATAGTTGGAGGGAAAATGTAGGGGACAGGTGACATCCGGAGAATAAATTCGCTGTTCCGCCAATTGGGAAATCCGGGTTCCAATCCTGCGCCGGGATATCGACACCCAATCCGGTACCCAAATACCAGGGGGATGGGGAAGAACCGGTGTTTGATGAATCGTCATTATCGGCCGCCGCGATTGGGGCCAAACCCATCAAGAGGCTCAAGAGTCCGATGGCAAGAAGGAATGTTTTTTTCATATTAATGTTCCTTTCGGTTCAAAACGTTTGATGGAAAGAATTATACCCAGGGTCCAGCGGACAAAGCTTAATTTTTGAACAGCTCCCGGATGTATTGAACATCCTTTGTATCCAGCGGTTTATCCTGGCCCGCCAGATTAATGCTCACTTGGTTCAAGTTCCGGAAGCCGGGGATGACGCAGGCTACGACCGGGTTAGCCAAGAGATATTGCAAGGCCACCCTGGCCAGGTCCGTCACATCCCCTCCGAACCGCTCTTTCAGTTTCTCGATCTTCGGCTGAACTTCCAATAAAAAATCCGTGGTGAACCGTTTGTCGCCCTTGCGGTGGTCGCCCTCCTCGAACTTGGGCGGATTCTTGGGATCGAATTTTCCCAGGAGAACGCCCTGATTCAAGGGAGAAAAGGCCACAAAGCTTATTTTTTTCTCGTCCATCAGCTTCCGAACGGGCGAACCTTCCTGGATGAATTGTTCGTCCATGATGTGAGCCCAGCTTTGAAGCACATCGGGCTTCACTTTTGGGACCAGTTTCATGAAATCAGAACTGGAGTAAGCGGATTGGCCGATCAGTCGTATCTTGCCTTCGTTTTTTAATTGACGCATGACCGTCACGGCATCATCCAAATATTGGTCTTGGGGTCCGAAATCCCCATGATGAAAGTAATAAAGGTCGATAACATCCCTTTTAAGGTTGATCAAGGACTGTTCACATTGATGACGGATATGGGCGGGTTCGTAGGAATGAGCGGCTGTTCCGGGGAACCATCCAACCTTGGTGGCGATGATGACCTTTTTCGTCCGGTCTCCCAGGACCCAGGCAAGCATCTGTTCGGCCCGGCCGTTGCCATAGACGTCGGCGTTGTCGAAATGATTGACTCCCTGGTCCAAAGCGTGATCGACCGCCCGCTTGATCTCACCCTCATCCACGTTGGCCCAGCCGTTGGGGGAGCCGTTCACCCAGTTCAACCCACCCATGGTCCAACAACCCAAGCTGATCTCGGAAACTTGGATGTTCGTACTGCCCAAGGAACGGTAACGCATAACGCCTCCTGAATGGATATTCGATGATCTAATTTAAGCCGAACGCCCGATCAGCGGGGACCGCAAGCTTTCCTGAGGCGGTCATTGATGGCCCGACCCAAACCTTCCTCCGGTACCGCTTCGCAGAGGATCAAGTCCAATCCCTCGTTATCCAAACGGCGGAGGGCGGCGAAAAGATTGGCGGCCGCTACCCTTAAATCGCCCTGGGTCGAAAGAACTTCAATGGCTTGGATCGGCACGGAAGTATTATTTTGGCGGAAAGCCAGGAAACCGATCTTAAGTCCCGATTGAAAGCGGGTCCGTTGGTCGAAAAATGAAATGGGCGTCTTGGGAGAATAGTGTTGGGTCAACAGGCCTGGCGCCAGGGGCTTATCTTCCGTTCCGATATGAAGATCGACCTTTCCGATCACCGATTCGATCTCTTCCAAGGAAATACCTCCCGGCCGAAGCATTACTGGACCGGAGGTCATCCACGCGACCACGGTCGACTCGACCCCGACCCGACAGGGACCTCCATCCAAGATCATCTCGACCTTATTCCCGAAAGTTTGGCGGACATGGTCGGCGTTCGTGGGACTAACCTGGCCGAACAGATTCGCACTGGGAGCCGCGATGGGACGACCGCTTTCTCGAATAAGTTCCTGGGCCAAAGGGTGGTCCGGGACTCGCAACGCTACCGTAGGAAGAGCGGAGGTCACCAGGTCAGGGACCTGGGATGATTTGGGAAGCACCAGGGTCAGGGGACCAGGCCAGAAAAGTTCGGCGAGTTTCAAGGCTTCTTTGGGAAAGGAAGTCACCAAAATTTCGGCCTGTCTTAGGTCGGCGACATGGACGATGAGAGGGTCGAATTGGGGCCGATTCTTGACCTCGAAGATTTTGGCCACCGCCATGGGGTTCAGCGCGTCCGCGCCAAGCCCATAAACCGTCTCGGTAGGAAAGGCGACCAATCCGCCTTCCTGGATAATCCGCGCCGCTTTTTGGATGTCTTTCATAAGAGCCCTTTACGATACGATCTAAAATATCCCATGACCGCTCAACCGGTATTCTTCAACCCCGCGGCGATCCCATTGATGGTCATCAGGATAGCGTCCTGTAGGGCGTTATCGGGTTCATCCGTGAGGGCCCGCATCCTTTGGATCAATTCCAATTGGATGAAACTCAAGGGATCGATGTAAGGATTGCGGAGTTTGATGGATTGGTTCAATTGGGGTTCTTTTTCCAGCATTTCCTTGACCTTGGCGATATGGGAGATGGCCATGAAAGTCTCGCAATATTCGTGCTCGATCCTGCCGAAAATATCCTTCCGTAATTCCGAGTCGGGGCACAATTGGGCGTACCTTCTGGCGATGTCCATATCCGCTTTGGAAAGGATCATCTGGGCGTTGTCCAAAAGCTGTTGGAAGAAGGGCCATTGTTCGTACATTTCCTGGAGCAGGGGTAGGCCATCCGGATCCGTTTTCAAGTATTCCTGAATGGCGCTTCCCAGGCCGTACCAGCCCGGGAGGGTATTGCGTGACTGCATCCAACTGAAGACCCAGGGAATGGCCCTGAGGTCCTCGATCTTTTGACTGACCGTTCGGCTGGCCGGCCGGCTCGCGATGCGGTGTTGACTGATCTCGTTGATGGGAGTGGCGGTCCGGAAATATTCCAGGAATCTGGGGTGGTCATAAACCAGGGCCCGGTAAGCTTTGAAGGAATGTTCAGATAATTTTTCCATGACCTGTTCCCAATTTTTCTTGGGGACCATCTCTTTCGGGGGAAAGGAACCCCTGAGGACCGCGTTCAATATCTGTTCCAGATGATACCGGGCGGCCACGGGCTCTCCGTAATGGTCGCTGATGACCTCTCCTTGCTCGGTGATTTTCAAGAGCCCGCGGATGGTCCGGGGCGGCTGGGCGAGGATGGCCCGGCCCGCTGGCCCGCCGCCCCGTCCGATGGAACCTCCCCGACCGTGGAAGAGTTTGAGGGTGACATGATGCTGGTCCGCCACTCGGGCCAGGTCCATCTGGGCTCGGTAGAGGGACCAATTGGCCGCCAGATAGCCGCTTTCCTTGTTGGAGTCGCTGTACCCCAGCATGATCTGCTGGCGGTCGCCGCGCCAAACCAAGTGTTTTCGATAGACATCCATCCGAAACAAACGGTCCATGAAGGGGCCCGCGTTCTTCAGGTCCTGCCGAGTCTCAAAAAGGGGCACGACGTTCAACCGGCTCAATGATGCGGGCTCGATCAGGCCGGCCTCGTGGGCCAAGAGCATGACCGAAAGAACATCACTGATGTTCTTGGTCATGGAGATGATATAGGTCTGCAAAGCATCCGGATCCAGGTCTTCCAGGACCCGAGCGATCATCCGAAAGGTCTCCAGGGTCTCGGTGGTTTCGGGTGAAAAGGAAGCCCTTTCCGGGACAAGGGGCCGGGCGGTGGAAAGTTCAGTCATCAAGAGCGATTGTTTCAGGTCCTCTGGCATTCGAAGATAATCATCGGCCAGGCCGATCTTAGCGAAGATCTCGGCCAGGGCCGAGGAATGACGGGCGCTATGCTGGCGGATATCCATCGCGGCCATTTGGAAACCGAATACTTCTACCCGCCGACGGACATCCTCCAAGAATCCATCGGCTAGAACCGCGCCCTTGTTCGCCTTGAGACTATCGGCCATAAGGTTTAGGTCCGCGAGGAATTCCACCGCCGAGGCGTAATAGGAGCCGGCAGGCGGATGATGGATACCCTGCTTCCATTGATCCTTGAATTGGGTGGCATAGTCCTTGGTTTGGCGGAGTTTCTCATAGATGAAACTGCATTTTTGACGATAGGGCTCGTGAGGCGTCCTCTCCTTCAGCCGTTGGGCCAATCGGGGAAAACATTCTGCGTCCTTGGTCAAAGACCTGGCAAGGTCACCGCTGATGGGTATCCACCGGTCCGATGAGCTCAACCGGTCGCTTAACATCTCGATCGATCGGCAGTAATGATCCAAGGCCACTTGACGCAATAGACATAGGGCCTCGACGGTGACCGCGGGCGTGACGGATGGGTTGCCATCCCTATCCCCCCCGATCCAGGTGCCGAAGTTCAACACGGGGCGGAAAGTCCAGGATGTCTTGGGATACTCTTCTTTGAGGGACCGTTCCAGGTCCCGGTATAGCGTTGGAATGACATTGAGAAGGGTTTCTTCATAGTAATAAAGATGCCCCCGCACCTCGTCCAGGACCTCCGGTTTGGTCTGTCGGATCTCGTCGGTCTGCCAGAGAGCCACCAATTCCTCCCGAAGATGCCGCAAGTACCCATCGGCCTCTTCCTTCAGCAACTTTTCCTGACCTAGATGATTGGCTACTTTCCCGATGCGGTGGAGTTTCTCAAGGGTTGTCGGACGTTTGGATTCGGTGGGATGGGCGGTAAAGACCATCTTGACCGAGGCCTGGTCCAAAAGGGACTGGAGTTTTTTGGCCGGGACGCCTTGCTCCCGAAGGATCCGTATGGCCGAAGGGAGGGAGCCTTCCCTCTTTATTTCAGGGTCCTTCAGAATGGTTTCCCGAACTTGGGCCAATAGATCGAGCTTTTCCGCCAGGTTGATGAGCCCGAAATAATGGGTGAAAGCTTTGGTGAGAAGGTTCAACTGCTCCAAGGAAAGGCGGGAGATGATCAGGGCCAGTTCCTCAGCGATCCGGGCCTCGGGTTTGGTCCGAAGTTCCTTGCAGAGCGAGCGGATCTTTTCGACCAGTGAAAGGGCTTCCGTCCCCTCTTGGTCGGAAATGACCTGTCCGAGGTTGCTGGCCAAGAAACGGACCATGTGGGAAATCCCGAAGTCCTGGCCAGAAACGGATATTCCCCCCGATTTAGAATGATAACTGACCTCGTCCTGGAACATCACGCTCCCCTTTGTGGATGATCGTTTTTAATGGCCGCCAGTCCTTGAAAGGCAGGCTTATTTAAGACAATTTTTCTTTCAAAATCTTAGAGGCTTGTTCGGCCCGAAAACGACGGAGTTTGACTTTCAGGTCGGGTCTTTTATTGGCCAGGATGGCGACCGCCAACAAAGCCGCGTTGATGGCTCCCGCTTTGCCGATAGCCAGGGTACCTACCGGAATGCCAGCCGGCATCTGGACGGTAGAAAGGACAGAATCCAATCCATTCAATTTGCTCTCCATCGGGACGCCCAGGACCGGAAGGGTGGTATGGGCGGCGCAAACGCCAGCCAGGTGGGCCGCCCCACCGGCTGCGGCGATGACCACCTCAACACCACGGGTTTCAGCTCCCGAGACATAAACCGAGGTTTCCTTCGGGGTGCGATGGGCCGAAAGAACCCGGCATTCATGGAGGATCCCGAATTGCTTCAGGGTCTCCGAGGTATTCTTCATGATCTCCCAATCGGATTTACTGCCCATCAGGATGTTCACCAAAGCTTTGGTTGTTTTTGCCATGGGGTTCCTTTTCAATTCGGATTTGCCCAGCGAGCACTCCATACCCGCGGGCCGCCCATAGGATAGAACAATCGGTTGAAATACAAAAGACCCTGAATTTTAGGGTCTCCTGGGTTTTAACTTTCGTCTCTCTCCTGTAGAATACCAACCCATGTGGAACGAGACCTTTAAACTTATCTACGCCGCCATCACCCAGGGCCTGATCATCGGTTTTTGCACCGCGGCCTTGATCGGCCCGGTGAATTTCCTTGCGGTCAGGCGGGGCATTCTGGGCGGGTTCCAGCAAAGTTTCCTGGTGGGAGCGGGAGCGGCCCTGGTGGACGCGACCTGGGCTTATGTGGTTTTCGCCGGCCTTCTGAAGATGGGGCTCTCGGGCGCGGGGAAGATCATCCTTTGGGGATTCAGCGGCATATTCCTCTTATACCTGGCTTATACCCTGCTGATCGAGATCCGGGATAACGCCGAGGGGCAGGAAAATTTCGAGGTCCGCAAGCAAGTCCAATGGTTGGATAATCCCTTTGCCCTGGGTTTCTTGATAGCCGCCACCAACCCCTTTACTCTCATTTATTGGATCGGGATGGTGGGGACCCTGCAATTGTCCGGAAACATTGACCTGACTGGCGGGGCGGCGACGTCTTTTTTCTCGGCCATCCTGGTCAGCGAACTGATCTGGTTCTCCTGCCTGGGGCTGGGGGTCCATTACAGCCGTAACCTATTCAATCGCAAGGTCCTGACGGTGATCACCTGGATCTGCGGATTGAGCCTGCTTTTCTACTATCTATTCATGGCGACTAAAGTGGCCTTGAACCTTATCCGCACAGGCGGAGCACCCTTTATTCCTTGAGGTGGGTTTGTCCCTTTTGGCGGAGTGGGTTTCATTTTCCCATAAAATCAATCGTCAGCCGATTGTCCTCAATCTTGTTCCCGGTCCACATCCCATTCTTCCACTTCTCCATGAACAACCCGCGCTCGGATCGCGATAGGGCGGCAGCAATTCTCACAGTCGGTGGTCCATTGGTGAAGGCCTGAAATGGGATCCAGCGGGGAATAATTGGGATACCCACAGTAGGGACAAGAAAATTCGAGATTGGGTCCCATCGTTTTCCTGACGGTCCGGGGACGGTATTATTTTTGCAGGAGGATGTTGTTGTCTTCGGGTAATAGGCGGGGATCGCCCTCGAAGAATTTATGGTAGTTCACCACGTCCAATTCATCCATGGGTTGAGGCTCGACTTCCAACATGACGCCGTTCTTCCATGAATGCTCGGTATGCTGAACGTTCATGACCTGTTCGTTGTTCTTGTCGATGACAGTCACTTTACCCTCTAGATACTGGACCTTGAGAGAATTGTCAGTGGGATCGTAATGGATGGTCGCCTCGCTGTTGTTGATGGAAGTGACCACGGCGCCGGTATTGATCTCGAAGAAACTTTGCTGAGACCCCGAACCACCTGTTCTCAGATTGATGGTGCCCTTTTGTAAAATAAGCCTGACCTGTCGATCCGGCCCGTCGATATAAAGCTCATCGATGGTAACCACGGTGGGTCCGGTATAGCCGTCAAATCCTAAGTGACAACCTTTTCGGGTTCTTAAAATGACCCAGCTTTGGTCATAAACGGTGATGATATCCCCCTTTTCCACGGCGCTCCCTGTCGATAGAGCTGATGGCGCGAAACCATTGGGATGTTGGACCATGATGGTCCCGTTCATTTTCTCAACGATGGCTTCGTTGATGCCAGGGTCCCTACGGGAGTTCTTTTCGGGTATTTGAGATGAGTAGTAATTATTGACATCGTTCACTTCCGAGGAGTTCCCCCCGGAATTTCCTTTAGCGATTTCGGCGCCTATTTTGGACGCATCCACCGAAACGGTAACGCCGGCCCTTAACAGGGTTGGAAGTGGGAGACTCATTAATAGGATCAGGGCTAAAAAGGTTTGAAGGCGCATAAACTCTCCTTGATTTATGAGAGTGCCAAATGGCTAGGAAAACTTATCCTATCGTTTTTTGTCCCTTTGGGCAATGTGGAAAGATTTGTCGGAGGTTTTTTATCTTCAGGATTTCGTCCAGCCCCTTTAGACTGTTCCCTTAAAACATCGACCCGGAGTCTCGTTTTGGATATAAAACCTGTTGTCCTGATCACTGGCTGTTCTTCCGGCATCGGGTTGGAAACAGCTCACCTATTGGCCGGCCATGGTTGTCGAGTATTCGCCACTATGCGTGACCTGAAAAAAGCTGGATCTTTGCGGGAAAGGTCAAAAGGTCTGTCTTTGGAGGTCATGCCCCTGGATGTGGATCAAACCACCTCGGTCCAAAAAACCGTCCGATCATTGCTCAAGAAAACAGGCCGGATCGACGTTCTTATCAATAACGCGGGATGGGGAGCTTTCGGGGCCATCGAGGAATTTACAGACGCTGAGGTCAAGGCCCAATACGAGACCAATGTGTTCGGGCTAATGCGAGTGACCAGGGCTGTTTTGCCCACCATGAGATCCCAAGGTTCAGGCCGTATCCTGAACGTGGGTTCGGTGGCGGGGCACATCACCTTTGCCGGTATCGGGCTATACAGTTCCACTAAGCATGTGGTTAACGCCATTACCGAGAGCCTGCGATTGGAGTTGCGGCCATTCAATATCCAAGTGACGGCCATTGAGCCTGGCCAGATCCATACCCGTTTCAAGGATAATCGGAGACAAAATATCGCCTTCAAGAATGGAAAATCCCTTTACGGAAAGATCCTGCAAGGTGTTCTGGAATACGGTGACCGAAAGTCCGCCAAGGCCCCGGGACCTGAAATGGTCGCCAAGGTCATCTGGAAGGCATTGAATGACCGCAGGATGTCCACTAGTTATCCGGTTGGCTCGGACGCTCGTTTTTACCCCTTCATCCAAAGATTTCTCCCCGATCTCCTTTACGACAGAGTGATGGATTTTGTTTATTCCCGATTCAAGAGGGCGTCATGAGAGAACTTCCCATAGCCCTGATCACGGGCGCCAATTCGGGAATGGGTTTGGCTTGCGCTGAGGCGCTGGCGAAAAAAGGGTGGAAAGTCTATGGAACCTATCGAAGCGTAAAAAGAGCAGAACCCCTTAGGAAACTTTCCAAGACCTTGAAAGTCGTTCCCCTGCGGATGGATGTGGATTCAGCCTCTTCGGTCAAAAAGGCCGTGGCCCAGGTGTACCGCAAGGAAAAAGGGATCGACTTCCTCATGAACAACGCGGGGTTCGTCATGGCGGGTTTTTGGGAGGATGTGTCCGACGCTGACCTTAAGGCCCAGTTCGAGACGAACGTGTTCGGCCTTTTGAGGGTCGCCAGGGAAATATTGCCGATCATGAGGGCCCAGCGGTCGGGAAAGATCCTGAATGTGGGCAGTGTGGGTGGTCTGGTGGCGTTGCCCGTTTTGGGTCCCTATTCTGCCACCAAGTTCGCCGTGAGATCCTTGACCGACGCCTTGAGAATGGAAGTGAAGGAATTCGGAGTGGAAGTTTCCGAACTTGTACCAAGCGAGATCCAGACGGCGGTGGTACAGAATTCCCGCAAGGGTGAGAAGGCATTGAGCCCGGATTCGCCCTATACGGAATTCACGAAGTCTTACGAAGCTTTCGCCATTGAAAGGTTTAAAGGCGCTGCGCCCATTCAATTATTGGTCAAGGTGGTCTTGAAAGCCTTAAGCGATCAACCCATGAAACGACGTTATCTGGTCAAGTTCGAGGACAAGGCGCTTTATTTCTTGAAGAGATTCCTGCCCGCCGGCTGGATCGAAGCTGGTATCGCCAGCCAATTTCCATGGTGCCGATGGCCCCGAAACGGATCGAATTAATTATCCGATCCAGGCTCATCCCGATATACCGGCATGAGTTCTGTCAAATTCAATGACATACGAAGAGAGTCGCTGAGAGCGGCGGGAGTTCACAGTCAAAGTGATCCCGCTCGATGGGGCCGGCTTTAAAAGGCTTGATCTCGGATGACTGACCGTTGAATCCATAGGATTCGAACGCTTGGTAAACTTCAGTCCCCTGGAATTTGATCTTGGCGTGGACCGAATCCTTTTGATTCTTGTTCAATACCACTAACCAAAGTACGCCTAGTTTTTGCCGATCGGTCGAAGCATAGACCGAGGTCTGGGCGACATCCTCGGTGCCGGAGGAAACCTCCGTACCCCCAAAGTAACCTCCCTTTCCATCGTAATTGCGATAGAGCTGGAGTGCCGCTTTGTTATAAGGTTTAAGGTCCCCAAAAAAACAGGAAAGAAAGACGCCGTATTTCCCGAAGATCCCCAGGACGTCGGCCTGAGCTAGTCCCCCCGATACATGGTCACCCGCCCCATAGTTGTATTCGGAAAAAGCGAGTTTGGTCCCGGGGGATCTTTTACCGATCTTTTCCTCGACCCAGGGGATCAATTGGATCGCCTTCCCTTTGGTGGACCATTGGGTGATCCAACTTTTTTCCACATAACCCGGGTCCCAAAGGCTCCGAGGCGCCTGTAAACGGGCCTCGATGGAATCGGGGGTGATGTCATTTTCAGTGATGCGCTTGTTCGCGCCCTGGGCTTCCGGGTACCAGTGCAGGTCCAGGACATGGACCAGCGGTTTGTGATAGGACAACTGGAGTCCGTGGATGAAATCCAGGTAAAAATCCAGGTAAGTCTCGAAGGTCTGGTTAAGTTCTTTGCTGTCCGGGGCGTCCTGGAGGGTCAGGAATTCCTGCCAGCCATAACAGACCCCTCCCAAAAGGATCGCGGTGGGATCCACCCGAAGGATATTCTCGGCGGCCGATTCGGTCTTGTTGCGCATTTCCCAATAAGCCGTCTTGGACGGATGGAGCCTGGGATGGGCGGAGGACCAGATGCCGGGCTCATTATCCAGGTCGTAGAACCTCACCCCGCCTTCGGACCCTTTTTTGAAGTTGGATACCAAGAAATGGACGAACTCATCCTCGTAAACCACAGCAGCGTTGGGATTGGGATTAAGCGTATATAGCCCCTTCTTATGGAAATCGATCTTCTTCCAGCGTTTGCTTGGGGCTTTTTCAGTTTCCAACACTTCTCCATTTTTATCGGCGGCTACATATCCCGCCATGGGGATGGTCATCAGGGTATCCAGGCCAGCCTTTTGGTTCTCTTCCACAAAATGCCGGGCCATGGCCCCTGGCTGGTCACAGTCGGTGTAGTGGAGATGGTTTCCACACATCCAATCGTCACTGGTTTGTTTCCAATCACTCCCGGCGTTGGAGGCGTTATTGACCCAGTTGTACCCCGTCATTCGGTTACCGCCCAGACGGCGCAAGGTGGCGCCTGTCCCGCTCGGATCTTGATCGTTCAGGCCGTAGATATAGGGACTGATCGGCCCCACAACCTCGTCGGGCATGACCAAAACATTGATGTCAGTCGCCAAGGAAACCGATGTGAGCAGAAAAAAGAAAAACAGACGACAGAACATGGAAACTCCTTTGATCAATTGACGCTGCCTGGCCTGCGTTCTCCCAGGATCCTGTAATCCTTTTCGTCGATGGCTTTGACCACCCTGGCTCGGTCCAGGTAAAGGGATTGTTTTTTCAGCATCACGACCATATATCCCGCTTCGAACCAGAGGTTAGCGGCCAAGCAAATAACGGCGAAGACTCTCCAGGTTTTCTTGGGGGCGAACCGGCCCCAGATATAGAAGGAGTAAACCGATAGCAAGGGCAGGACGATGTAATACATATGGGCCTGGGGCGGTTTGGAAGTGAACCAAAAGCTGACCCAAACCAGGATGAGGGTGAAGAGGGTCCAACGTTGGATGGAGGATGCTTCGGGTCGTTGTTCATCCCTGAAAAATCCAGTGATCAAAAGGAAAAAGGGTTGGACCCAACCTACCAGGACCAGGAATAAGCCTGGGACAAGGAGCCAGGGCGCTTCTTTGAAGAACTCGATTCGGGCTTGGGTCCCTGGGCCGATAAAACGGGGCAATTCAAAAGAGGGAAGGGAAAAGAAACGGGCCAAGACCGTAAAAAAAGCCAGGAAGTTCTTCCAATTAAAGGCGACGGAAAGACCCATTCCAGACGCGCCATGGGAAAAACCGAACTTGAATAGGGTCGGAAGAAGGAATGCCAAGGGGAAAGCCGAACCCACAGCGAAGCCGATGAGGCATCGGGCTAGGCGAAGATCTTTCAGCCGCCATCGCCAGAAAAGAGCGACGGCGATGAAAGGCGGCAAAAGTACCCAGGAATAGTGGAATTGCATATTCCAAAACAGTCCGAATCCCATGAAGGCGAAAGCCATTCCCGGTGTAAGCCAATTCAACGAGAGGTCAGGGAGGGTTTCAAAGAATCCAAGAAAGAAAAGGATTCCTCCAACTAAAAGATAGGAGGGATTGATGGTGTTGGCTGACTCATGCAGGTTCCAGGGAAGAAGGGCCAACCAGACGAAAATAAAATAGAAGGGGATATTCTTGACCCGGCGGGAGATATACCAAGCCAAGAGGGCCAAGGCGGAGGTCGAAATAAGATTGAGGAACAAGAACGGAACCTCCGGCATGGGCAAAAGATGAAAGGGAAGACCGATCAGCAGGCCTTCCAAGGCCCCGGGGATCTGGGTGTAAAAACCTGTTTCCGTGACGATGAGGTCCGGTCCGAAATAAGGCCAATTGCCGGTGGTGAAGTACTTCAAACCGATGAGATAGGTCTGGATCTCATCCGCGGCGAAGAATGGCTGGGATAACCCGAATGCCGTACGGAAAGCCACTAGAAAAAGGAATAGGAGAACGAACTTCACCTGGTTGGACATGAGCGTTCCTTGGTTTATTTACTGAAGTGTTCGGAAGATCAATACAAACTGCCTTCGCGTCTTTCGGACAGGACCCGATAATCCTGCTGTTGGAGGGCTTTCGCCACCAATGGTCTCTGATTATAGATGGAATCCTGGGGAGCGACAGCCAAGGCATAACCCAGTTGAAATAGCAGCCCCATAACGACGAAGGCTTTTCCTAACAGCCTCCATTTGGCATTCTCGGCGAACATGGCCCAACAATAAAAGGAATAGAGCATAAGCCAGGGATAAAGGACCAGGTAGATGTGGGAAAGGGGAAGTTTCACCGTGAACCAGAAACTGACCCAGATCATCAGGTACATCAGCAAAATGAGAATTTTGAGCCTAGTCCATCCTGGGATTTGATGTTTCTTTTGGAACCAGACAAAAAGCATCACGAAGGGTTGGATGAGCCCTCCAACCCAAAGGATAGAGCCGAATGGCCAGAGCCAGGGGTGGGAATTGAGAAAAGCGAAACGGGACGCGGTAGACGTTCCGATATATCGGGGAAGTTCGTAACAGACCAGGGAAAAGTAGCGGGCCAGGATGGTAAGTCCCTCGGAGACGTTATGCCAATTGAAGGGAACAGTAAAACCGGAAGCGACATTGGAACGGGAAAGGCCATACTTCACAAAGGTAGGGACGATCAACGCGAGGGTAGGCAGAGCGCCAGCGAGGAAACTAAGAATGGACCGCAGACTTTTCGTTTCTTTTACTTGAAGCAGTAATGAAAAACCCGCGAGAGGGATCAAGTAAACATAAGAGAAATGAAATTGCATGATCCAAAAGAGAGAGAAACCCATTAGAGCGTTACACCAAACTAGCGGAATCCGTTTTACCGAAAAATAAGGTATGGATTCCATAAAACCGATAAAGAACATGACGCTCGGCAAAAAGTCATAAGCGGGGTTAATGATATGGTCGCATTTATGGAGGACCCAGGGAGTGGAGGCGATCCAAAGGAAAGTCCAGGTGAAGGAAAGGCGGGGGATGAGCCGACAAATGTACCAAGCTAAAAGGGCCGAGCCCAACGCGGTCAAAAGGCTTAAGACGATATAGGGGGTTTCAGGGATGGGGAGGATATAGAAGGGTAAGCCGATGATCAGCCCTTCCAGGGAGCCAGGGATCTGGCTTTGAAAGGAATTCTCCGCTCCGTTCAGGTCAGGTCCGAAATAGGGCCAGGTATGAGTGGTATAGCATTTGAGCCCAATGAGATAGGTCTGAAGCTCGTCCATTTCCCACCATTTGGATTGGCAAAGACCGAAACCAAGAAGGAATAGGAAGACGAAGAGAAAAAGGAGGATGAGTTTTTTTTGAGAGGGCATTATGCGTTTCCCGTATTTTCGGAAGAGGTGTGTACCAATTCTTCTATAAGAATCATTGGAGATTGGCACAACACCATCCTTTTTATATACATGCGAAAAACGATGTTTTTCGCAAATAGAAATGAAGGATGGTGTGCCCAGCAGGACTTGAACCTGCAACCTTCTGATCCGAAGTCAGAAGCTCTATCCAATTGAGCTATGGGCACATTTGTCGACTATATTAAGGCACGGCGCAACCAGGGTCGACAAAGTTTACATTATTTCTCTTAAACACGCCTAGAACTTAGACGGACTAGGGATAAAATAATCCGGTTGAATATCAAAATCCCGGGAGAGTTTGGTGACCAACTTTGTCGCCACGGAAATCGTGCATCCTGTCCTAGCCGAGGATAAGGAAAGCAAGGAAGCCCAACATACCCGGGCCAGCCAGTACTACCTTCTAGAGGAAAAGTTCTACAACCACAATGTCAGTTGGATGAAGAGGACGCCCTGGGGGGTCCTGGCGGTTTTCGAGAAAGGAAACCCTCTTCCCGCCATCCTTGAGATCCAAAAAGAGTTCGAGAAATTCATTTGGGACAAGTTCGGCAAGGCCGGGCTTAAGACAGCCGTTCACCTGGCCGAAAGCGATTTTTTAGTCGATGATTATCGAGGGCCGGGGATCGAACATGTGATCGCCCTCCTGAAAGCCGCTCAACCGGGCCAGATACTTCTGACCCAGGAGGCGATCGATCAGATCCATGCTCCCGTCGGATATTTCTTGAGAGATCTTGGAGTCCATGCCTTGAGGGATCTTTCCGAGCCTGGGAAAATCTTTTCTCTTCGCCCAAAGAATTCCAACCTGCTGGAAGAACCTCCAGTACTATCACTTCAGGCTTATCCCCAGAACCTTCCCCCGCAGGCCACCCCTTTCTATGGCCGCGAGGATGAGATCACGACTATTTCTGAGGTCATCCTTCGGCCAACCACGCGCTTGATCACCTTGGTCGGACCGGGAGGTTTCGGAAAAACAAGGCTTTCGTTAAAGGTAGCCAGTCAGGTGGTGGATCGATTCCAAAACGGGGTGTTTTTCATTGAACTCGCGCCCTTGAGTTCTGAACGGCTTCTTGTGGAAAGTTTGGCCCATGCGTTGAAATTTGTCTTCACCGGGACGGAGGATTCCCAAAGACAACTGATGGAATACCTGTCGACCAAAGAGATGCTCATCCTGATGGACAATTTCGAGCATGTCCTGGAAGGGGCGGAACTGGTGAGGGACATCCTGACAGCCGCTCCGAGGATCAAGGTCCTGGCGACCAGTCGCGAAAAACTTCAGTTGGAATGGGAACAAGCCATCGAGGTCAGGGGATTACCCTGTCCGGCGGAACAGGAAACAGAGAACCTTGAAAAATACAGCGCGGTTCAATTGTTCATCCGCAATGGAAGGTCCGTGCTGCCATCCTTTGCCCCTTCCAATCCGGAAAAAAAACAGATCGCCCGTATTTGCCGAACGATGGAAGGGATGCCCCTGGGTATCGAATTGTCCTCCGCTTGGGTGAAGAAAATGTCGATCCAGGAAATCGAGGACAAGATCAACGCAAACCGCGGATTGGTGGCGTCGGAAATGCCTTTTCTTCCGGCCCGCCATCAAAGCTTACGGGCGGTCTTCGAGTATTCCTGGGCCTTGTTGAACGACGCTCAAAAGAAAGCCCTTCGAGCCGCTTCGGTCTTCAAGGGAGGGTTCACTCCCGAGGCGGCCAGCCAAGTGGGAGGAGTTCCTCCCTCCGTTTGGCCCCAATTGGAAGCGAAGTCCCTTGTGCGGCAAAGGGCCAATGGGACTTATGAATTACATGACCTGCTGAAATATTTCGCCAAAGAAAAACTATTCGACGATCCTCCCGAGAAAGAAAGGATCCAGGACGCCCATAGCGCTTTTTTAGCGGACCTCTTGAGGAAAAAAGAGAAAGAACTTTACGGTCCCAACGAGGGGAAAGTGATGGAATCCCTCATCGGTGAGATGGGGAATATCCGGGAGGGATGGCGCAGGTCCGTGGAAAAACGTATGGAAAGCCAAATAGAGGATTTCCTGGACAGCCTCTTTACCATCTATGACACCAAAGGATGGTACCAGGAAGGGATGGAGGTTTTTCAACACGCGGCCAGGGTCTTGAGGGAAAAGATAAGAGAGGTCCGAAAGCCCCCTAAATCATCAATGATATTACTGGGTAAACTGCTATCCCGATGGGCCGCGTTACTTCAACGAATGGGGGATGTAAAAGAGGCCAAAAAAATATTCGAGGAAAGTTTGGGTTTGTTGAAATCGGTGGACGCTTGGAAACAAATGGGTTTTTCCTTGAGCGGCATGGCCATCGTGCTGGAGGCTTTGGGTCGGGATGATGAAGCCAAGAGCTACTACCGGCAAAGTTTCGATATTTATAGAAAGGTCAAGGACCGCAACGGGATGGCCTGGGCCCTGAACAATCTGGGACATATCGCCATCCATGGGGGCGATTTCGAGAACGCCAAGATTTTCATCCAGGAGGCCATGAAGCATTATGAGGCCATCGGGTATTTGGGCGGGGCGGCTAATTCCTACAATTTGATGGGCGATGTTCTGCATGAGATGGGGGAATACGAACAGGCCAGGCGTTATTCTCAGAAAGGCCTTTCCGCTTTCGTCGGGAGCAATGATCGCAAGGGTGTGGCCTGGTCCTTCACAAACCTGGGCAAAAACATCATGGACCTGGGGGATTTCAACGGGGCCAAGCAAATGTTCCAGGAAGGACTGAATCTCCACAAGGAATTCGGGGATAAAAGAGCCATTGGTTGGTCGACCAATTTCTTGGCTGAACTGGATTGGGCTGTCGGGGATTATGCTGGTGGATGGGAATACGCCAAGAAAAGCCTGCACTATTATCGGTTAGTGGGCGACCCCAAAGGACAAGCTCGGGCCCTTTCCACGATGGGAAATTTGGCAGTCTGTGAGCATCGTTATGAGGAGGCCAGGCAAAACTACGAGGAGGCCAACAATATCCAAATCAAGGAAGGGGCCCAATCAGTAAACGCTTCTTGGCATTTCTATCATCTGGCGGCGGTGGATTACGCCGAAGGAAAAACAGAAGACGCAAGGGTCAAACTTGAAAAGGCCCTCAAGAACTTCAGGGCGACGAATGGTTATATGGGTACGGTGATCACTCTGACGTTGTTAAGCGAGGTCTATTGCGAGATGGGACAGCCAGAGAAATCCAAAGTTCTTCTGAAGGAGGCCATCGAAAAAGCGCTAAAATCAAAAGCGATCCCCCATCTCGTCGATCTTTTGGTGGCATTGGCCAAGTACCTGAAGATGACGGGGGATGAACGGAACGCTTTTGCTTATCTGGCGGCGGCCGTGAACCATCCGACTTGCCGACGTCAGACCAAGGACAAGGTGGTCAGGCTTGTTTCCCAGTTGGAGTCCCAACTCTCGTCCCAAGAGGTGGACGAAACGGTACGTTGGGCAAAGGCATCCAGTATCGAGGACGCGGCTCGGGTTTGGCTGACCCAACAGGAAGGGTTGAAGGTCAAGCCGAAGGCTAAATCAAAAAAGGCCGCAACCAAGCGCAAAAGGAAAAAACGCTAAGATTTCAATCGCTTAACCGAATGAACGGAGAGCTTCTTTGGCCGAGAAGGGGATCAAGGTTAGCTTTGTTTGGGACAGAGAGGTTTCCCCTTCGCTTGACCGGCAATTGATCGAACTCCTTTCGGTCTGTTACCCCGCCACTCCCGATTGGCTTGACCGATCCCAAAGACATTTCAAGGAAACACCCCACTATAGATGGTTCATCCAAAAGGATGGAGTAATGGTATTGGCACAGGTCGCCGTCCATGACAAGTTATTCGGGACCGAAGATGGCGAGGTAAGAGTGGGCGGAATCGCCGAAGTGGCGGTTCATCCCTTGTGCCGGGGAAGGGGTTTTGTTCATCTCATGCTTGATGAAGTGGAAAAGTTCCTGAGTGTATCGGGAGTGCCATTCGCCGTGTTGTTCGGGGACGGAAAGATCTATGGGTCAAGGGGTTATCGGGCAGAAGCGAATCCTTGCCGTTATTTAGATGTATCCGATAAAATAATAAAAATGACGACCGAACAACCGCTTCGAGTGAAACCTCTAGGGGAAAAATCATGGCCCGAGGGATTGATCGACCTGAGAGGCCCCTTGTTCTAAGGGTGCGACCTATTACCAGTTGATGGATTTCCCATCGTTATAGATGAATTGCGAGGTCTTCTCCAGGGTCAATCCTTTGACAGTCCTCGTGATGGCCGAGGTCGATTCTTCGATCGTCAACATGGCGTTTGGCCCGCCCATATCGGTCTTGACCCAACCCGGATCCAGGCAAACCACGATGATCCCATCTTCCTTCCATTCAAAGGCCATGGTGCGGGTGATCATGTTCAAGGCCGCTTTGGAAGCACCATAAGCGTAATATCCACCACTGTTCTTGCCGGAAAGGGAAGCGAGCCCGGAGGTCGTGTTCACTACCCGAGGTTTTTTTGATTTATGAAGAAGCGGCAAGAATGTTCGGGCGACCCTCATGGGGCCAAGAGCGTTGGTTTCATAGGCGTCCCTGCAATCCTTGAAATCCACATCCTCCAACTTGGCCATGGGTTGCCCTGGGGAGATGCCGGCATTGTTCAAGAGAATGTCCAGATGGTCCGTTTTTGCGGCCACAACATTGGCGGCGGTAAGAACGGAACTATCCGAATCCACCTTTAATTGAATCAATTCCAAAGAGTCCGGGTATGACTTTTTCAAGGTTTGGAGTTCCTTTGAGTCTTGAGGGTTGCGACAGGCAGCGAAAACATGGTCCCCTTGAGAAAGGAAGACTTTGACAAGTCCCAAGCCGATGCCTCGGCTTGATCCGGTAATTAGAACGTTCTCGAACATAACATTCTCCTGAAGCAAAATATGAAATGAGTCGGGCAATTGTATCCCTTCTGCTTGAAGGTGCAACTGATTGGTATCGCTTTCAATGGAATAGAGTTTTTGGGAATGGGACATGGAAAATTTTTCATGAACAGCAAGTTCCGAGGAAATACGTTATAGAACCCCGCAGGTGCTGTGCTGATGGTCCGATTAGATTAAAACGTGAAACCCGATTTTCACTCTAATCAAAGGAGAAAGTTCAAGAACGGTAGTATATTTTCATCTTAAGAATCGTTTTTAGTCGATCGATCGTTTTAAATTTTTTTCAAGGCGTCTTCATTGTTTTTTAAATTTAAAACTCATTTCTATCTGGCCTTCATTATTATTTGGGCTTCCACTCAAATAGTGTTTGCCGCCGCCAATTATGGACCGGGTAATTTTTCGTTTCCTCAAAATCGGGATAATCCTTATGGGTTTCATTCTTCCATTTATAACAATGCCGATATCATCGCCGCTTATAACAAATGGTACTCGGATTGCGTCACTTCGACCGGCGCTGGTGGTTTTTTAAGAGTCCAAAGACCGAATGATTCGGGGTTGAATCTCAACTCCACCGTCTCCGAGGGGATTGGATATGGTTTTGTCATTGCGGTATACATGAACGACGAAAATCTATTCGATAATCTTTGGAAATATGAACAGCTTCACTTGGATGGGAACGGCCTCATGAATTGGTACATTGATGCATCGGGTGCCACTGACGGTACGGGAGCGGCCACAGATGGTGATGAGGACATGGCTTGGGGTTTGTTGATGGCCGCTAAACAATGGGGTGGAAGCGGGACTTTAGGAACGCCATATTTGACCTTGGCGATCAACCAGATCAACGCCATCTACGCACATGAATTGAATGGGGGGATACCAGATGGAGGGGATGGATTTACACCGATCAATCCGTCCTATTTTGCCCCGGGTTATTATCGGGAATTCGCCGCGGCGACCGGGAATAATGGCTGGCTATCAGTGGCCGCTAATTGCTATACCGTGTTGAACGATGAGCTTTCCCAGGGTTATGGGAACGCTACTAACGGTTTGGATTCGGCATGGTGCACAAGTGCGGGAGTATCGACCGATACCAACAATTCGCCTTGGGACTACCAATATGACGCATGCCGGACACCCTTCCGTACCACGGAAGATTACCTTTGGTTCGGGACCGCCTCATCCCAAGCTTACGCCACCAAAACCAGTAACTTTTTTTCGGCCATTGGGGCGGTTTCCATCGTGGATGGATATCAATTGAACGGAACCAAGGATCCCCAACTTCCTACCTTGAAGGTGTCCCAGAATCCTGGTTTTCAATCGGCGGCGTTCGTGGGGCCAGCGGGTGTGGGCGCAATGGTAAGCCGAACTTACCAGCAATACATCGACGATACCTATAGTGATCTAGTGGGCTCAAAACTTCTCGTAGGAGGTACCTATTACGATGAGTCTTGGACCGTCATGTCGTTATTGATGCTGTCGGACAATTTTCTGGACTATAACCTCTATTCATCTCCCACGCCAACGCCAACACTATCCGCCTACGCACCCCTGACTATACGGGTAAATAACGGCGGACCTCAATACGCGGATGGTGTTCCACAAACTTGGCTGGCCGACCAAGAGTTCACGGCAGGAAGCTGGGGTTATGACGCGACGACTACGGGAAGTATTTCCACGTACACGGGACAGACCATCGCTAATACAACCAACAATCAACAGACCCTTTATCAGACTGAAAGATGGGGGAATCCCATTTATCATTTCACGGTTCCCAATGGCTATTATCAGGTGTTGTTCAAGTTCTGCGAGAACTATTGGACCAAAGCGGGCGATAGAGTGTTCAGCGTTACAGCAGCGGGAACACCGGTCATTACTGGCTTGGATGTTTATGCAGCCGCGGGTGGGGAGCATATCGCTTATGATGTTCCTACGACCGTGGTGGTCACTACCGGCCAATTGGACATCGTTTTCACTTCGACCACAGACACATCCCAGGTCAATGCCATCCAGGTTTTACGCATTACAACGCCGCCTACTCCAACCGCGACCGTGGCTTGGACCGTGACACCGACCAACACGCCTACCCAGCCACCGCCGACGCCTACGGCAACTCCCACAGCAACCTTTACCGCTACTGGAACACTTCCTACAGCCACATTTACACCCAGCGCGACACCTCTTTATGTGAATTGCGCTGGACCCCAATATGTGAGTGGGTCTTCGGGTATCACTTGGTTGGCCGACAAGGCTTATGTTTCGGGTAGTTGGGGATACACAGCTGGCACCGCTTATAGCAGCGCTGGGCCGATATCCAATACGCTGGACCAAACCCTTTACGAGACGGAGAGGGCAGATACGGGCGTTACTTATATCTTTACCCTACCCAACCGGGTTTATGCCGTCACCCTGAAGTGGGCAGAGACCAACCACACCAATACTGGGCAAAGGGTCTTCAATGTGGTGTTGAATGGAACAGCAGTCGTTTCAGGTTTGGATATTTTCGCGAAATCCGGGGGTGAGAACGTCGCCTACGACCAAACCTACGCCGTGACTGTAACGTCCGGCACCCTGGAGTTGGATGAAACCGCGTCAGTAGACAAAGCCACGATCATGGCCATAGCTATAGTCCCTATCATACCGCCCACTCCCACCCCGACAAATTCCTTTACCATTACGCCAACGCTTAGTCCAACCTCTTCACCAACACCAACGTCAAGCAAAACCCCTACAGCATCGGCAACCTGGACATTTACCGCCACTAATAGTTCGACAGGGACAAACACGTTCACATCAACCTCGACGCCCTCCAATACTTCGACTTGGACCAATACTCAAACCAGTACGGCTACGGCCACCATGACCAATACCAAGACGAATACCCTGACTTTTACGCCGACCTCGACCTTCACTTGGTCCATGACACCGACGGCAACATTTTCCCCGACTAAAACCCCTACCGGGACATTGACACCGCAGCCGACGAATACACCCACCGGAACATCGACATGGACCTGGACGGCGACGACTTCTGCCACCAATACTAAGACGGGAACCCCGACTGAAACCTCCACAGCGTCCAATACCGCGACTTCAACAGCAACGGCAACAAGAACTGAGACCGCTACGGAAACACCCGCGATGACTTCTACATCAACCTATACACCTACATCGACCTATTCCTTCACGGTCACATCCACGGGCACATTACCTCCCGCCCTTTCTTTCACGCCGACTTCGACCTGGACCAAGACCTTTACGACCACTTGGACGCCTACTTATACTTTTTCGCCTGCGTTATCTTTCACCCCTTCTTTCACATTCTCGCGGACCTTTACGACGACCGCCACTTTTACGCCAACCTTTTCTTTAACTTCAACGAACACAGCTGTCATTCCAACGGCGACATGGACTTTGACCCACACTCCGACCATTTCAATGACTCCAACATTCGTTTTGCCAACACTCACACCTACCGGAAGTATTATTCCTGTGGTCTATCCAAACCCAACGGATGGGAAGAACCCGGTAAAGATCCATTTTCCATACACATTTTCCGGGAATGTTAAGGTCCAGATATTTACGACAGCTTTCAGAAAGGTACAAGACAAGACTTACTTTGAAACACCTGGATTGGAAATAAGTTTGGAATTGATCGACAAAAAGGGAATTGCTCTTTCCAGCGGACCTTACTATGTGGTGATCAATGGGATTTATGGAAAATCGATCCTTAAACTCCTTTTATTACGGTGAGAACGGGTTTCAATAAACCGATGTTTTTGTCAGAATTTTGGACGGGTTGTAACCGAATACTGACAATTGGCAGGGAGATCGAGATATAAGGAAAAACCCTTATTTAAGAAGCGAAAGTGTTTATCGGTAAACTATTTTGATGAAAAGGGTATGGAAATTGCTGTTTACAGACTCCTATCCCGGGGGTAGGCTTTTCTTCCCGAATAGATTAGTAAGAAGTTATAAAAATCGATACGAGAGAACATTGAAAATCCATTTTAAAAATATATTCAGTGCACTTTTTTTTGCGTTTCTATTAACTGTGGGAAATCTTTTCGCTCAGAACATCAACTCGGGCGCACCAAAATATCCTTTTCCACACGCAGTGACTTATCCCCATGGGACCATGTTGAATACAGCGGTCTATTCCCAAGCCACTTTGAATGCGGCTGTTTCCACGATGTACAATCAGTGGTACGCAGGCGCGGTCGTCAATGCGAGCGGCGTTTGCTCGGGTTGCCTTCGTGTTTCGCGAGGTAGTGCCAATGGCAATGATACTGTTTCTGAAGGTATTGGTTATGGAATGCTGTTCGCTTGCGAGATGGGCGATTTGACCCTCATGGAAGGGCTTTACAACTATTATAACAACTTTAAAGACAACAACAACTTGATGAATTGGACATGCCCTGGAGGTTCGGGTTGTAACGGCAATTCCGCTACCGACGCTGATGAGGATATGTGCGAGGCTATGTTGATGGCTGACGCTCAGTGGGGTTCGGCGATATCGGGCTATAATTTCAAAAACACGTTCCAATTGATGGCGAATGGAATCTATAACACTGAGATTGGGCAGACGGACTATCGGGTTTATTCTGGGGACGCTTATGAATACCCCTACTATTCCAGCTACATGGAACCAGCTTGGTATCGTTGTTGGAGCGGTAAGGATAGTGTATCAACCCATTACTGGAACAATGTCGTCACTTGGGTTTATAACGATTATTTCTCATCTCTTTATAATACTTATCCCACCGGATTCATGCCAGATACGGCTAATCCCAACGGGACGGGTGCTACTGAGAACACTATGAGCATGGGATACGATGCCTCTAGGTATCCTATACGTGTTGGGCTGGATTATCTTTGGAATGGTTCTTCGGGCGCTTTAAGTTTTGTTGGCAAAATGGCGACATCAATAAACACAGCGGTATCAAGCGGTACTGCCATTGGGAATGAGATCGAGGAGTATTGGAACATTCAAAGTGGGGCGCCTAGTGGTTCCAACACATCAGGTCTTCAAGTTGGTGGGGCCTTGGTATCTGAAATGGTTTTGGGCAATCAGACTGACGCAGACACTCTTTGGAACATGATCACTAATGCGACGGGTCATGGCTTCGGAAGCCAAGGAACCTTTACTTATTTCCAGGATAGTCTTTGTATGTGGGGAGCTTTGATCGGTAGCGGTAACTTTGAGGATTTGGTCTGTGGCGTTAATCCTTGTGCCCCGGCGGTTTGTACAGCGACACCGACACCAGTTCCCCAGGCTTGTTTCATGTTGTCCGACCTAGAAAACGACACTTCAATGAACGCGACCGATGGTTATTGGTTTACATTCGCCTATGCCAGTGTGAATAGCACGCCGGTTGGTACCCCGCAATTGGCAGGAGTTTCAAATAGCGCTTATATTGTGGATAGTTCGATGGGAGCAAATGGGTCCTTTTATTCAGCCAGGGTTACAGGCTGGTATTCCATCAATGGCGGCACCACGATGGTAGTTTATCCACCTACTGGAACAACTAGCCAATCCGAGACAGTATATGCTGGATTCGCTCTCGCTACTGAACTTGGCCCCGCGTCTGTGGCTAGCGGTTATAGAAACCTAACCTCCCCGAACTATATGAGCCAAATTACTTTTTACGCGCAAGCTACAGCGCCTTGCACCTTGCGGTTGAATTTCTATAACCCCGCCATTGATGTTTCCGGAGGAGGGAATAGCAATCAGTATGGATATAACTGTGTTGTCACAGCGGCCAACACATGGCAACAGTTTATTGTCCCGCGAGCTAGTATCCAGTGTCAAAACTGGGGTGTGGGAAGTTGCCCGCCGGTAAGTGGCGGAGTGACTTATACCGAGGATGTTGCTTTGGAGAACATCACATCCCTTCAATGGCAAACAAACCAGGCCCCATCCACCTTTGGGTTCCATATCGATCAGGTTTGCATCAATTTCGTCAATGCGACCGCGACCCAAACTCCTGTAACTGTCAATACGGCCACCCCGCTTCCGACCGCAACTCCGGTTTACGCCAACACAGCCACAACCACGCCAACTTCGACGATCACCTCTACGTCAACTAAAACAGTTACGACCACATTTACTTTAACACCGACTAATTCCATCACAAATACGCAGACCCAAACAGCGACTCGTACGCCAACCTCAACGATGACGAATTCCGCTACTAATACCGTTGCTATTACATCCACCTTTACCTCTACCGCTACAAATACGGCTACTCGAACAACTACCCCTACAGTTACAAGTTCTCCTACCAACACACCCGCTATTTCCTCTACTTTCACATCAACTGGAACAGATACAGCCACTTCCAGTCCCTCGGGCACACCGACTTTGACTGACACGGCGACATTAACAAGCACCCCGACCAATTCAAAAACATTCACGCCTTCCTTCACGCCCACTAATACCCCGACCGCAACTATCACTAATACCTTTACGATAACGAATACTTTACAATACTCACCTACTCCTACGTTTACCCCTACCATTACTGACACACCCACAGAAACCTACACTCCAACTTCAACCGCAACTTTCACAAATACTGGAACCCCGACCTCTACTCCCACAGTGACTTTTACGCCTACTTCGACCGACACATCAACTAATACGCATACCCCGACACAGACCTTCACACCCAGCAACACAGCCACCGCGACGATGACCCGTACGCCTACATCGACCGCGACATTGACCAATACATCAACTAGTACCTATTCACCAACCAATACTTATTCTCCGACGCTCACTTTTACATCCACATTCACTTCAACCCCAACTGTAACTTCAACCCCTACTAATACTCCTACCGTTACCGATACCTTTACACCGTCAAACACGGCAACAATAACTAATACCAACACTTCAACCTTTACTTTTACCAATACCCCGACCTTTACCTGGACCAATACCCCAACCTTTACTCCAGTCACTGCCGCCGGAAGTCAGGGGCCAGGAGCTCCGCCGGCTTCAATTTCGATCTTGAGTGGTTCTTCTGGGGTCACTGTAAATGAAACACGGTTCAATAACTCGAGTACGGGTAATTTCACCGTAACCAACATTACTGTCGCTGAATCAGGGAGTCCTTCCACGGACATTACATCTTTGGTTTTGTCAAAGGGTGGAATAACCTTGGCCACGACCACCTTCTCGGGTTCAACGGCAACATTCAGTGTTTCCGACGCGGTTCTTGCCAATACGGCTTCTGTTTATGACATTACCGCGACTTTCTCATCTAGCGCTGTCGGGACATATCAATTCAGCGTGACAAGCGCTACCGCCACGATGCCGGGACAAACCGTTAATTTCACTGGCCTTCCTGTGGCAGGAACTTTGGCAGTAGTCAATCAAGCGACCCCAACTCACACACTCAGTCCAACCCAGACTTATACGCCAACGCCCACCATGACCTTCACATCAACCCCTACCCTGACACCTCCAATTGAGCCGTTCCCAGTCCTTTATCCAAATCCGAGCGACGGAAGCGGACCTGTCAGCATCCATCCCTCTGCTTATTACGGGATTTCAGATGTAAAGGTCCAAGTGTTCACTGTTGCCTTCCGTAAAGTTCAAGAAAAGTTCTACCATTCAGTTCCGGCTGGTCAGGACCTTCCGCTGTTACTAAACGATAAGTGGGGAAAACCGATGGCTAGCGGTCTTTATTACGTGGTTGTCTCAACGAATAGAGGGCGTTCTATAGGGAAACTTCTGCTTCTTCGATAATCTTCACCATTCTTAATCGAACATCACAACTAATTACTTTTTTTTCTTGTAATTTCCTGTAAAACCCTACTTTTTCCATTTCTCTTAAATCGTTATTAGTCTTCTTGCTTGAAGACTGCTAAAATTTATAAAGAGCTTACACAAAGGTAGTTATTAACACGGGTTTGGATCGTGTTTTTGATAAGTAATAGAATGTTTTGGTGATGGGGTTTTATGAGAATAGTTATGCGTTTAATTCTACTTTTGTTCAAAACGTTTTTCATTTCATTATTCCCAACATTTGTTTTTGCAGCTCCTATTGTTGGTCATATCAAGATTGATAATTTTGGCTACCGCACGACCGATACCAAGATCGCCTATTTTACCTCGAACCCAGGAGCCACCGTTGGCGTCTATAACGCCAGCACCAGCGTCTTGGCCTACACGGTACCCGCAGGGAACATTACCAGCAAGGGAACGGATACCACCGGAATTACCGGAGACACCGTTTGGTGGGCTGATTTTTCCGCATTCAGCGCGCCAGGCACCTATTTCATCGATTCCACCAGCCTCAATGAGCAATCCTACAATTTCCAGATTAATGATTGCGTTTATCAGGCACCCATGTCGGCCACCTTGAAGGCACTTTATTATCAGCGTTGCGGTTGCGCCAAGCCCGCCCAATACGCGGGGGCCAACTGGTCGGACACGGGGGCCTGTCACTTGCAAGATGAGACCTGCGGGCCGGCTCCGGGATGCACTTACCCAAATACATACGGCACCCTGAACTTATCCGGCGGTTGGCATGATGCGGGAGACTTCAACAAATACATCGGCTCAACACCCTCCAGTTCCTGTCAAAGCTGGGGTGGCGACTCGGGCGAGGCCATCCACGACTTGATGCTGGCTTATGAGTGGAATCCCTCTCTTTTCACATCCATATCCTCCAATATCCCTGAAACAGGCAACGGTAATCCGGACATCCTCAACGAGGCCAAATGGGAATTGGACTGGTATTTGAAGATGCAGATGACCGACAAACATGTGCTTTCGGTGGTCCATGCCAACGGGGGTGGTGGCCAATCGCCTCCCAGTGCGGATACAGCGGTTCGCTACTACTATCCCCCCAACGGGGACGGGGAAGCTCAGTTCGTGGCCATGCTGTCCAACTCGGCCAGGGTGATGTCCTCGGTCCCGGGTATGGCGAGTTATGCCACCACCTTGCGAGGCGCCGCCGAGGCTACCTGGAACACCTACGAGACCACATGGACCAGCGACGATTTCAAATTTTGGGCGGCGGCCGAGATATTCCGTATGGAGGAGGCCCTTGGGGGCCCGGCTTCCATCGAATCCGCAGCCCAGTCCATTGTGAATAACTACCAGGCCTGGAACGGGTTCTGGCTCAACGAGGATAAGTTTCAACAGAATTGGGGCATCTTGGCCTATATCGAATCCACTAACGCCACCCCGGCGGTGGTGACAGAAATGAAGGGTGATTGGTCCACGTTGATGAACGACCTTTTCGCCCAGACCGATTCCTACAATTCAGCCCTGCACAGCTGGGACTATTATTGGGGGGCGAATGAGGTAAAGATGAATTACGCCTTGGAACTGCTCTGGGCGGCCAAAATCGGAGCGACAGGTAGCCAGTCCGTCTCTCAGTGTGTCCAGCACGCCGAGGATTTCTTACATTACATGAACGGCGCCAACACCCTCAACATGACCTATATGACCAATGCGGCCGCCATCGGCGCTTCCCACGGGGTTTGGCGCATCTATCACCAGTGGTTTGGGAACTATAACAATAACGGCGATGGCCCCGGCACCTATTCCTACAATAACTTCATCGGAAAGCCCGTCTCGGTGGTGGATCCCCTCTATCCCTATTTTACCGGGGTGGATAATTATGGAGTCAGCGATAGTGGGCCTTCTTCCTTCGGGCCGCCGCCAGGCATTGTGCCGGATGGAGCTTGCGACCAATATTACGGAAGCGGCCAAGCCCAACCGCCTCTCCTCACCGGCGGCGCTGCGCCTCCTTACGAGAAGGAATACCGGGATTGGGACTACGACAACGAAACGGGGACCAACTACGACACGACCCAGCCCTGGATCGTTAACGAAACCGGCCTTTATTACACGGCTTCCTACATGATCGTGGCTTCGGCCTTCACCACAATCTGTTCCACCCCGACTCCCACACCCACGAGTACTTTCACATCAACAAATTCTCCGACATTGACGAACACATCAACCATGACTCCCTCACCAACATTTTCACCAACTCAAACCCCCACTCAAACGCCAACGCCAACCGTAGCAGGTGCTTGGAACTCGGCCTTCCTACAACCCAGCGGACCCAATTGGACCGAGCCGGTGGTCAATGTGGGCGGGCGGAATTTCAAAATCGACGATTATTCCTACTGTGGTTACAAACTTTCCCAGGTTGGGGTAGGTGATTCCATTCCCTGCAACAACGTGACCATGTCTAGCACGGGGGATGTCACAGCCGCCATGCGCGCAAGCCTGGCCACTCTGGTAGGTTTGGGAGGAGGAACGCTTTGGATCCCTGCGGGTACGGTCACCCTTTCGGGAACGTTAACGATCGCCAGCGGAAATATCCGCATCATGGGGGCGGGAAGCGGGGCTACCACCTTTGTCATTGCCTCGTCCTATAACCCTGGGGATACCTTGACCGAAGCGCCGTTTACCTTCATGGGCGGGGGCGGGATCGGGTACAGCCAGTGGGCGGAACCGGGCCAAGCGCCCGTCACCACCTCTTGCGCTGACGTGAACCGGGGCGACCAATCGGTCACCGTAGGTTCAAGCGCCAGTTTCGCGGTGGGCAACTGGGTGGTGGTTCAGCAGTATTTCTGGACCACGCTCGTCAATGACGACAGCGCCGGCACCTGGACCACCAACCCTCCCGGGACAGGAACGGACGGGGCTTTCAGCAACACCCTTTGTTACCCACGCAAGATCACGTCCATCAGCGGCAATGTCATTACCCTGGACGCGCCCATTCCCTGGACCATGCATAACAGCGATTCCATCGTGTGGTTCTACAAGCCCAACGCCGGCCAGTACATCGAGAACGACGGCATCGAGGGTTTATCCATCCAGGTTCTAGCCAACACCAACAACGGCGGCCGACCTTCCGGAACCGCCCTTGCCTTCAAAGGGATCTTCAATGGTTGGGCGAGAGATATCCATATCAATAACATCGCCAAGAACGGCATCAAGCCCGCCTGGTCGACCCGCATTACGGTAATGGATTGCGCTATCTCGGGTGCGCAGGATTATGGCGGGGGAGGATGGGGTTATGGTTTCTACACCTACGCTTCCTCGGCGGTCCTTTACAAACGTTGTACGGCCACCAACATGAGGCATAATTTCACCAACGAATACGCCATGACGAATATGGTCGTCTATACCCGATGCAATTCCATCAAGACCATCAGTAATTCGGCGAGCGTGACTATGGAATGCGACGACACTCATTTTGCCTATTCCCAGCGACTCCTCTGGGATATGCACAGTCAATCGGGAACGGGGCTATTAGCCGAGAACCGGGATACCCAAAGCAGTGGGGCTTATGAAACATTCGCTGGTGGGGTTGTGTGGAATTATTCCGGAACCTCGTCCAACCCCCTGGGCAATTGGCAAGCAGGCTCTGTGCAATGTTCCCCCGCAACCTACACAGGTGATTCGGACGCCCTGGTCATCGGCCCTTCCGGCGGAGCGACCATCTATGACAATTCCCAGGATCTTGCAGCAAGTTATGTTTACGGCACCATCATGACAGGCAACGGGCCGCAGTTGGGACCACGTGGAAACGTGGCCTACGAGGGGATTAACCGGACCGGGTTGTCCCCATCGTCCCTATTTGACGCCCAATTGCAAACCCGATTAGGTTCGCTTCCACCCGATATCGCTCCTGGCGCCTGCGGTTCGACGCCAACGCCTACCTCGACCGCCACCAAAACTCCCACCTTCACGGCGACACTGACACCCACTAGTTCCTCGATCGCCACCCCCACCAACAGTCCAACAGCGACCATTACGAACACGCCAGCGAACAGTTTCACGCCGACCAATACCTCCACCAACTCGGCGACCTCGACCGCCTCCGGTACCCCCACCTCCACGGCTACCGTGACACCCACTTTCACCCCCACTTTGTCCGCTACCTCCACTTCGACCAAGACGCCAACCCTCAGCCCGACCCTGACCTATTCGCCGACGGTCACTTTCACTCCCACCAATACCGCCACCCTGACCGATACCTTCACACCGACCAACTCGCCAACCATCACGTTCACTCCGACGAGTACAATGACATCTACACCTACCTCGACCCCGACCATCACTAATACCCCGACCCAAACCTATACACCCACGAGTACGGCGACTTTTACCGATACCTTCACTCCCACCAGCACCCCCACCGTCACGGATACTCCCACCCAGACCTATACGCCTACCCTAACCTACACTCGCACCAACACCTTGACCTTCACCAACACCTCTACCTTCACTTGGACCAATACGCCGACCTTCACCCCCATCACGGTCCAGGGAGGGGAAGGGCCGGCGGCTCCGCCGTCTTCCATCGATCTTTTGAGCGGTTCCACGGGAGTGACGGTGGATGAGGTCAAATTCACCGACCCCAGTCCCGATCCATTCACCATGACCAGCCTGACGGTTACCGAGTCAGGTAGTTCGCCCTCGAATATCACGACCCTGACGCTTTTAAAGAACGGGGTACCCATCGCGCTGGCGGCCTTCTCCGGCAATACGGCGACCTTTAACTTCTCGGATATCATTGCGGCCAATGGAGGGGCAGCGGTTTATGACATCGAAGCCACATTCTCTTCTTCCGCCGTAGGGACTTATTCATTCAACGTGACTGGGGCGACCGGGACGAATGGGGAAGCGGTCAATTTCACAGGATTACCCATCGCGGGAACTCAGGCCATCGTCAGCCAGCCGACCTCCACGCCGACCTTGAGCCAGACCCCCACCCTGTCGCCAACTTCCACGATGACGTCAACCCCTTTACCGGAAAGCTACCCGGTGGTCTATCCCAATCCCGCGGATGGGACGGTACCCGTGAAAGTTAGGCCGCCGGCCTATTACGGGTTATCGGATGTGAGGGTGAAGATATTCACTTTGGCCTTCCGAAAGGTGCAGGACAATACGTACCGACAGCTGCCCTCGGGGACGGATGTGTCTTTGAGCCTGACGGACAAGTGGGGCAAGCCTCTGGCCAGCGGGCTTTATTATGTGGTGGTCCAAACCTCCCAGGGCAGGTCCATCGGGAAGTTGCTGATCCTTCGATAGAATTCTTAGAATTGACTTTTTAAGTTTCTTCCCAACCGCATTGTTTCCCATTCAGAAAACAACGTAGACACAACATAAAAAATATTTTTCTTGGAATATTATTCTTATATTTTGACTCTAAGTATCTGGAGTTCTATGGGATGAGATGTATTTGATTGGGTTAGATTGGAAAAGAAAAATCAATGAAACGTCCAACCTGGGTGTTTTATCGTTTGAATTTGCCAACAAAAATATGCCTGAATGTCGTTTGTTTTTAATGTCTGCGGTAAAATTTTGTGAAGGTTTTGTACAAACTATAAATGTTTGATCGTAATAGTTATACCGCTTCCTGAAAACGATTTCATGAGGGTCTGAAACGATGAAATTAATAAATGTAAGCATATTTCTGGGACTATTACTGGTTTATTCAAACCCAGCTTGGGCCCAATATATATGGAAAAATGTCGTTGTTCCCGCTGGGGGATTTGTGGCTGGAGTGGATTACAGCCCTGTATCCCAAGGACTTCTTTATGCCCGCACGGACATGGGCGGAGCCTACCGTTGGGATCCCGTCAACAATGTTTGGAGCCCTCTTACTGATTTTGAAAGTGACTGGAACTTATATGGTATTGAAAGCATCGCGCCGGATCCGGTAACTGGCACTAATGTCTACGCGGCGATTGGCCAAACCTACAGCGGTACGACGGGATACGTTCTAGCCTCTAGCAATCAGGGAAATACATGGACTCAGTATTCGATCCCAGCCACCATTGGTGGTAACGCAGACGGACGCAACGCAGGCGAACGACTGGTCGTTGATCCAAACTCGAATAAAATCCTTTATTTCGCTTCACGTTATAACGGTTTGTTGAAAAGCACAAACTTTGCGGCAACCTGGAGCCAAGTCACGACATTTCCCGTGTTAGGTGATTCCGGATATGGCTTGAGTTATGTGATCATCCTTCCTGGCGGAAATCCAGGTGCGGGAGCCGAAACGATTTTTGTCAGCGCTGAGGCCATGAACTCAGGGAACAGCAACCTCTACCGTTCTACCAACGCGGGGGCCAGCTGGACGCTAGTCCCGGGAGGTCCCACCAATATGATTTCCCCTCACGCCTCCTTGGGCACCGATGGAAATATGTGGCTCAGCTACGCCAGCGGAGGATACGGTCCGGGCGGGATGACGAACGGACAAGTTTGGGAATTGAATACAAAAACATTGGTATGGACTAATGTCACCCCGGCAGGAGGGCCGCCCAACGGAAGCGGGGGTTATAGCGGAATTAGCGTGGATGCGCTGAACGCAAACCATGTGGTTGTCACCACATTGGATTGGTATTCGGCCAACGATAAAATATTCAGCACTACGAACGCGGGCGGTTCATGGACCACCATCGGAAACGTTACTACGGGTTGGAACGCGGGACCATTCGCCAATTATGACAACAACGGCGCGATTTGGACCAGGTTTTGCACGACCTATGATGGCGGCGCGGGTTGGATGGGGGACATCAAGATCGATCCTTTTAATTCTGACAACGCCATCTATACAACGGGCGGCGGTGTTTGGACCAGTACTAATATCAATGCCGCGACTCAACCGGCTGGAGTCACTTGGACTTTTACCGACTATGGATTGGAAGAAACGGCGATCCAGGATATGACCACATCGGTGGCGGGCGGGGTTATGTTCAGCGCGATGGGGGACATCGATGGGATGCGTCACGACAACATCGCCCAATCCCCAGTCCTTGGAATGTATTGCAACCCTAGTTGGAACACCACCAATGGGATCGATTTCGCCGAACAAGATCCCCAAACCGTGGTCCGAGTTGGGGATGGCCTGTGGGTGTCTACTGCGGCAGGAGGCTATTCCACAAACAACGGCCAAACCTGGACCGCTTTTCCTACCAACCCGGTCGGCATCCAACAATACAGCAGCAACGGACAGATATCGATCAACTCCAATGGCACGACGATCCTTTGGTCCTTACCGAACAATCCGCCGGTCTATTCCAGCAACTTTGGCGCCAGTTGGACCAATTCAACGGGCCTTCCAACCGGGGCACAGATCGGTTCGGATCGGATGAATGCCGGTATTTTTTATGGAGTGTCCGGAAATAGCCTTTACGTCAGCACTAATGGCGGGGCCAGTTTCAACGTGGCCGGTACTTTCGCAGGGGGGATTTCATGGGCCAACCGGCCCCGGGCTGTTTATAACATAGCCGGGGAAGTTTGGGTGCCAACAGCCAGTGGTCTCTATCGATACACCAATGTGGGCTTGGGAGCGGTCACTACCACCCAAATCGCCAATGTTTCCAACGCGGTGGCGGTTGGTTTTGGGAAGGCCGCGGCTGGTTACACCCATCCGGCGGTTTATCTAGTCGGCACCGTCGGCGGAATTTATGGTTTCTACCGTTGTGACGATGGAGTGGGAACCACCTGGGTCAGGGTGAACGATGCTAACCATCAATTCGGGGGCCCGAGTTTTACCGCAGGGGATGAAACGGTTTATGGCCGTATGTATTTAGGGACCAATGGGCGGGGTATTCTTTACGGTGACATCACCGTGATCACACCCACCACCACCCCGACAAATACTTCTACCAATTCCGCCACTTCCACAGCTACCAAGACGTCGACGTTTACCCCCACCTACACCCTAACGAGCAGTCCGACCTCGACACCGACAAAAACCACGACCTTTACCGCTACTCTTACACCGACCTCTACAACCACTAATACAGCTACCAATACCGCGGCCATCACATCCACCTCAACGAATACAGCTACCAATACCTGTACACGCACTTCAACACCGTCACCCACGAATACCATGACCCGTACACTTACCGCGACGGTTACGAACTCCCCCACTACCACACCGCTTATTACCTCAACCTTCACGTTCACGGGAACGGACACATCCACCTCTAGCCCGAGCTTGACACCTACCCATACCGTTACCCCAACTTTGACTTATACATCTTCATCTACAAATTCCCCAACCAGTACCGGCACGAACACTTCCACCAAAACATCCACCAACACCACTACCGCCACCTCGACCAATACTATGCAGTTCTCACCCACCAATACTTACAGTTCCACGATCACTTTCACACCGACGGATTCGATGACGCCTACGGCGTCCCTCACCGCTACGCCTTCGGTTACGCCGACTATAACCTTAACCTCGACGAATTCGGTCACGGGAACCTTTACGCGCACCCCGACCTCCACGGCAACGACGACTTTCACTTCAACCTCTACCTTATCCCCGACCCTGACTTTTACGCCCACATTGACCCTGACCCCTACGGTCACTTCGACTCCAACCAATACAATGACCATGACCGATACGTTTACACTCACCGGAACGCCTACCCAGACCTCCACGGGAACCAATACTTTCACCTGGACCCATACCCCCACCTTCACCTGGACCAGCACTCCCACACCCACCCAGGTCACGGTCTTGGGAAGCCAGGGTCCGTTCGCTCCTCCCAGTACCCTTGTTGAATTAAGCGGAGCCTCCGGTGTCACGATCTCCGAACCTGAGTTCACCAACCCCAGCGCCGGTCCGGTGACCATGACCAGCCTGGCTGTCACTGAAACGAACAACCTTTTCTCGAACATCACCTCATTGGTTCTTGAGAAGAGCGGCACGATCATCGCAACCGCCACGATCGCCGGAAACATAGCGACCTTTAATTTCAACGATATTATCCCGGCCCATGGGGTGGTTGTTTATGATGTCATCACCGGATTTACTTCGACGGCCACTGGAATCTTCTATGCCGGCTTAGGGGGAACGAGTGGTACCAATGGCCAGGCCCTCATCTTCAATAACACCATTCCAAGTTTTCAAACCATCATAAGCCAAGCTACCCCAACACCTACCGTTAGCCCAACATCCACCCAATCGCCCACCGATACACTGACCTTGACCCCTGTACCGGTTTCTGTTCCAGTGATCTATCCCAACCCAGCGGACGGTACAGTGCCTGTGCACTTAAGGCCGCCGGCCTATCTCGGCATTTCGGATGTTAAGGTTCGGATATTTACCTTGGCTTTCCGAAAAGTCCAAGAGTACACCCAGCCGCAGGTGCCGGCCGGCACGGATGTTCCAATTAGCCTAATCGACAAGTGGGGTAAGCCGTTGGCTAGTGGTCTCTATTATGTGGTGGTCCAAACTTCTCAGGGACGTACTATCGGGAAGCTTCTAATCTTACGTTGAACTTTACAATGGGAAATCAAAAATGTGGAAATGCTTTTGAAAAACAAGGAATTTGGCAGACCTGTTTTACCGTGATAGGCTAATGGCATGACTCCTCCGAAAGTACCGGTAAAACCCGAAGAATTCCTTCCTTCCCGCTGGGAAAGCAAATTCCTGCCGCATAATATTTACCACGATATCTTCAACTATTTCCTCGATCTTCCGTGCCATCTCATCCCCGCGAACCAGCCCGAGACCTGGTATGTCATCACCAATGTTCGTTCCAAGTCCACGCCGGTAGATTACGAATTCACCCAAGGGAACTGGGAAAGCCGGGTCCGCTACAACGGGGTGGCCTTGCGCCGAGTCGCAAAAGAATGCAAACCCTTGGTATTGGCCCATCAGGGCCTATGGGGCCTCTTTGTCCCGGTATTGGAGGGAGGACGAAGCACCGCTGTCCTGCAGTGCGGTGTCTTTTTGAAGTCCCTTCCAACCGAGGCCGACCTGACGGAACAGTGGAAAGATCTGACCGGGCGGCGTCCCAAGGCGCAAGATAAGGAATTCACCGAGTATGTCCGAACAGTGCTGGAAACCCCCGTGCTGGATCCGATCGTCCTCAAAGCGGTCCAAGAGGTCATGGTTTTGTTCGCAGGGGTGTTGGGTGGCTCAGCAGAATGGAAAATCGCCCATGAAAGGATGACTTTCCTGCGCAGGACGGTTTTCGCCCGCCGTCTTTGGCATCACCATTGGGTGGAATCGGTAGCTCTTCACAAGAAGTTTTTCCGATTTCCCGAATTCAAGGGAAAATTGATGGATTGGGAGAAGGAAGTCCTGGGCATCGACCGGTTCCCCTCGGTAGTGCTCGCGGTTAAAAGAAAAGGGACGAATAGCGAACTCTCGGACCTGTTCGCAGCCGCCGAACTTCAACGGGAAGCGTTCTTCGCCGCGAAGGATCTGGAGGAAACCCTCGCTTATCCCCTGGAACATTACGGGGCGCTTTTGTTGACGTCCGCCACGCCAGGGCTCACGCCGTCCCAAGCTAAATTGGAGATCAAGGATAAGGTAGAAAGTTTTATCAAGGGCCTGCTGAAGGAACTTAAAGGGAATTTGTTGGTCGGGATTGGCAGTATAGATCCCCGGGGACTGGACCTGGTGGATTCCTATCATGAGGCGGTAGCGGCCCTTCACGTGGCGGAGACATCCTGCCAGCCATTGGTTTTCTTTGGGGACCTGCCGGGCAAACAGGAAAGGGAATTTTCTTTGCGGAAGGCTCCCGCGGAATTGGTCCAAACCCTGGTCGAGGAGGGTAATCTTCGGACCGCGATCCACCGCCGGCGTTTCGTGGAAAAAGTCCTGATGGGTACCCGTGGAAAAGGGGAAGCGACCCGCCGGTATTTACTGGAGGCCCTCCACCGGTTGATGGAGACATTGGAAAAACGCCAGGCCATCGAACCGGTCTTGATGGACGATCTGGAATCCGGGATCGAGGAAGAGTTGGAATCGGCGCCTAGCCTCAATGAGATGGTGGAGAGGTTCGAAAGGTCCTTCGAGAAACTCACCCCGTTCATCGACCGTCCCGCGGCCGGTGAAAAGATGATTCGCCTGCGTAAGGCTCAGGAAATGATCCTGTCTTCCCTGGAAAGAACATGGAGCCTTCCGGCGGTCGCACGCCAGTTCGGGTTCTCGACCACGGCATTTTCAAGGGAGTTTTCCGCCTTCGCGGGCCAACCCTTCTCTGATTACCTCCTGGCCCAAAGGCTTGAAAAATCCAAGCGAATGTTACTTTCCACCCATCTCCCCTTAAGCCATGTTTCGGAGGCTTGTGGATTCCAATCCACCAACTATTTCCTCCAAATCTTTAAGAAGAAAGTGGGCAAATCTCCAGGTAAATATCGGGGAAATGTTAAGCACAAAAACTAACAATAATAGATATAAGTCATAACAAGTAGCCTACTCCTCGGATGTATCTTCTCATCATCTAGAAGTATTGAGGGGGAAGGCTATGAACAATAATCAACAACGAGGGCTCGCTCAAAAATCGTTATCAGCGATTGCCGTTACACTTTTAAGTCTATCAATGTTTTTCTTCTCTTTCGCGAGAACGGTCCAAGCGGCCACCCAGCAATATGGACTTATTGTTAATTATTCCCCAGTCACTTATCTCGTAAACGACCCTAAAGTCACCCTGAACATGAGCGTCGGGGCCTGTACTTCAGTTACTGTCACAACCAATGGAGTTCCCGTTTCCTCCGTTTATGACGGCGCGGCGACCGTGACTTTCAATGTCACGACCTATCGGTCCAATCCAGCTGATTTCACCACATCATTCCTTCCGGTCACGGTCGTGGCGACTGCTTACGGTTGGACCTCGGGAGGGACAGGTCTTGCCAGTCCCGCGACCTTATTTGACAATTACAAATGGGCCAATTCCATGACCTTCGATAACGGGGACGAGGGGGTCTATGAATACGCCCTGCCGGTTTTGAATTCCTTTATCGCCTCCGATGGGACGACCTGGAAGGCCGGTACCACGGCTATTGGCGCGGCCGTGAATGGGATAGGGGTTACGAATGCCGCGTGTTCTCCTGGAGGGAGTTTCGCCCCGGCCACTTCTGGGCTTCCCGGCAGTTGGAACATGAGCTGGTCGCAGCTGCAATCGCTCGCCACCCAATACGGATGGAGCATCTATAGCGAGACCTGGGACCATCTTTGCAATCTTAGCTGCGCCGACGCCGCGACCGAATTGGGGAATAACCAGTTTGGGGCGACGATCAACTCTACTTTCGAGCCAGGGTTCGTCCAGGAATTCAATCCGGTGACCATGACCTATTGGGGCGGCGTGACCCAGATCGGTTATCACGTCTGCCATCTGATCTATCCCTATGAGGACAGCGGGGATGTCATGGCCTGCGGAGCGCCCACCTTTCCAACGACCTTTATCCTCTCGGGTGAGGGGAATTATGGGAATACTGGAATGCCGAACAATGATGGGTTCGTGAACTTTGTCGCGCCCCCTTACCCAAGTCTAAGTCAAGCGTTGACCATCGGTCGAAACGCCGACGACTATCCCGTGACGGTCACCCAGTTGAACGCCCAAGCCGTTACTGCTTCCGCCGCCAGCGTGACCCAGCCTTGCTGGAACGTCGAGGTGTTTCATCAAGTTCTTTCCGGTTCTACCACTCCCTCGGCTTATACCACTAACGCCAATATCCTCCAAACCCACTTGACCTATCTTTACAATACTTATGGCCCTGGAGCGGGCGCGGCCAGCAATAAATTGTGGTTCGCCCCAGCGGGTGAAGTGATGGATTATCTCTTCACTCGCAATGAGATCACTTTCCAAACATTCATACCCGGCACACCGACTTTTACACCCACAGGCACTCTACCCACCGCTACAGCCACGCCAACGAATACCGCGACCGCGACCATGACGCCATTGCCTTGCAGTGTGATCAATTACGATGGTGAGACCCATAATTTGGCTACAGGTGGGACATGGATCAGTACGGGCAGTACGATCACCGAAACCACCACAACTTCCCATTCACCAACACACAGCATGGATATCAACTTTGTCTGGACCTCTGGTTATTGGGCGGGCGGGGGTTGGAACTGGGCGGCTTTCAACGCTTCTAACGCCACGAATATCACGTCCTATACTGGTGTTCAAATGTGGCTGAAGAGCGGCGCCGGAACCCTGAATAACATCACCTTCCAGCTGGTCGATTCGGCGGGAGTCACTTCCGCCGCGGTCAACGCGAGCACTTATTTACCCGGAGGGATCACGACCACTTGGCAGCAAGTCACCATTCCCATGTCCGCTTTTTCAGGTACTTATAACACATCATCGGTTTGGATGTTGAATTTCTCTGATGGAGGAACAGCGGCTGGTAACGACACCCTTTATATCGATGACTTCGCGTTCTTGTTGAATTGCGGGGCCACCAATACCCCAACGATGACCCCCACTTATACCCCTACGTTCAACGGCCCAACCTATACTCCCACCGCTACTACAGTGGCGGGATGTCCTTCCGCTATCCAATACACTCAAGGAATCGCGGCCAACGGGCATAACGCGACTGACACCATTCAATGGACGGACGCCAGCGGGAATCTTCGCTCGGTCTGGCTGGTCCAGCCGGTCGACGTCAATACGGTCGGCACCCAGAACGGGGGCTATATCACCCGTATGGCCTGGATGGATGGGTCCACTCCCGTGACCTGCAATGAAGATGGTCCGGCGGACACGGTTTCCGGCTGGGGGCATCTCATCGACCACTCCGATTATTTGGGGGTCTATACCTGGGCTAATTCCCGCACCGAAGGCTACAACGGCGCCAAACAGGTCGTTTACCAGGGAGCCAACGCCATGCTGATGCGGTACACCTTCAACATGTATGTCGATCCCAACGACCATGCCCGCGGCGCCTGGGCCTGCACAGTGGATTATGTCTTCCGCAATGGGCGCAATGATATCCTCTGGGCGGCGACCTGGGATAGTTCCTCCCAGCCTTCCGGCACCTTCACCAACGATACCCGCAGTCCCTATTGCGATTTCGACTGGATGGGAAGCGGCACCGTGAATACATCCCCTAGCGGAATCGAGATGGGCGCGGACTACAAGTTCATCTCTACCGACACGCCAGGGACCGCCATGAGCGCCAGCACGGCTTATACCTTCAATACGGCCAACAGTCCGGTTTCCATTCCTTATTGCAGCATGTACAACGACGCGTCACTCCCCAGTTATTCCGATCGGGAAATTGGATTCATCCAGACCGAGACCCAGGCCCAGCACCCGGGCGGTGGCGGTTACGGCATCACGCCTCCCACTTCCGGCTCCGCCCTTCCGCCCTCGGCATCCACCGGGCTTCTTTACCAGATGAATAGTTTCCAAAATTACGCTGGCGAGCGGGTGACCTGGCAAATGCCTTACGCGGTGTTCCAGACCAGCTACCAGAACTACGAATACACGGGAAGTTGGGTCGGATATCCCTACCAGAGCTATTCGGTGCAAATGATGCTGGATAAACGCAGTTCGGCCGGCGTGACCCGTCTGGTCACCGAGCAACAGATCATCCACGGAGGGGCTTCCTTGACCGCCTCGGTGGGCACCATTCCGTCGTCAGGACCCCAGGGGCCAGGCGCGGTTACATTGACCAAGGCTTGGAGCCCGGCTGGATACAATCCGGTGTGGGACCAGTGGACCGTGACCTGCGCGGCTAACGCGGCGAATGTGACCCTGACCTTGCCTTCCGGGTCCCTGCTTAACCCTACCTTTGCCTTCACCGGATACACAGCTACCACTGTGCCTTGTGTCATGAAGAACGGGACGGTCCTCAGTTCTGGATGCGATTTCTTGCCTACTTTGGATACGGTGAACCATGTCCTATATATCACTTTCAATTCTTCCTTCACCGGAACCACCAATATCATCGTCGGTTGTTCCTCTAATACACCCACTCCCACGTCTTCTCCGACGAACACTGTGACCCCGACCCCAAGCCGGACCTCAACACAGACCTTCACCCCTAGCCCGACCTCGACCGCGACCTTCAGTCCCACCGCGACCATCACCAATACCCCGATGTTCAGCTTCACGCCCACCAATACCCCCACGATCACGTCCACACCCACTTTGACCGATACGGCGACGGTGACCTCCACCGCTACCGGAACGGCCACCTCCACCAACACATCCACGCCTTCGAATACACCAACCCTTTCCTTTACGGCCACCAGCACCTATTCGCCGACCGATACCTATAGCCCGACGGTAACATCCACTCCTACCAACACGGCGACATCCACCAACTCTTTTACTCCTTCCAGTACACCAACCATTACCAACACCCCTACCAACACGATGACGTCGACATGGTCCTTTACACCGACACAGACCTATACGCCCACTAACACGGCGACTTCCACGGATTCTTCGACACCTACCCAAACGCCGACCCAGACCTACACACCGACCAATACCATGACTTCAACGTGGACATACACGCCAACCAATACCGCGACTCCGACCAACACCTTCACGCCCACCAACACGGCCACTTCCACTAATACCTTCACCGCGACGGGTACTCCGACCAATACCTTCACAGGGACCTCGACCTTCACATCAACCAACACATCCACCTTCACCTGGACCAACACACCGACCTTTACGCCAGCCACGGGTCAGGTCAGCGAGGGACCGGCCGCGCCGCCGGCTGCTGTCACCGTCTTGAGCGGATCGGCGGGGGTCTCAGTGGATGAACCCAAGATATCCAATCCCGGGCCGAACCCATTCGCCATGACCAGTTTGACAGTAACCGAATCAGGAAGTTCGCCTATAGGAATCAGCTCGCTCCTTTTGTTGAAGAACGGAAACCCCATCGCCACCACGATCTTCTCGGGTAATACGGCGACCTTTACTTTCTCAGATATCATCGCGGCCAACGGCGGCTCAGCCGTCTACGACATCGAGGCAAGCTTCTCCTCGGCCGTGGCGGGCAATTATCAATTCAACGTGACAGGCGCCGCAGCCACGAATGGGGAGGCGGTCAACTTTGTTGGTTTCCCCATTGGGGGAACGCAGGTCGTCGTTCTCCAACCAACCTCGACCCCGACCCTTTCACCCACGCCTTCCTCCACACCGACACCCGTATTGGAGTCATACCCCGTGGTTTATCCCAACCCGGCTGATGGGACAGTACCGGTTCGTGTCAGGCCTCCCGCTTATTTCGGGATATTGGATGTGACTGTGAAGATATTCACGATCGCGTTCAGAAAAGTTCAGGAAAACACCTATCACCAGCTCCCGAATGGTACTGATGTACCATTGAATCTGACGGATAAGTGGGGCAAGCCGCTTTCCAGCGGGCTTTATTACGTGGCGGTCCAGACAACCCAAGGCCGGTCTATCGGGAAACTTTTGATACTTCGATGATCCCGCTCAATGTTCAAAGGGACTGTCTTCACATTGAAGGACAGTCCCTTTCCTATTTCCCGGCTTTAATTGGTTCGATTCAATGAACAACATTTACCAGATAACCGCGATTTGAGAGGAATTTATCAGCCTGAATTCAATTGATTTTGATGGTATCCTTGATGTTTGAAGGTGAAAGCAAAGCGTTTTTCTAAGTGTAATGGTTTTCAGGGGAAAGGTTTTAATTAGACCGTGTATGTAGGCAAGAAGGGGTTTTTCTGAATGCGGCTAAAATCGATCAAAGATAACATTCTGGCCCCAGCTTTAGTCTTCCTGTTTTTTGGCTGTCCGATTTATTCCTTTGCCCAATCCCTTCCCGCCACCATTACTGTTAGTTCCACCTCGACCAAAACCTTCATTCCCTTCAATGTTTTTGGGATCAATACGCAGTTTAATTTTTCGTCTTCATTGTTTGAAGGGGCTCAACCTTTTATTCAGGCGGCGGGGAATTACCTCGTTCGGTATCCGGGCGGATCGCTATCGGATCTTTATCATTGGAATGGAGCAGGCTCCTACGACGCCAACCATCACTGGGTCCCCAGTGGAACCAGTTTCAGCTCCGGATTCCAAGCCAGTCCGCTCTATACGGGAACCGCGGGCGCGGGAGGTTATGTTTCCAACCTGACAGACGGAAGTACCGCCACTACCTGGCTCTCAAACGCCGACACCCAGTTCCCCAGCCACCAGTGGGTGGAGCTCGATTTCGCCGGTTCCCAATCCATAAATGCCGTAACGATCGTTTGGGGAACGCCATACGCTACCCAATTTGTCGTCCAATACTGGACCCAAACAGGTTGGCCTCCGCCCTATCAGAGTTCCTACCAAAATGGCGCCTCTACTGGATTGACGGAAGCCGATTGGCACAACGCGTCCGCTACGATCACTGGCACCGGAGGTACTCAAGGGGTGGCTTTTACGGCCGTAAACGCCCAGTACCTTCGGGTCCTCCTGCTTTCCAGTTCCGCGGGCGCAGGTGGCGCTTTCGCCATGAGCGAGATCTACGTTTACAACGGCGGCACCCAGTTGACCACCAACACCAATTCCAGCAGTCAAACCACGGTCGAGGTTTCCAGCATGGACCCCGCTTGCACGCCCACGGGTTATTACAATTTCGATTTCGAGGCTTTCATGGTTTTTATCCACTCTTTTTCTCCTTCCGCCGTGCCCCTTATCACCATTAACGTCGGCACGGGGACCCCATCCGAAGCGGCCTCCTGGGTTTATTACGCCAATGTAACGCGAGGTTATGGGGTCAAGCTGTGGGAGATCGGCAACGAGATGGGCGGCAATTGGGAAACGGGTGGCCCTCTTAGCGCCCAGGATTACGCCTATAGGTTCAACGAATACTACACGGCCATGAAGGCGGTGGATCCCAGTGTCACCGTCGTTGGTCCGGTTTACGGGCTGGGAGACTCAGTAGCTTATGACGGGAAGGATTACATGCAGTCCTTCCTGGATGAGATGAAGACACTGGGCGACTCGGCAAATGTGATGGGTCTGGATTTCCACTGGTATCCCAATTACTATCCAACGGGCACGCCTTATAACAACGCCGCCACCCTCGCCATCGCCCTGGGATCGCCTTCCCAATGGGCCTCCGTTGGCGGCAAGATCAACACATGGCTGAGCAACGATTCCTACTCGGCCAATACACCGATATTCCTGACCGAATACAATATCGATGGATCCAGTCCGTCGGTTTGTGAACAGTTGGCTGAAGGGCTTTGGACCGCGGACTGGTTGGGTGAATACATCACGCAATTCGGTTCCCGGGCTTTCGCGACCTACTTTTCTTCCTTGGGTTATGTCGACTCCGGCGACGAGCTCTATGTCAATACGGTCGGGGACCTGGCCTATTTGCAGGCCGACCCCAACGCCTATCAGTACCAGGGACGGGCCTCCTATTGGGCCATGCAGATGATGACCAATGACTGGGCTATCCCGGGTGATACCAACGCCCACACCCTCCTGAGCACCACCGTGGCCGCCAACGGGGGTCCCACCTCTCTGCTCACCGCCTATACAGACAAAAGGCCGGACAACATCGTTTCTCTCCTTGTCGTCAACAAGGACCCGACCAACAGCTATAACACGACCTTGAACATGAGCGCTTTCGCGCCCAACGCCTTGGCCAACTTCTGGAATTTCAGCAGCACCAACTATGTCTGGCAGAACGCCACCACGCCTTATCACGCCGCCCCTGATACCGCGCCCACCACGGTCACATTGACGAACGCGGCTTCCTCATTCCCGGTGACCTTCAAGCCCTATTCCATCTCGGTCATTCAATTCACCAACGCGGCCCAACCCACCAATACCCCCGCTTTCACCCCGACCCATACCCTCACCCCGACCTTGACCCCCACACCCAATTACGGCACCTCCACCCTCATCGATGACTTCGAGGACCTGACCCGGGATGGAACACCGCCCACCCGTTTCAACCTCTGGGACGGAGTTTGGGGAACAGCTCAGTACAATAGCTCCATCACTGTTCAATACGGGGTGACAGGCAAGGTGGGGAACTACGCCGTCAAGGTGAGCGGTTTGATCGGAGGAAGCGGATCCAACGGATGGACGGATTATTTCAGCAACTTGAGCAACGCTTTCCCTCCCACGGCCTACAATCTATCGGGCTATGGGGTTGTGGGCATCCAGTTCTGGATCTATGGGGATGGGAATACCTACCGGGTAGATGTGGATTCGGCTTCCGTCACCGATTATGATCCCTACGGTTTTCAGTTCACCCCGCCGGCGGGCGTCTGGACTTTCGAGCAGATACCCTTTTCCACGATGACCGCTGGATGGGCCCATACCCAAACAGGGTTACCCACCAACCCAACGGCGACGGACATAACCGGTGTGGAGTTCTATTGTTATGGGGCGACCGCTCCCGGCAATTTCAGTTATGAGTTGGACCAGTTAGCTTTTTATACCAATTTGGAACTGACCCCGTCCCCCACATCCACTTCGACCTCGACCGCTACCCGGACAGAGACCCTGACGGCCACTTCCAGCCCGACGTCCACACCCACCTGGACTTGGACAGTGACCCGCACTCCATCCTTCACGCCCAGTCCAACCCCGTCACCCACCCCGACCACGGTTTCTTGCGCCAAGCGCGTCCTGGCCTTTTATGTCCCTGGGGAAAGCGCCGCCTATACCTCCAACACCATTCCTTACAATGAATTGACCCATTTGTGCGAGTCGTTCATCACGGTCAACGCGGCCGGCGACGGAAGCATCACGGTGCCGGCAGGCTATGTGGATACCAACCTCATTACCAAAGCCCACGCCGCCGGGGTGAAGGTGCTGGCCGCGGTCGGTGGGGCGGATGTGACGGCGCCCTTCATTTCCATCGCTAACAACGCGGCTTATATGAACACTTTCGGCACGAACCTGGCCAATTTCTGCACCACCAATAATTATGACGGTATCGACATCGACTGGGAGGGAAGCCAGACCGACTATACCAACGCGGTCACCCTTATGCAGACCTTGCGCAACAAGCTCACCGCCGCTAATCCGTCATTATTATTGAGCCAAGATATCGGCGCCGGCAATTGGGGAGATGTGGACCTGAACCTGACATCCTTGAGTACGATCGTATCCTTTTTCAACGTCATGACCTACAGCGGGGCGGGGGGATGGAACAGCCACACCAGCTATAACGATCCCGTTTCCCTGACAACCAACCCTTACGCCGACGCCACCTGCCAGAGCCAAATGGATTACCTGACCGTGACCCGGGGAGTCCCGCCGAGTCTGCTCAACATGGGCATCGGGTTTTACGGGGTCCAATTCATCTCCGAAAGCGCCATCAATGTTCTTTGCGCCGCTTCCAATTGCACCAGCGATGTCAACGACTTCGGGTATAACGCCATCAGCAACCTGGTCGGAACGAGTTGGACCAGAAATTGGGATCCCGTGGCCCTGGTCCCTTATCTGACCAACAATGATGGGACGGGATGGATCACCTACGATGACGCTCAGGCCGTGACCCTCAAGGTCAATTACGCCCTGACGACCCGAGGTGCCGGCGGCGTGTTCATGTGGGATATCTCCAATGATTACATCGACCCAGGGCAGCAGCCCCTCATGACCGCCATGTACCAGGCCGTGCAGTCCTATTGCGGGGTCCCGACCGCCACACCCCCTCCGACCCCCGTGCCTGGGTGTCCCAGCCTTTTCAACGGGTGCGAAACATTGACCGATAACGGTACCTGGACCAGCGGGAATGGGAATGGTTTGAGCATCGCGACTTCCGCGACCGCACCCTTGGGCGCCATCACCCAGGGTTCGGGTTGCCTTAAAGTGACCATCAATACTGGCGCGACCTGGGATGACCTGTGCGAATTGAGTTCATTTACACCCTCTATCTGGACGGGTGTGACCCAGATCCAAATGGATGTGTATGCGCCAGCGAACATGATGGCGAACGCGGGATGGAGTAACCTGGTGTTGGAGGCCGATACGGCAACCCAGTCCGACCAATCGATTTCCTATGACACGCCCGGGGTCTTGTATGGAGAAAATCCTAACGTCACATTCAATATCAATTATGCGGCTGGGGCTATTACGGCGGGTTCGGCCCTGACCAAACTGCGTCTCATTTACCAGAATGGGGCGGGAACCACTGGAAGTGTATATATAGATAATATCCGCTTGATCTATGCTTGTTCGACGCCAACACCTACCTCAACCGCCACCAAGACCTCTACGTTCACAGCGACCTTAACCCCGACCAATTCCGTTACACCCACTGTAACCTTCTCACCATCAAGCACATTCACCGCAACCTCGAGCCCTACACTCACTGTCACCAACAGTCCAACAGCGACCATTACGAACACGCCGGCGAACAGTTTCACGCCGACCAATACCTCCACCAACTCGGCGACCTCGACCGCCTCCGGTACCCCCACCTCCACGGCTACCGTGACACCCACTTTCACCCCCACTTTGTCCGCTACCTCCACTTCGA